>UMAT01057748.1_pt1 | contig 28556 bp, 27 predicted proteins | sample 1963781 | NCBI WGS metagenome assembly UMAT01 (sample SAMEA4835923, study PRJEB28245) | human gut metagenome | biome: gut microbiome; material: fecal sample | place: Denmark | collected 2008
CTCACGCCTTTATATAAGGCTTCATATTTTGATAGCATTTTTGCATAGAATAACTTGATATCTTAGAGACTTTTAAACATGTTATGGCGCAAAGCCATTCATTTCTATTGGTTACTGTATTAAAACTTTCCATTCTTTTATTTCCATGATAAGGACTTTTTGTGATGATTAGGGGCTTTTTTAGTCCTTCTGCATCTACAATTGTAGAAAGTCCTACACAATAATTGAGCCGGTCTTGGCGGAGTGGGCAAACAAGAGCTTTTGAATTGGCCATCTCTTTGGCCATCATAGGATAGACATCTCCTGAATTTTTGGTAATGATGACTTCTATGTTAGGGATTGATGCACATTTCTCAGTTAGATTCGTGTAATCATTTCCTGCATGTGATTGAGCTGTTATGATTTTTAGAGGTGCTTTTGTTTCTTTGAAGACATCGATTAGCAAATCAAAATCTCGATTTTCTTTTCCTGTAGAAATGAAGTATTTCCCATTTGATTTTTGTATTTTATCGTAGAATTCTGTATCGGGGCCCCAATCTGGTTCGCTGCATTTGTTTTTGTTTAAGTAACCTCCTTGTATGGTCTCTTCCATTGTTTTGTCAGAAAGGAAGAAACAGTGGTTTAAAGCTTTTAGTAGAAAAGAGTAAATAATGCTTGTTTTTCCATGTTTTGGTGTATGATGGAGATAGGCTATTATGGGCTTTCTGATGAAACGGATTCTTTTGAGAAATAATAATAAAAGATGACTCCGGATATTCAAGTTAGGGATAAATATTAAATCTGGATTGCTCTGACGAATGAGTTTGATGTCATTAAATAAAGAATTGGTTTCTTTTTCCCAAATAACTTGATGACCGTCTTTTTCCATTTCTACAGCACCATAGAGCCAATGGGAAGGATTTTTTCCTTCTTTATAGAGTTGATAGGAATGAGGAGTGCCAATGTATAGAATTCTCATTGAGTTATAATTTTGTTTAGAGGAATTTTATTTAGAGAATTTTTGCCCTATTTTATTTTTAACAAAAGAGAGCAAGAGAGGAACAATGATTCCTATCATGGAATATAATAACCACCAATAAGTTTGTTTCATAAACTCTCCATGGAGAGTCGGCCATTGAGATAAGAATTCAATTGGAAGTCCTTCTATATAGACAATCAACAAAGTGATAATCTTGAATGATAGGAAATGTAATGCTAATATAGGTATTGTATTTCTTCCGATTGTTGATAATATATTCGAAGGATAATTATATTTACTAATATATTTAGAAATACTAATTAAAAAGTAAATGCCTATGTAGGAAGAAACTATAAGTCCTATGATATTATTAAAGTAACTACCTACTAAATCGATCTTGAAAAAAAATGCCAATATACATAAAGCGATGAACAAACTAGTTATTATATATTTATTGGATGTAAAGTTAATATTGTATTTTTTAATATAGAAGCCTGATGCATAAAAGAATAATACCAATATTTCCCGTTGTATTTGGGAAGGAAGATGTATGTTTTTTATACTTAAAAAGGCTCCAATACAAAATAGTATAATTACGCTTGTGATTGTAAATAAATCTTTTTTCCTATATTTATGAAATGTCCATCTAATAAATAGAAAAATAATACTGACAGTAAACAAGCTCCTTAAGAACCAAAATGGAATCAAAAGTGTTTCTACATGCTTAAAAATAATGGTTCCGAATAAATCTTTAAGCAATACAACCTTATTGCTAAAATCATTGATAATGTGCAATTTAAAGAATAAAGGAGATAAAATAAGAAATATTATTCCATATATCACGAATGGCTTATATAATTGGAGTATTTTTCTTTTTATGAAAAGTTTCTTTTTTCCTATATATTTATCATTAAAGAAATATCCAGAAATAAAGTAAAAAGCAGAAATATGAAAAAGATAGATAAAGTCTTTAATATAATTGCTCGTTCCACTATGTCCTACGACCATTAGAATAATAGCTATGCCTTTCGCAATATCGAACGATATATCTCTGTTGGAAGGAAGCGTTGTCTCAGTATTTCCAAGCATAAATAATTATCTATTCTTATACATTGTTTCGTAATACTTCTGATAATCTCCCGAGGTAACATTGTCCATCCATTCCTGGTTATCCAGATACCAGCGAACCGTCTTCTCAATGCCTTCTTCAAACTGCAAACTGGGTTCCCAACCTAATTCCCGCTGCAATTTAGTAGAGTCAATGGCATAACGCATGTCATGTCCCGGGCGGTCGGTGACGTAGGTAATCAAATCCATATCTTCACCTTCCTTACGTCCCAACAGGCGGTCTACGGTTTTGATGACTACTTTGATGATGTCAATGTTCTTCCATTCGTTGAATCCGCCGATGTTGTAGGTTTCAGCAATCTTGCCGTTGTGGAAAATGACGTCGATGGCACGGGCGTGGTCTTCCACATACAGCCAGTCGCGTACGTTTTCTCCTTTACCGTATACTGGCAGCGGTTTGCGGTGACGGATGTTGTTGATGAACAACGGAATCAGTTTTTCAGGGAACTGATAGGGGCCGTAATTATTGGAACAGTTGGTCACGATGGTCGGCATGCCGTAAGTATCGTGGAAAGCACGCACAAAGTGGTCGCTACTGGCCTTGCTGGCAGAGTAGGGGCTGTGTGGATTGTATTTGGTAGTTTCCAAAAAGAATTCTTCTCCGTATGCCAGATGATGAGTTTCGGAAGAAGCGGTCGTAGTGAATGGCGGCTGGATGCCTTCCGGATGCGTCATTTTCAGGGCGCCATATACTTCATCGGTAGAGATATGATAGAAGCGTTTGCCTTCGTATTTTTCCGGCAGACTTTCCCAATAGACCTTGGCGGCTTGCAGCAGACTGAGTGTGCCCATCACGTTGGTGCGGGCAAAAGTAAACGGATCTTTGATACTGCGGTCTACATGGCTTTCGGCAGCCAAATGAATGATGCCGTCTACACGATATTGCTGCATGATTTCCTGCATTTTCTCGTAGTCGCAGATATCAGCCTTGATAAACGTGTAGTTGGGCTGGTTTTCGATGTCCTTCAAATTGGCCAAATTCCCTGCGTAGGTCAGTTTGTCCAAGTTGATGATGTGGTATTCGGGATATTTGTTGACGAAAAGGCGGACTACATGGCTTCCGATGAAGCCGGCACCGCCCGTGATGAGAATATGACGCTTGAATTCCATATTGCTTTGAGTGGTTGGGTGTTAATATAAGGGTTCGTGTACGCTGAAAGGAGAATCAAAATCTTTCAGTAACGGGTGCTTGGTATCTTTTTCACTGAGGATGGCGTGCTCAGTAGGGATACGCCAGTCAATGCCCAAAGAAGTATCGAGGATGCTGATACCGCCGTCAGCTTCCGGATGGTAAAAATTGTCGCATTTGTATTGGAAGATGGCTTCCGGACTCAGTACGGCAAATCCGTGGGCAAAGCCACGGGGAATGAAGAACAGCCGATGATTGTTTTCGGTCAGTTCTACGGCTACATGCTGTCCGTAGGTAGGGCTGCCTTTGCGGATGTCGACTGCCACATCCAATACGGCTCCTTTGACGCAACGTACCAGCTTACTCTGGGTGAAAGGAGGCCGCTGGAAATGAAGGCCGCGCATCACGCCGTAGCTGGACTTGCTTTCATTGTCTTGTACAAAATGGATTTCACCGACTTGGCGGTTGAAATCTCTTTCGGAATAAGATTCGAAGAAATAACCTCTGTCATCCTTAAACAAGCGAGGCTCGATAATTACCACGCCTTCAATGTTCGTTTGAATCACTTCCATGATATGAGTGTTTTAAAATTCCAGATTGCTTTTTCCGGTACGTTCTACTTCGTCAATGACACTGAGCAGATACTTACCGTATTCATTTTTCAGCATGGGCTGGGCCAGTGTGCGCAGTTTGTCGGCGGAAATCCATCCCTGACGGTAAGCGATGCCTTCCAGACAGGCAATTTTCAGTCCCTGTCGCTTTTCTATGACTTCGATGAAGGTAGAAGCTTCACTCAGGGAATCGTGGGTACCGGTATCCAACCAGGCAAAACCGCGTCCTAATGTTTGCACCTTCAATTCGCCGTCTTCTAAGAAACGCTGGTTCACAGAAGTGATTTCCAGTTCCCCGCGGGCAGAGGGCTTGATGGACTTAGCCACCCTGACTACCTTGTTGGGGTAGAAATAAAGCCCGACTACCGCATAGTTGGATTTGGGATGGGAAGGTTTTTCTTCGATGCTCAGGCAGTTTCCTTCTGCATCGAATTCAGCTACGCCGTAGCGTTCGGGGTCGCTGACCCAATAACCAAAGACGGTAGCCTTGCGGTCTGCTTCGGCGGTGCGAACCGCTTCACGCAGCATGGCACTCAGGCCGTTACCGTGGAAAATATTATCTCCCAATACTAAGCAGACATCATCCTTTCCGATGAACTGTTCTCCAATCAGGAATGCTTGTGCCAGTCCGTCGGGAGAAGGCTGTTCGGCATATTCAAAATGTACTCCGTAATCACTTCCGTCTCCTAACAATCGCTTGAATCCCGGTAAATCGTAGGGGGTAGAGATAATCAGAATCTCGCGGATACTCGCTAACATTAACACCGAAATGGGATAATAAATCATCGGTTTGTCAAAGATGGGGAGCATCTGTTTGCTGACTCCTTTGGTAATGGGGTAGAGGCGCGTGCCGCTTCCCCCGGCTAATACAATTCCTTTCATTTCTTTATATTTTCTTTTCCATAGCCATAGCCGTAACCATAGCCATATTTCTTTCCATAACCATAGCGGCCGTATTTGCCATACTTACCATAACCGTAATAAGAGCCGGTAGTACGTTTGCTCATATCAATACCGTTCAGCAAAATGCAAGGATGGGGGAGTTTGTTTTCCTGTTTCAGTTCGTTAATCAGTTTAAATTCGCTTTTGGCTGTATAGTTGGAGCGACAGACATAGACGCTCAAATCGGCTACTCGGGCTACCAATTGGGTATCGGTTACCATACCGATAGGGGCGGTATCCAAGATGACATAGTCGAAATGCTGTTTCAGGATGTCAATCGCCATATCCAACGATTTGCGAGCTACCAACTCAGTGGGGTTGGGAGGAATGGTACCACCAGGCAAAATATAGAGGTTCTCAGAGATAGGGGACACTTGGCAGAGACTGCGCAAGTCGGTATGTTCAGGGTCGGCCAAGTATTGGGAAATACCGGCTTCCCGATGGGAAAGATGGAACACCTTGTTCAGTCCAGGCTTACGGATATCCAAACCGACAATCACCACCTTCTTGCCCATAAAGGCGAAACTACACGCCAAGTTACCGGCATTGAAGCTCTTTCCTTCCCCGGAAGTGGTGGAAGTGAAGAGAATCACTTTCTGACCTTCCGTCAGCATATACTGAATATTGGTACGCACGGCACGGAATACTTCTTCCATCAGCTCGTTGCGGTTCTCGCGAACTACAATGGCGCTGCTTGATGCTTCGTTAGTAAGGGGAATGTCACCCACAATGGGAAGATTGGTGATTTTTTCCACATCGGTACGAGTCTGTATTTTAAACTGGAGTAAGCCCCACACGAAAATCACGCCAATCGGAAGGGCTAACCCTAAAATCAAGGCAATCATATAAGTCTGTGAAGGAGTAGGGAATATTTGTCCGCCAGCCAACGGTTCGTCGATAATGCGGGCGTTGTTGGCCGTAGAGGCCAAGGTGATATTGTTTTCTTCGCGCTTCTGGAGAAGCATCAGGTAGAGGTTGGCTTGGATTTCCTGCTGGCGTGACATGCTGAGGTATTCTTTTTCTTGCACGGGGGCATCACTCACCTTTCCGGCAAACTTGCGGGTTTGGGCTTCCAAGGCTTGGCGGTTGATGAGCAACCCTTTCTCGGCAGTCTGGATGGCGCCCATCACGCTTTTGCGCATCACTTCGATGCTGGCGTTCAGACTTTGTACGGCGGGATTGTCTTCATGCGAGGTGCGCAGCAGGCGCTTGCGCTCAATCAGCATCTCGTTGTAGTTCTGTACCACGGAATTCAAGTCGCTGTTATTCAGTCCGATGTTGGCGGGAATCACTTCATATTGGTTGGCCTCGCTTTGGATGTGATTCTTGAGGTGTTCCACTAAGCTGATTTGTACCTCGTTTTCGGCGTAAGCACGCTCGTAACTGGCTTGTTCACCGGCGGCTTGGGTAGCATCGGCAGTGACATCGACCACACCCGCCCGCTGCTTGAAGCTGGCCAACTGGCTTTCGGTAGTGCCCAATTCTTGATTGATCAGATGGATACGCTCGTTGATAAATTCAGCGGTCTTGGCAGCGACTTCGTTCTTGTCATTGTTCCCTTCTTCGTTATACAAATCTACTAATTTGTTCAGAAAATCAGTACCACGAGCCACTTCGCTGTCGGTTACAGTAAGTTGGGCGATGGTAGTCGATTTGTTGCTGGCGGCTACGGACAAACGGCCGCGGAACGAAGCGGCAGCTGCATTGGGGGAAAGCACCGTGGCCTGAATCACTTCGGGTACAGGCTCTAACTGTTGCCAAGTAGAATCGGCAGAAGAGAAAGTGAAGACACCTACCGGGGTAGAGAATACAGCAGGCAGACTATCAATGTCTTTCTTCCATTCCTCTCCTTTATGTAATACAGTGGCGGTATGCAGTTTCCCGTTCTGGAAATGCATTTCTACTTTGGCATAGCCCATGCTTTCGGCTTCTTCGGGAGTGACCCATACCTTGATGGGTGATTGCTTATAAATTTCTTCGTCACGGAATTGGCCAGGGAGATTGTAGCTGATATAAAGGTTTAGGTTAGTGACTACTTTTTTTAGGAGCGTGCGTGAACGTAAAATTTCTAACTCGTTGTCGAAATTCTGGGTGGAGCTGGTGACAAAGCCTAAATCGGCCAAACTGGCTTCGCTGCCACTGGTCTTCCCCTTATCATCCTTTATCAGTACCGAAGAACTGACGGTATAAAGGGGAGTAAGGGTTTTCAGATAGAAAAAAGCCCCAATCAGCGCTACGAGTACACAGCCCACAATCCAAGGCCAGTACATCAGGAGCTTGAAGAAAAATGCTTTATAGTCGAATCCGGAAGTTTCTTCGTCTTCCATCAGATAGTTGTTCAAATCTTCTGCCATAGTGTCTGTAGTTTTTTATTTGGAAATCGCTAAAACGAGAGAGGTCACAGAGGTTACGAGTCCTAACAGGGTAATCCAGATAGAGGCATTGCCACTGAAAGTGTTGCTGCGTACTTTGGCGCGGGTGGGCTTTACATAGACCACGTCGTTTTGCTGCAAATAGAAGTAGGGCGACTGGGCTACATCGGCCTGGGTAAGGTCTAAGTGATATACCCGGCGTACTCCCGTAGAATCTTCACGGAGCAGCTGCACATCGTTGCGGATGGAGAAAAGGGTCATGTCGCCAGCCTGTGCCAAGGCTTCAAAGACGGTCACCTTTTCGGCGTCGGTAGTGTAAGTGCCCGGGTGTCCTACTTCACCCAATACGCTGAACTTGTAGTTGGAGGTACGTACCGTGACATTGGGCACTTCTTTTAAGTAGGGCTGCAATTTCTGGCGGAGCAGGGCTTCACATTCGCGGTTGGTAAGGCCCATTACTTTCACCATGCCCAGCACGGGAAAATCGATGCAACCGTTATTATCTACCAAGTAGGACAGCAGGTCGGCGTTGTTCATTCCTATGTTACTATTACTGGAGAATTCTTTCGTTTGTCCGATTTTCCGGTAAAACGGTGCCGAAGCTTCGGGGTCGGTAGTACTCACGGTAATGGTCAGCTCATCCTTGGGCATGATGCGGAAGTCATATAGTTGCCCTTCAAGGGATTCATTCAGTACTTGTTCGTTCTGGAGGTAAAGAGATTTTTGGTACGACGTACACCCGCTCCCTAACAGGGTGAATAACGTCAGCATGCAGACTACTTTAGATAGTTTCATCTTGATATTCTTATGGTTTCTATTCTGATAGTGATACAATTTGCCTCCCTTCCGGGTAAGCTTCGCCGTTACCAGTCCCAACCGCTTGTGGGAATGGTAAGCGGGTTTGTAAATTCGGCGCAAAATTACAGACTATTTTCGATTTATCAAAGGCAGGAAACTTTTTTATGGCAAGATGTAACAAAAATGCAACGGAAATGAAGAAGTTGAGGACGGGTTGACAGGAGGAAGTGTGGTTTTTACAAGTCTTTTGTCAGCGGAAGGTACGCGGAAGGGTATTTTTTGTAAGCGCTCTTACATGGGAAAAAACGCACTTGCGTTTGGAAGAAAACGTACTTGTGTTTGGGGGAAAACGCACTTGCGTTTAGGAGGAAACGTACTTGTGTTTAAAGGAAAACGCACTTGCGTTTTCCCTATCCAAACAGTTTGCGCCACAGGCTTTGTTCTTTCTGCTTCTTTTTCAGTCGTTTTTCTTCGGCTTGTTCCAGGCGTTCGCTCAGGGCTTCGTCCACTAAGTCGGCCACCTTGATGCGGTAGTGGATGATGCGGTAGATGGTGCCCCAGTCGAACAGGCCGCCCAAGTTGCGGTCGTCAATGAACACGTCGGCTTTCAGCTTGCGCGAGAAGTGTTCATGTCCCGTCTTTTCTTCGGGGTAGTTCGTGTTGACGGCATAGAACTCCAGACCGCGCTGGCGGCAGAACTCGATGGCGTCGTCCAATAGTTTGTCTTCGCGCACCGACCATAGGATCAGGCGATGGCCTTCCCGCTGGAGGGTTCTCAGGGTGTCGATGGCAAAAGGTATTTCACGCCCGATTTCGGGGTAGCGGTGTTCCACAATAGTACCGTCAAAGTCAACAGCTATAACCATAATTTCTATGAGTTTTTTTAGATTCGTATAGATAAGATGCGCAAATGTAGGAAAAGAAACGAATAATTGTCCGATAATGGGACGGAATTTTTTGCACAGCGGACGGGAGGCAGACAAAAAAAGCGTCTGTTTCCGGTGAGAAACAGACGCTTCCATAGAAAGGGTTAAAGAATTATTTTTCGATGCGGATGATGGCTGCACGGCTCAGACGCGGGTTTTCCTGGAACATGGTGTCCACTCCACCTTTGTAGTCTGTGCGCAGCTGGTCTTTGTTGACCCCGTATTTGTCGACCAAAGTGTTGTAGACTGCTTCCGCTCTCTGCTGGCTCAGTCGTTCGTTGTATTCGGCTGTACCGGTCTGTTTGTCGGCATAACCGGTGATGACGAACTTGCTTTCAGGATGGTTCTTGATCAGCTCGGCATAAGCTCCCAAGTTGACAGCTTCTTTTTCGCTCAGGTAAGCCTTGTTGATGTTGAAGAATGCTACATAGTCGGGGGCATCCTGCAAGGTCTGGGCAGCGTCTGCGGTCGGTGCCGTAGCGGTAGTTGCCACAGGTGCCTGCTGCTTCTGTTCTTCTTCCAAGGCATTGACACGGTCTCTCAGACGGGCATTTTCTTCGTTCATGCTCCGGAGCTGGCTCTGTACCTGTTCCATTTCAGCAGCGGAAACTTTCTGTCCCTGGCCTTTGAACTGGTCCTTGAAGGTGTAGGTGATACCGGCAGTCAGGTAGCCTGAAGGAGCCACATCTTTCTTTTCGTCCGGGTGGTAGTATTTCGGCTGAACCAGCAAGCCCGGTTCGGCGTAGATGCTCCATCTTGGGGTGATGTTGTATACGGCCTGAAGACCGAAGTTTCCGTTCAGGATATTGATGTAGCTGTATCGCTGCAAGGCATTGCCGGTTTCGTGGTGATAGAATCCCATACCCAAGGTCAGGTTCAGGTTAAACGGCTTGTATTCTTTGGCACCGTACAGGTGAGCCAGGTAGCTCAGGTGGGCTCCAAATACCTTTCCGCCGTATTCTTTCATCAGGTGGGTACCTCCGGCTACTCCTTCCAATTTTAATCCGAACCAGGGGTTGAACCAGATACCTGCACCGATTTTACCGGAAGCAGTCACATAGCCGTCTGTGTTCATAAATCCTTCGGTAGACACTCCGCCAGTGATAAACCAGTTGTTTTTCTGGAAAGAGTGGTCTGTTTGTGCCATTGCACCTGCTGACAACAGCATGCTGGCCATTGCCAATATAATACTCTTTTTCATTGTCTTCTTAGTTTTTATTTGTATTGATAATTATATATCCGATGAGAGGAAAGACCGCCTTCCCGTGGAAGGGAAGACAGCCCTTAGGGGATTCAGAGGCTTCCTGTAGTGCTTCCTGTACCGCCGGAGTGCTGGTCGGCAGACACGTTGGTATAGGTGAAGGTAACGCCTGTGAATTTCTTCAGAATGGCAGTAAGGTTGCCGTTCATCAGCGGGAAGGTATAGGTGATGGTGTTGAACTTGCCTTCAGCCTTCCAGTACATGATGTAGTTTCCGCTCACGTTGGTCTTTTCTGAGTAGTTGACGGTGTAAGTGCCTTCTGTACCTTCCTGTGCAGCGATGGCATTCTTCACCAGTTCAGCCAAGGCACCGCTCGGCGCAGAAGTGTAAGACCATCCGGCCTGTGCGTTGTAAGCGAGGGTTACGTCCATCTGGGCAGCAAAGTTTCCGCTGTTGTCCACTTTTCCTTCCTTGAGTACAGAGCTGGTGGTGCTTGCAGAACGGGTGTAAGCCACACGGAACTCGTAGCTTCCGTTCAGTTCGCCGGAAGTCAGGTCGAGGTTGTAGCTGTTGGTAGCTGCATCGTAAACGGCTTCACCCAAAGATTCGTCCGCTCTTGACTTGGTGCTCTTGTAAACAGTGACTTTCTGGAATGCAGTACCGCTTGTGGCCGGGTTCTTGACAGACAAGACGACCGGGTTTTCGGGAGTCGCTGTTACACTACCGCTGGTAGTTTCTACGTATACGGCCAGGATAGGAGAAGAAGAGGACTGTGCGACCGTGGTAGAAGTGGCTTCGGGCACATATTCTGTCATAGACAGCTTGGTGCCTTCTGCGATGGCTTCCTGCGGTACATAGGCACCTACGCTGGTGATGTTGGCTACGGCAGATTCGCTGGTAGCGTGGGATACATCCGTTGTATTGTCTTCGCTGTTGGCTTCAATCAATACGTCTTGCGTATTGGAGATGGAAGCTTCGGCAGCTACCTGAGTCATCTGGATGGATACCGATACGCTGGAACGGTTGGACAAGCCTGCCAGTGACACGCTGGTAGAAGCTTTCAGATAGCCGTCTTTAGCGAACTCCAATGCATAGTCTTTCAATTCGTTTACGGTGAGGGCGAACTGACCGTTGTCGTCTGTAGTCACTGCATCGATTCCGGTGGTAGTGACGGTGACACCGCTCAGGGCACTTCCGTTAGCTGTTACCTGGCCCACAATGTAGTATTCCACCGCATCTTTAATGGGGTCTTCTACTTGTTCCGGGCTCTTTTCGTTGTCGCTTATCGAACAAGAGCTCATGCCGGCACTTGCTGCTGCCAGCAGCAGGGCCATTGTCATAAACTTAGTCGTTTTCATTTTCGTTAGTTGATTTTGTGGTTAGTTCTTTATTTATCTGTTGCTTAATTATTTGTTTCATCTTAGTCTTCCAGCCGTTTGCAGTCTTTCATCAGGAAATACCGTATGTATTCGGGCTGGTAGAAACCGTGGCTGCGGTTGTCCCGGTTCGTGGTGGCATACGATACGCCCAAGTTCTGGTCCACATATTCTCCCCATGACACGACACCGTATTCATAGGTAAAGTAGTCGGCGGGCTTGAGGCGCATGCCTTTCCACCGGTTGTATTTCCGTCCGGGCAGGGGGAGGGCGAAATTGAAGCCTCCGTTCAGGTGACCTTCGGTGTAGAGGGCATAGAGCCCGACAGTGCTTTCACCGAAATGGCGGACGGCACTGCCTTTCACGCCGTAGTCGCCGTAGACAAAGCGGACGGCTTCGCCGGTGAGTTCGGTATTCCACCGCGGCACATACACGCGGCCGTAAATCTTTGCGTCCAGTTTCGGCTTCCGGGTGATTGTCCACTCCCGGTCTACGAAGAGGGAATAGACGGTGAGTCCTGCTTTGGCACCTACTTCCCATCGTCCGTCGGGGATTCTCCATTTCACGTCGGCAGCACCTCCCAACCGGTGGTTGGTGAACTGTCCTGCGGTTACCGTCAGGGTCCAGTTCTTTTTCAGGTAGAATCCCTGTTTCAGGGATACCACACCCGGCCGGATCTGTTTCAGTTCTCCTTTCTGGTTTCCCACAATGGGGAATATCACCTGGGCCGTCAGTTCCGCTCCTTTCCAGAGAGGCATCTCAATGGCGGGAGCCAGAGCAATGCTATATTTATAGAGCCTGTCAAAGCTCGTATTTTCCAAAAACAGGTGAGGGTAGACCACCAAATCGGGCCGCCAGGCACTCTTGTGGGTGGTTTCTGCGCCTTCCAACAAGGCCAAGGTGGCATCGGTGGTACAGCTCAGCTGCATCTGTCCGAATACGTCGTGCAAATCGGCTTCTCCCCGGCGATAGGCTTCTACCAAGGCTGGTTCCAGACAGATGTCCAGTTGGGGCAGACCGTTGGCATCCAACACGGCCATCCGCAGTTCTCCGTCGGTAGTCATTCCTTCGAGGGCGGCTTTGATGGCGCGACCGACTCCTTCGTACGAGCTTCGGAAGGCCCGGTCTTCGAAGGCGACGGCTATTCCGGTTTCCGAGCGGGCCGTACGGATGTTTTCCATTCCTAATTCGGCCAGCTTCGTTTCCACCTGCGCGGACAGGGGGAGGATGCCCATCAAGGCCATGCACATTGTGGTCATTCGTTGGATTTTCATTTTCTCTTCCTCCCTGCGTTAATGAAACAATGTACATTCATATCTCACTCCTCCGGCAATGCAGTCAAAGCCGCCTGTAAACGCATGCAGCGATACGTGGTTCCATAACTGTGCCGTGACCCCCAAGTTTACGTCCCGGGTGTCGTATTCTGCTATCAGACACACTTGCGGGCAGAAGGCCGGACGGTAGGTGATACCGCCGAACACGCCGTTTCTGCGGGTGTTCCAGTGGTTGGTCCATCCTTGATAGCCCACGGTGACGCCCAATTGGTGCTGTCCGAATAAAAAATGCTTGGTAAGGACTCCGTAGATGCTACGGTAGTAGTTGCGGCCCAGACTCCGGATGGGGTCGTTGGCTCCGACGGCGACTGCCGGCCACCATTTCCCTTCTTTCAGGGGTTGCAGTTTGACAGACAGTGAACGGTCTTGCTGGTTGTATTTGGGCTTTGCCGTCATGTACGACGTTTTTTGCAAGGTTTCCCGGTAGGCCAGTTCTAAGAATGAAAAGAAGGTCAGGTCGGCAAAATAATTCCCAGTGTTTTGCCCAAGTGGATTCATGCTTTTGGGCAGGAAGTTTCCTCCCACCATGAGCCGGCCTGTTTCGTTCATCTCTGCCGAAGGGGTGTTCAGCAGACCCGTCATACCCATCATGTATTGTGCATGTGCTTCTTGCACAGAGGCGGTGAGTAGCGCAGTTCCCATACCGAGTGAAACCCAAAGTCTTTTCATTTGCTGTCGTGTCATATAACTTCTACAAAAGTATGATTTATAACATAATTTTGTATCACAAAAATGCGTGAATCGCGGTACTTTAACTTATTTTTGGAATTAGTATGCGTTCTTCTCTCCATGCAGGGCGTTGGCCACGGTTTTGTAGATGATGAAGAGGTCGAGACCGAAGGTCCAGTGCTCGATGTACCAGATGTCGCCGCGGATACGTCCTTCCATGTCTTTCAGCTCTTTGGTCTCTCCACGGTAGCCCGTCACCTGGCTCCAGCCGGTGATGCCCGGTTTCACGAAATGGCGCACCATGTACTTGTTGATGAGCTTGGAATACTCTTCGGTGTGTTTCAGCATGTGCGGACGCGGCCCCACGATGCTCATGTCGCCTTTCAGCACGTTGATGAACTGCGGCAGCTCGTCGATGTTCGTCTTTCGCATGATGTTTCCCCAGCGCGTCTTGCGCGGGTCATCCTTGGTGGCCTGCAAGGTATCGGCCTGGGCATTTACCTTCATGCTGCGGAACTTGTAGCAGTAGAATTCCTTGTCGTTGAGTCCGTTTCGTTTCTGCTTGAAGAACACCGGTCCCGGCATGGTGAGTTTCGTGATAATGGTCACGATGATCAGGATGATGGGGAAGAGCGTGCACAGGAAGAGCAGGGAGAACACGACGTCGAACGTCCGTTTCAGGAGCTTGTTGCCGGTCTGGCTCAGAGGGTCTTTCCGCAGGCTCAAGTAGGGCACATTGCCCAACATATTGAAATATACCCGGTTGTGCAGGTAGTTATAGAGGTTGGGCACACTGTAGAAGTGCACCAAATGGTTCTCGCAATAATCGATGATGGAACGGATGATGACGTGGTCCTTCGAAGGCAGACAGCAGAACAGGTAGTGGGTGTTGCCCTGTTTCTCCAGGTAGGCGTTTACGTCCTGAGGTTGTCCCAAATAGGGGCATTCCTTGGGGAAGTTGGGATTGGGCTGGAAGTCGAAATAGCCTTTCACCTTGTATCCCGCCCAATCTTGTGCCGTCAGTTCATAATACAGTTCCTGGTTGTTTTCGGAACTTCCCACCAAGACCACATTGCGTACGTTTCCTCCTTTGGAACGGTAGGTTTTCAAGGCCCAGCGCAATACGATGCGGAACACCGACACGCAGAGGAACAGCAAGAGCAGGAGAATCAGGTAGAAGTAAGACCCCACGTGCATGAACTGTCCCACGCTCAACAGAATGGCCGAAAGAATGCCGAAGCCTACCACGGTGCGGAACACTTTCGTCAGAATCTGGTAGTAAAACACTTTCCGGCGGTATAGGATGACGCCAATCTGCATGCCCGATACGAAGTAGCACAGCATGATGGTTACGATGACTTGAAAGGGGGGAGCAATCAGGGTGTTGTGCCAGGGAGTGCCTTCTGTGGCTAAAAAGAGTAAATAGAACAATGCTCCCGTGATAATCGTTTCACAAAGTACGATGAACAGGCTTACCCATTGATTATTTTCGTAATATTTTATTCTCATGAATTGTTCGTTTTTTGCTTTCAGTAATCCTGCTGTGTAAAATAACCTTAGCTGTGAATTAGGTAAATTAGGCGGAAATACTTTCTCGAATAATATTCCGTATAAATAGGGTATTTCCGATAATGTATCTTCTCCACATCCGGCGAGGTTCTCTAATCAATCGATACAACCATTCCATGCAGTGATCTTGCCATGATTTGGGAGCTCGCTTCATGGTGCCTGCGAAGAAATCGAATACCGCGCCAATGGTACCGCAATGGCAATGGATGTTCAGTTCCTTCCAATGTGTATACGCCCATTTTTCTTGTTTGGGTGCGGTCATTCCAATCCATAATAAATCCGGATTGGCCTGGTTGATGGTTTCAATGATGCGTTGATTATCCTCTTCGGAGAAGACTGGTTTGTAAGGGGGAGAGTACGTTTCCACTTGAATATTCGGATATACCGTTTGGGCTTTCTCCCGAATCAGTTTCAGTACTTTCTCACTGCTTCCCATAAAAAAGCATTTACCTCCCTTGCGGTTCAGACGTTCCATTTCCATGGTAAATAAGTCCCAACCAGCAATACGTTCGTGGGGCTGACTTTTCGCTTTCAGGCTTCGGCAAGCTAAAATAATGCTTGCTCCATCAGGTATCAATGCATCCCCGTTTTTCAGTGCTTCGGCAAATGTTGGATCTTTCAGCGCTGTGTTGTAAGAATGAGCATTGATGGTGTTGATTAGCAGTTTCCCTTCCGGGAGTGCTTCCAGCTCTCTCTCTGATTCAATAATTTTTACCTCTTTTAGCTTAAACATACGTCTATGTTTTTGTATTACCTATTATAGTTTGTTGTATCGTGTCGCAAATCCTAAAATCTCAGCAAAACAGACCAGTGGAACAATGAACCCCGTCGCCATGGAGATATGGTCTGCAATGAACCCCATCAACATGGGGGCTATCGCTCCTCCTACGATGGACATAATCAAATAGGAAGAGGCCTGTTTTGTCTTTTTGTCAACGTGCCGCAAAGATAGTGAAAAAATTGTAGGGAACATAATCGATTCACACAAAAAACAGAGCAGCAGGAAATACCATCCCACGGTGCCCGGCAGAAAAATCACCGCGGCCATGCAGATCAGGCCTCCTGCGGCACAGGCAGCCAGTACCTTTTCGCCCTTCACGAAGCGCATCAGCCAGCTGCCGCCCATGCGTCCGAGCATGAACAGGCCCATGCCGCCGAACGAGAGCCACACCGAAGCCTTGTGGGCCGATACCCCTGCATTTTCGGTGGCGTAGTTGATGAAGAAGCTGTTGATGCCTGTCTGTGCCGCCACATAGAGGAAGAGCGACAGTAGTCCCATGGTGAATGAGGCCGTTTTCCAGAGCGAAGTGCCGCTTTTCCCGGTCTCTGCCTCTTCCTTTTCCGCTTCCTGACCGATTTCCGGCAGTTTCACCCGCGAGAAGACCACGGCGATGAGGAGCACCACCGTACCCAATACGGCATAGGGAGTCGCCACGTCGCCACCCCCGGCAAAGAGGAAGAATCCCCCAATCAGCGGTCCGCAAATCCAGCCCAGTCCGTTGAATGACTGCGCTAAGTTGATGCGCCGTTCGCTGCCCTCCGGTTCGCCGAGCACCGTGACATACGGGTTGGAGGCGGTTTCCAGACAGGTCAGTCCGCAGCCGATGACGAAGAGGGCCAGGAGGAAGAACTCAAACGACTGAATCCGTCCGCCCGGAATGAAGAGCAAGGCCCCGATGCCATACAGCACCAGTCCCGTCAGTACCCCTGTGCGGTAACCGAAGCGGCGGATGAGCCGTCCGGCGGGCAGGGCCATCACGAAATACCCTCCGTACACCACCGCCTGAATCAGGGCCGAGCGCGTACGGGTAATCTCCATCGTATCCTGAAAATGCTTGTTCAGCACGTCTAAAATGCTGTGTGCCACTCCCCACAGAAAGAAGAGCGACGTAATCAAAATGAAAGGAACCAGGAAACTTCTTCCGTCCCTGGTTCTTACTAATCCAATCTTTTCCATGTCAGCTTCTACTGATTTCAAGTCCTTTGTTCGACAAACTCATCTCTACGAAGCGTGCCCGGCCGTTGGGGCGGTTCTCCGTCAGTATCCGGCGGATTTGTAGGGCCGCATCCGGATCTTTGGCCACCATGTAGAGGTAGCCCCCTCCGCCGGCACCCGGCAGCTTGTAACCCAGGCACAGGTCGTCAATCCGTTCCGTCAGGGCCTGTACGGCCGGCGGATTCGTACCCTCGTCGAGCAACTGGTTCTGTTTCCAGGTCTTCCGTATGAGCCGTCCCATTTCCTCGAAGTCATTCCGCAGGATGGCATCGTACATGTCCATGGCGTGTCCCTTCATCTGCTCCAGCAAGTGCAGGTGACGATTTGAGTTGAGGAACATACCCCGTACAATCTCCGCCAAGATGCCCTTGGCCGTGCGGGTGATGCCGGTATAATAGAGTAGGTGGCATTTCCGGTATTCGTCGCTGGTGAAGAGGTAATCCGGCAACCAACGTACCTTCGGTTCCTGGTGCCAGCCCGGCTGCGTCTGCAACAGTTTCACGCCGTGCAGCACCCCGCCATACTGATCCTGCCAGCCCCCGCCGGTGGTGAGCAGCTGTTCCAGTATCAGCGTGCGACTGCCGATGCCCTGCTTGTCCCAGTTCAGGCCGCAGAAGTCGTTCAGTGCCCCTAAGACCGTAGCCGCTAAGATGGAGCTTGTGCCCAGTCCCGAACCTGCCGGGATGGCCGACAGCAGCGTCACTTCGATACCCGTACCGAAGGCCTTCAGCTGTGCCTCCAAGGATTCAAAATGCTCCTGCGAGAAGTTCGGATGGAAACCGGCCAAAGTCAGGGCCGCTTTCGGAATGGAGAACGGCGAGCCAACCTTGCGGTAATCCTGCAACTCTTCGTAGGTGGAAACCACCTCCATGGCTCCCAAGTCGATGGAACGCAGGGTGATGCGATAGTCTTTCGACGGTTTCACATACACCTGAAGCGGCGGTTGCCCGTTCAGTTCGATGGCCAGGTTCACCACGTTACCCCCTTCCATCAGGCTGTAGGGAGGAGTATCCGTCCATCCTCCGGCAATATCGATGCGCACCGGACTGCGGCTCCACACAATCTGGTCGGCATAGACCGACAACTGCGGATGCTGGCTGTGGTCCATGGTGCTGGTCAGTCCCTGGCGCATGAGTCCGAAGGCCCGGTCTTCCATGGTTTTCGCTTCCGGTTTGCCTTCTAACTCCAATACCCGGGCGCGGAACATTGCGTCGCTGATGCGTTTCAGCAGGGGAGACCCCTCCGGCAGTTCCTTGGGCAGGTCGAGGTGCCATTTGGCAAACTCTTCGGCCGCTTCCTGCAAGTCTACCTGATAGAACACGCTCCGTTCTTCGTTTTTAGCCAGCAGGCTCCAGTTCTCCTTGCGGAATTCCTCCCGCTGGGCAAAGAGTCGTCGCAGGTTGGCATACGCCGAGATTTCGTCGGCCGATACCTTCCGTGCCTGCTGCCAGAGTGTGCGTCCGGCTTCTCCTTGTCTGCCGTCCGTCATCCATTGCAGCATCGTGCCCAGGTCTGCTATCGAGTCCGTCACCGGGAAGATAGCCGCCGACTGCAAGTCCTCACAGCCCCGGATATCCTCCGCGGTCAGTCCTCTTTCGGCCAGCCATTCCGTCACCGGACGGCCTAAGTAGAGGGTAGAAGCCTCTTTCAGGCTCCCTTTGAATTTATCGTTGAAGCCGTAGGGGCGGGCCACAAATTCCGTGTCACCCATCGGCACTACGTCGATGCACACCCCTTGCGGTACGTTCAGTTTCCAGTCGTTGCGCGGCACACCTGTGATGATGTTCTGGCTGTGCAGCTGCCAGTCCTTGGCAATGAAGCTGTTTTCAATCCAGGTTTCCGCGTTCTCTGCCGTCAGCGAAATCTGCAGTTCCGCGTTCTGTACGAACATGGCCGGATGCGCCTTCACCTTGTAGTGCATGATGGCCCGCTGGTCCATCACACAGTTCTGCACCGCCAGTGTCGACGAAATCATCTCTCGGCTCGTGCCGTAGTGATGGAACTCTCCGCCCGGCAGCGGCAGGATGGCCACCTTCAGGCTGTTCAGTTCCTCGTCTGCGATGCGCGGGTGAGCCCCTAATGCCAGTCCGAACTCCGAGTACATGTCGTAGAACTTCACGACCCCGTCCTTGTCGGTCGAGTGTTTCACCATCAGTTCCACGGCCCGGTCACTCAGCAGCCAGATGCCGATGTCCATCAGGAAGAGGTAGTCCTGCATCAGTCCCGCCATTTCCTCCACGCTCGGTTTCTGCAGCATGAAGTCCAGCTTCTCCGGTTCCTTTCGTGAAGACACGAACACCCCGTGGTTCTTCGCCAGTTCCGGGTCCACCCACAAACCGTAGCACACCACGTCCACGTCCGGGATGGCCTGCAACGGTTCCGTGGCCCGGATGAACACGTCGCCACTCGCAATCAGCGTGTGCAGTCCTTCCGGCGCCTTGTCCATGATTTCCTCGTACAGCGGCAACTGCAAGGACAGCAAGTTCTGTGTCAGTCGTTGCCCCCGAGCCCAGCGGAACACCGGAATCGGCGTCAGAATCTTGCCCGACGGCGCATAGCCCGGCAGACGGCGGCTCTGACCTCCCGCATGCAGCAGGATACGCTTCTCCTTCGCCAGCCAGTCGTTCAGTCCGGCTGTATCACCTTCTTCCTCCCGGCACGCATTCAGCAGCCAGGCCGTACCCCCTCCGGAACCCAGTTTCCGTCCCACCGGGTCCGAGGTGCAGAACCACTCCTTGTGGTCCGCGTGCATAATGTCGTGAAAACACTCCACCAGATTCGGTGGCAATGACAATAATTTTTTCATTACAGTTTAAATATTCGTTCCATCAGTTTCCATTTCTCCTGTGAGGTAGCCCCCGGTGCCGCCTTCTGGTACTTCGCCATGTGTGCTTCCCATTCCGCCTGACGGGGCAGGGTAGCCAGTCGCGCATAGTCCCGTTCCATGTCAAAGTCGTCCGTGGTATCCATGATCATGAACAGGCGGTTGCCGTCGATGTAAATCTGCATGTCGGTGATGCCCACTTCGCGGATGCCCGCTTTCACTTCGTCCCACACGTGCGCATGTTCTGCCACGTAGGCCTCAATCAGCTCCTTGTCGTTGTAGAGCTCCAGTGTCTGACAATATCTTTTCATCTCGTGATTGTTTTTATACCGTCTGGTGATTGATGCAGATGCCTTTCAGGTACCATTCATACAAGCGATGGATACCCTCGTCGATTTCCACCTTGTGGTGCCAGCCTAAGCTGTGCAGCTTGCTCACATCCGTCAGCTTGCGCAGCGTGCCGTCCGGTTTGGACGCATCCCAGCGCAGTTCGCCCTTGAAGCCGATTTCCTTCATAATCTTTTCGGCCACTTCGCGGATGGACAGTTCCTTGCCCGTACCCACGTTGATGTGGCAGTTGCGGATTTCCGTGATGCCGTCGGCGTTCTTCACCGAAGCGTCATACGTTTGCTTGAAATCCACGTTCAGCAACACATGCACACTCGCATCCGCCATTTCCTCGCTCCACAGGAACTCACGCAGCGGCTTTCCGGTACCCCAGAGGGTCACCGCTTCGGCGGCTATGCCGTAGTGCGCCAGCACCTCCGTAATGTCCTTCTCGTCCGAGGTGCCGTCCACCACAAATTTCTCGCCGTTGCGCATCACGCTCACCGGACGCAGGCTGATGTCCTTGCGTACCGCTTCCCAGTCGCCCTCGTTCAGGCACTTGGCCAGGTAAATCTTGCGGATCATGGCCGGCAGCACGTGGCTGTTCTCCAGGTGGAAATTGTCGTTCGGTCCGTAGAGGTTTGTCGGCATCACCGCGATGTAGTTCGTGCCATACTGCAGGTTGAAGCTCTCACACATCTTCAGTCCCGCAATCTTCGCGATGGCATACGGTTCGTTCGTATATTCCAATGGAGAGGTGAGGAGCACTTCCTCCTTCATCGGTTGCGGCGCCTCGCGCGGATAGATGCACGTACTGCCCAAGAAGAGCAGCTTCTTCACCCCGTGGCGGAAACTCTCGCCAATCACGTTCTGCTGAATCTGCAAGTTCTGGTAGATGAAGTCCGCCCGGTAGTGCAGGTTGGCCATGATGCCCCCCACGTGTGCCGCTGCCAAAATCACCGCATCCGGCTGTTCCTGGTCGAAGAAGGCTTTCACCGCTACCGGATCCAGCAGGTCCAGTTCCTTGTGCGAACGTCCCACCAAGTTGTTATATCCCCTCTGCTTGAGGTTGTTCCAGATGGCAGAACCCACCAGTCCGTGATGTCCTGCCACATATATCTTTGCTGATTTATCCAACATAATCAAAACCTCCGTTTCTTATTTGTAGAAAAATCCCGTTCTTTATTCTTAGTTTTTATTATTGATTACTTCACGATACCCTTTTCCAGGTACTCTGCCAAGTTGGTGCGGATTTGTTCGCCCGCCTTTTCTACGGCCACCTTCGCCATGTCTGCATCCACCATGATCTTCACCAGTTCCTCGAAGGTCGTCTTCATCGGGTTCCAGCCTAATTCCGCTCTGGCCTTCGTCGGGTCACCCCAGAGGTTCACCACGTCCGTCGGGCGGTAGAAGTCTTCGCTCACCTCCACCAGACACTTGCCGGTGGCCTTGTCGTATCCCTTTTCGTTGATACCTTCTCCCTTGAATTCCAGTTCGATGCCCGCATGCTTGAACGCCAGGTAGCAGAATTCGCGTACCGAGTGCTGTACTCCCGTGGCGATGACGAAATCTTCCGGTGTTTTGTGCTGCAGAATCAGCCACATACATTCCACGTAGTCCTTCGCATAACCCCAGTCACGCAGCGAGTCCAGGTTGCCCAGGTACAGCTTCTCCTGCTTCCCCTGTGCGATACGGGCTGCTGCCAGCGTAATCTTGCGGGTCACGAATGTCTCCCCGCGGCGTTCCGATTCATGGTTGAACAGGATGCCCGAGCAGCAGAACATATTGTACGCCTCGCGGTATTCCTTCACAATCCAGTAACCGTACAGTTTGGCCACCGCATACGGGCTGTAGGGGTGGAACGGTGTGTTCTCGTTCTGCGGCACTTCCTCCACCTTTCCGTAGAGTTCCGAAGTCGATGCCTGGTAGATACGGCAGGTGTCCGACAGTCCGCACAGACGTACCGCCTCCAGCACGCGGAGCACTCCCGTGGCGTCCACGTTGGCCGTAAATTCCGGCGAGTCGAAGCTCACCTGCACATGGCTCTGTGCCGCCAAGTTATATATCTCGGTGGGGCGTACCTTGCTTACTACCTGCAGCATACTCATGGAGTCTGTCAAGTCTGCATAGTGCAGGTGGAAGTTCGGTTTTCCCTCCAAGTGTGCGATGCGTTCGCGGTAATCCACTGACGAGCGGCGGATGGTGCCATGTACGTCGTATCCTTTTTCCAATAGAAGTTCGGCCAGGAACGAACCGTCCTGCCCTGTGATTCCCGTGATCAGTGCTGTTTTTCTTTCCATATTGATTTGTAATATCGTAAGTTATCTTCTATTCATTCTTTGCGAATGAAAATTTGTGACTGCAAATATCGCTTTTTTTTGTGATTTCCGCATCTTTCCGCGTAGAAATCATCCCCTTAAAACGAGAATCTAAAGCCATAGATTTTGCTTATAATACTTTAGTTCCATTGATTTTTGATAATGAGATAGAACTTTTAAGTAATATGGACTAAAATGGCGTAAGAGGTGAAACCGGACAGGCTCTATTATTGTCAGTCGCTCAGGTATACATCCAGCGTTTGGGCCAATCTGAAATCTTTCAATTGCTTGATAATGCATCTTCTGAAAAAATCCAATATCTCGTTGTAGCATTCTAAGGTTTGTTTTATTTTTTGCAGCAAGTGCACGACATGGTCTTTTTTATACATAGATTCCCTCCTCCTGAATATCATGCTTCAGCAGAGCATCCATATCCTGACGAAAGCGAACAACGTCAACATTGCACCCGAACAGTTGACGTAATTCTTCCTTGATGTGTACCAGACTGAAGATGCTGGGAACTTCCAGATCCACACAGACATCCACGTCACTGTCTTCGGTCTGTTCGCCACGGGCTACGGAACCAAATATACAGATGCGGGAGATACCATAAAAAAGTCCACGCTCCTGCTTATATTCGCTCAATAGTTTCAGATATTCTTGTTTCGTTTTCATAATAAAAATCTTCATTGATAAAAATAGAGTTTTTTCTTTAGAAAAGCAAATTCTTTTCTATTTTTCATGCCAGATTTACTCTTGACTGTTACTTGCCGCCTCGGGAGACAAAATAAAAAAGGTAAAAACGAGCAGTTCACTTCGTTTTTACCTTTTCCCTATTCACTTATAACTTTCAGTTACCTTCCCTTATACATCGAATCATAATACTTCTGGTAGTCACCGCTCGTCACGTTGTCCATCCATTTCGGATTGTCCAGATACCAGCGTACCGTCTTTTCGATGCCCTCCTCAAACTGCAGGCTCGGTTCCCAGCCCAATTCCTTTTGCAGCTTCGTAGAGTCGATGGCATAGCGCATGTCGTGTCCCGGACGGTCGGTCACGTAGGTAATCAGGTCCATGTCGGCCCCTTCCGGTCGGCCCAACAGGCGGTCCACCGTCTTGATTACCACCTTGATGATGTCGATGTTCTTCCATTCGTTGAAACCGCCGATGTTGTATGTCTCCGCAATCTTGCCGTTGTGGAAAATCACGTCGATGGCCCGTGCATGGTCCACCACATACAGCCAGTCGCGCACGTTTTCCCCCTTGCCATATACCGGCAGCGGCTTGCGGTGACGGATGTTGTTGATGAACAGCGGAATCAGCTTCTCCGGGAACTGATACGGCCCGTAGTTGTTCGAGCAGTTCGTCACGATGGTCGGCATGCCGTACGTGTCGTGGAAGGCCCGTACGAAATGGTCACTGCTTGCCTTGCTGGCAGAGTAGGGGCTGTGCGGGTTGTATTTCGTATCCTCGTAGAAGAAATCCTTTCCGTAAGCTAAGTGATGTGTGGAAGACGAAGCTGTGGTAGTGAACGGCGGCTCGATGCCTTCCGGATGCGTCAGTTTCAGGGCACCGTATACCTCGTCGGTAGAGATGTGATAGAAGCGCTTGCCTTCGTATTTCTCCGGCAGACTTTCCCAGTACACTTTGGCCGCCTGCAGCAGGGAGAGCGTACCCATCACGTTCGTGCGTGCAAAGGTGAACGGGTCCTTGATGCTGCGGTCCACGTGACTCTCTGCCGCCAGGTGGATGATGCCGTCCACGTGATACTGCTGCATCACTTCCTGCATCTTTTCGTAGTCGCAGATGTCCGCTTTCACGAACACATAGTTTTCCTTGTCCTCGATATCCTTCAGGTTCGCCAAGTTTCCTGCATACGTCAGCTTGTCCAGGTTGATGATGCGGTATTCCGGATACTTGTTCACGAAGAGGCGAACCACATGGCTGCCGATGAATCCGGCACCGCCGGTAATCAGTATGTTGCGTTTGAATGTAGTCATGATAATATGATTTAATACAATGAGATATGATAATCAAATGGAGAATCAAAATCTTTCAGCAATGGATGCTTGGTGTCTTTCTCACTCAGGATGGCGTGTTCGGTCGGGATGCGCCAGTCAATATCTAATGAGTTGTCCAAAATGCTGATGCCTCCGTCCGCTTCCGGATGATAGAAGTTGTCACATTTGTACTGGAAGATGGCTGTTTCACTCAGTACGGCGAAGCCATGTGCAAAGCCCTGAGGAATGAAGAACTGGCGATGATTCTCTTCTGTCAGTTCCACGGCCACATGCTGCCCGTAGGTCGGACTTCCTTTGCGGATATCCACTGCCACATCCAGTACGGAACCCTTCACGCAGCGTACTAATTTGCTCTGTGTGTAAGGCGGACGCTGGAAATGCAGCCCACGCATCACGCCGTAGGACGACATACTTTCATTGTCTTGCACAAAATTGATTTTGCCAATCTTTTCTTCAAATTCCCCCTGGGAATACGATTCAAAGAAATACCCTCTTGCATCTTTGAAGATGCGTGGTTCGATGATCATCACGCCCTCTATTGCTGTTTTGATTACTTCCATTTAACTATTAACTTTTAATTCAGAATGTTTTTCATTCTTCATTATTAATTATTCATTAATCAAGGTTTGCCTCCCCAGTCCGTTCCACTTCGTCAATCACTTTCAGCAGATATTGTCCGTACTGGTTCTTCAGCATGGGCTGTGCTTCCTCGCGAAGTTTGTCAGCCGTAATCCATCCTTTGCGGTAAGCAATGCCTTCCAGACAAGCTACTTTTAGTCCCTGGCGTTTTTCGATCACTTCAATGTAGGTAGAAGCCTCTGCTAATGAGTCGTGCGTACCCGTATCCAGCCAAGCAAATCCACGGCCTAAGGTCTGTACCTTCAGTTCCCCGTCTTCTAAGAACCGCTGGTTTACCGTCGTGATTTCCAGTTCTCCGCGAGCAGATGGCTTGATGTGCTTGGCCACCTCCACTACTTTGTTCGGGTAGAAATACAAGCCTACCACTGCATAGTTTGATTTTGGATGCTGCGGTTTCTCTTCAATGGAAAGACAGTTTCCCTCCTTGTCGAAGTCTGCCACTCCGTATCGTTCCGGATCACTCACCCAGTAACCGAAAACGGTTGCTTTCTTTTCTTGTTCTGCGGTACGTACCGCTTCCCGCAGCATGGTACTGAATCCGTTCCCGTGGAAGATATTGTCACCCAATACCATGCAGACTGCGTCATTCCCGATGAACTTTTCTCCAATGATAAAAGCCTGAGCTAGTCCGTCGGGGGAAGGCTGTTCCGCATATTCAAAATGTACTCCGAAGTTACTACCATCTCCCAATAATCGTTTGAATCCCGGCAAATCGTAGGGAGTGGAGATAATTAGAATTTCACGGATACCTGCTAACATCAGCACCGAGATAGGGTAGTAAATCATCGGTTTGTCAAATATCGGGAGCATCTGTTTGCTCACTCCCTTGGTGATGGGGTAGAGGCGCGTACCACTGCCACCAGCTAATACAATTCCTTTCATAGTTTAGGAAGATTTGTTATTCTTTGAAAAAGCTTAAACTCTTTTCGACAATATGGTGCATATCGTAGTACTTATATTCTGCTAGTCGACCACCAAATATTACATTAGTCTCTTTGTCTGCCAATTCTTTGTATTTCAAATATAATGAATTATTTTTTTCATCATTTACTGGATAGTAAGGTTCACTACCTTCTGTCCATTCTGAACTATATTCTTTTGAAATAACAGTCTTCGGGTAAGCGTCTACTTCTGCACCAAACAATTCAAAGTGTTTATGTTCAATTACTCGGGTATAGGGCACTTTTTTCTCTGTATAGTTTACTACTGCATTCCCTTGATAGTTGGATTTATTCAGCACTTCAGTCTCAAAGTTTACCGTACGATATTCCAATTTGCCAAACTGATAGTGATAGAATTCATCGATGGCACCTGTAAACACAATTTTGTTGGCCAATGCCGAGAGTTCTTCACGGTTGGCAAAGAAATCACAGTTTAGACGAGTTTCTACGCCCTCCAGTAGGCGCTCAATCAGTACATTGTATCCGCCAATAGGAATTCCTTGATATTTGTCATTGAAATAATTATTATCGAATACCAAACGTACAGGAAGACGTTTGATAATGAAAGCCGGCAGTTCTGTACATTTACGTCCCCATTGTTTTTCTGTATAACCTTTTATCAGGGCTTCGTAGATATCTTTTCCAATCAGCAATTGAGCTTGTTCCTCCAAGTTGCGAGGTTCGGTTACTCCCTGGGCTTTCATGCGGGCTACTGCTTCCGCCTTTTGTTCCTCTATTTTAGCTTTCGCTTCATCAGGAGTGGTTACCCCCCACATCTGATAGAAGGTATTCATGTTGAAAGGCAGCTTATAAAGCTTACCTTTGTAATTTGCTACAGGCGAATTGGTATAGCGGTTGAACTCTGCAATCGAGTTGACGAAATCCCATACCGTTTTATTTGAAGTGTGGAAGATATGTGCGCCATATTTATGCACATTGATACCTTCCATCTTCTCACAATAGATGTTACCTCCTAAATGAGGACGGCGGTCAATCGCCAGGCATTTCTTGCCTTGTTGTTTGCCTTTGTAGGCAAAAACAGAACCGAAGAGGCCTGCACCTACTATGAGGTAATCGTAGTGTAACATGATATTATTGAGAATGTGTTAGATTTTAAACTTATCTGTTTTGTACATACTTTCATAATACTTCTGATAGTCGCCGCTCGTCACGTTGTCCATCCATTTTTAGTTGTTCAGATACCAGCGTACCGTCTTTTCGATGCCCTCCTCAAACTGTAAGCTCGGTTCCCAGCCTAATTCCTTTTGCAGCTTCGTAGAGTCGATAGCATAGCGCATGTCGTGTCCCGGACGGCCGGTCACGTAGGTAACCATGTCCATATCGGCCCCTTCTGATCGGTCTAACAGACGGTCCACCGTCTTGATCACCACCTTGATGATGTCGATATTCTTCCATTCGTTGAAACCGCCGATGTTGTACGTCTCCGAAATCTTGCCGTTGTGGAAAATCATGTCGATGGCCCGTGCATGGTCCACCACATACAGCTAGTCGCGCACGTTTTCCCCCTTGCCGTATACCGGCAGCGGCTTGCGGTGACGGATGTTGTTGATGAATAGCGGGATTAGCTTCTCCGAAAACTACTGATACGGTAATCTAAGTGATACTGCTGCATCACCTCCTGCATCTTCTCGTAGTCGCAGATGTCCGCTTTCACGAAGACATAGTTTTCCTTGTCCTCGATGTCCTTCAGGTTCGCCAAGTTCCCCGCATACGTCAGCTTGTCCAGGTTGATGATACGGTATTCCGGATATTTGTTCACGAAAAGGCGAACCACGTGGCTGCCGATGAATCCGGCACCGCCGGTAATCAGTATGTTGCGTTTGAATGTAGTCAAAATCATAAAGAATTCAATCTTTTTTCAACTTCATTCCTTTATTTCTGTTTTTTGAAATGGATTTTTATAGCATCCTAAAATTTGCTTGCTAAAGTAATAGAAAAATTTCATGTCATCAATGAAATATCGTTTGAAAAGACGTTTGGGTTCTTTAAGACATCGATATAGCCACTCCATTCCTATTTTTTGCCAAAATATAGGAGCCCGTTTTAGTGTTCCTGCTTCAAAATCAATTGTGGCTCCTAGTGCCATGAATATATCTATTTGTGGCATACGATCGCGATATTTTATTATCCATTTTTCCTGCTTAGGAGCACCGACGCCAACAAGTAAAACATTGGCTCCACTTTCATTTACTATTTGAATTAACTCTTCACATTCTTCTTGTTTTTTTTCAAAGCCATACGATGGTGAATGAGCTCCTACTATAATGGCTCTTCCCACTTTTTTATTAATTCTTTCCATTGCTTTAATGGCAACTCCTTCAGCTGCGCCTAGTAAAAAAATACGGCAATTTGGATTGTTTCTGTGATATTCGTAAAAAGCGGTAAAAAAACTTGATCCAGGTATAGCTTCAGGTAAAGGATTTTTTAATATTTTAGAAATAAAATAAAGAATCTGA
>UMAT01057175.1_pt1 | contig 28505 bp, 19 predicted proteins | sample 1963781 | NCBI WGS metagenome assembly UMAT01 (sample SAMEA4835923, study PRJEB28245) | human gut metagenome | biome: gut microbiome; material: fecal sample | place: Denmark | collected 2008
CATCGTCACCACCGTCACCATCGTCACCATAGAAGCTCAAAAGGCGAACCTTGTTTTTTCGATGGGTTTTATATCGGATGTTTTTCGGTTCAAATACTTTATCGAAATACTTCGCCATGTTATAGGTAAATTGATTTGGCTGTACTCCCTCAATGTGTGCCGCCTCAAGCAACTCAGATGCCGTTCCCTGCCAGTTTCCCACACTTTCGATGTACTCCACCGCTTTCCACAAGTAATCCGGCACAGCCTTGATCTCTCGTTCCTCTGCGGTTTCTTCATCTTCCAACGTCCAGACGCAGTGTTCCTCACGCAAATGCAGCGTCCTGTCGTCCATGTCGCGCCCGGTGAGCAAAATGTCAGCAGTCTGGCTCATTCGCTTGCGCTGCATGACCCAGCTGGTATCTGCCACACCCATAAGACCTGTGGAGCCGGAAATCTGATCAAATGGGTCGGATGCGCTCTGTTTGCGCAGGTGATGGATCAGCAAAATGCAGATGCCATACTTATCCGCAAGCTTTTTCAATGCACCGGCCTCCTTGTAGTCGTTTGCATACATTCCACCGTTTCCATCGCTTACACGCACTTTTTGAAGCGTATCGATAACAATTAGACCAACATCGTGATATGTATGGACAAGCGCCTCGACTTGTTCTTCCAACCCCTGCCCAATGCTCGGACATTCCGTTTGGAGAATCAGCCGTTCCGGGGCATCACCACCGTCGATCAGCTGGAAGATGCGACTTTGCAGACGGTTAAATGTATCTTCCAACGAGAAATAAACCACGGTGCGTGGCTCTATTTCTCGATTCCAGACAGGATTGCCCTGCGCAATCTGCAAACACAGCCACAAGGTCAGCCAGCTTTTGCCCGCCTTGCTGGGGCCTGCGAACAGCGCCAATCCGGCTGGGAGTAGACCGGGGATAATCCACTTTACAGGTGGCAGCGGCGTAGAGAGGAGTTCTTCTGCGGTGATTGATTTCGGAAGTTTCGTAAAAGTCATTTGCATCATCCTTTCTTGTTTGGTGTACATCTATTATCTCATAGTATCGTAATTTTGTGTGTAGTAAGTTTTACTCTCCAGTGTTAAGTTGTACGGCTTGCGCCGCCCCACAGCCCCACAAACGCGCCAAACGGCGGTTTTGCGGGTGATGTCGCGTCCGTGTGCGATGCGGAGCTGCCGCCCCACACGGGGCTTGTTTGGGCGAAATGTAGGAGTGAATCAGATTTGATTCACTTTTACGCCTCATCCTCTGAATAGTGAATCAGATTTGATTCATTACAACAAAAATGATAAATCATTTTGTATGGGCGGCCCACGCGCAAGTAAACAAAGTTTACTTGCAAATAGAATTTTCAAAGTAATAAACCGTCACGCAGCGGTTCTTGGGTAACTTCATGGATTTCATATGGAAACCTCCTTACTTGTTTATTACATCATATCTGTTGTATTGATAATACACCACCGCAGTATTTCTGTCAACGATTTTACATATATGTTATCAAATTGTTGATTTTTCTTTCCAATGTGGTATAATGACAGCATAAAATTGCTAAAGAGGTCATCCCATGAAAATCGGAGAAAAAATCAAACGAATCCGCCTGCACCGCCACATGAAGCAGCGCGAGTTAGGCGAACTGGTTGGCTTTACCGATGGTGCCGCCAACCGTATTGCACAATATGAATCCGGGTTTCGCGTTCCGAAAGAGGATATGGTAAAAAAAATAGCAGCGGCACTCCAAGTCGAGGAGTGCGCGCTGCTGGAGCCGGATACCGGCAATTTGGAAGGTATTATGGAAACACTGTTTTGGTTGGATGAGGATATGCCGGATGTTCTCAGATGCTCATTGACCATGCCTTTGGACAAACGTCCAGCTGAGATAGGCAGTGCTACAGTGCCTGTCATTCAGACAAACGCAAAAACTGTTCCGTTCAACACACAGCCAACCATGCTTTGGTCTGAGAACGACTTACTGAATTGCCTACTTAACACCTACGCCGTAATGCAGTACAGATATCATACGGGCAAAATCACCCATGAAAAGTATTTTGAGTGGAAACTGCAATGGTCTTTTGGCTCAACGATTACACATTCTTCTCCCCTGTCTGCAGATATCGAGGCACTGCTTCAATCCGAAGCGGAAGAATAAGATTTCATTTTCGCGCCGTCGTTAAATAGTTTTAAGGCGACAACCCGCCTATAATAGATTTCATCATCAAAGTTTGCTCATCGTCCAAAATACCGCATACATCCATAAGTAGTTCCCGTTGACGTACCGTCAACCATCGCTGTTGCAAGCGGCTCGAATCCAGAATGAACACACCGCCACCCGCTCCCATCTTTGTATAAATTGGATATTCCAATTCTAATACCCGAATATCATTTCGGATGGTATGTGAGCTTACGGAAAATTCAAAAGCGAGATTACCAATGGTATCATTCTGCCTCTCATACAAAACCGTAATCAACCGCCTGCGACGCTCATAAAGTGAAATCTTTTCACCATTATTTATAGCTGTCAGGAACATCCTCCATTTTTACATAATTTCGCATAGCATCTTCCATGCTCATGCCGTTTGCCACGGCGTCGCGGCGGCAGGCGTTGACGGCCTGGATCTCCTTCATCTTCTCGCCGGTCAGGCTGTAGCCCTTCATGGCGATGAGCGTGGCCGCCCAGGCGACCATCGGGATGACGCAGAACAGGACGATGACGACCACGTTCATGCCGGGGGTGTAGGGGTCATACTGGGTGGGCAGGCTCTCGAGACCGATGAAGCTGACAGCCACGCCGACAACCGTTGCGGACAGGCTGGAAACCAGCTTGTCAACCAGGCTGAACAGCGTCCCCATAATGCCGGGGATATACTTGCCGGACTGATACGTTTCGTAGTCAGAGCAGTCGGCAACCATCGGGATGGGCATATCGGCGGTGGCGTAGTACGCGCCGTAGCCGATGCCGAACAGCAGGATAAACAGGACCGTGTACAGGTTGATAGACAGTCCGCCCTCACCCAGCAGGCTCAGGCTGAAGGCTGCGCTGTCCTGCTTCCAGAGCAGCAGCAGGACGAACACGCCGACATAGCACACCAGCGCCACGCTGACATAGCGCATCAGGCTGGCCTTCTGGCCCTTCTTTTGGCTCGTGCGGACGGTCAGCAGGAAGAAGGGGACACTAAAGACGTAACCCAGCACCATCATCGGCAGGTACAGCCCATCATAGTTGCCCATCATGCAACCGTACAGCATACACAGCACGGTGGTGTTGGTGGCGATGGAAAGCGCCAGCTTGCAGCCCGCACCGGCAACCATCAGGCGCTGCATGGGCTTGTTCTCTTTGATGATCTGAACGTACTCGGAAACTTTCAGCTTCTCGATCTTTTCGCCGCCGATGCCGAAGTACTTGGGCTGGTCCTTCTCCCAGATGCCGACGACCGCCAGCAGGGTGAGCAGGATAGAAATAACGATGCCGACAGGCGCCAGCATACGGAAGAACCCGGCAGAGCCGTAGCCGCCCTCATAATTTTTGGCGAGAATGGGGGCGAAGAACTGCATCGCGCCCATACCCAGCAAAGAACCGACGGTGTTAAAAATCGTGAACAGCGGGCGCTGCTTGGGGTCGTTGGTCAGAACGGTCTGCCCGGAACGGGTGCAGCTGGTCTGGAAGGTGTAGCCGATGACCCACACTGCGTACAGCGCCACAAACATGGCGTAGCGCGCCCACATCATCGTGTCGGGAATCAGCGGGGTCAGGCAGTACAGCGCCAGAATGCTGACGGCCATGATGAGGTTGCCGATGACCATGAACGGGCGGAACTTGCCGAACTTGCCGTTGGTGCGATCCATCAGCGCACCGATGATGGGGTCGGTGACGGCGTCAAACAGACGCATACCCGTGACCATAACGGAGGCAAAGATCATAGACAAAGCCAGAACCTTGCTGCCGAAGGTCGCAATATAAGACAGCACCAGAACGTAATACACGTTCGTGGCACCGTTGTTCAGCGGGAACAAGACCAGCTGATAAGGTTTGGCGCGGTTGACCGCGTTGCCGTTTTTGGTTTCATTCATAAGCAATTACTCCTGATTGCACAAAAATATAAGGAAATCAGCCCGCCCACCGCAGGACATATCTGTTGCGGCAGATAGCCTATGATGAACGAGCCGATTTCACAAGGAGAAAAAAACAAGGAATTAGAGAATGGCTAAAAATGTATTTTCCGTCTACCCTGCTTTTGCCGATTCCGACATAGCAGGTACGGCTTGCACAGCGCCCCGTTTATATATTACAGCGTACGGTGTCGCTTTTAGGCATACCGTAATCAGTCATACTGCGGGTATATGTGCCACTATTTGCATATAAAAGATTTTCCTTCTAGTTTGTGCTGTCGTTGACCATCATGTATACGTTGACCTTAAACACACCGTCTGTCAGTGAGGTTTCTACATCGCCGTTGTATTTTTCTGCTATGGCGCGGATACTTTTTAATCCAAAGCCGTGGTACCCATATTCTGTGGTTTTTGTTGTGATGGGCAGTCCGTTCTCATAGGTCAGGCTTTTATTTCCACAATAATTCATTGCATCTATAAAAACCATCTCACCTCTTTGTTCAATTGTCAGGCTGATCACACGTTTTTCCGCAGGCTCTATATTCTCTACGGCTTCAACGGCATTTTCCAAAATATTGCCAAAAAGTGAGTAAATGTCCATCGTATCCATAAAACGCAGCGCTTTTCCGTCACCCATACAGGTAATGGAAATTTTCTTTGCCAGTGCCTGGCGGCATTTTTCGTTTAATATAATATCCAATACATCCAAACCGGTGTGGTATGTAGTATCGTATACCTGCAGAAGTTCCTGCATGGATTCGATTTCTTTTTCCGGCAAGCGTGTTTGCAGTGCGGTTAATTTGTGCTTTAAGTCGTGATATTTCAGGTTCATCAGCTCCGAATTTTCACAGCTGCTTTCGTACTGGCGCTTTTCTTCTGTACGGATTCGTTGCAAAACGGCATATTCGCTTTTCAGCCGAATAAACCGACAGAGGAAGAATTGAATAAACAGTGCCAAAAGATTGCATGTTATAGCATACAAGGCAATACTGATGGTCAGGTACGGATTTTCACTTTGGGCTCCGTAGCCCCCCATGCGGGAAAAACGTGTAATGCCAACGCACACCAATACAATTACAATCGATATCACTGTAAGGCAGACATCGTAGTTCTCGTAAAACTTAATGTGAGAGGTATGAATAAAATAAAACACAACCGCATATAAAAGCAGACAGACGACCGCCGCCATATATCGATTCCAGGTTCCCATGCCCGGTAACAGGGAAATCAATCGGCTGAGATGATGCCCAATATGCTGTATTGCGACACCGGAAATGCAGGCTGACAAAACTGACAAAAGGGTTCCTTTACAGCACACGTACATCCCTATAACAGAAACCAAAATCGTAAACAGCATCTGTACAAAAACAATGGCTGCGCCCTGCTGGCTGATGCTTTTCGGATAACAGCCGTAGCCCACTGCCAATGAAACCGCAGTGGTTACAAGCAGCCTCACAAAAAAACAACGTCTTTTCGGGTAAATATGTAAAAACACCCATTCAGCCAATAGGATTTCAACGATATAATCGAACCGAATCAGAATGTCCATCTCTCCGCCTCCTTACTCAATCAGGCCGCCCAAATATCGGGCATACGCCTGCTTGAATTTTCCGAATTGAGTCCTAGCTATCGGCAATTCCTCACCGTCTACCAGGCAGGTGCTTTTGCGGATTTGCTCTACATAACGCAGATTTACAAGGCACCCTCTGTCACAACGGAAAAAAGCAGGATCATTCAATTTCTTTTCCGCTGCATTCAGGGTGATGTATTCCGCAAAGGTTCCTTCTTTGGAGTGGTAAATAACATAATGTCCGTCTACCGTTAAATACCGCAGCATTCGTATATGAAGGCTGATAATTTCACCCTCTGCACATACGCAGAACATATCATCGGGTCGGATTGCGACCCGGTCCAAAATGCGTGTCATTTTAAGCAAAAAGGAATAGTTGTCCACGGGCTTTACGATAAAATCCAGTGCATCTACTTCGTACCCTTTCACAGCCATCTGTGCCATGCGGGTAACGAAAACCAACACAACGGTTTTATCAATTTTTCTAAGCTGATGCGCTGCTTCTATACCGTTTGCACCGGAAAGAAACTCCACATCCATAAAGACGATGTCATAATTCGGCTCGTATTTCACCAAGAATTGATCACCCGAGTCAAATTCGCTGATACTGAAGGATACATCCTTTTGCGCCGCGACAAAATCCAGCCCGGCACTAATTTTGGCGCGATCCTGCGCATCGTCGTCTACCACAGCCACCCGCAACATAGGGCTTCCCTCCCTTTTTTGCTCAGTATATCATACATGCCGCACATGTTTCAATACAGCAGCAAGCCGTAAGAGTCAGCGCGATATCGCGCTGACTCTGCGGCCAGTTGCGGTTTTTACTGCTTATCTCTGTGCTTTTTTAACTGTTTTCCTTTCCTCCTGGATCAACGCGTACAGCGTCCAAATCAGCGAGGCAGCAAACAGCAGACTCAGCACGATATCCGCTGTGTACAGAGCCTTTTGCCACCAGGGGGTCAGGCTTACGACACGGGTATTGGAGGAGATACCGTTCATCGCGCTGGACCATACGGTCTGATAGCAAATGCGCTTAGCAGACTGGCGCATGGCCCATGCCATGGCACTGTAACCGGTTTTGAATTTGTCGAAGTGTCCTTGGGTCGCAGGCGTAGAACCATCCGGCAGATCACTACCGCCAACCAAGGTGCCGTAAACCTGCTCATAGTAGGGGTCAATATTTTGGCTGCCGTCCATATCCTGATAAGCATCCGTGATAACAAAGCCCTTCATGCCGCATTCACCACGCAGGAAGTCGGTTGCCAAAGCCGGGCAAGCTGCCGCACTCTGCACACCAAAGCGGCTGAAAGAAGCCATGGTGTTGAAGGCTCCGCCCTCTTCGATGGGAATTTCGAAGGCACGCAGGTACAACTCACGAATTGCCTGTTCCGGTGCCCAAACACCCACACCGTGACGGTTGTTTTCCTGATCGTTCAGCGCGCAGTGCTTATTGTAGACATGAACGCCCTTTTCCTCAATGCCGGCGCATTCCGCGGCACCGATCATACCGGTAAGGGTTCCGCACTCGCTAAAATACTCGCAGCTACGTCCGGTATACGGGGAGCGATGCAGGTTCAGACCGATGCCGTACAGACCGGAACAGCCGGCCCACAGACCATCCTCGCCAATCATATTGCCGACTTCCTTTGCCAACTGCTTATTGAAGGTAGCTGCCAAAATACCGTTTGCCGGGAAGCCGGTCATTTTACGCAGTGCATTAGAATCCACATCATCGGTAAAGGTGCCGTCATTTTTGATATGACCAGCTTCTTTTTCAATGCGGTAGGCAATGCCCTGGTTAGAAAGATATCCATTGCGGAAGGCCCAGCCACCAAAGCCGTTGGGACCGTTTTCATCGCTGGTTTCCGGTTTGGCAACACTTTCAACAGCTTCCGTCATATGCCAGCCGTTAGACACCAGCTTTACGGTGTCATCCCAAGTAAGCTGATCCATAAAGGTATCCCACACAGGATCAAAGTAACTGATTTCGTTGCCGTCCTCGTCATAGCGCATGTCGATCAGCATCAGACCCGCATCTTCTCCGTAGGTAGGATAGGTGCCATCGTCCTTGGGGATGGGCTGCTTAAACTGTGCGGGTACACCGGCCGTGTTATTGTATTCACCGCTGCCTTCGGGAACCTGGGCAAAGATTTCTTTTGCCATTTGTTCCGTCATCAGCAGTGTTTGATGACCGTTGGCCATATCCAGGGAAACAGCATTCCAGTTGTCACGGCTGTAATACTCCGTATGGTTGTCACCGCGTCCCTCATAGAGGTTGATGTCTGCAAAGTCAAACAAGTTCGTCACCAGCTGGTTGCTGCTGCCATCGATCATGGAAACCGCATCCGAATAGGCATACTTATCCTTGTTAAAGGACAAGCCAAACTTTGCTACTTTGGTTGCATCTCCGGGATTTCCGGTCATTTTGCTGGTGTCAACAGAAACGCCATTCTGCGCTTTTGCTGCCAACACATTGTTGACCGCGTCGTGGGCGCTGCCACCTACAGCTACATAGTAGTCACCGTCCATCAACACATAGCCTTTGGCGTTGTAGGCATCGTACGAGGTAAAGTATTTTTCATCCAGCGTGATCGTCACGTTTTGGCTCTGACCCGGTGCCAATGTATCCGTTTTCTCAAAGCCGACCAGCTCAACCGAAGGAACCTGTACCCCATTTTGCTGCGCATACTGACCATACGGCTTAGAAACATACACAGGAACAGAATATTTGCCAGAGTAGGTATCGGACACATTGGTTACCGTTGCGGTAACCACATAATTGCGGTCGTCGGATTTTTCAACCTTCACATCGGAAAGGTCAAAATCTGCATACGAAAGCCCGTAGCCAAAGGGCCGCGCCACGACCTCGTCATAATTGTATTCGCCTACATTTGCTGTGCCCAGGACATAGTCCTCGTAACGGGTTTCCGTGTAGCGGTACCCCATGTACATACCTTCCTGGTATACAACATAGGAAGAAAGAGTAATGTCGCTGGTAGAATATCCACCGTTCTTTTCGGGATCGGTCTCCGTTTTAGGCTTTTCCGTAGAAATGCCGTACTCGCCCGCATTTTCATAGACCCAGCTGCCGAAGTTTGCATTTACAGGGTTTTTGGCGTTATCAACCCACATCGTATCCGGCAGACGACCCGACGGAGAAACCTCGCCAGTCAGCAGCTTGCCGGTGGCCTCATTGCCGACACCCAGCGCACCAACCCACAAGGCAGCATCGATATCCGGGTCGTTCAGGAAATCGCCCTCAATCATGCTGGAATAGTTAATCAGCACAACAATGCGGGAAATTTCACCGGCAGCCTTTTTCTCTTTCAGACCCTGAAGAACGGACCATTCATTTGCATTCAAGCCCAGGTAATCCTTGCCCAGGCCGTCATGATCGTCAATGCCGTCTTCGGTAATGCCCAAAAGGTCATAGCCTTCGCCGCCGACACGGCCTACCACAAAAATAGCGGCATCGCCATATTGTGCCAGCGAGTCGCCCGCGGCAGCATCTACAACCGACCAGGGAGCTTCATTGATCAGCAACCGCGAGGTGCTGTAAGAGCCTGCATTTCTGCGCTTGTACTGTGCCCAATCCTCGGAAGTATACTGCTTTGTCAGAACCGGGTTGATTTCCAGCCCCGCATCCTGCAGAGATTTGCAAAAATCCGTTGCTTCGCTGGTAGAAATATTACCGGAGCCGGTACCGCCATATACAGGGTCGTATGCCGTTACGCCCAGCAGGCTAACCTTGCTGCCTTTGCTCAACGGCAGAGCACCGTTTTCATTCTTCAGCAGCACAGCGCCTTCTTCCAAAACCTCTGTTGCCTTAGAATGACCGGCATTGATAAGATCGGTCAGATTATCAAAATTGCTCTTGTAATATTCGGAATCCTGATTCGTATCCCCGGTCTCTACAACATCAAAGGTTTTTACATTCAGCGCACTGCTGATGGCCGTTGCATTTTCGTTGCAAATCACGGTAGCTGTGACCATAACGCCGGACAGCAGCATACTGGTTACGGTCAGGATTTTTCTTGCAATCTTTTGTTTCATCAGTTTTCCTCCTTTGGGCACGAGCAAGGCAAAAATACGCAGACTATGCTTAAAACCAGCGCAACGCCAAACATAACGGCGTTGACAAAGAACTCAGGCGGAAAGCCGGAAAACTGAATACCGGTAACTACAGAGGATACAAAAAAATAGATGTGGTAAATATAAAAGAGTAAACCCAAGAAGTTTCCTACCAGAAGTGCCGATGGTGCAAAGCGTTCGTGATTTGTAAACAGCAACACCAAGCCCAACAGCACGCCCCCTGTCATACACAGCAGGGCTTCGCGAGCCATGAAGCGTGTGCTTGCATAGATCGCAGCATACACGATCATGGTGATTACCGAGACTCCGGAGCAAATCAGTGTTCCATAAAATGCACGGGATCTGTTTTTAAGTTGTTTTATCATCCGTTTTTCTCCCTTCAAGAACGCGGGAAGCGGCAGTGCGCCCTCCTTTCTACCATATCGCATGATACTTGCCAACATGACCGCGTTTATTTTGTCTATATTGTAGCATTTCGGATAATGTATTCTGTTTTTTAGCGCGAAATCCCGTTTTTTAGCGCGAATTGCAGGATTTTTAGAATTCAAGTTACCACCACTTTATCTCGCATACTTTTCCCGAATCGTTGACCACCATTTGACCACTACTGTGCAGTTACCTTGTAAAATGCCAGAAAAGCCTGTTGTGACAACCAACAATGGGCTTTTTCTGGTTTTGGGAGCAGTTGGGCAGAACCAACAAAATTTACGCTTTATCGTCGGTCTATACTGCCTTGTCGTAGTTCTCCGACAACTGCGACATCGCAGGTTTTAGGCTTGTTTCTGTTCGATACATCGTTATTTGTGCTCGCAAAAACGCGGTGGTCAACGGTAGTCAGACCACGAATTGACCACTATTGGAAATTGACTACTTTACAAGATTGAAATACGCTGTAACGGCGTTTTTCATATATAAGCGATCGTAGCTCAGCTGGATAGAGCGTTCGGCTCCGACCCGGAAGGCCAGAGGTTCGAATCCTCCCGGTCGCACCAAGAGCAGCACCTTATGGGGTGCTGCTCTTTTTGTTTTGCATGGATTTTATGGAGCAGTAAAAGAGGGGGATTCGAACAGCCCGTGCCCCGCACTTTGCGTCCCGCGGGGCGTTTCTGGGGCGCGGCTTGGCGAATCCCTTCGGACGCACAAAAAAAGCGCATTGCCATGTACTTTGTCAATGCGCTTTTGGGTTTGATGTGATTTTGGTTCAGAATCACTTCTCGCTTTCAGGGAAGATGATTTTGTTGACAAAGAAGAAAATCACCATTGATACGCCGCCGTTCAAAACCGTTGTGCCAATGTTATAGATGAAGTCCGGCACAAGCAATCCGGCAACAGCGACCCACACACAGTTGATGGAGTTGACAATGCAGGTGATAACGCAGAATGCCACCACATACCACGCGATTTGCTTGCCCAGATTGCCCTTGCTGCGGAACACGAAATTGCGCTGGATCGGGAAGTTGATGCATTCACCAATCACCATAGCAATCATGTAAGCGCAGAAATACGGCAGACCGCCGTGGGCGGCATCGTAGCCGAGGATGTTCCACTTGAATGTTTCGCCAAACAGGGTCACATCCACGCCGGGCCAGCCGAAATCCACCACCGGCAGACTGCTGAATGCAGTGGGCAAAAATTGCAGCAGCAGATACTTGAACACGGTAATCAGGTTCGACACGATGACAAACAAGCCGCCCTCGCGCACCCATTTGGCTGCGGCCGGGTGCTTGGCCGCAAAATCATTCCAGAATTTCATGAAGCGCCCTCCGCTTAGGCATCGCGCAGACGCTTTTCCAACTGCGCGTTGAGAATTGCGTTCTTGACAGCCTCGACAAGCACCTTGCACAGTCCAATACCCCAGAAGCCTTTTGCCTCCAGCACAATGCCATCCACCATGCCCATACTGATGGCGCCGCTGGTCATTTTAGCCAGTGCACGCAGCGGCATATTGTACTGAAACATCACATTCAGGTTCGGCTTTCCTTGCTTGTAGCTGTTCGTCAGCATGGTATGCAGCACCAGCCAGACCAGCCAGCACAAGGGGCTGCGGCTGTGCTTGAGTTCTCCCAGCGTCATATTGCGGTCAATCTTCACAGTATCGTCCGGGATGGGGCGATCCAGCAAAACCTCCCATTCGGCGTCCGGCACGTTCATCACCTTGCCGCTTTCATAATGCGGCAGACTGATGCCTGCATAGGGGTTTGGTGCGCCGGTTCCGGCCACCTCTACCGTAGCCGTCAGGCGAATATCCTCGCAGGAAGCACCCACGCGGATTTCATAGCGGCCGCCCTCAATCTCCCAAGCGTTCGTCATTGTGTTCCAGTAGCGGAAGGCTTTATCATCGAGAGGAATTGCTACGCACTTGCTCTCCCCCGCAGCCAGTTTCACTTTTTCAAAGCCTTTCAGTTCCTGCACCGGGCGGAAAACTTTGGCATCGGGCTTTGCTACATAAATCTGTACGATCTCCGCACCATCACAGCTGCCGGTGTTTGTCACTGTCAGTGTCACACTGTCCGAGGTCGCTTTCAGGTCAGAGTAGGCAAAGCTGGTATAGCTTAGACCGAAACCGAACGGAAATGCCGGAGCCACGCCGGCAGTCTGGTAGTAGCGGTAGCCCACATACAGTCCCTCGCGGTACTGCACGGTACGACCCTTCCCTGCAAAATGCTCCTTGGCGGGAGTGTCCTCATACGACATAGCCCATGTCTCGGCCAGCTTGCCGCTGGGGTTGACTTTGCCGGTCAGCACGTCCAGAATGGCACCGGCACCGGCCTGCCCGCCCAGCGCACCATAGACTAACGCCTTGCAGTGCTTGAGCCACGGCGTTTCGATGGACGCACCGGCATTGACCACCACCACGGTGTTCGGGTTGACCGCCTGTACAGCCCGCAGCAGCTCAATCTGGTTATCGGCAATCTTCATGTCGCCGCGGTCTAGGCCTTCGCTTTCCTTGATTTCATCCAGCCCCAAGAACAGCACAGCAACATCCGCCTGCCTGGCCAGCGCGACAGCCTCTGCCTCTTTGACGGCGTCTGCCCTGCCGCGGCGGTCAAAGCCGGGGGCAAAGCCCAGTACCTGCAAGCCGCTCTGGGCAAGGTTATCCAGCACAGTATCGACCTTGAGGGAGTTCACGGCGCTGGAGCCTGCGCCCTGATAGCGCGGGGTTTCGGCAAAATCACCAATGACAGCCACCCCTGTGCCGCTTGCCAGCGGCAACAGGTTCTCCTCGTTTTTCAGCAGTACAATGCTTTCGGCGGCGGCACGGCGTACCAGTGCGTGGTGGGCCTCTGCGTCAAAACTGCGGCTGTGTTTTTCCACGGCGGTATGGGTGTCAAACACCAGCGTCAATAGTTCGCTCAGACGGGCATTTACATCAGACTCGGTGATTTTGCCGGTTTCCACAGCCCTCATCAGTTCCCGCACGGCGTCCCCGCCGGGGGCGGGCATTTCCAGTGTAGAGCCGTTCTTCACGCCCAAGGCATGGTCGTTGGAACCGCCCCAGTCCGTCACGACCGCCCCGTTAAAGCCCCAATCCCTGCGCAGAATATCCTGCAGCAGATGGGCGTTTTCGTTGGCGTAGGTGCCGTTGATGAGGTTATAGCTGGACATAATCGTTTTGGGGGCGGCTTCCTTGACTACGATTTCAAAGCCGGTCAGGTAGAGTTCACGCAGGGTGCGCTCGTCCACTACCGAGTCTGACGCCATGCGGCGCAGCTCTTGATTGTTGACGGCAAAATGCTTGGGGCAGGCAGAGATACCGTTGGACTGGATGCCCCGCACATAGCCCGCGGCCATCTTGCCGGAGAGATACGGGTCTTCCGAGAAATACTCGAAGTTGCGCCCACAAAGCGGACTGCGCTTGGTGTTCAGGCCGGGGCCCAGCAGCACGGACACCTCCTGCGCGGCGGCTTCCTCCCCCATGGCTTTGCCGATTTCCTCGCCCAAGGCCGGATTCCAACTGCAGGCTATCGTAACTGCCGGAGGAAAGCAGGTGGCCGGTACGCTGGGGTTCAGACCCAGATGGTCTGCTGCCCCGGCCTGCTTGCGCACCCCGTTAGGACCGTCCGACAAGGTAATGGCAGGGATACCGTGCTTAGAATAGGCTCGCGTGGTAAAGACCGTATCACCGCTGAGCAGTGCGCACTTTTCTAAAAGTGTCATTTGTTGTATCAATTCTTTGTGTTGCATAGCACAAATCCTTCCCTGTTCACACAAAACACAATACCGCGCAGTTCCGAGGGCCGCAGCCATCGAAACAAGGCGCAGACCGTAATTCGGAATTGTGCGGTATTGCTTTATACATTTTTTTGCGTATTACTTGATAACAAGTGTGCTGGGATCATAGCTGAGAGTCGCGGTGCCGTTACCGTTATCGATCCAACTTCCGCTATACTCACTGGAGTTGACAGGGCCCCAACCTTCCAGTTCGGCGGTAAAGGTGCCGTCTGCTTTCAGTTCCAATTTTCCGCTGCGTGTATAGAGTCCGGCAATAAGGTCATAAGTATAGTTGCCATCGCCGGAGGAAACCGGTGTTGCGACAAAGTCGCATGTGCCGCCGCCCACCTCCGGAGCAGCGACGACTACGCCGGCTACGCCGCCGTTCTCCAAGTCAAAGCTCTCGCAGACGCGGGGCCAGTTGAAGATGTTGTTGGCAAAGCCATCGCTGTAACTGTAACCGGCCGTCATAACGCTGCTCTCGCCCAGATGCAGCCCCTCGGCCACTTTGGTGGTGTCGGACGTCTGGTTCAGCACATATTCGCTATTGCTGGTAGATACAGCGGTCACATCATAGGTTGCACCGGCTGTCAAAGCATCGGTATCCAACTGATTGTTGTCCGGGGTGACATTTTCCATCGTCAGCGTTACAACATCGGCGCTGTTCTCGGTGTTGGTGAAAGTAATATCCACCTTGTCCGGGTATGCTTCAAATTCATAAACATCCAAATTGGCAACCTGAATCCCCATCGTGCCGTCAAAGGTATTCCAGTAATAGTTCAGTTCAGGGGCGCTCTGATTTCCGCTGCAAGAATATTCCGCCGTGGCGGCCTTAGACATACTGTGCTCTTTATCGGTCAGATCAGGGAAAGCGTAGACCTTAGCCAGATAGGAACCGAACGCATAATCAAATTCATCCGAGCACTTGCCGCTGTAGGTGTTGCTCTCGGTGGCGTCAATGGGTTCGCTGGTGTAGATGAAGCTGTCGTTGTCACCGGTGGCATCCGGGGCGCAGAAGTACAGCAGATAATACTTTGCGTTTTCTACACCGGTAAAGCTGTAGTTTCCGCTTTCGTCCACGGTGAAATCCGTTGGGGTCGCCAACTGACTGCCATCATTGGAGACAGTGGAGGAAGAAGCCGCCTGCTGCTTGCCGTTTGTCTGCAGGGTGTGCAGGATGGAGGAAACATTGGTGAAGTAATTGTTGGTGTTAGCAGCCAACGAGCTGCCGCAGCCGGTCAGCCCGGCCGCCATAGCGACTGCCAGCACAGCAGTCAGCGTCTTGCGGGGCGCAGTATTGTTTTTCATTTCGCTTTGCCCTCCTTCTGCGTAAAGCAGGATACAATGCCGACCACAATGGCGGCAACCATCAGCACCAGCAGGGTAATGACCGGCAGGAGCGTACCGCGGGAACCATACATCGAGATGTTGTTCAGCCGGTCAGCCCAGACAGGATAGCTGTTGAGAAAGAACAGGCCCATGCCAAAGGTGATGCAGGCCACGGCGGCGAGGTTGAGCAACTCGCTCCATGCGCGGTCAACCAATGCGTAGGCGGCCATGCCGACCATTCCCAGTGCCAAAGTCAGGAAAACGACCGTGTCAAAATAGTCATAGACCATGCCGTACACGGTAAAGCCAATCAGGGCTGCCGCAGATAAAACGACACCGACCAGCGAAGATTTTGCGCTGAAACTTTTTACTTTACTCATGGAATCAGCCCTCCACTTTCTTGTTTTTTTTGCCGTAGGTCATCACAACACAGGCTGCGGTACAGCCGATGAAAGTAATGCCGCAGATGGCGGTGACCACCAGCAAAACCATCTCCCACCACGGGACAATGTTGACAACGATGGAGTTACTGCTCAGACCGTTGGCAGAAATCGAACGGCTGGCAGCGTACACATTGGCTTTGGTGGCACGGCGCAACTGCTGCATAATGTAGCCATCGCCACCATCAATGGCAGCGGTAACGGCAGCGGCCGTTTCGCCGGGATCCAAGCAGACGAAGTCAACACCGGCAGTAATCATTTCCATATAGTGGGTCTTGTACGTGGAGGTCTTAGCGAAACCGTCGGTAGTGATGTGACCCTTGAAGCCCCACTCACCGCGCAGGACATTCTTCAGCAGAGGCACATTGACAGCGGCATAGACAACGCCGATACGGTTGAACGCGGTCATTACGCTCTGAGCGCCGCCCTCAACAAAGGCACCCTCAAAGGCACGCAGATACGTTTCGCGGACAGTTTGTTCGTTGGCAAAGGTGCTCAGGCTCTCACGGCCGGACTCCTGATCGTTCATGGCAAAGTGCTTGACACAATAGTTGACACCGTTGGCCTGCATGGCGGCAGCCTCAACAGCGCCGACCATGTAACCGTAGTTGGAATCCTCACTGTAATACTGCTGGTTACGGCCGCCGAACGGGGTACGGTGCGTGTTGCCGCCGCCGTACCAGACTTCGTTGACGCCGGCGTAAGCGGCCTGAATTGCCATCAGACTGCCCTTGCGCTCCATGCGGTCGCGGTTCCATGTGCGGGCGGTCATCACCTCAGACACCCAGCTCAGGCAATTATCACCGGTGGCAATCATCGTAGAACCGACACCAAGACAGTCGTCTGCACGCTTCTGGGCAGGCATACCGACCTTGTCAAGTCCGGCCACACCAAAGGTATCGGGCATCAGGGCGGTCATATCCGCCACGGTCAGCTGATCGAGGAAAGCATCCCACTGCTCATCATCGTTCCATTCCACCAGACGCATATCGATGAACTTGAGGCCGTTGTCGGCACCCTGCGTAAAGTCCGAAACCGCAGGGGCGTCGGCAGGAGTCTCATACCAGTCAAGGTTCAGGTCGTCGATCATCTCATCGGTGGCATCAATGCTGACAACGCTGGCGGGGTAAGTGCCGGACCAATCGCTGCGGGAAAGGTAGGTAAAGTCCACACCGTAGTAGTTCAGGTCGGCGTTATCAAACTGGTTGGTGACCTCCACGGTGTCATCTGCGCGGGACATTTTATAGGTGGTGGTGTCCTGTTCGGCCTGATTCCAGCTGTAAACCTTGGCGGCATCGCCGTCTGCGGTCATACCATTGGCGGTGGTGTAGCCCTTGGCGGCCAGAATGTTGTTCAGTGCATCATGGGAATCATCGCCCACGGACAGGTAGTAGTCACCGGCACTCAGGATATAACCCTTCGCACCCTTGGCGTCATAGCTGGCCAGCATATAGCGTTCACACTCGACTGTGACGGTCTGGCTCTGACCGGGCTCCAGCGTATCGGTTTTTTCGAAACCGACAACCTGTACGGCGGATTTTTCGATGCTGTTCTGCTTCTCGTAATCGCCGTAGGGCGTCTGGGCATACACTTCGACTACGCTCTTACCGGCCACATCGCCGGTGTTGGTTACTTCCACCTCAACCTCATAATTGTCGGTATCGGCGTTGAAAGTCACACCCTTGAGCGTCTGGGTGAAATCGGTATAGGACAGACCATAACCGAAGGGATAGACAACCTCATCGGCGTAATTCCAACCGTTTCCGGTGGAAGAGCCGACGGAGGAGGAAGCATCCCCGCTGCCCATGACCGCATCTTCATAGCGGGTTTCGTAGTATTTGTATCCCACATAGATACCCTCGGCGCAGATGGTGTAGTAATCTACGTTGATTCCATCGTTGGAAAGGTCGGTGGCCTTGCTGTTGACGTAATCCACATTGCCCCACAACTGCATATTCTCGCAGGCATAGGTGGTGGCAGGGGCAGACAGCGAGTTGGCAGCGTAGGTATCTACCAGATGACCGCTGGGGGAAACCTTACCGGCCAGCACATTGGCAACGCCCTCGTAGCCGATAACACCGGGCACGCCGGCCAGCACGCAGGCATCAACATCATAATCGTCCAGCCAATCCAGTTCCATCATCTGGTCAGCATTGATGATGACAACGATCTTTTTGAACACACCGGCGGCTTTCTGGGCTTTCAGATAGGCCATCAGGTCTTTTTCGTTGGCCTGCAGACCCAGAAAGTGAGAGCCGTCCTTGCCAAACATGGCGGTATCGTTGCTCTCGCCGCCCAGACGGGTAAATACGGCAATGGCGGCATCGTTGTAATCGCCGGACCAGCTGCTGGCATATTTTTCTACGTCAGAAATGGGAGCTTCCACAACCTCGGTGGCAGTGGTGGCACCCAGAGATGCGTAAGCATTGTCCAGCAGCGTAGTGTTGACATTATCCGCGCCAAAAACTTTCTGCATAGCAGCGCCGAAGGTCATAGTAGGAATCGACGCCACGCTGGAAGTCGTGCTTTTGCCCATGGTGGAATGAGCCGCACCGTTACCGAAAATGGTCACACGGCTTGTGTCGGCAAGCGGCAGGGCTGCGTTTTCGTTGCGAAGCAGAACCGTGCCCTCCTCGGCTTGGGCTACGTTTTCTGCAGCCACTTCCATTTCTACCTTCAGGGCGGCCTGTTTGTTGGTGTAGTCGGTGCCGAACTCGCTGTCATAATAGGCAGTGTTCACGGCACTGGCGTCGTCTGTCTCTACGATCTTGCTTGTGTTGATATTCAGCGCTTTGTTGATGGCACCGGAATAGGTAAACATCAGGGTTGATGCAGATACAGTTGTCAGCGTAAAAAACGCCATTACTGCTGCAGTTCCCCGTACTACAGGCATTCTTCTCATATGTACCTCCTAAATAATCGTTTTCTCCCTCAAATCTCGTAGGGTAGGATTTATTCATCAGATCTTGCCTGGCGTAACCATTCCGGACTGGTTCTGCCATGAAAATCTTTCCGATAAAATAATTATACGAAAGCGTCCTTTTTTTTAAATGTCTTTTTCATAACTGGTCATTCCACATACATAACTCACATTATTTTGCAAAACAGCCGAAATTTCTTTGTACAACAAGTACAAATATGTGCCGATGTGTTTGTGCATCTTGTTGACATACGAGTATTTCTTTATTAAGCAAAAATACTGCTGTCGATGTAGCTTGACATCGCATCAAGAAAACCGTGCCGCTTGGTACGGCTGACCGGCAACTGGTAAGGACCGACCTTTACCGTATCCTGTGCAATGCCTGAAACGTGCGCCAAATTGACAAGGTAGCAATTGCTGCACCGCGCAAACGAATGCCCGGCCAGCTTTTCCTCATAACTTTTTAATAAACCGCTGGCGGTAATTGACCCTTCCTGTGTATAAAAATGAACCGTATGACCGTCGCTTTCTATATAGTAGATTGTTGCAGTGTTCAGGCGGTGCATTCCGCCCTCTGCCAAAAGTGTCAGATTGAATGTTTTCCTTTTCTGCAGCTGCAACTCGGCTTTTCGAATTTGCTGAGAAAAAGAAAAGTACGGTATTGGTTTCAATATGTAATCCAGTGCGCCTACCTCATATCCCTTAATGGCATACTGTGCCGTGTTGGTAATAAAGACAATCAGCACTTCTTCATCGAACTTGCGAATCCGTCTGGCTGTCTCCATTCCGTTGAGCTGCGCCATCTCGATATCCATCAGCAGAATATCATAAACAGGGCGGTAGTTTTCGGCGAGTTGTATTCCATCGGAAAATTGCTGAATCTGAAACTCTGTCTCATACTGCCGGGTATAACGCTGAAGATAATTTACCAACTGGCAGCGAGTGGCTTCATCGTCTTCAATGATTGCAACACGCATAGCTTTCCCCTTTTGCATCGTGCATTTTTTCTCCTAAAATCATATTTAGCAAAAAAAAGAGCAGGAGTCAACGACTCCTGCATAATGTGTTGCCTGCAATTCGTAAGTTGTCATGTTTCTGCCGGGGCAAGGGGCAGCAGTATATAGGTATTCACGATGTCGCCTTCCTGCCGGAAAGTCAGCTCTCCACCGTATTTTTCTGCAAGCAGCTGCATGCTGCGGATGCCGAAACCGTGGTTTGCCTTATCCGACTTTCCGGTAACAGGCAGGCCGTTTTCCAACCGCAAGGGTTCCTTTGTATAGTTTTGCAGATGTACCGAGCAGAAACCTTCCGTTGACCGAACGGTAAGTGCAATCTGTTTCTGATCGGGGTTGCTAAGCTGTTCGGTTGCCTCGACTGCATTTTCCAGCGCATTACCAAACAATGCATATAAGTCTGCCGGTTCCATATGAAGCAGTCCACGACCATCTGCCATGCAGGTAAATCCGATCTGCTTGCTGCGGCACATCTGGCTTTTTTCGGTCAGCAGCACATCCAGCGCGGGATTTCCGGTTCTAATGATCGTATCATAGGCGTCCACGGCCTTTTGCATGTCTTTCAGCACGGACTCGTCAATACGCCCCTCGCTGCGGAAAACCCGGATCTGGTGCCGCAGATCATGGCATTTTATATTGACTTGTTCCATATTCTGCTTGGATATCTGGTATTGCTTGCCGCTTTGCTCCAACAACAGGTGGATTGCCTCATTTTCACGCTCCAGGCCCAGCGTCCGGTAAATGCTGTACTGATAAAACAGCACAACCGTATCAATCAGCAGCAAGGCAAAATAATAGGCGCCGCCGGTATTGCCGCCATAGCTGGCATAGCTGTTCAGCAACAGGCAGGCCAGCAGCATCAGAACCCAGTTTGGGAAAACCGTCCGGCTGTGGATGCGCTCCAGAACAGAGGCATCCACCTTGCGGATCAGCAGCTCGTACAGCAATAGGGCAACAGCAAGCCAAGTTCCTATGCTGGTAGCGATTCCCTGATAGGTAGAGCTGTTTTCCCCAGTAAGGATGCAGGTCAGGCTGCAGGAGGCCTGCTGGGTAAACCAGAAAAGGGTGCCCATATACAGACAGGTCCAAAGGTGCATCTGCACACAAAGATAAACACAGAACAGTGCAATCAGAAATTGCCCCAAAAAGCCTGCGGCTTGATACAGCAGATACAGGAGCAGTGGCTGCGGGCTGCCGCCAAACAGTGCTGCCCAGAAAGAGGATACCAGTATGCCGAAAGCGGTGGTTGCAATAACGCGGGGCAGATAATGGGACCGTTTGGGAAAATTCGAGGTATACAGCAGCCCCGTAAACAAAATCATCAGGAAAAACAAGCATCGGAACAGATACGCTATCATGGTTATCGCCCTCCTTTGCCGTAAAATCCGGTCATCTGCTGCAGAAAATCCTTGCGGCGATTGCGGCTGATCTGCAGCGGATGTCCTCCAACCATTACGGTATTGCCGTCCAAAAAATCCACATGGCGCAGATTGACAAGATAACAGTAATTGCAGCGAAAGAATCCTTCTTCTGCCAGCTGATTCTCTACCCGCTTCAAAGTGCCTGTGGCGGTCAGATCGCTGTATTGTGTGTGGTAAATCAGGCTGTGATTCTGCACCTCAATATACAGTACATCTGTGCTGCGTACATATTGCGGCCCGTGCTCGCCGGAAATGGTAAGCATGATACCGTGCAAGTGGTGTACGGCCTCCAGAGCTTTTTGTATCTTCAGCTTAAAGGAATAATAATTAATAGGCTTTAAGATATAGTCCAGGGCATCTACCTCATAACCGGCTATGGCATACTGCGCCAGATTGGTTACAAACAAAAGCACAATCGTCTTGTTCGTCTCCCGCAGCACCCTGCTTGCCTCAATTCCATTGCGGCCGGGCATATCCACATCCATAAAGACAATATCAAAAGTGTGGGTATCTGTCTGCAGAAAGGTGTCTGCATCAGGAAAAAAGTGCAGCTGGAACACAATGTGGTTATCCTGCCGATATTGCTCCAGACAGCCTTGCAGCAAATCAGCTTCAGCCTTTACATCCTCCACAATAGCGATATGAATCACAGCATACACCCCTTTCTTTTTTTACTTTTATGATACCATTTTTGTCCTGCAAAAGCAAATAATCGTTTGTGATTCTTGCACGTTATTATGACGTTATTAAAGAGGATGATGGACTGATGCGTATCAAAAGCCGTGAGGCGGCATGGGAACCGCGGACTATGTGAAACAGTGTACCAAGAGCTATCCTCTTTCAACCCCGTGTGATTTGCTTCTTGTGTATCAAACACTGCTGCAGAATTTGAAATTATGCAGAATTAATATCTGTTACTCGTTCTTTCCGCCATTAAAGTAGCCTAACTCGATGAAATAACGCATTTGACGAATTCACGATACCGTTATACAGTAATAGCAAGGAGATGAGCGATGTGCCTGTTTTATCGAGATTTCACGGAATCATTCTCTGTATTCCGTAGCTTTTGCCGCGCGTAGAAAACCTTCAGGCTGTCTTTGGTCTGTTCAAAGGTCTGCACCCTTCGTCCTTCACGTCCAGCAGGGTGACGGTCGCCTCTTGGCCGTAATACTCCGACCCGGAAGGCCAGAGGTTCGAATCCTCCCGGTCGCACCAAGAGCAGCACCTTATGGGGTGCTGCTCTTGGTGTTTTGCATGGATTTTATGGGGCAGTAAAAGAGGGGGATTCGAGCAGCCCGTGCCCCGCGGCTTGGCGAATCCCTTCGGGCACGTCAAAAAGCGCATTGCAATGTACTTTTGCAATGCGCTTTTTGTTTTAATGTTATTTAGGTTTAGAATAATTTTAGTAGCATATCATCTGCTGCGTCCGTGTACTGTCCTTTTGACAGCCGTTCATTTCTCAGTTGATTTACAGTGGTACGCATAAGGTGAATTTCTTCTGCGGAGAAACTTACCTTTTTATCAGCTGGGAGAGAATTGATTTTTAGTATCAATCTTCCCGACTCCTGTGTGCTATGCCCAAGCGCCCTTTCACGGTAATAATAAGGAGCAAGCGCTTTCAGCGTAATACTTTTGTTTGCTTTGGTTAATTTGATTTTCTTCATCATAGTCCAATCGCCTTTCCCAACTTTTCCTGCGCCTTGCGCTTATTCTTGTCAAAGGCGTGGGCATAAATGTCCAGCGTAGTGCTTGCCTGTGCGTGTCCTAACAAACTGGCAACCGTGCGCACGTCCACTCCCTGTGAAATCAGCAGGCTGGCATTGGTGTGCCGCAAGCTATGCACATTCAAATCCAGCGGCAAGTTGTTTGCTTTCAATATCAGCTTAAAGCGATAGGTAAATGTGCAGGGATTCATCGGCTTGCCGTTAGGCTGACGGAATAAGTAGTCATCTTCAGATACGGTTTCGTTCGCGGTTTGCGCCCTATCCCATTCGCATTCTTTCCGCCATGCTTTGAGCAGTTGGCACATCTCCTTGCTCAAATATACCAGTCTATCTCCACTGCTGGTCTTGGGATCCTTAGTGATTGATTCTTGGTGGCTAAGTTTGATTACACCCCGCTGTACATGGATTGTACGCTTGCGCCAGTTGATATCGCTCCACCTCAGCCCACAGGCTTCACCCCTGCGCAAGCCAGTGGCAAGCACTAATTTGAAATAGGTTTCATATTTCATGCTCTGTCCCTCGAATGCTGTAATCAGTTTCTTTACGGTTTCTTCGTCAGCCACGGGGCGCTCTTTCTTCTGACCTTTCGGTTTGTAACATCTCCATGCGGGATTGTGGGTCAGGTATCCCTCGTCCACAGCCGCCGATAGGATGCCACACAGCGTGTTGTGTAAACCTTCGACTGACTTCTCGGATAGATTCCCTCTGCCGTCCAAACGCGGGCTGTGCCGCATTTCTTCGTAAAAACCTCGGATGACTTCCTTGCGCAAATCCGTCAGTTTATAGTTGCCCAGCGCCGGCAGTATGCGCCGAACATCCTGCAAATCTCGTTGGTACGTAGAGTCCGCCAGCTTCTTCGGTCCTATGTCAGCCGCCCAATGCTCAATGTACTTTGCCAGTGTAATGCTTCGATTGATGGGTTCCGGTGTATGCTGAACCTCGCGCTCAAATAGAATCGCTTGCTCCTTTACCCATTTCTCTGCCTGTTTGGGTGTATACTCCTTGGGTGGCTTGACGGTTTTCTGCACCGATTTCAGCCGGTTGCCCTCGTAATCATACCCACGGGATACCACAATCAAATAGCTGTTACTGCCGCGTTTTCTGATAGACGCCATTGTTTTCAACGCTCCTTTGTATGTTTTATTGACCTGCGGTACTACAAAGCATACCGACAACTGCGACAGAAAGCTATCACCACACCCAACAATCTTTCGCCCAAAATTCTGCCTATTACTGACAATAACGGCACCATCATCGCTGACGGTGCCGCTGTTTATTTAACCTGCCTTCTTGGCTTTTCTATTCTTATTTTTCATAAATGCAACATAGCACGGATTTTGGTTGTTCAGCAGATCTTGCATCAGGTTTGCCGCCTGACGCTTCGCCACGTCCTGCGGGTGGCAGTAGGTGCGCTCCAAAAATGCCGTATCCGCATGACCCAGCAGGGATGCCGCCACCTGTTTGCTGGTGCCTTCCTGCAGCAGATAGGTTGCGTAGAAATGCCGCAGGGTATGCAGGTGATAATCTTCCGATAGCCCACACTTTTTATATAGCTTGCGCAGATGCCGTGTAAAAGAATCCGGGTGCGGCACATGACCGTCGGGGTCAGTAAAAATCGGTTTCTCTCTGTCCGGAACACCGCTATGCAGCACTTGTTGCTGTCGCAGCGCCATCAGAAGCTCCCATATCCCCAGCGGAATGGTTACAATCCGTTCCCGATGGCTCTTGGTGTCACTCTCAACAATCTGCCCAGATGCGCAGCTGCGGGAACGGCGGACGGTCAGTTCACAAGCACCGGTTATGTCCCGCCATTGCAGGGCGCACAGTTCCCCACGCCGCAATCCGGTCGTAATTGCCAAGGTATAATAGGCGCGATACAGAATCGGTTCGTTCTGAATCGTCCGCATTAGTTTACTCATTTCATACTTTTGCGGGATATGCTGCACCTCCTTCTCAAAATGCTTCTTGCGGACACGGTGCGCCGGATTAAACGGAATAATGTCATTTTTCTTGGCATCTTCCAGCACCGAGGAAACTGTTTCGAGGTACTTTTGTACCGTTGTTTCCTTGATGCAATTTCCACCACGCCCCGGGCGCTTGCGCAGTTCCTCGCACATTTCTTCAAGCGTCATGGGCAACAGTCTTGCAAGTGGAATACCGCCAATCAGCGGGTAAACAATATCCAAATTGCGTTTGTACCCTGCGTAGGTGGTAGCCTTAAAGAACGGCTGCTGCCGCTTCAGCCAGTTTTCGGCGTACTGTTCAAAGTGGGTCTGGTCGCTTTCCTCGACACCATACTTGAACTTTTTCTCGATGCGCTCGGCCTCCGCCATGACATATTGCTGGATACCACGCTTAGGTACAGATGACGGCACGGTGATAGTCTGCGCTTTCATTCGCTTCTGACCATTGACCTTATAGCCGTTGCAGACAGTGATTTTGAATTTTCGTTCGGATTTTTTCTTAATGTAAGCCATTGTACCTCCTTGTCAGCGCTGCCGAGAACGGTTTCGGCGGCGGTTATGATTTGTATGGTGTTCTTGATTCTCGCGGTCTATGCGGTTAGATTCGTGTGTTCTTTGGATGCGCTTGATGGCTCCTCCGCAATTTTATCCTCTTTGCGGAGTTTGGCAATCTCACAGGTCAACGCCATGCGTTGGTCTGCCAATTCCGGCGGGGCATCCTTTCGGCGCATCTGCTTGACGATTTCCGCCCGCTGTGCGGCAAGGGCATCTATCTGCCGGGATAAGCCCTTGCGGTAGTCCACGATGGCCTGCAAAGATGTAAAGCGGTGGTTTTTTACACAGGCATGCTCTGCAAGGATTTTCTCGGTATCTTTCCAGATGCGCTCTAATTCCGGGCGATTGATGCGGGGCTGCTGTTTCTTGGGAAGGATGCCTAACTGATAACAGTAGTACAGATATAAGTGGTGCATCTGGGATTCCCCGAAGAATACCTCGAAGAAAATTTGGAGGATGCCTTTTCCTGTGTAATGGTTCTTGGGGCGATACCGTTTCGGCGTGTTTTGCCGGGGAGGGTGCTTCATTTCATACAGCCTTGGTCCGTACAACAGGTAATTTCCGCGCAGTCGGTCATCTATGGCAGGTAAATCGTATTCTTCTCCCAGCCGATAAAGCCGCACGGCTCGTCCGCCATCCCGTGCCCGGATGGTCGCGTACCTTTGGTTCGGGTCACTGCCGAAAATATACCCTTGCCGATACAGTGCCCTGTGAAAGTCCTCGGCGGTGCTGGCATCCTCACAGGCTTGGTCGATGGCTTCGCGCATCCGGGCGTACCGCGCCGGTTCCTTGGCCTTGGGCTGCTCCACCACCGACAAGCCGTACTCCCGGCACAGCTTGTCTGAAGTTTCTCTAAATTCCGCATACTGGCTGCGGCGCTGCTCGTACTTCTTGCCGTCCACATAGGATACGGAATTTATCACAAAATGATTATGTAAGTTATCCGTGTTCATGTGGGTAGCAACCAGCACTTGAAAACGCTTGCCCCAGACCTTGTGGGCCAGCGCCACGCCGATCTCATGGCACTGCTCCGGGGTTACCTCCCCCTCGCGGAAACTCTGGTAAGCGTGGAGTGCCACCACGCCGTCTGCTTTACCAAAGCGCTCCTGCACCGCCCGCATATCCTCCCACGCATGATTTACCCTGCAATGGATGCCGGTGACGAGCTGGGCGCTCTCGTTCAGCTTAGTCTTGGCATCGTTCTCCGCATAGTGCAGCGTCTGGGCAAGAGCATCGTATTCGGTTTTGTCCGGGTTGGCTGCGTAATCAAGGACGCGTTGCAGACTGTCCTTAATCGTCCAAATCTTAGTTACCGCCAATGATCAGGTCCCTTATTTCATCTGCACAGGCTGTAATTTTAACGCCTGCACTCGGTTGACAGCTTTCTGCAATTTCATCCAATTTATCCAACACATCAAATACCTCCGTGGGCGGGTGTCCACTCGGTTCATAGCCTAATGCCCGCTGGCGCAAATATTCCGAGAGTGACAAGCCGCACTTTCTCGCCAACATCGTCACCTTTTTCTTTTCAGTGACGGTGACGCGAACATTGATTCCAACACTGCGCTTTCTCATGCGCTCGCAGCCTCACAGGGGTTCGGGGCTGTCCCCGTAGGCTTTTCGGCGGGTTGCCCTGTGGCAACACTTCGCCCATGCTTGCTTCCCTCAAGCGCTCCGAGTGACGATGGTGACGATGGTGACGGTCTTTCTGGGATACCCCACCCCGATAATTGAGTTATGTCAATATCATCGTCACCACCGTCACCATCGTCACCATAGAAGCTCAAAAGACGAACCTTGTTCTTTCGATGGGTTTTATAGTGAATACCTTTCGGCTCGAACACTTTATCGAAATACTTGGCCATGTTATAGGTAAATTGATTCGGCTGTACTCCCTCGATATGCACTTCTGCAAGCAATTCCGATGCCGTTCCCTGCCAGTTTCCGACACTTTCGATATACTCTGCCGCTTTCCACAGGTAATCCGGCACAGCCTTGATTTCCCGTTCTTCTGCGGTTTCCTCATCTTCTAAAGTCCAAACACAGCTTTCTTCGCGCAAATGCAGCGTTCTGTCGTCCATATCGCGCCCGGTGAGCAGAATGTCAGCGGTCTGGCTCATGCGTTTTCTCTGCATGACCCAGCTTGTATCGGCTACGCCCATAAGACCAGTGGAGCCGGAAATCTGGTCAAACGGGTCAGCCGCACTCTGCTTGCGCAAGTGATGAATTAACAAAATGCAGATACCATACTTGTCAGCGAGCATCTTCAATGCACCGGCCTCCTTATAGTCATTTGCATACATTCCTCCGTTTCCATCGCTCACACGCACTTTTTGAAGTGTATCGATGACAATCATGCCTACGTCAGAGTATGTATAGATAAGAGAATCGATTTGTTCTTCTAAGCCCTGCCCGATACTCGGACATTCTGTTTGGAGAATCAGTCGTTCCGGGGCGTCTCCACCGTCGATAAGCTGAAAGATGCGGTTTTGCAAGCGGTTGAATGTATCTTCCAACGAGAAATAAATCACGGTGCGTGGCTCTATTTCTCGATTCCAAACGGGATTTCCCTGCGCAATCTGTAAACACAGCCACAAGGCCAGCCAACTTTTGCCAGCTTTACTGGGGCCAGCAAACAGTGCCAGTCCTGCCGGGAGCAGACCGGGAATAATCCATTTAACAGGCGGCAGCGGCGTGGAGAGGAGTTCTTCTGCGGAGATTGCTTTCGGAAGTTTTGTAAAAGTCATTTGCATCATCCTTTCAATTTCAAGATATATACATTATCTCATATTATCGTGATTTTGTGTGTAGTAAGTTTTACTCTCTTGTAGTAAGCTGTACGGCTATGCCGCCCCACAGCCCCACAAACGTGCCAAACGGCGGTTTTGTAGGTGACCTCGCGATCCGTGTGCGATGCGGGGATTCTCCTCCACGTGGGCCGCATTTGGGCGAGGTGCGAGAGTGAATCAGATATGATTCACTTTTCAGTTCTTCCCTCAAAAAGTGAATCAGAACGGATTCACTCCGGCGGCCCGCGTATATATTTTGCACAATCTTCTGGATTTGATTTTGTCATATACATACACCCTCTTTCTTAATTTGTATTGTTGTTTCATGTAACCCTCTTGAATACACTTTCCGGGGAGAAAAAAGAGCCCG
>UMAT01006997.1_pt1 | contig 27886 bp, 20 predicted proteins | sample 1963781 | NCBI WGS metagenome assembly UMAT01 (sample SAMEA4835923, study PRJEB28245) | human gut metagenome | biome: gut microbiome; material: fecal sample | place: Denmark | collected 2008
CTCAAAAACGACGCGCACACCCTGCCCTTGACATCCGTCCGCCGTGTGGCGGTCATCGGTGCGAGCGCGGACGACATTCGCGCGCAGTACGGCGACTGGACGTACTTCACGCACCCCGAACTCATCCCGAACCGCCCCGCCGTCCGCCCATATGTGACAATTCGCGAGGGCATCGAGGCCATCGGCGCACAGGAGAATTTCGATGTTGTGTACCACCGCGGGTGCGGCGTGCTTCCTTCGGATGCTGACAATATTCCGGGTGCGGTGGCTGCGTGCCGGAATGCGGATGCGATTGTGCTTGTCGTGGGCGATGTTTACGCACAGTATGGCGAAACGAAAGACCGCGCCGACCTCGCCCTGTCCGGGCGGCAGCTGGAGCTATACTGCGAGCTGCGTGCGCTGGGGATTCCGCTGGTGACGGTGCTGCTGTCCTCCAAGCCTCTGGCGATTCCGGAAATTGCCCATTCGACGGATGCGCTCGTGTGCGCCTTCAACGGCGGCATGTTCGGCGGTCAGGCGGTCGCGGAAGCGATTTTCGGGCGCCTGAATCCGTCCGGGCGGCTGCCCATCAGCTTCCCGCACCATTCGGGGCAGGTGCCGGTGTACTACAACCATCTCCCCGGCTGGCACTGGGGACACTACAGCGACCTGCCTGCCGAGCCGCTGTTCACCTTTGGCGAGGGCATCGGCTATGCGCCGTTTGTCTACCGCGATTTGGCGGTGGATGCGGATTCGCTCACGCTGTCGGTGAAGGTGCGCAACGCGGGCGACATTGCGGGCGAAGAGACGGTTCAGGTGTACCTGCGCGACTGCGTATGCGAGGTGATGCAGCCTGTGAAGCAGCTGATTGCCTTCCGCAAGGTGCTTCTGCAGCCGGGTGAGGAGCAGGAGGTCACCTTCCATCTCGACCGCACCGCGTTCACCTACATCAACCGTGCGGAAGAACGTGTTTTCGCGCCGGGCGACTTCATGCTGATGGCGGGGCACAGTGCGAAGGACGAGGACTTGCTGAAAGAGACGGTGTGGGTGGGGTGACCCAAGGGGCGCTGCCCCTTGACCCTGCAAGGGACTTCGTCCCTTGACCCTTTCGCGCGATTGAGTTGGTGACTTTTTCATACAACTTCCGCGTGTTGATTGGGGGAACCCAAGGGGCGCTGCCCCTTGACCCCGCCAAAGGGTCTTCGACCCTCTGGACTCCCTTTCGCGCGATTGAACTGGTACTACTCTCAGGCAATGCCCGCGTGTTGGGCTTTGGAAAAGTGCCATTGTAAAAAGGGCTGCCGTGCAGATTGTGCATGGCAGCCCTTTGCTATTTGGGTATCAACCGATGGAGTACAAGGCAACTACCTTTGCAACCATCGTGATATACTTAATCTGAATCGCATTCCGTGCGTCTTCGTCCATCGCAAGATAGTCCGCAACGCTGATTTTCTGCGCCGTTTCGCCCTCGGCAGGAATCGTCGTCAGCATACTGCGCTGCTGATCCAATTCGCACTGCACGCGCGCGCCCGCATTGCGTGCGCCAATGCCGATTTTCTTCTCCGTAAAGGGATTGTATTCATAGTAGGAGATGACAATGGGGCTGCCCGCAATCAGGTTGCGGTACGTCGCCGTTTCCGCCATCACCGCGCAGGACGTGTAAACATCTGTGCCGTTCTCATCCACCGTGTACTTCAAGCCGAAAATAGCAACCGTCGGCTCGTTGTTCTCGTCAATGGTCACAACCGTATTCGTGCCCAAGCCATTGCTTTGCAGCTTGATGGCGTACTTGCCGCCGTCATTCGGGAACGGTACGCTGACATACTGCGCATTTTCGAGCTTCGCGGCTTCCTCCAGCGTCGAAACGCCATTTTCATCCGCAATCCAATAGTAGACCTTGACCTTCACTGCCGAGCGCGCCGCCAGATCCAGCGGGGTACGGATGCACGGGCCGTCCGTTTCATCCACATACTTCGCCTTGCCGGACGCGTGCGTAATAACGTCCACAGCCGCATCCGTCGTCTGGAAATCGTAAATTGACGCATTCGGGTCTTCGTAGGTGAAGTCGATGCCCGCCGCCTTGCACTGGTCGGCAAACGTTTCTTCCGTCACCGCTTCTGCCACGGGAGATGCCACGGTGTCCACTTCACCCTTTTCCGCGCGAGATAGCGCCGCATTCACTGCCGCAATCACTGCTTCGCTGGATACGGTCGCCTGACTGACCGTATCAACGTCGGTATTGCCCGCCACAAGGATAGCCTCAATCATCTTGTCGATGGCAACATCACCCAAGCCTGCCGTTTCGCTCTGTGACACGACTTTGATATCCGCAATCGCATCCGCCGTCATTTCAACACGCAGGGTAATTGCGCCGTTGTTGCCGTCCGCAGAAACCGTGTAAGTTCCGGGCGTATACGCGCCGTCTGCCATTGCTGCCCCACCCGCGCAGAACAGAGACAGCGCCATCAGCGTTGAAAGTGCTCTTCTTTTCATAACCAATCCTTCTTTCCGCATACAGTTTGCATGCTTATGATAATATTATTATATCATTCGTTAATCGTTTGTCAAGAATGCTACGAAAATATATTTTTTCAGCAAAACGACCGAACCCGCTTCACCGCGCCGTTCGGTCGTTTTTGATGCCCATTTTCCGCAGCAGGAACGCTGCAATCTTCCGTCCCCAGTGCTGCCGTTCCAGATGCGCCACGGGCAGTTCTTTCACGCGGTAATCCTGCTGTGCCAGCCACACATCCAGCAGCCGCTCCGCCAGAAAACCATGCACCCGCTTATCCCGTGCGCTGTAGCCCGTCGTGTCAATTTCCGCCGCGTCCAGCAGGGGGAAGAGCCACGACGCATAGCTTTGCAGCGCGTCCCGGCGCATCAGCATCAGGTTGAACCGATGCCCGGATCGGCGCGCCATCACGCGGTCAAACACATGCTCCTGCCCCGGATGCAGCCGCGCAAGCGCCGCCCGCGCCTTCCACAAATCCTCCTCGTGGTGCGCATGGGCATACTGCGTGAAGTTCGTTTCCAGCCAGTAGTGCCGCTTTTTCGGCAAAAAAATATCCGCCGTATCAAGCAGGGGCAGCAGCTGCGCACGCGTCAGAATGCGCTTTTGCGGACAGCCTGTCCTGCGGAGGGAGAAGTACCGCCGATAATGGCACAAGCCGTACCAGTCCGCATCAACATTGTGCGCCATCCAGTACAGCACCGTCAGTTCGCAGTAGCTGCCGTTCTTCGCGCTGATATTTTCGCCCGTATCGTCGCGCATCAGCCCCAGCGGCGGATAAATCGCCGCGCCCGCCTGAATTGGTGTATACAGCGCATCGGTCGGCAGCGCGTACTTTTCGTGCAGCGCCACGGCAAAAAAGATGCGCGGCTGTTGCATGCTTCTCCCCCCCTTCCTACGCTGCATTGTACCATGCTCCCTGCCTTCCGTCAACAGCGAATGCGGACGGAAGTTGTAAATTTTCCATTCTTCTGCCGGTTTTCGTTGACAATCGCCTTCTTTTTATGCTATTCTTCAGGTTGGAGTATCATAGAAAGGAATGGCATTGATTATGAAGAAATGGCTGATAGCGCTGCTGACGCTGCTCGCGCTGAGCCTGAGCGTTGCCTTCGCCGCGGAAGCGAATGATATCACAGAGGACTGCAAGTTCAAGGTGTGCAGTTCCGGGCGGAAATACACGCTGATGACGGACAAGAAGTATACCTCTTACTGGGAGAGCAACAAAATCAAAACTCCATGGATCGCAATTACCGCGCCGGAGGGCAAGCCAATTGCCGGGCTTTATGTCTGCTTCGGCAACATGCCTGAATCGTGGGAAATCCAGACCAGCGACGACGGCAAGGACTGGTTCACCGCCGTGCCGGGCGACACGCGCTTCCTCCACGCGTATGTTGCGCTGCCGCAGCCCGCGCAGCATGTCCGCTTGGCGGTGACAAGCGAGAAGAAAACCGCCCTGCGCATCAACGACCTGTTTGTGCTTTCTGAGGGCGATTTGCCTGACTGGGTGCAGGTATGGCAGCCGACGGAGGAGAAGGCGGATATCCTCTTCCTCTCCACGCACCCGGATGATGAGCTGATTTTCTTCGGCGGCGCAATTCCCACCTACGCCGTCGAGCAGCAGCGCAAGGTGGTTGTGGCGTACTTCACCCGCTCCAACACCACCCGCTCCTCCGAGCTGCTCAATGGTCTGTGGCACATGGGCGTGCGGACGTATCCGGTCATTGGCAATTTCAAGGACAGCTATGCCAAAAATCTCAAAGCAGCCTATAAATCTGCGGGCGGCAAAGGCAAAGTCAACGAATGGATTGTGGGGCTGTATCGGCAGTACAAACCGGAAGTCGTTGTGACGCAGGACACCAATGGCGAGTATGGCCACAAGCAGCACATGATGATTGCTGACGCCGCCCAGAACTGCATTGCATTGGCAGCAAACGAGGATGAGTTCACCGCGTCCACCATTGCATACGGCACTTGGCAGGTCAAAAAGCTGTACCTGCACCTGTACCCCGAAAATCAGATTACGTTTGACTGGACGGTTCCGCTCAAGAGCATGAATGGCGCGACCGGCATCGAGCTGGCGGAAGAAGCCTATACCCTGCACAAGACGCAGGCATCCTCCGGCATGAGCGTCACCGAAACGGGCACGAAGTACGACAACCGCGTGTTCGGTCTGGCGTTCACGACCGTAGGCGAGGATGTCCGCAAAGACGACTTCCTCGAAAACATCTACGACGCGCCCGGTTCTTACGATGCGGCGGCAAACAACGTAGAGGCCACGCCCGCGCCCACCGAAGTGCCCGCATACATGGCGCACATGCCCGCCCTCAACGCCAAGGGTTTCCTCGATGAAGGCGAATACATCTACTCTTCCGAGGACGAGGGACTGTGGATTTACGTCAGCCAGACCAGCAAAGTCATCATCCAGCGCAAATACGACGCAACCCAGCCGCTGACGTGGTTTGAGGCGGATCTGTACGGCGATTTGGACGCGGGCGAAATGCTCCGCACGGTGCAAAACGACCCGGAGAAGATGGGCAAAGTGCGTGTGGACGCGACAGAAACCGCAAAGAAGCACAACGTCGTTTTTGCGATGAACACGGACTACTACACTTACCGCGTCGCCGTGAACAACAACCGCCACACGGGCATTGTCATCCGCGATGGGCGCATTCTCTACGACGACCCGTACACCGAAAAGCAGGTAACGAACTCCATGTTCCCGAATCTGGACATGCTGGCATTCATGCCCGATGGCAGCCTTAAAGTCTACCACAGCTGGGAAAAGACGGCGCAGGAGTTCATCGACGAGGGCGTACAGACGGTGTACTCCTTCGGCCCGTATCTGCTGCTGGACGGCAAAGTGTCCGAGCGCGCCTACGCCAACAACGAGAACAAGAATCCGCGCTGCGCCATCGGCATGGTCGAACCCGGTCACTACGTCGCCATCATGTGCGAAGGGCGCCTGAAGCGCTCCGCAGGCGTTACCATCAGCTATTTGGCGAAGATGATGCGCGCCAAGGGCTGTCAGGTCGCCTTCAACATGGACGGCGGGCAGACGGCAGTGATGGTCTTCATGGGCAAGCAGCTCAACCAGATTGGCGCTTACGACGGCGGCAAGACCAACTCCCGCCCGACAAGCGAAGTGCTGGGCTTCGGCACATCCGAGCAGGTCGGGACGTACGAAGTGCAATAAACATACGATATCGGGGCAGAAGAACGCGCTTCTGCCCTGTTTTTTCCCGAAAAAATCGCGAAATTACGGCTCTCACCCTTGACGTGACAAGCACCAAAATGCTATAATAAAGCGTTTTCAAGCTACTATTTCGCGGGAAATGCCGCTTTGCGGCGCTTCCCTGACTTTTTCAGGAGGGATTTTCTGATGTCTGGGCATTCCAAGTGGCATAATATTCAGGCGAAGAAGGGCAAGGCGGATGCTGCCCGCGGCGCTGTTTTCACCAAGATTGGCCGTGAAATCGCGATTGCTGTGCGCGATGGCGGCGCAAACCCCGAATCCAACGGCAAGCTGCGCGACATCATTGCCAAGGCGAAAGCCAACAATATGCCGAATGACAATATTCAGCGCTCCATCAAAAAGGCGAGCGGTGAACTGTCCAACGTGACCTACGAGCAGATCACCTATGAAGGCTATGCGCCCGGCGGCGTTGCGGTCATCGTTGATACCATCACCGACAACCGCAACCGTACCGCTTCCGACGTGCGCCACTGCTTTGCCAAGAACGGCGGCAACCTCGGCACGACCGGCTCCGTCAGCTTCATGTTCGACGAGAAGGGCGTTCTGGTGGTGGAGCGTACCCCCGGTTCGGACGAAGAAGAAATGATGATGATGGCACTGGACGCTGGTGCGGAAGACATGAAGGTGGATGACGACGCCTACGAAATCTACACCGCGCCGAACGACTTCTCCACCGTCCGCGAAGCACTGGAGAAGCAGGGCGTCACCTTCCTGACCGCTGAAGTGGACAAGATTCCGCAGAACACGGTTGCGCTGCCTGACGAAGAAACGATCCAGAAGATTCAGAAGCTGCTGGAGATGCTGGAGGACAACGACGACGTGCAGAACGTGTACCACAATGCCGAGCTGCCGGAAGAAGAGGACGACGAGGACTAATCCTCCGTCGATTTTCACTGCCCCCTGCCGAGGAGTTTTCCTTCTCGGCAGGGGGATTTTTTGTCTGATTTCTGATACTATTTCCAGATTCACCTGCGCCATCTGCTTGCGCCTTTTGCAATGTCCTATTATTCCGCCCAAAACAAAAAAATGCCGCAGATTTCTCTGCGGCGTTCGTGGCTCAAATAGGATTCGAACCTATGACACTTCGGGTATGAACCGAATGCTCTGGCCAGCTGAGCTATTGAGCCAAATGGTTGCGGGGGTAGGACTTGAACCTACGACCTCCGGGTTATGAGCCCGACGAGCTACCAAGCTGCTCTACCCCGCGTCATTCCGTCGCTTTTATCGGCGACATTGATTATTATACCCTATTCCAACGGTTTTGTCAAGAGGGTGCGGAAAGTTTTTTTGCAGCGGAAGCAGAGGATGAAAACGCGGCTGCCGACCTTCTTTCCCGAAAGCCAGCAGCCACGCCAATTCACGCCCCTCCGCGAGGGGCGACCTGTGCCGTTCCCGCAGATTTCAACGAACTCTTGGAGATTTCAATTCACGCCCCTCCGCGAGGGGCGACCTGCCTGCCACTTGACACGGCGGCACTTACTCATTTCAATTCACGCCCCTCCGCGAGGGGCGACATATGGTACAGGTCGAAGTCGAGCAGCGTTCGCCCATTTCAATTCACGCCCCTCCGCGAGGGGCGACGTTGATTCCGATTTGGGAGACGCAAGTCGATAAATTTCAATTCACGCCCCTCTGCGAGGGGCGACGATACGTTGCAGGTGACTTTCTCCCTGTACAATATTTCAATTCACGCCCCTCCGCGAGGGGCGACGAAAAGAACTTACGGGATTTACGGCAAGAGGAAATTTCAATTCACGCCCCTCCGCGAGGGGCGACGGCGGTAAACAGCCCGGTAATCGTCCCAAGCAGATTTCAATTCACGCCCCTCCGCGAGGGGCGACCTGATATGGGGCTGGATGTATCGAACGGATTAAATTTCAATTCACGCCCCTCCGCGAGGGGCGACGCGAAGCCGCGCCGCAGCATCGGTATTTATTTCTATTTCAATTCACGCCCCTCCGCGAGGGGCGACGATTGTCAGCGCATTCAGCCATTCTTGCATTTCATTTCAATTCACGCCCCTCCGCGAGGGGCGACAGTTTTTCAGTTCCGCAATGTCAAGAGAATTTGTATTTCAATTCACGCCCCTCCGCGAGGGGCGACCGGAGCTTCTGCGCCACGCCGTTGCCTTCGTAGATATTTCAATTCACGCCCCTCCGCGAGGGGCGACTGGTTCGGGAGAAACTACTTTCGCTGGAATCGGATTTCAATTCACGCCCCTCCGCGAGGGGCGACTCTGCATCTCGCACATCCGCGCCATCATTGCGCCATTTCAATTCACGCCCCTCCGCGAGGGGCGACGTGACAATCACCTGTGAACGTCGTTATCCGATTATTTCAATTCACGCCCCTCCGCGAGGGGCGACGCGACGCTGACAACCGCCGCAAGAAAGCTGCTATTTCAATTCACGCCCCTCCGCGAGGGGCGACTGATGGAGCGCATGAAGGACTGGATGCAAAAAAAGGATTTCAATTCACGCCCCTCCGCGAGGGGCGACAGAGAAGCCGGAGACTGACGCGAGCAAATACTGTATTTCAATTCACGCCCCTCCGCGAGGGGCGACAGTCTTCCGCATCACGTCGGACGCGCGGGATATATTTCAATTCACGCCCCTCCGCGAGGGGCGACGCCTTGATTTCGCGTTTGTTGGGCTGTGCGAATATTTCAATTCACGCCCCTCCGCGAGGGGCGACAACTGCGCGTGTTGATTGTCACGCGAACATTTTTATTTCAATTCACGCCCCTCCGCGAGGGGCGACTAGCCGTCAATGTGCTGAATGCGTGGCTCACTATTTCAATTCACGCCCCTCCGCGAGGGGCGACCCGAAGGACGAACAGTAAAAGAAAGCCCGCGCGATTTCAATTCACGCCCCTCCGCGAGGGGCGACGGAAACGCGCGCGAGGGCGAAAAACCGCCGAAGGATTTCAATTCACGCCCCTCCGCGAGGGGCGACATAGGAAACGCTGCTGGACATACCGCCGGACAATTTCAATTCACGCCCCTCCGCGAGGGGCGACGTACTGGGAAAGTAAAAGCAACCGCATATATTTCATTTCAATTCACGCCCCTCCGCGAGGGGCGACGTTGCCCTCCAAGCGCATCTCCGCGTCGCAGTACGATTTCAATTCACGCCCCTCCGCGAGGGGCGACGCGCGTGTGCTTCCGTCGTTGGCGTTGTATGTGCTATTTCAATTCACGCCCCTCCGCGAGGGGCGACAGAAGTGCTGGATGAGGAGGTGCGGAGGAACTATATTTCAATTCACGCCCCTCCGCGAGGGGCGACGTAGTCCAGCCGCATATAGCGCGGTGATACAATAAATTTCAATTCACGCCCCTCCGCGAGGGGCGACGGTCTGCCGTCTTTCGTGCAGTCTGCGCCCGATATTTCAATTCACGCCCCTCCGCGAGGGGCGACGGCAAGGATTCCCCGACATAACGGCGACGATGATTTCAATTCACGCCCCTCCGCGAGGGGCGACTGGTCGCAGTCTGCGAAAGAGCAAACGATTTGATTTCAATTCACGCCCCTCCGCGAGGGGCGACACCCTCGGTTTCCCGATATTTTGCAGGGGATTAATTTCAATTCACGCCCCTCCGCGAGGGGCGACCAGGAGGACGACGACGATGAGTGAAGCAGAGTACAATTTCAATTCACGCCCCTCCGCGAGGGGCGACATCCGACGTTCGACGAAAAGCAAGCTGCGAAATTTCAATTCACGCCCCTCCGCGAGGGGCGACGCGCTGGCGCTCGTTAATAGCCTGATTTCGATTTTATTTCAATTCACGCCCCTCCGCGAGGGGCGACGTGTCCGCGACGTACATCTCATCCTGCCGATTCATATTTCAATTCACGCCCCTCCGCGAGGGGCGACAACATGGGGGCGCGGACCGTCCGACTCAACATCATTTCAATTCACGCCCCTCCGCGAGGGGCGACTTCTCACGCAGGCGGCTCATCGTGGCGGATACTGCCATTTCAATTCACGCCCCTCCGCGAGGGGCGACACCAACGCCGCGCCCGTCACCCACGCCGAACCCGTATTTCAATTCACGCCCCTCCGCGAGGGGCGACGGGTACATGGTCAAAAAGGGCGAACACGCCGCACTATTTCAATTCACGCCCCTCCGCGAGGGGCGACATGGTATATCTCTACGGGGCGCGCATCTACGGAATTTCAATTCACGCCCCTCCGCGAGGGGCGACATTTTGTAACCCGCCATTCTATACCCAAGGCAAGATTTCAATTCACGCCCCTCCGCGAGGGGCGACCAAGGTGGCTGTACACGCAACCATCTTTTTCAAGGTATTTCAATTCACGCCCCTCCGCGAGGGGCGACGGCAAAAGATATGCAATTTCTGCAAATCTTTTGTTCAACCCTTACAAATCAGCATGGCTTAACAATAGTGCCACGCAATTTGTCGAGATTATTTTGGTGATATTTCATAGAATCATCGTTTGAATTTTGACATCACGCCGCGCGAGACGGTCGGCCATTCATGTATGATTCACATGCGCTGAAAAGAGTGTTTTCAGCTTCCGCTATAACATCAGTAGTTCTCCAGCTTCAATGCGCGCAGTGCAACCAAGCACATCAATGCGCTCCTTGTAACTGTTGCCAAGGCGATAGAAGCGAACGGAGTCATGTTCTGCATCAATTGTCGCTGCCAATTGCGCCTTGAGCGCCGTCAGCTGTGCTGCATCAAGCAGGACTTCAAATACAGAGTTCTGAACACGCCGTCCATAGCGTTCGCAGAGTTTCGCTACACGCCTAAGCCGCGCTGCTCCCGCTTCGGTTGCTGTATTCACATCATAAGTAACAACAACCAACATTTTTTCACCTCCAGACAAACGGCGGATAGCAATCAAGATCCCCGCGCAAGACACGCGCCAGCATCATGGCCTGTACATAAGCAATCAGCCCTACTTGGATTTTTTCTCCGAGATACGGATGCGTGATTTCTTCCTGCTTTCGGTCACGCCATGCGGTAAGTACCGTTTTGCGCCCGCGCTCGTTCAGCATAACAGCCAGCGAATCGTACTCAAAGTCCTTATCCGTCAGCTGACGTTTGTTGAACAGCGACAGCGCCAGCCGGTCGCACAGCGGCGCTCGGAACTCTTCCAGCAAGTCCAGCGCCAGCGACGGCCGTCCCGGTCGAAGCGTGTGCAGCCATCCAGCCGCTGGATCTAAGCCTACCGTTTCAAGTGCCGCTTGAATGTCCCGCGTTTGCAGCGTGTACATAAACGACAGGACTGCATTCACTTCATTGCGCGGCGGTCGTCTGCTGCGCTCCACAAACTGGAAGGGGCATTGTGGGGAAATCATGTCGTCAAAATGCGCAAAGTAGCATTTTGCGGCGGCTCCTTCGATACCGCGCATTGGGTCAACACCTGCGCATGTCTCCAGCTGTGCTGCATACTGGCTAATAGACTGGCAGGCTGCTCGAAGACTCTCTGCTGTTGCCGCATCCTGCGTCCGTGCCGTGCGCATCAATACATTTTTCTCGTTGAGCAGCTTGCCCACCAGGAGGTTCTGCACGAATTTCATGCGGAAGTCATCATCATCCAGCGCTTGATACTGCTTTTTTCTCAGCAGCACATTGCCGCTGACCGGCCCGCAAATACGGCTGTAAAAGCGTCCGTTCGACGATAGGAACGTCAGCGTAATCCCGTGCTCAGCGCAGAAACCAATCAGCGGTGTGGAGACTGTCATTTCCCCAAAGCACACGATTCCGTCCAGCATTACCGCTGGCACGCTTGCTTTCTCTTCGCCGCCAATTTTCACGCAGATATTCTCGTTGCGGCAGAAAAGGTAGCTGTCTGGCGTTGTCACATAGAGGGTTTCCAGTAATTTTTTCATTCCGTCTCCACCCTCTCTGCTTCAAGAAGAAGCGCCTTGCAATATTCCTTCGCGGATGTTTTTACCTTCGGCATACAGTATTCCTGCATCGAGCAACGTTTGCATTTCGGGCCGTAAGCTGCCGACGGAATCAGCATTTCGCGGCGGACTTTCCAGAGTTTCTGCACAGTCTGCCGTACCTGTTCACGCAGCGCTTCATCAAGTTCCACATCCACTCTGCGATGCGCGGTAATGTAGAACAGCGCACCTGCCGGGATCGTCGTGTGATACATTTCCTCTAAGCACATCGCCTCCGCGCAAAGCTGAATCTTGTATTCTGATTCATCGCGTATCTTCCCATGCTTGTACTCCACCGGCAGCAGCCGCACCGGGAAATCCACTGCGGGAATCGTGCAGCCGTTTTCATCCCGCACCGCTTCAATGCAGTCGCATTTTCCGCTGATTTGCATTTCGTCCGAAAAGACGCTGTTCTCGTAGAGCTTCACGAAATCGCCGCGCCGCTCCACGCGCTGTGTATGAACCCGTTCATGCTCGGCGCGACCTTTCGCCGTCTCGACATTTTCTACCCATACACGTTCATTCAGCAGCAGCGCGGCGCGCCGCAGACAGTAATCTGCCTGCGACAGCCACGATAACGGAAGATACTCCTGCTCGTCATCCACGGGTAAACCAGCTTTCTCCCTGCGGCAGTTCATCCCAGACAATCTCCCCGTAAGGATTGCTCAAAAAGCCCATCCGTACCCCCGCAGGCACCTTATCCAGCGCCACCTTTGCTTCATAGTCACGATAATTGCGGGGGAAATCCACTTTCTTCTGCACCGTCACCAGTTCAAAGAGTTTATGCGCCGGTGCACAGCCCAATTTGGCTTGACGTACGCGCTGTTCAGGATTCGTATCCGTGCCTTCGTGCTTGAAGATGATGAGCGGAGAAACAACCTCCATTTCGCCCTTGCTCGCCGAACGGTCATGCTCATACATGTTGAGAATCGCCTCAAACAGCGCCTTCATATCAGCTTCATCGAATCCCGTTTCCGCTGCAAGATTCGCGCTGATGAAGCCACGCACCTCATACAGACCAAAGGGGATAATCTGCTTGCGTCCCATCGTGCGCAGCTTATCTTCAGACGCTTCCTGTTCCGCTTTCTCATATTCCTCGTAGGATTTGTCATTTCCGCCCAATGCCGCCGCCATGCGCGTGATGGATATGTCCAGCGGCAGTACCGAATCCAAACTCTTGCCGAAAGCAAGTTGAACAGGACCGCGGACTTGCCCCGCATTGGGGCCAGTAGACATCACAGCCCCAAAGGTGCGCACATCGTAGAAGAGTTCACACGCTTTTTTGCGTGCCGCATAAACCGGATTTTTTTCTTTCGCACCTTCAATCCCCGCTTCGCGCTTTGCCAGCGCAATCTGCTTGTTCAGATTCACCGCCTTCTGCACGAAAATCCCCATGCCCGGCACGCCCGGATAAGCAATCTCAATATAATTGCGAATGCGGCGTTTTGTGGCCACGTCGGTGATAAATCCCTGCATGGTCTGCGGGTCAATCCGGGGCATGTTGCCCATATCCGGGTCGCCGTTCGGGTTGGCATTGGTGCAAGCAACATAGTACATAAATTCGTAACGGTTCTGCAGTGCCATTTTCTTATTCCTCCTCGTCCGTTTCTGCCGCAGCTTTCTGTTCTTTCTTCACTTTCCGCATTTCATTGAGTCTCCGATTCAACTCCGCTGTCATTTGGCGATACCCCAGCGCAAAATAAGCCTGCTGCTCCAAGTTCAGCATGGTTGGGATTTCCCCAATGTCACAAGTCACCTTATCCAGCATTTCCAGATACATCTTCAGATAGTCGCCCTTGATTTTGTCCTGGTGCGGTACGGAGAGAATTGACAGCTGCCCCAGCACCAGCGCTGGCATCTGACAAGCAGACGCATAGTAGCGCTGTACAATACCTGCCTGAACATCTCTCATTGCAAACTGCTGCATACTCGCATACACGGCGACCCACGCGCCGCAGCGGTACGCAACATTCGTATTTTCCGCCTGATACATAGCTTCTATCACGCCTTCCTTTCGATTGTTTTTCCGAATCAGCCATACTTTCAGCCATTGGCAGCACATTGCATCGGGCACGGGCGCATGTTTATCTTCTTCGCTGGCACTGGCCATTTGATTGCGAATGTATCGCAGCGCACGAACCGCCACGGAATCCGGCAGCATACTGTCCGTCAAGATTGCGTGCAGCACCGCTGGCGTAATTCCTGAAAGTTCCTTGTCCATCCGCTTGAAAACGTTCTTTTCGCTCTTTTGCCGCGGCATCAGACGAATCATCATTGCTTTCAGCGAATTAATTTTTGTGAATCCCGTTCCAGCGAGATCGACCATTTGCAAGTCATTGCGCCATTGCTGGATGCTCTCCTCCAGTTCGCCGTAATTCCCGTGGTCGTAGCTGCGAACCATGACACGCCCTGTAACGCCGGACAGCAGGAGGATGTAATACTGCGTGCTGGCTGGAATCGCGGTTGTCGCTGCTCCGCTTTCAATGCTCTCGATGCGTTTGGCTGCAATATCGCGTTTAGCATCAGGATTTGACGGTGCTTCTACCGTTTCATCAAATTCTTCATCGTCGTCGTATCCATCATCATCTTCCGTCTGCTGTTCTGTTTTCTGATTCTTAGGATCGCCATCCAGTGCTTGCTGCATCGGGTCGCATTCCGCAGGAACATAGCAGTCAAACCAATGGACAAAGCGCATTCCCGCCAACGTTGGCGAAAGCGTTTCGCTTGACATGAGATGGTCAAGCGCCGCTTTCACCGCGTCAATTGATTCCGCAGAAACAGGCGCATTCGCCGATTGCTTTAGCCCGTACGAGCAAAATGCTGGCTTGTCAAAGCAAAACAGCGCATCACCGCGTCCATGTCCGCCAACTTGCAAAAGTCCCTTAATTGGCGGCAGGGTAGCAACCGGCATCGTTTTTTCTCCAGTAATCAGGCACAAGCTTTCTGCCGCGCCATGCTGCGCGAACTGCTGACGAAACTCCCGCCACCATTCCTGCACCTCCGGAATTTCAACAATAGGTGTTCCTGCAATTTCAAATGAAACGCGGTCTGATGGCTTCAGCTTCAGCCGCAGCAGTTCCTGCCGGACCTGTTCACAGCAAGTTTCGTCCTCCAGCAAATGCACGCAAACTGACAATTCCGGTACTTTCTGCGTTGCCTGCTGAAGAGAAGCAAGAAAGTACCTATGCTTGAGCGTGTTGTCTTTCGGCTTTTTGCCTTCCTCTCTTTGCTCAACTTTGCTTTCCGGCGTATCTTTCCAGAAAACAACCTCGTATTTTTCTACCAGCACATTGCACTTGTCTTTGCCATTCGCCAAGCTGCCAATGTCAGGGCAAAAGTATTCATCCTCGCCGTCCTGCCTCACGCCAAGGAACGTGCCATTCGCGCCAAGGCAAACCCATGCCTTTACCGTCTTTTTCACCATGCCCGGAGGCGGCAGCAGCTGGTAACGCATGGCATAATCGTACAGCGGTCTCAGCATATCGCATCCCCCTTCAAGACTTCCGGGCTGTCATAGGGCGGCACTTCAATGACGCCCTGCTTCATCACCGCATGATACAGGGACAGCCTTGTCCGCGTTTTCTTGCGAACCTCCGCATCATGCAGGTCAAAAATGTCGTACACCATCAAGCCCAAATCCATGTCTTGCTGAATCGGCTTTTCGTTCGGATCGCTCTCAGAGAAGTACGCAACGCATTCCCTTAAGCCGAGCGCAGGCTGGCAAAAGCACTTGCCGCCTTTGATTCGCCGTTCAGCCTGTGCATACAGCTGCTCCACCGTACCATGATAATCCGGCCTCGGCACAATCTGCGCGGTAATGCGGTAGCGGACATCATACAGGAAAACCGTTTGCCGCTGTGTCCGCTCATCCTCTGCGCTGATTGGTTCCATATTATTGCCCAATATGGACTTCACTTCGTTGCGCCTGACGCTGATATAGCGGATAGGTTTCAGCACCTCAATTTTTGTAATCATCCAAAAAAATTCTTTAGGTTTCGCGTACACGCTTGACAGTATGCCTCGTGCTGCTGATGGTGTTGGGACTGCCTGCGAAAGCCTTTCTACTTTCGTTGTCGGCGAAGTGAAGCACGCCAAGTCACCCCAAACGGTCACTGAAATCTCCATGATTTTTCATCACCTCCATGTTCTTCTCTCTGCCAAATCAGCAGAGAGGATAGCATTATCTTTGTACTATTTCAATTCTCAGCTCGTTACCCTATCAGTGTTTCAAGCTGTCAGTACAAATATAATATAATTCGCATGAATTGTCAATGGCAAATCTGGTATATAAGAATTTTTTCACCACATATAGTCATCATTTTTCAACTGCATCCCCGTATCCATATGATAATCACCCTTCCTGCGAAGCACCCAATAGCCGGATGGCTGCCTGCCCTCATTCCGCTTTCCCGCAAAATACAGCTGCTCCGCGTAACGGCTGAAGTCATCATTCGCATATGCAGTCACGCACAGCTTTGCAGCTTCATGCATCCACTTCGCCGTCACGCCGTTTTCCAAGGCTTCTTCCTTCAGCTTCTCAAACAGCTTGTTTTCAGGTTCATATGGCACAAGCACCTGCACGCCGTCATTCTTGATAATGCGATAGTTTTTCTCGGCCCCTGCATAATCCTGCATTTGGATGGCCTCGCTCAGTTCCTTCTTCCCTTTCAGCTTCCAAAAGAGCTTCTGATAGTAGCGCTGAATGTCACTCGGATTCATCAGATCAATCGGTTTCTCATCATGCAATTCACTAACCAGCATTGCCGCCTTCCTATACCAATTATCCGGATACAGATTATCTTCATCCGGAAGGAACACAAGCACTTGCCCGCCTTCGGGATGGCGGCCGTTTCGATTGCATCTTCCCGCCGCCTGAATGATTGATTCCAGCGGGGCCAGCGCGCGGAAAACGCTGTCAAAGTCCAAATCCACCCCCGCTTCGATGCACTGCGTCGCAACCACACGGCAAGGCAAGCCGTCGCGCAGCCGCTTTTTGACTTGCTCTATCACGACGCGCCGATGTGCCGGACACAATTCCGTCGTGATGTAGAATACTGATTCCGTCTCACATACCAATTTCAGCGCATCGAACAGCTTCTTCGCGTGCTTTTTCATGTTCACAATGGTGCAGATGCTCCGCTGCGCCGCCACCTTCTGCGCAATTTCTTCCCACGAGATTCTCTCATTCGGCAAAACTCGCCATGTCACCTGAACGCGGCGAAGTTGCTGATACATATCGGCATGGTTCGGACAAATCTCCGTAGCATGCCAAGTAAGATTAGGGATTGATTGATAATCCGGCTGTGTCGCCGTAGAAAAGAGCATCGTCACATTCTTCTTCGGCAGATTGCAAAGCGCCTGAATGGTTTTGAGCGTCGCAGGAAACAATTCTGCAGACAAGCTCTGCGCTTCATCGAAAATGATTACAGAATTCGCCAACCGATGCAGTTTCCGAAGATTCGGGGCTTTTGCCGCAAACAGCCCCTCGAAAAATCGCACGGATGTGGTCACAATGACTGGCATATCCCAGCGCTGCGCAAACTTTCGCTGCTCTTCTGTCAGCTGCCGTTGGCTATGATCTTCCAGCAAAACGTCATCCCCAAGGATTTTCCGATATTCAATTGCATTCTGTTCCGTCAGCGTAATAAACGGCAGCACAATGATGATTCGCTGCTGACCGTTCTTGCGGCATTGGCGCAGCGCAAAATGCAGCAAGGCCAGCGTTTTTCCTGTGCCAGTAGGCGCTGTCAGGGTGTAAATCCCCGGCGCATGATCCCCCGCCCTGCCGCACGTTTCAAACAACTCATTCCGCAGTGCATTGAGTTTTTTATCAGCCGTTGAGTTTCTTGCCAGTTCCGCCCGATGCGCATTTAAGCGCTCCAGCCAGTTTTCCGCATCACATTTCGGCGGTTCCGGGATGATTTCTCCATCTTCTTCCGCTGATGCGGTGTAATCTGCATCCACCAAGCAAGAAAGCAGCATTCGCGACCAAAGCATCCGTTCTTCTTCCCCAAGCGTCATATTCTTGATTCCAATTCGTTTCCAGTCCGGAAGTTCCTCACGAAATATATCTCTTAGCGCCTTGTAATTTTCTTCTCCTGTCAACGCGACCTCCTTTCCCTCGTTACCTTCCAACCACTTTTGCGTTGTCATGCATTCAAGTAGCGAATACTTCAGCTGATTGTAGCAGAGCAGCGTCCCATGATGCGCATTGATGGCTTCCAAAATGGGTGCATAATTTGTACTTGCAATTTTTTCACTTATGCACTCTTTCGTTTCTTTCCCTGCGTATTTACTCGTTTTGATAAGCAGCCACCACAAAAACGCAGCGCTCACCCTTGCATGGTCTACTCTGGATGCGTTTCCTTCCAAGACATCTTGGAATTTATCTGTGAGCTTGCCAGCATCATGAACCGTTCCGGCCATTTCCGCTTCTTTTTCCATGCCCAGTTGTCTTCCATACTCTTTGCTCAATTCCCCCACCGCGCAAAGATGTTCCTTCACCTCCACCTGCTTGCGTCCGGGACGCTTCGACTTCGCGTACCACTTCTTCATAGTATCTCTCCATCTTCATATTAAATTTGAACGGTTGAACTTCATATTTAGTGTACATAAGTTCCTCTATTTTGTCAATACTCTCCATGGTAAAATTTTAAGGCAACACCGCACAAATGAGGTACCGGTCACTGGCACCATATCCCCCCGATATATTCACCAATTTCCACACAAATCAATCCGAGTAATAGCAAAAGGCTCTGCCGTTCTTCCTTCACGGAAGTCAGCAGAGCCTTTTGCATCCTATAAAGTTATATTCCAGCACCCGCAAGCCATTCGCGCCATCCGACACATCAGAATAGCACAAACGCCGCGGTTGCTATCATCTTGCTACCAAGCAGGCAATCCTGTTTTGAAAAAGTGCGTGTTTTCAAGGTTTTGCAGCCCTTCACATCCACTTTTTCGTTATTCCCACTCAATACTCGCCGGCGGCTTGGTTGTCACGTCCAGCACGACGCGGTTCACATGCGGCACTTCGTTCACAATCCTTGCGGAAATCGTGCGCACGACGTCGTACGGGATGCGCGCCCAGTCGGCGGTCATGAAGTCGTCCGTCGTGACCGCGCGGATGGCGACGGTGTAGTCGTACGTCCGCTCGTCGCCCATGACGCCCACGGAGCGGATGCCCGTCAGGACGGTGAAATACTGGTGGATATCGGCGTCCAGACCGGCCTTGGCGATTTCCTCGCGCAGCACCGCGTCGCTCTCGCGGACAATCTCCACCTTTTCCGGGGTCAGGTCGCCGATGACACGAATCGCCAAACCGGGGCCGGGGAACGGCTGACGCCAGACAAGATCGTGCGGGAGACCAAGCGTTTCGCCCAGCGCGCGCACTTCGTCCTTGAACAGCATCCGCAGCGGCTCAATCAGCTGCGTGAAGCCGAGTTCCTTGGGCAGACCGCCGACGTTGTGGTGGCTCTTGATGACCGCCGCGCCCGTCGCCTGACCACTCTCGATAACGTCCGGGTAAATCGTGCCCTGCGCGAAGTAATCCAGCTTGCCGAGCTTTTCGGATTCCGCCTTGAATACTTTCAGGAAGTCACGGCCGATAATCTTGCGCTTCGTTTCGGGGTCGGAAACGCCCTTCAAATCTTCATAGAAGATTTTGCTGGCGTCGGACGCAACCAGACGCACGGGGAAAGTGTGCGTGAACACATTCACCACCTGCTCTGTTTCGCCCTTGCGCATGAAGCCGTGGTCAACGTAGACGCAGGTCAGGCGGTCGCCGATGGCCTTATAAATCAGCGCCGCCGCGACGGAGGAGTCCACGCCGCCGGAAAGTCCCAGCAGCACCGTGCCCTTGTCGCCCACGATTTCGCGGATGTTGGCAATCGCCGTCTGCGCGTAGGTTTCCATCGACCAGTCGCCCACGCAGCCGCAGATATTCAGGAAGTTTTCGATGACCGCGCGCCCCTCGTCGGAGTGGGTCACTTCCGGATGGAACTGCACGCCGTAGATGCGCTTGTCGTCGTTCGCCATCGCCGCAACGGGGCAGTTCGTGCTGTGCGCAATCGGGTGGAAACCAGCCGGGCACTTCTTCACCTGATAGGTATGGCTCAGCCAGCAGGAGGAAGCATCCGACATGCCGGAGAGCAGGCTCGTCTTATCATCCATCGTCACGGTGATTCGGCCATACTCGCGCTGTGCCGCCTTTTCCACCGTGCCGCCCAGCAAATACGCCGTCAGCTGCATTCCGTAGCAGATGCCCAGCACCGGCACGCCCAGCTGATACACGCCCTCGTCGCAGCGGGGTGCATCCTGTTCCAGCACGCTCGCCGGGCCGCCGGAGAGAATCACGCCCACGGGGTTTTGCGCGCGAATCGTCTCCAGGCTCGCGTCATAGGGCAGGACGCAGGAATACACATGGCATTCGCGCACGCGCCGCGCAATCAGCTGCGTGTACTGTCCGCCGAAATTCAGAATGACGATTTTCTGTGTTTCCGCCATTGATTGATTTCCTCCACTATTTCTTTCCCTGTTTCAAACTGAAAAGCAGCACCGAATTTTGATACGATGCTACCTTATATTGTGCCACATTTCCGCCGTGAAAGCAAGCCCCTGCACGGCTTTTTTTCCTGCCGTCTGATTAGTTTACGCGTTAGCCTTACGTCGTTTCCTTTCATTGTTCCTTTCGGTGAAAATTTCGCCATATTTATCAGCTTTTTTCTTCTTTTGCCGCTTGACAAGGACATTTTTCCGGGTTATAATACCCATATGCCTAACTGTTAAGCTAACAGGAAGAGAGGAATGCTTCATGTTTCGTCAGGATTGTTCGCACCATCTGCTTACGACCATTCTGCCTTTCTGGGAGAACCTGACCGATTGGGAGCGCGGCGGCTGGTTCGGCTATGTGAATCATGACCTGTCCGTGGAGCGTGACGCACACAAGGGCTGCATCCTCAACAGCCGCATTCTGTGGACGTTCTCGACGGCGGCGCGGGTGACGGGCGATAAATCCCTGCTGCGCTATGCGCGCCATGCGTTCGCATTCCTGCCGCATTTTGAGGATACCGAGCGCGGCGGCGTGTACTGGTCGGTGACGGCGGACGGTGAGCCGCTGGACAAGACAAAGCACACCTATTGTCAGGCGTTCGCGATTTACGGCTTAGCGGCGTACATGCGCGCCATCGGCGAAAACGACCCGGATTACGCCCCTGCGCGCGACAAGGCGATGGCGCTTTTCCGCCTGATTGAGACGAAATGCAGCGACGCGGGCGGCTACGGCGAAGCCTATGAGCCGGATTTCACCCCCGTCGGCAACGAAAAGCTGTCCGACAACCCGAAGCTGATGGAGCGCCACGAGACGGCGTCCCGCACGATGAACACGCTGCTGCACGTTTTGGAGGGCTATGCGGAATTATACCGCGCCATGCCGGACGAAGCTGTGCGCCGCGCCGGAGAAGTCTGCTTAGAGCGTTTCCTGAACGTGATGTACAATCCGGGCAAGCGCCGCTTGGAGGTCTTCTACGACCGCAACTACCGCTCTTTGCTGGACATACAGTCCTTCGGGCACGACATTGAGGCCTCGTGGCTGATTTGGGACGCGGCAGAGACGCTGCTGCCCGAATCAAACCGCGCGCCGTATCTGCACATGTGCCTGACGCTGGCGGAAGCTGTCCGCGAACGCGCATTCACCGACCACGGCTTGGAGAACGAAGTTGTCGAGGGCAAAGTTGACCACACGCGTGTCTGGTGGGTACAGGCGGAGACGGTGCTGGGTTTCCTGAATGCCTACGAGCTGACAGGCGCATCCACTTGGCTGAGGCAGTCGGAAGCGCAGTTTGCCTACATCCGCCGCGCCTTCGTTGACCCGCGTCCGAACAGCGAGTGGTTCTGGTCGCTGAGCGAATCAGGCGTCCCGACGGACAAGCCGATTGTGGAAGAGTGGAAATGTCCGTACCACAACAGCCGCATGTGCCTGCGGGTGATGGAGCATCTGGCGTGATATTCCATCGGTTATCGCGCTGATGGGTGCATTCATGCTGTTTTTACCTTTCTGAATGTGCTTTCGCCTTGCGCAGGGATTTCGCTCCTGCGGGAGCGACAAGGGGGCTTTGCGGTCGCCCCCTTGACCCCTTCGCAGTGCACACTCCTGTTTATTGGTTTGTATTGCTGCTTAGGAACGAAAAGCACACTAACTAAAAAACTTCCGATACAATTCAATTAACTTAGGAGGGCACCGAAGGTTTCCAAAGGGCGATCGCAGACTTCGTCTGTTTTTCTTGCCCTTTGGTCGCCTCCGCAGAGGCGAAACCCCTGCGTCAACAAGCACAAAAGCATCAAGAAATCCGAAAATCAACGAAAAAAACGGACTTTGCCCTCGCAAACATCCACAAATCTGGAGGTTTTATTTCACCATGAGCGGTATCACCATGCGTGACATTGGGCGGCAGCTGGGGGTCAGCGCCGTCACCGTGTCGAAGGCGCTCGCGGGAAAATCCGGCGTGAGTGAGGAAATGCGGCAGAAAATCATCCGCCGCGCATCCGAACTCGGCTATGTCAACCCCAACGCGCCGCAAACCACGCCCACATCCGGTTTGGATGTCGGCATCCTCATTCCGGAGAACTTCTTCTCCGTCGTGTCCTTTTATGCAACTTTCTACAAGCAGCTCGTGCAGGCGCTGACCGACGCGGGGCATTTCGGCATCATGGAGCTGGTCACGCATGACATGCAGACCGCGCTGACCCTGCCGAATCTCCTGCGTTCGCGCCACGTCGATGCACTCATCTGTCTGGGGCAGCTAACCTCCCCGTATATGCAGCTGCTGACGCGGCAGGAAATGCCCGTCATCTGTCTGGACTTCCACGACCCCTTTGTCACCACTGACGCCATTGTCAGCGACAACGCGTTCGGCGCGGCGCAGTTGACCTACTGGCTGATTGAGCAGGGGCATCGGGACATCGGCTTCGTCGGGGATATCAAGGCAACGTCCTCCATCATGGAACGCTACCTCGGTTTCCTTTCCGCAATGCTGATGAAGGATTTGCCCGTGCGCCCCGAATGCGTTTTTTCCGACCGCAGCCCGGAAGGGAACACGTTCCACACCTTCCAGCTGCCGGAGAAAATGCCGACCGCGTTCGTCGTGAACTGCGATATGTCCGCGCAGGCGCTGATTACCGACCTGCAAAGCCGCGGCTACCGTGTGCCGGAGGACATTTCCGTCGTGGGCTTCGATGATTTCTGCCCGACCGCCGGCAACACGCCGCCGCTGACAACCTTCCGTGTCAATTGCCCCGCGATGTGCCGCATAGCGGTCAAGCTGATTGGCGAGCGCTGCGCGGGCGACCGCAAAACCGTCGGGCGCGTGGTGATTGGCGGCGAATGTGTCTTCCGTGATTCCGCCGCGCCGGTGTCTGTCATTCACTAATCCCGGAGAGCAACCGCTTTCCGTTAAACAACCAAGAAAGAGGTATGTACACATGGCTGTCAAGATGCTCAATGTCCCCTCCCTTCCCAACATTCCGTGGCAGGAGAAGCCGGCTGACTACAAGCTTTCCTCCCCCGTCTGGCGTTACAGCGAGAACCCCGTCATGGGGCGCAATCCCACGCCGGAAATTGCCCGCATCTTCAATTCCGCCGTTGTGCCGTGGGAGGATGGCTACATTGCCGTTCTGCGCGGCGAGCAGGTCAACGGCATCCCATATGTCTACCTCGGACATTCCAAGGACGGCATTCACTGGGACGTCGAGCGCGAAAAAGTGCCCTTTGTGGATGACAACGGCAACCCGAAAATGCCGCACTACGCCTATGACCCGCGTCTGGTGAAGGTGGATGACACCTACTACATCATTTGGTGCACCGACTTCTACGGCGCTGCCATCGGCATGGCAAAGACGAAGGACTTCAAAACCTTCACGCGCATCGAGAACCCCTTCATCCCCTTCAACCGCAACGCCGTGCTGTTCCCGCGCAAGGTGAACGGCAAGTTTAAGCTCCTGTCCCGCCCGTCCGACTCCGGCCACACGCCCTTCGGTGATATTTTCATCTCCGAATCGCCCGACATGGAGTACTGGGGACACCATCGCCATGTGATGGGGCGTGGCAGCAACTGGTGGGAATCCGTCAAGATTGGCGGCGGCGCTGCCCCCATCGAAACGACCGAAGGCTGGCTGCTGTTCTACCACGGCGTCGCGACCACCTGCAACGGCTTCGTGTACTCCATGGGCGGCGCGATTCTGGACATCAACGAGCCGTCAAAGGTGCTGTACCGCTGCGAAAACCACCTGCTGACGCCGGAAGAGCCTTACGAAACGACCGGCTTCGTGCCGAACGTCGTTTTCCCCTGCGCTACATTGCAGGACGGCGATACCGGCCGCATCGCCATCTACTACGGCGCGGCGGACACCAACGTCGGTCTGGCGTTCACCACGGTGGACGAGGTTGTCACCTACATCAAGGCGCACTCCAAGCTCCAATGGGGCGACGACATCGCGCAGGACGATTTCTGATTTTGCGGGGATGTACGAGTGCGTACATCTCCATTTTTATGCAGAGATTTCGCCTCTGCGGAGGCGACCAAAGGGCAATGGAAACAGACGAAGTCTGCGATCGCCCTTTGGAAACCTTCGGTGCACACTCCTGTTAATTGATTTTTATTGGAAGTTTTTTAGTTTGTGTGCCTTTCATTCCCCCTTGTAACGACAAAAATCAAGCGGCATGGGAGGCGACCGGCGAAGGGGTCAAGGGGGCGACCGCAAAGCCCCCTTGTCGCCTCCGCAGAGGCGATTCCCCTGCCACAATCAAAATCAATTCCCTTAGCACCTGTACTAAACAAACAATGCAAAGGAGCGACCACTGCTATGCAAATCCGCAGTTTTTCCTCCCTGATGGAGTCCTACGAGCGCCTCATCGCGCGCCCGAACCCCGCCAATGACCACTTCTATAACGGGCTTTATACCCGCTACCGCTACCCTGTCCTCACCCGCGAGCACATCCCGCCCTTCTGGATGTACGACGCTGACCCCGCGTCGAACCCCTTCATGATGCAGCGCCTCGGCGTCAATGCCACCATGAACAGCGGCGCAATCAAGCTGAACGGCAAGTACTGCCTCGTCGTGCGCGTCGAAGGGATGGATCGCAAGTCCTTCTTCGCCGTCGCGGAATCCGACAAGCCCACTGAGGGCTTCCGCTTCCGGGATTATCCTGTCGTCCTCCCCGATACCTGCGCAGAGGAAACAAACGTCTACGATATGCGCCTGACGCAGCATGAAGACGGCTGGATTTACGGCGTATTCTGCTCCGAAAGCAAAGACCGCACCAGCAGCGATTTGTCCGCGGCGGTTGCGGCGGCGGGCATCGTTCGCACGAAGGACTTGCAGAACTGGGAGCGCCTGCCGAACCTCAAGACGCTCCGTTCGCCGCAGCAGCGCAACGTCGTCCTCCACCCCGAATTTGTGGACGGGCAATATGCCTTCTACACCCGTCCGATGGATGATTTCATCGAGACGGGTTCGGGCGGCGGCATCGGCTTCGGGCTGTGCAAGGATATTGAGCACCCCGTCATTGACGAGGAGAAAATCATCTCCCTGCGCCGCTACCACACCATCACCGAAAGCAAAAACGGCGCGGGCGCAACGCCAATTCGCACCAACAAGGGCTGGATTCACATCGCGCACGGCGTTCGTAACACGGCGGCAGGTTTGCGCTATGTGCTGTACGCCTTCATGACGGCGCTGGATGACCCGTCGCGCGTGATTGCCGAACCGTCGGGGATGCTGCTTGGCCCGATGGGGCATGAGCGCGTGGGCGACGTGAGCAACGTCGTGTTCTCCAACGGCGCAATTGCGGATGACGACGGCAAGGTGTACATCTACTATGCCTCGTCAGACACGCGCCTGCACGTCGCCGAAACGGACATTGACCGCCTGTGCGACTATCTGCTGCACACGCCCAAAGACCCGCTGCGTTCGCCGGACTGCGTGCGCCAGCGCTGCCTGCTCATCTCGCACAATCTCGCGTTTATGGGAAAGAAGGACGACTAATGGCGATTGAATTCAAACTTGCGCCCCTGTTCGGCAGCGGCGCGGTGCTGTGCCGCCGCAAGGAAGTGCGCGTCTGGGGTACGGCGGCGGATGGGCAAACTGTCGCCGGGCGCGTGACGACGGCGGATGGGCTGATTCTCTCCGAAGGCGTCTGCACAGCGCGCGACGGACGCTTCCTCCTGCATCTTCCGCCGATGGAACAGGCAACCAGCTGCACACTGACCGTCACCTGCGGGGCAGAAACGTGCACATCCACCGATATTTCGGTTGGCGAAGTCTACCTCGCGTCCGGGCAGAGCAACATGGAACTGGAACTGCAAAACGCCGACGAGGGGCAAGATTTAATCGCGGCGCATGACGACCCGCTGGTGCACTACTTCAACGTCCCGAAAAAGAGCGTCTGGGATGACGACGCGATTGCAGCCGAAGCCGCGTCTCATTGGGAGCGTGTCCGCCCCGGCTATGCGCGGGATATGTCCGCCGTGGCGTACTTCTTCGCCCGCAAACTCGCGCGGACGATTGACTGCCCTATCGGCATTATTGACTGCTACTGGGGCGGTACATCCGTGACCTGCTGGATGGACAAGGAAGCGCTGGAAGCAACCGCCGAGGGGCAGCGCTACATCACCCGCTACCGTGAGCAGGGCGGCGACAAGCCCTTCGATCAGTGGCGGCAGGAGGAGAACGCGTTCCAGTCCGAGATGAACGTTTGGAACGAACGTGTCGCCCAGCTGAAGCGGGAAAAGCCCGGCGTTTCGTGGCCGGAAATCAACGAAACCGTCGGACCCTGCCCTTGGCATCCGCCGGTTGGTCCCGGTTCGCCGTATCGTCCGGGCGGGCTGATTGAAACGATGACAAAGCGCGTCGTTCCCGCGACGCTGACCGGCATTCTGTATTATCAGGGGGAGGATGACACCGCGAAAACCGAGCATTACGACGTGCTGCTGACTGCCATGGTGATGCGCCTGCGTCAGCTTTTCCGCGACGATTCGCTCCCCTTCCTCAACGTGCAGCTGCCGATGTGGATTGCCGCCGGCGACGAGGATAAGCACGACTGGGCGCGCCTGCGTCTTGCACAGGTACGCGCGGCAAGCTCCCTCCAGCCCGGCGGTCTGGCGATTCTGCTGGACTGCGGCGAGTTCGACAACATCCACCCGACCGACAAGCGTACCCCCGGTGAGCGCCTGTGCGACGTTGCCCTGCGCGTCGTCTATGGCATGGACGCGCCGGAATCCCCCCGCGCGCTGGGGAAGTATACGCAGGGAGATACGCTCGTTGTCACGCTGAGCGCACCTGTGCTGCGCCGGGAGACGGGCGAACTGCTGCTGGAGATTGCCGGGGAGGACGGGGCGTATCACCCTGTGCAGTCGGTGACGCTGGATGGGACGGAGATGCGCTTGCGAAGCGTGGCGGTGCTCCACCCGGCGAAGGTAAGGTATGCCTATGTGAATTGGGGGAAGGTCGCTTTGTTTGGGCGGAATGGTCTTCCGCTCGCGCCCTTCGCCTTCGAGGGCTAAAAGAGGATAAACACGCGGAAGAAGTAAGGAGAAGAAGCCAACTCAATCGCGCGGAGGGGTCAAGGGGGAATTCCCCCTTGCAGGGTCAAGGGACAGCGTCCCTTGTGGGGTTTGGGGCAACGCCCCAACTGTTCTGCGGGCGCTCAACTCAAAGGAAAAAAATCAACAATGGCGCAGGCAGCGAAGCGTCCCTGCCAGTAACTTCGCGCTCCCGCAGGAGCGCCCCCCAAGCTGCTCTACCAACTACTTGCACATTGTCGCGCCAAATGGGCGCGACCGAATTGCTTGACTTCCGTTTCTGTCTGCTTTCCCCGAACATCCTCTTCAAGCTTCAAAATATCCATCACCAAAAACAGACCAGCACGGCATCACACCATGCTGGTCTGTTCTTTATCCTGCTTACTTTTCCGGCGCATCCGGGGTGGTCGGCGTGGGCGGCACCGGGGCTTTGCCCTGAATGTACACCGGGTATGCCGCGCTCACCCGCTGACCGTCATTCACCGTCGCGGTGACGAGGACAATTTGTGTTTCCGCGTTTGCGGACACGCGCAGCTTCCCGTCGCCAGAAATCGTCGCAACGCTCGCGGGGCAGTTGACCGCCCACGTCACGCGCTTCACCGTGGCGTTCGCGGGCTGCACCGCGCAGGAGTATCGGGAACGCTCACGAGATCAT
>UMAT01020870.1_pt1 | contig 27675 bp, 24 predicted proteins | sample 1963781 | NCBI WGS metagenome assembly UMAT01 (sample SAMEA4835923, study PRJEB28245) | human gut metagenome | biome: gut microbiome; material: fecal sample | place: Denmark | collected 2008
TTCTTCCGGGTATCGCTGCAATCCGCGGTGACAAATAAAGATTCGTCTTTATAATGTAATATAACCCAAGGCATGGCTTTAAAAGCCATGCCTTTTTATTTTCCCCAACGACGAAACCCTCCACATTATTTTGATAAGAAATTGTTTTTTACGAAATTTGTCCCTCATACCCAACGAAAACATTATGCACAAATTTCTATATATCGTCTGCCTGCTGTTGTCTGTCACATTCACACAGATGAAAGCACAGATATTCCAATACATTGGTATAGACGACGGACTGAGCAGTCGCCGGGTGCTTTCTCTCCAACAAGGGGAACACGACTACATATGGATTCTCACCCACAAGGGCATCGACCGCTACAACGGAAAACAATTCACCCACTATCCTCTTATCAAGAATGGAACAACCATCAGTTGTTTCCCCAACCTGAACACCCTTAAAACAGACAAGGACCAGCAATTGTGGGAAATCGGAAAAGACGGTCTGGTCTTCAGTCTGGACGAAGCACAAGATTCTTTCCAGCTGATGTTCGACCTTCATCAGCAATTTCCTGAAACACAAAACATCCCGGTAACATGTACTTACATGGATGAAGAAAAAAATATCTGGTTCTGCACCGAAAAGAGTCTGTATGTCTACAACGGTACTAACCGGAAAAGCCATAAAATCGGCCAAAAGATTCCAGGAAAAGTGACGTGCATGATACAGGCTCACGGAAACAAATATTTTATTGCCAACGAAGAGCATCTGTATTCTGCTACCTTTCATAATGGATTGCTGGAAAACATCCAGAAGGTAAATATTCCCCCCATCCATATCATTGACTACATTTACTATCACAAACCGACAAAAAAGCTCATTATCAATGCCTTGCTCGACAAGTTATTCATCTATACTCCCACCACTGGAGAACTGACTGACTTAGGAAATCATCTGAAAGACATCGGGGTAAACACCATTATACCCAACCGGGAAAATTCGGAAGAGGTATTCATTGCCACTGACGGAGACGGTGTCTACAAACTCAATATTCCCCAGAAGCGTCTCTCTCATTTCCTTCAGGAGGACAATGAGAGTCTGAACAAGATGAACGGCAACATTATCAAGGATATCTACATGGACCGTACCAACCGGATATGGAACGTGCTTTATCCCATCGGCATTACCATCTACTCAGAAAGATATCCCCAATACCAATGGTATAAGCATGCCCCCAACAATCCCAATACCTTGTCCAACGACTGTGTAAACGGAATCATGGAAGACTCAGACGGCGATATCTGGTATGCTACCTGCAACGGAGTGAGTTGCTTCAACTCCCGTGAAAAAAGATGGAAAAATTATTGCACGTCAGATGAACTCCCCAACTATGAGAATCATATCTTTCTGTCACTCTGTGAAGTAAAGCCGGGAATCATACTGGCCGGAGGCTATATGTCTGGTATTTTCCTTATAGAAAAGAAAACGGGCAAAGCTACCTTCCATCAACAAGGAGAATCCCCCATCAGAGAAACGCCCGACAAATATATCCGTGGAATCATCGTAGACAAACAGGGGGTGGTATGGAGTGGAGGTTTCTACAGCCTGAAAGGATTCAATCCTCGCACCGCTGAAAAACAGGAATACAATTCTCCCTATCCCATTACATTCCTACAGGAGAAAGACGAAAACTCTTTATGGGTAGGAAGCATCCATGGATTATATGTGTTCGACAAGAAACAGAAACGGCTCCTGCCTTATCAAGGAAAGGAAGAAATTGGCTGTGTGAATGCCATATACCATACCTCCGACTTGCGAAAAACGTATGTGGGCACTTACGGAAATGGCCTGTTTATCATTGACAACCAAACAAAAGAAATCACCCATTGTGTGGCCAACAACAGTGGATTGCTGACCAATAACATTTACAGCATTGTACCCGACAAAAACGAAAATCTGTTTTTAGGGACAGAAAACGGCTTATCTTTCTATAAGCCTAAAGACCACACGTTTACCAACTGGACCCGGGAACAAGGACTCTTAGCCTCCAACTTCAATTCTACCGCCGGCCTTCACACACGCGACGGCCGTCTTATCTTCGGGAGCAATGAAGGGGTAATCATCTTACCGGACAGTCTGGAACTGCCCTCCAGCTTCTCCAGCCACATGGTGTTCTCCAACCTGAACATCATGTACCATCCTGTACACCCCATGGAACCCCACTCACCGCTGAAGAAGATTTTGGATGAAACCAACTTCATCCAGCTGGAATACGACCAGAACACATTTTCGATGGAAGTGTCGTCCATCAACTTTGACAATCCTTCAAGCATCCTGTACAGCTGGAAACTGGAAGGATTCTATGACGAGTGGACGCCTCCTACCCACAATGGCACCATTCGTTATACCAATCTCTCACCGGGGAACTATACCTTGAAAGTACGTTCCATCCTGCTCGACAACCAACAGGTACTGGAAGAAAGAGAAATCGGTATTTTAGTAGAACGTCCTTTCTGGCTGACGTTCTGGGCCTTCATGCTCTATGCTTTGCTGATTGCCGGGGCAGCGTATGCCTTCCTCCGATACCAAATTATCAAACGTGAGCGGAAAACCTCGGAAGAGAAAATCAATTTCTTTACACATGCCGCACACGACATCCGTACTCCCTTGACCATGATCAAAGGCCCATTGGGCGAAGTCATGGAAAAAGAGAAACTGAGTGAAAACGGCAAAAAGAACCTCCAGCTGGCCATGGAAAGCACGGAAAACCTGGCGGAACTGGCCGACAACCTGATTAATTTCCAGAAAGAGGAACTCTATTCCTCACAGACCATTGTCACCGAACATGAACTGAACCATTACCTGAGCAACTACTTGCATCAGTTTGAAAGTTTTGCCCAACAAAAAAACATCCAACTTTCGTACGAGAGTACTTTTGACCACCTTTCGGCCTGGATTGACGTAAGCAAAATGGACTCCATTCTGCGCAACCTACTGTCGAATGCCCTCAAATACACCCCGTCGGGAGGAAAGGTTTCCATGAAAGCAGATACCAACAAAAACAACTGGATGCTGACCATCTCGGATACAGGAATTGGCATGAACAAGGAAGAGCAGAAAAAACTTTTCAAGTACTTGTTCCGAGGACATAATGCGGCCAATCAGACCAATACCGGATGTGGCATCGGCATGCTGCTGACTTACCGCCTGATTGAAAACCACGAAGGAAAAATTACTTTTCAAAGTACGGAAAACGTGGGAACCAGCTTCCAGTTAACTTTCCCTATACGGAGCAAAAACTATCAGTACAAGGACACAGACCAAAAAGTGGAGACCAATACCGCCCCTGTCGCCTCTCTTCAGGTAACTAACCAGGTGACTTCTTCACAAGACACACCGCCGACTACACAAACGGATGAGAAGAAACCATTGATACTGGTCGTGGAAGACAATGCCTCCTTGCGCGCCTTCATCCAGCAAAGCCTGTCGGATACATATCAGACAGAAGGAGTGGAAAACGGAAAAGAGGCCATCGACTTTGTGCAAACGAAACAGCCCGACCTGATTCTGTCGGACATCATGATGCCCGTCATGGATGGAAGAGAAATGTGTCAACGGTTGAAAGGAAACATGGAAACCAGTCACATCCCTATCATCCTGCTCACCGCTTTAGGCGACAAGGAACATATTCTGGAAGGACTGGAAATCAAGGCCGACCAGTATCTGGTGAAACCCTTTGACGTACATATCCTGAAGGCGACCATCCACACCCTGATTGAAAACCGGAAAATGATTCGCAACCGTTTCCGGTCGGCAGTTACCGCATTGCCGGAGGAGAGCGAAACCCACATCGAGCTGCCTACCAGCCTGGATGATGAATTCATTCAGAAAGTAACCGAACTGGTTAAAGAGGGACTGGGTAAGAACTTCAATGTAGACACATTATGCGCCTCCGTCAACATGAGCCGCACCAGTTTCTACAACAAAATCAAAGCCCTGACCGGTATTGCCCCGGCAGAATTCATCCGGAATATCCGCATGCAGGAAGCAGCCCTGATGCTGAAAAGCCAGCGTTATACCGTAGCAGAAGTATCTGACAAAATGGGGTTTGCTGATCCGAAATACTTTACGGACACCTTCAAGAAATTTTACGGTGTACCGCCCAGCACTTACATGAAGAAAAATTAAAAAGACAAATGATATGAATTTTTATTTAAGATCGTTCCTAATTTTTTTCCGTATCGGTGTCTTCACCATCGGTGGAGGCTATGCCATGGTTCCACTGATTGAGGCCGACCTGGTAGACAAACGGAAATGGATTGGCAAAGAAGACTTTCTGGATCTGATGGCCTTGGCCCAAACCGTTCCTGGTATCTTTGCCGTCAACATAGCCATATTCATCGGCTATAAGCTCAAAGGGTTCTGGGGAGCTTTCTGGATGGCATTGGGCACCATCCTTCCCTCGTTTCTCATCATCCTGGCCATTGCCCTTTTCTTCCGGCAATTCCAGCATGTAGAAGCAGTGGAACACGTTTTCAAGGGAATCCGTCCTGCTGTAGTGGCCCTGATTGCCGCCCCTACCTTCAAAATGGCCAAGTCAGCTCGTATCAATCGGTATAACATTTGGATTCCGGTAGTTTCTGCACTGCTGATATGGCTTTTGGGGTTCTCACCCATCTATGTCATTATTCTCAGCGGACTGGGGGGCTATCTCTACGGACGCTATCAGAAGAAATATAACTAACGTATAAAAACCAACACTATGGCACTATTATTACTGAAACTATTCTATACATTCTTCAAGATAGGCTTATTCGGATTCGGTGGCGGTTATGCCATGATTTCCATGATTCAGGGAGAAGTAGTGACACGCTACGGCTGGCTCAGCACTTCTGACTTCACCGACATTATTGCCATCAGTCAGATGACCCCCGGCCCTATCGGAATCAACTCCGCCACTTATGTAGGCTATACGGCCATGGTCAATGCGGGTTACTCACACTACATAGGCATTTTAGGGTCGACCGTGGCCACTCTTTCCGTTGTGTTGCCCTCCTTTATTCTCATGGTTTTTATCAGCCGCTTTTTTCTGAAATATCAGCGACACCCAGCTGTGGAAGCCGTATTCAAAGGACTTCGTCCGGGAGTAGTGGGTTTGCTGGCCGCTGCCGCACTGGTACTGATGAACGGAGAGAACTTCGGAACGGATACTTACCAAATCGTAATCAGTATCCTGCTCTTTATAGCCGCCTTCATCGCTTCACACCGCTACAAGATGAATCCGATTCTCCTGATTATCTGTAGTGGCGTATTAGGATATTTTCTATACTAAGGTTCAATCCTCCCCGTCCCTCGGCTCCATAGTCTGAGGAGCTGGGATGGAAAAATCACGGTCGGCAAACAGAGAAGCCAATCCGGAAATCTGTTTCAGGCGGAGAAGTTCATCCTTATCCATTCCAATGTTCTTCATAATCCAGTTATCTGACATACCGGCTTTTGTCAGTTCTGCGACGATATGCGTCATCAGTCCAATGTCATGAGAACCTCTTGCCCGGTTATGGCGAATGGTAGAACCCATCCGGTGCGACAAGTCCTTATCGATGACCACTACCGGCAACATTCCTTTTTCCCGCTCATAAATCCGTTTGGATGTTTTCAGCACCTGATAACGGTGAAAGCCGTCCACAATAATATATTTATCATTCTCCTTGTCATAATAACAGACACAAGGCATGGTAAATCCATCCTCCCAAATGGATAATTCCAACAATTTCATCTCGGGAGGTGCTACCACGTTCGGATTATAATCATTGGCATATACTTTCTCAACCGGTACTGCTTTCACATTGTACACCGGACTTTTTGTTTCTTTCAATTCCATATCTTCTTATATTGTTGTAAAATATAATCTTTCATTTTCTTTTCTTCCTTGCTCACCGCAAATCCCATGTATTTGCAGGCATAGTCATTACGCAGAATACACAGACACATGCGTTTATAAGTGGGAATTTCCCGAAACTCCGGAATATCAATGTCGTCAAGGTATTCCATCATGACCGGATGTTTCGTCGTTTTATAATTGCTCTTGTTCCGGACTGTTATCGGAATATTCATCGCTTCCAGCTTAGCGATGGTTTCATCGCTCAGACAGCCTCCTTTCGTTCTCCAGAACTTGATGCTGGTTTGCAATTTACTCAGATAACCTCTTTTAGTCTCTTCCGGAAGCGTAGAAAGCAGAAATTCCATAAACGACTTCCATGTATGCCCTTCCGGTAACTTAATGCCTCCATACCCCATCGCGCGTGTTCCTCCATAAAGTGCAGAAAAATTGACTCCATTCACACGTCCAACCATCTTTCCCCACGTGTCAGGCTCAATGACCTTATATAAATGCAGGCTTTCAATCGCTTCACCGATAAACGGACTGGCTACCCGCTGTCGTTCCAGATTCACCCCCGCATAATAATAAAGGTCATACAAACGGTTGTAATCCCATCCAAACTTACCATTCGCCGTCCACACATCTGTAGTTTTCCAATCATAAATGGGATAAAGGTTATACACATCATTGGCAATCTTAGAACTCCAAATAAATTTATGATAAAGCTGCTGCTTCAATCCTCCATAAATTGTTCGCCAACGATTATAACTTTCCTGCGTACGAATCCCTACCAAACAGGCTGTACGCACAGCATGTTTCTTTTCATGCAGCCAAGCTGCAAAACGCAGCTGGAACTCATAATCCCACATATTGTCATGAAAGAAAGAAAAATCACTGGCCTTCATGACTCCCTTCGGCATATCGCGCACCCAAAGCTCCCGATATTTTTCATCCCATGGACGCCAGTAATGTTGATACATGGAAGTGCAGGTCCTCACCTTGAAAGGTACACAGATACGATATACTTCAAGTATATCTTTATTTTTCGCTAAAATCCGGTTGACAAACTCAATCGTATGGGTATACTGCACCTCATAATCCATAAAAAACACCCCTAATTTTCGATCCAGCTTATTTCGGCGAATGTAGTCAATGCATAAATTGAGCAGCACTCCGCTGTCTTTCCCTCCGGAAAAAGAGACATACACATTATCAAATTCCTTAAACAGAACCGACAAACGTTCCTGCGTCAGTTCATACACGTTCTTTTCCGTTTTTTCCATCCTTTCTTTTTAGTTTAAGGTAAGTACTCCAAATACGTTCCACTTCAAACCCCTGCTCAAAGAAATACAACTCATGGCCTTTTTGCACCACAGCTTCCAACGTCTTATCTACATCCTTAAATTCATCGACCACGGCTTCCAACAAACTCACAAAAGTATCTTCTTCATTGTTTGCCACATAATAGTTATTAATGACCCATGTTTTTTTCCGTATCTCCACCGGAAAAAATCCCACCACTTTTTTCTGTACGAAAGCCACAAACCATACAAATGACTCACTGGTCTTAAACGGATAGTTATGATTGTATTTGATGACTTCCGGATTCATCACCAAAGGCGCAACACATTTGTATAACTCCGGCGATGTGCCAGCCATTTTGATTGTATTCACCATAATTTTTCTGCTATCGATACAAGCAAAAATAAGGAATTTCTTTCAAAAAACTTGATTTCAAGCAATTATATATTTTCCAATAAATGCTGAAAGGACGTATAACAGACAGTCTGTCCATTGACTTCTGTATAAAAAAGCAGATTGGAAGAACGAACTTCCAGCAACGGTAGTTTCTGATTTAGAGCTGAAGCATCCAAACAAAAATAATGATGACGGTTCAAGGCATTCTGTGTCCAATGACGCAAGATTTCATTCTCCGCTTTCAACACAATGAATTTTTCACCAGACACTTCCGGCGAAAAGCCCCCATGCATCAAATCAAACTTGATATGAGGGCGTTCACGGAACAACGTATCCATCCGATTGCCTAATATCAGGTCTTCCGTCACTCCACATTCCAATCCTCCTTGCGAAGAAAGCAGCCAGAGACGGTCGGCCAGTACCAATGCCTGTTCTATATCATGCGTGGACAAAAGAATGGCCCTGTTTTCTTCCACTGCCAGCCGATGCAGCAGATTCATGATTTCAATCCGACTCACCACATCCAAAAAAGCCGTCGGCTCATCCAAAAGAATCAAGGGACACTCCTGTACCAGCGCCTTGGCAATCATCACTTTCTGCCGTTCCCCATCTGAAAGCTCCGCCATGTAACAACGCGCCTTATGTGCAATCTCCACTGCCTGCAACGCATGTTCCACCAGTTGCTTGTCCTCTTTATTCAAACGTCCGAAAAAGCCTGTATAGGGCTGACGCCCCAATGCCACCAGCTCATACACCGTCAATCCTCCTGCCTGCGTACGGTCGGTCAGCACCACTCCGATGGTTCTCGATAATTCCCGTTCGGAATAAGTCGACAAGTCACGTCCCAACAAATACAAATTCCCTGATAAAGGAGGCTGTGCGGCTGCCAATGTACGGAGCAAGGTAGATTTTCCGGCTCCATTGGCCCCTAACAGGCACGTCAGTTCCCCTCGGAAAAGTTGAAAGTTCAATCCGGTATGCACTTCCGTCCGTTTCTTTCCTACCCGATACCCAAGGGTCAAGTTCTTCCCTTCTACCACTATTTCCGATTGCCTCATCAGTTAAAATATTGAATTCGACGTTGGTTAATGATGACATAAATAATGACCGGAGCTCCGAGAATCGGTGTCACCGCATTCAGAGGTATCACTCCCGACTCCCCCGGAAGCACACAAATCAAATTGCACAGCAAGGCCAAAGCCCCTCCGGAAAGCAAGGTGACCGGCATCAAGGAGTTATGATTGGAAGTACCCAGCATCAGACGGGCCAAGTGAGGAACAGCCAGACCGATAAAAGCGACCGGGCCACAGAAAGAAGTGGTCACGGCCGTCAGCAGTCCCGTAGCCAGCAGCAAGTAATTGCGTACCCGACGGATATTGATGCCCAAATTCTCCGCATAACGCGGCCCCAGGAGCAAAGCGTTCAACGGTTTGATTAACAGAACAGCCACTACCAGCCCCGCCAAAGTCAGCAAGGAAAAAGCCGGAAGCTGTTCCAAGGAAACGCCCCCGAAATTTCCCATTCCCCACACCATGTACGATTGCACGCCCTCTGCCGTCGCAAAGAAATTCAACAGCGAAATCAATGAGGAAGCGATATACCCAATCATGATACCGGCAATGAGCAACATGACATTACTTTTGATTAAAGACGACAGAAAAAGAATCAGGGCCAACACAGCCACAGCCCCTAAGAAAGCCCCCAGAATGACTGAGAAGAAACCGGACAATGTAAACACACCCGTTGCAATGGTACCTCCTCCGGCCAGCATCACCAGAGCCACTCCCAGACTGGCACCTGAACTGATTCCCAAAATGGAAGAATCGGCCAACGGATTGCTGAACACCGTCTGCAACATCAGTCCGGAAGCCGAAAGGGCCGCCCCGCAGAGCAAGGCAGTCACACACTGCGGAAAACGCGACTCCCAGACAATGTAGGTCCAGCTGGCTTTTGCCGCCTCTTCGCCTCCCAAAATGCGCACCACTTCCCGTGCCGGTATATCCACCGAACCGAGAAACAGATTGGCCGCCACCAGAAGTAAAATCAGGAAGCCCAGGCCGACAAACACCACCTCATTCTTTTTGCCTGTGAAAATCATTCTGCTAATTTACTAAAATATTTCGGTTCATATCCCTCCAGCAATTCCGGATGGAAGATTTTTACCATATCTTTCAGCAAAATCTCCGGATGGAACGGCGATTCCTCATAGAAAGGTATCCGATTCGTGTTGCATCCATAAATCTGACGCGTACGAAAAGCCTTGAAACGGGCATACAACGCATAGTCTTTCTGTAACTCGCGGTAAGTCTTGTCATTCGGCTGGTTGTACTTTATCAGCCAGAAATCGGCATTCTCTCCTTTGTCGAACACCGTTTCAAACGCCATCGGCACCGAACCGCTGTTCGGCAATTCGGCAAAGACATAATTTGCCCCGGCATCGGCATACAGCCGTCCCGTCGTACTCTTCCCTCCGGCAATGTACCAGGCGGAACCATATTTCAGGTCGCTCAGGACCGTAGGATGAGAAACCGCCTTGGCAGCCAACGCCTTCACCGACAGATATTCTTTCTCAATCTGGGCAAAGAGTGCTTCACCTTTCTGTTCCTGTCCCACCAGCAAACCGTAGAAACGCAACCATTCGGCCCGTCCCAACGGAGAGGTTTCCATATAGTCCGCACATTCTATCACAGGCACGCCTAACTTACCTACCCTTCCGTAACCGCCACTGTTTTCAAACGGAGAAAGCATAATGGCATCCGGATGCAAGTCGATGATTTTCTCGATGTCCGGGCTCATACCGTTTCCACAGTCCACCACCGTACCTTTCTGATAGCCTTCCTGTACCTCCGGCATTTTAAAATACTCTAAGTTGCAGACACCCTTGATGCTCTCTGCACAGCCCAGCTCTTTCAGCACACTTCCATGCACTACTGAATAGACCACAGCACGTTCCAAAGGCACACGCACCACAGTGCCTTCCGGCAGATTCTCCGGCACCGGCCGGGTCTTATCGGTCAACAGATAAGTGTGCAGGATTTTCAACGTATCCCACGGGTTACGTACAACCACCAGCGTATAATCCGGAAACTTCACCACCGACAAGTTGGTGGCATACTTCATTTTCAGCGTATCCCCTCCCTCTTGAACGGAAGAAGTCTTGCTTCTTCCGCCACAGGCAGAGAGAAGCAAGACCATGATTACTATATGGGCAGATAGTAAAATTTGTTTCATAACATTTATTCAGCTAAGAAACGGATATTGGTAGTCGCATTTCCTGTCTCAAACTTTTTCTTGAATTGTCCGTCTTTAGAATACACATATACATCATTCAAAGAACCATAAGGCTGGCTGATGATATATACATCTTCCGAAACCGGATCTACCGCAATTCCTCCCGGAGAGGGAACATCATTGATATCAATAAACTCTTTTTGTTCCTTCGTCTTCACATTATATACAAAACAAGAGTTTCTTTCAGGCAGGTAATATTCTGCATACAACACGTAAATGTTATCTCCCTTCTTTGCGGCATACGTGGCATTGCATACATCCTCTACCTCATTGGTCTGTACATTGATTCTTTGAAGAGTCTGGTAAATCCATTTATCTTCAGGCAAATTCGGACCTCCTGCATAATTACCATTAGACACCACATATACATATCCGTCTTTCCCGTCAAAACAAACAGTATAAGGATTTAATTTCACGGTTATATCCGAAGTCTTCGTCCATGATTTTACATCGACCACAGCTACCTTATCTCCTGAACCATATCCTGAAATATTCACATACAGTTTCCCATCCACACAGGTCAAAGCTTCCGGATATGCTCCCACTTCCACACTTCCAGTAATCTCCTGTGATAAGGTATCTAATTTAGAGACCGTCCCGTCATAGGCAGAAAAGAACACACAACCTTCCGCAGCGGTTGCATAACGTGGTTGAATAGGCTGATTTTCCCCATTATTCAACGGAATACTTTTGATCAATTTCCCTTGTAAGTCTAAAATCTCAATTTTAGAAGAAGTGCTTCCTATGGCATACATTTTCGACCCATACACACACAAATCCTGCACATCGCCAAAGCCCTTTCCATTCTGTGCCTGATACAAATCACTACTTACCGTCTGGCTTGCCATATCAAACCATTGGATTGAACCGTCATTAGCACCCCAGTTTCCTGTGTTTACAATATAAGCCCCATACGTAGTAGTAGGTTCCGGATCAGTGGTTGGAGTAGGAATATCCTCATTATCACATGCGGTCAGACCGCCCACCAAAGGAATTGCCATGAAGGCCAGATAAAGCCAATTCTTTTTCATTCGTTCTCGTTTTTTAATTTATAAATAATAGTTGATAGAAATCTTATAATTCCTGCCAGGCATAGGATAAAAGCGTATCACCTCATAATTCTTGTTGGAAAGGTTCAACGCATCCAGTTGCACACGTAACTGATGCCGTTTCCAGGAGAATTTATGGGACAAAGAGATTCCATGGTCAGAATAAGGTTTGATACGATAACTGGGCAAGTTCTGCGCTAACGTATATCGTTCTGATGCATAAGTCAGATTGTACGACAAATTTATCCAAGGCGTTTCAAGGGTGAAATTCCCCCCACCGGAGTGTCGGGGTGTATACACAATCTGATTCCTCCAGGTCTTGGAATTTGGGTCAGTCACATCTTCCGCCTGCATAAAACTGTAGTTGGTGGTCAAATAACACTTCAGCCAATCTGTCACACGAGCCTCAGCCGACAAATTCACATCCAACCCTATCGTTTCCACTTTCCCTACATTCGTCATTTTCCACACAAACATAGTAGGAACTGCCACAATCTTATCTTTCACCTTATTGTAATAAGTATCGGCCGACACACTGAGAAAATCCAGAAAACCCAATCTGGAGCCGCTCCAAGTCACTCCGACATTTCCCTGTTTCGTCGTTTCCGGGCGCAATTGACTGTTTCCAATTATCAGATAATACAAATCGTTGAAGGTCGGCGTACGGAAAATGTCTTTATAGGAAGCCCGAAAACGCAAGCCAATCTCTTCAAACGGTTTCCATGACACACTGAATGCAGGAGAAAGACGTTTCCGGTCTGCAGCCGCCGTTCCAATACGTACATCTTCCGTAATATAGGTATTCAATAAAGAAGCTGTAGCCGTAAGAGAAGTACGTTGATATTGAGCAGCCACGGCCGTCAACAACGTATAACGCTGCGGGAACTGACACTTTTCCAGGTTCGTATGCAAATAATTATACACAAAATCTTGTGCCAACGACAAAGAGAATCCTTTTCCCAAGTCTCCCCACAAAGTGGCAGACAAATAAGTCTCCGTCTGTCGGTAACGGTCATCGCTGATACCTGAAGCCTCCTCATTATAATCCCGGTTCCAGCTGTAATTGAACTTACCTAAGGCCTGAAGTTTAAGACGGTCGGAAAAACGGTTCTCATATCGGAACTGCCCGAAATAATTTTTATCAAAGAGCCGTTCTGCCGCATAGAGATTATCATAAATCACTCCGCCCGGCAACCCACGTTCCGAATCAAAAAGATAAGCTTTTACCTGCAAATCCTGTTTGGAGGTAAAACTTGTGTACAAGGTAGCTTCCGCACGGTAAGTCCGTATGTCACTGTTGTTTCGCTTACTGTCAATCAGATTGTTCCCATTCCACATCTTAAAGGGATAATTGCCGTCTGCCCGCAAAAAGTCACCATATACAGACAACGAGGTGTGATCAGCCACCCGCTGATTGTATAAGATGGAAGGATTGACCAAACCGAAAGACCCTGCTTTCAGATTGGCATTGACATGATACGGTGTTTCCTGAAAATCAGGCCGGGCCGTCTGAATGCTCAACACACCTGCAGAAGCAAAAGCACGGGCAGTCTGATAAATATCATCACTCTGCCCTATCGTCATGGTCAGTTGGGACACGTTATCCAACGAAAAGCGAGAGATGTCGACCTGACCAGACTGACAGTCACTGACAGCTACCCCATCATAAACTACGCCTGTATGCTGGCTTCCTAGACTACGGACCGAAATCGTTTTCAATCCTCCGATACCACCATAATCTTTCACCGTCACTCCCGAAAAATGGCGCACGGCATCGGCCACCTCATGTACCCCCAGACGCTCCATTTCCATTTTTCCCATCACCTGCAAGGGAGAAGTCGCTTTCACCGCCGGAGGAGTCTTCCGCACGCTCACCGTCACATCCGGAATCTGATGCACCTTTCCCGTAATGCTGTCCGAATCGGCCTGCTGTGCAAAAACACTCCCTACGCCTGTAAGGACACACAAACACACGGCTATAAAAAAGCGATACCCGACTATAACAGCCGGTTCATTCCATCTTTTCATGCAAGTTTTTAATTGTAATTCTACATTACGCACGTTCTTGCCATCCTTTCCTCGAGAATGCAAGCATGACTTCGTTTTGCAGGTCTTCTGACTTACTCCCGTTTGTCTTGCCTTCCCATCTTTCATTGAAAGACAGTGGCTGAGTAGTGGGTAGACAAACGTCACTATACGGAGCTCACAGCAGCGGGACTGTTCGGGACTTTCACCCGATTCCCTTTTCATCCGTGATTTCGCCGAACGGAAATCAAAACGGAACAAAACATTGCAAATATACGGTTTTCTTGAAAAACAAAGGTAAATTTCTACAAAATTATCACACAAGCCTATAAACAAGTACCCTGGATACCCCTGTCATTCCCCACACAGAAGATGCCCGCCTTCACCCATTAAAATCTCCCCCTCATGCATTCCTTTAAACCGCCCGGCCTATTCCTTGAAATCCCCTTACAGATTCTCTGTTTCACAGTTTGGTTTTTGTATTCCACACTGTGAAATACATATTCCACACTGTGGTTTTTATATCCCGCAGTGTGGGACAGAGAATAGGTAAGGAAGATTTCCACTTTATACAAGGCCGTCTCAAAAAATCCCCCGAAGGAAACTTCATCAAAAAATCCACAAATTTTTCCATGAAAAGCCCTTGTCCACAAAACATTTTCTTACCTTTGAGCATTTAATATTTACACAAACATTCACTTTTATTCGTTTATTAATCACTAAGGCATTATGATTTTTACGGCAGAAAACATTTTGATGATCGGATCGATTCTTATTTTTTCCAGTATCCTCATCAGCAAAACCGGTTACCGGTTCGGAATTCCTACCCTCTTGCTCTTTCTTGTAGTGGGTATGCTCTTTGGAAGCGACGGACTGGGATTGCAGTTCAACAGCGCTTCGGATGCACAGTTCATCGGCATGATAGCATTGAGTATCATTCTGTTCTCCGGTGGTATGGACACCAAATACACCGATATCAAACCGGTACTCACTCCCGGTATTGTCTTGTCGACCGCCGGCGTCCTGCTCACCACCCTGCTGACGGGTGTCTTCATCTTTTATATTTCCGACTGGAACCAGACCAATATCGAACTTACCCTGATGACTTCTCTGCTATTAGCAGCTACCATGTCGTCTACCGACTCGGCCTCGGTATTCAACCTGCTCCGTTCTCAGCGCATGAACCTGAAGCAGCATCTCCGCCCGATGCTGGAATTGGAAAGCGGCAGTAACGACCCGATGGCCTATATGCTGACCATCGTACTGATACAAGTCATCTCCAGCGGAAGCCATCCCGACTTTCTGCTTATCACGAAAGATCTGCTGGTACAGTTCTTTTTCGGAGGGGTTATCGGTTATGCCATGGGACGTTTCAGCGTATGGCTCATCAACCGTATCAATCTGTCGAACAGCTCCCTCTACTCCATCTTGCTGCTCAGCCTGGTATTCATCACCTTTACCATTACCGACCAGCTGCATGGAAACGCCTACTTAGCTGTATACATCATGGGTGTAATTTTGGGAAACACCAAACTGGCTTTCCGGAAAGAAATCAACACGTTCATGAGCGGACTGACCTGGCTCTTCCAGATTATCATGTTCCTCACCTTGGGACTGTTGGTCAACCCACACGAAATGCTCGACTTAGCTGCGGTGGCCTTGCTAATTGGTGCCTTCATGATTATCGTGGCACGCCCGCTCAGCGTGTTCCTCTGCCTGCTCCCGTTCCGGAATATCACCGCCAAAGGCAAGCTGTTTGTCTCATGGGTCGGGCTGAGAGGAGCTACCCCCATCATCTTTGCCACCTACCCCGTACTGGCCCAGATTGAAGGCTCCCAGCAGCTGTTCAACATTGTCTTTTTCATCACCCTCGTCTCACTGGTAGTTCAAGGAATGACCATCACCAAAGCGGCCAAACTGCTGCACTTAGACTTGCCGGCTCCCAAGGAAGGCAATGAATTCGGCGTGGAACTGCCGGACGAAATCGACACCCGACTGACTGACCTCACCTTGACTCCGGAAATGCTGGCCACCCAAAACAAACTGGCCGACATGCAGATTCCGAAAGGCACGCTGGTGATGCTGGTGAAACGCGGCAGTGAGTTCCTCATCCCCAACGGACAAATGGAACTGAAACCGGGAGACAAGCTGCTGCTCATCTCCGAAAACAAGCACAAGCCGGCTGATTAATCGTCAGCCAGCTTGCGTTTCAGGTATTCATAAAAGTCATACTGTGCCCGCACATCGTCATTCCCCGGTTTCCGCTTAAAGACATTCTGCAAATGATTGTCCACCCAGCAGGCTTTCCGGTTGGCCGACAACTGCAGGTGCAGCATGTCGGTCAGTTCCTGTCGAAGCCTTCCGTCCAGGATAGGCGTCACCGCCTCTATGCGGCGATACAGGTTACGGCGCATCCAGTCGGGAGAACCGATGAACACCTTCGGGTCACCCCCGTTGCCAAAATACCACACCCGAGCATGCTCCAAAAACGTATCCACAATACGAGTTACCCGAATGTTCCGGCTGAAAGATTCTCCCGGTACCAGGCAACAGATGCCCCGTACAATCAGGTCAATCTGTACACCGGCTTCACTGGCCCGATACAGTTCATCAATCATGGCCGTATCCTGCAGGGCGTTCATCTTCAAGATGATTCGTCCGGACTTTCCTTGACGCGCCAAATCGATTTCTTTTTGTATCAATTGCTTGAGTTCTGGTAACAAGTTAAACCGGGCAATCAGCAACCGCTTGAAATGAGGCTCCTTCACTTCCCGCCTCAACACTTGGAACAGGGTACACATATCCTCCACAATCTGCTTGTTGCACGTGTACAAGGCAATATCCGCATAAATCTTCGCCGTTTTCTCATTGAAATTCCCGGTACTGACATACGCGTAACTTCGTAACCGCTCTCCTTTGTCATTCTTCCGAAGTACCAACGCCACCTTGGCGTGTACCTTCAGCTTCGGAATGCTGAAGATGATGTCAATGCCTGCCTTCCGCATCAGCTCCGCGGTCGCCAGATTATTCTCTTCATCAAAACGGGCCTTCAGTTCCACGAACACCGTGACATGCTTTCCATTCCGGGCAGCCGCAATCAACGCATTGATTACTTCCGAATGTTCCGCCACCCGATATTGTGTAATCATGATTTCCCGACAGAGCGGATCGTGCACCGCCTCGTACAAGAAACGAATGAAATGCTCAAAACTGTGGTAAGGATAATAAAGCAACATGTCGCGCTTGGCGATCCGGCGATACATGAAATGCTTTTCATTGATTCCCGGCAGGAACATCGGCTGTGGCTTGACTATCTGAGGAATATTCGGATTCGGGTTCGGCAGGAACGACAGATTCTCCAAGTTCAGATGCTTATCGCCCGGCACCAGTTCTTCCCGATTGATACCCAGTGCTTCCACCAACGCATCTAAAAACTCCGCCGGCATTTTCCGGTCGTACACAAAACGGCAGATAGCCCCGATCTTCCGTTTTTTCACTTTTTCCTTCAGCTTCTCCACCATGCTCTCTGCCGGCACATCATCCACAAACACGTCGGCATCGCGCGAAATCTTACAACAATAACTACATTCCACCTCATACCCCACAAACATTTCCTGCAAATTCGCTTTGATGATATCTTCCAGAAACATCAGATAATAATTTCCGTCATGGAAAGGCAGTTCCACAAAACGGGGCACTTTGCTATACGGCATCTTGATGAGATAATATTCCGACTTGTCCGCTCCGGGCTTCTGGACTTTCACCGCCAGATACAACCGCTTATCACGCAAAAAGAAACGTACGTTCTCCGGTTCCATCTTCATCGGCTGGAGGTAAGGAAAGACTTCTTCCATGAAAAAACGATGCACAAACTCCTTGTGAAAGTCCTCTACCTCGCTCTTGCTCTGATAAAAGATGACATGATTCCGTCGCAGTTCGGGAAGTATCTTCTGCTCATAAATGCGTACACGGTCTTCCAGCTGACGGTTTACCACCTCCGTAGTGCGTCGAATCAAGTCATGCGCCTCCTCTACCGTCATGTCCTCGCTCTTTCCTCCGGAAGCTACTGCCTTGTGTTCTGCCACACGGACCTGATAAAACTCTTCCAGGTTTGACGAATAAATGGAAATAAAGTTAATTCTTTCATATAAAGGAAGACTGTCGTCGTCTGCTTCGAGCAAGACTCGGTAATTGAACGACAGCCAGCTGATGTCGCGGTTGAAATATTTATAATGGCTTTCCATACATAGAATCCTTCAAGGTTTTCTCAAATGTAGTATCTTTGCCGGACAAAAACAACAGAAAAATGAAAAGAATAGGACTCCTGTCCGACACCCATGGTTATTGGGACGAACGTTACCTGAAATATTTTGACCCCTGCGACGAGATATGGCATGCAGGAGACATCGGTTCACAGGAAGTGGCCGACCGCCTGGCTGCCTTCCGTCCCCTCCGGGCGGTATACGGCAATATCGACGGACAAGACCTGCGACTGCGTTTTCCGGAAATCAACCGATTCCAACTGGAAGGAGCCGACGTACTGATGAAACACATCGGAGGATACCCGGGTAAATACGACCCTTCCGTCCGGCAGATCCTCTACACACAGCCCCCGCAGTTGTTCATCAGCGGACACTCCCATATCCTGAAGGTCAAATACGACCCCAAACTGCACCTGCTGCATATCAACCCGGGAGCGGCTGGGAAGTACGGTTTTCATAAGGTACGTACCTTGATACGTTTCTCCATAGCCGACGGAAACTTCTCCGACTTGGAAGTCATCGAACTGAATGATTAAGCCTGAAAAGTCTTGTTGCATTCAAAAATCTTTCCGAAATTTGCGCAAAAATCAAAAAACTATATGAAAACTTATCTAGTTACTGGAGCTGCCGGATTCATCGGTGCCAATTATATCAAATATATCTTGGCCAAGCATGATGACATAAAGGTTGTCATTCTGGACGCTTTGACATACGCTGGAAATCTGGAAACCATTTCGTCGGACATCGACAACGAACGCTGTTTCTTCATCAAAGGAAATATCTGCGACCATGACCTGGCCGACCGGTTGTTTGCAGATTACAAATTTGATTATATCGTCAACTTTGCTGCCGAAAGCCACGTGGACCGCAGTATTGAAAATCCACAATTATTCTTACAGACCAACATACTGGGCACACAAAACCTGTTGGATGCCGCACGACGTGCCTGGGTGACCGGAAAAGACGAAAACGGCTATCCTACCTGGCGAAAAGGAGTTCGTTTCCATCAAGTTTCTACCGACGAAGTCTATGGCTCACTGGGCCCGGAAGGTTATTTCACGGAAGAAACCCCGCTTTGCCCGCACAGCCCGTACAGTGCCTCCAAAACCAGTGCCGACCTGATTGTCATGGCCTATCGGGATACTTACAAGATGCCGGTAACCATCAGCCGCTGCTCCAACAACTACGGTCCTTACCACTTCCCAGAAAAGTTGATTCCGCTTATCATCAAGAACATCCTGGAAGGAAAGAAACTTCCTGTATATGGAAATGGTACCAACGTACGCGACTGGCTCTACGTGGAAGACCACTGTAAAGCCATCGACATGATTATCAATAAGGGGAAGGACGGTGAAATTTATAATGTAGGCGGACACAACGAGAAACAGAACATAGAAATTGTCAAACTGACCATCGCCACCATCCGTCAAATCATGACCGAACAGCCGGAATACCGGAACATACTCAAAAAGAAAGAAATGACCTCCGACGGACAAATCAGTATTGACTGGATCAACGATTCACTGATTACCTACGTCAAAGACCGGTTAGGGCACGATCAGCGCTACGCCATCGACCCGACAAAGATTACCCGTGAACTGGGCTGGACGCCTGAAACCAAGTTCGAAGACGGTATTGTGAAAACCATCAAATGGTATCTGGACCATCAGGCATGGGTGAAGAACGTCACCAGCGGAGAATACCAGAACTATTACGAACATATGTACAAGAATCGCTAAAAAAGGCGTTTCTGATAACCTTAAAAAGTGTCATTCCGGAAGAAAGTTTCCAGAATGACACTTTTTATTTTCCTCTTATTCGTTTTCATTTTATCTATCTATACAAATAAAATAGAATCATTTTGATAAGTTATTTTAGATTTCGCTTGCATATTTACGAAATACACCTATCTTTGCAAGCAAAACAAACAATTAAAGAAATAAAAAATGAGTTACCTTATAAAACCTGTAGGCTACAAGCCGTTGCTTGATATGAAACAAACCGAACTGGGTATCAAGCAGATTAAAGAATTTTTCCAGCAGAACCTTTCTTCTGAACTCCGGCTACGGCGTGTCACTGCCCCGTTGTTCGTACTGAAGGGCATGGGTATCAACGACGACTTGAGTGGCACGGAACGTCCCGTGACTTTTCCGATAAAGGATTTGGGCGACCAGCAGGCAGAGGTAGTTCATTCTCTGGCCAAATGGAAACGACTGACCCTGGCTGATTATAAAATAGAACCGGGTTACGGCATCTATACCGACATGAACGCGATTCGTGCCGATGAAGAGTTGGGCAACATCCACTCCTTGTATGTAGACCAATGGGACTGGGAACGGGTCATCACGCCGGAACAGCGGACCGTAGATTTCCTGAAAAACATCGTCACCCGCATCTATGCAACCATGCGACGCACGGAGTATATGATTTGTGAAATGTATCCGCAAATCAAATCTTTCCTGCCACACGATGTGCATTTCATCCATTCGGAAGATTTGTTGCAAATGTATCCCGATAAGACCGCCAAGGAACGGGAAAACCTGATTACCGAACGATTTGGCGCTGTATTCATTATCGGCATCGGCAACAAGCTGAGCAACGGACAGCCGCACGACCTGCGTGCCCCCGACTACGACGACTACACCACCATCGACCCGAAAACCGGCCTGCCGGGACTGAACGGAGACTTGCTGGTATGGAACGACGTGCTGCAGCGTGCTTTCGAAATTTCTTCCATGGGTATCCGTGTGGACAAAGCCGCCATGCTTAAACAGCTGGAACTGGCCGGAAAAGAAGAGCGTACCAAACTTTATTTCCACCAGCGTCTGCTGAACGATACATTGCCGCTCACTATCGGAGGAGGTATCGGACAGTCACGCTTGTGCATGCTCTACCTGAAAAAAGGCCATATTGGTGAAATCCAAGCCAGCATTTGGCCGGAAGAAATGCGCCAAGAATGCGCCAAACTGGGCATGCAACTCATCTGAGACAAACACACACTTTATACACAATCCCCTTGTTTCCACTCCACTGAGCAGAAGCAAGGGGATTAATTTTTTCAGGAAAAGCGCGGTTCAAATAGTTTCTACCAATTGATAGGCGTCTCGCCATGCGCCACCAGATACTCATTGGTACGGCTGAAATGCTTGTTGCCAAAAAATCCGTTGTAAGCCGACAAAGGCGAAGGATGTACGGAAGTCAGCACCAGATGCTTGTTACGGTCAATAAAAGCTCCTTTCTTCTGGGCATAAGACCCCCACAAGATAAACACCAGATGTTCTTTCTGTTCCGCCAGTACCCGAATAGCCGCATCCGTAAACTCTTCCCATCCTTTCCGCTGATGGGAACCTGCCTGATGCGCCCGTACCGTCAACGTCGCGTTCAACAGCAGTACTCCCTGTTCCGCCCACCGGGTCAGATTCCCGCTCGCAGGCATGGGAGTACCCAAATCGTCATGAATCTCCTTGAAGATATTTTGCAAAGAAGGCGGGAACGGTACGCCATCGTTGACTGAAAAGCACAGTCCATGTGCCTGTCCCGGTCCGTGATACGGGTCCTGTCCGATAATCACCACCTTCACCTTATCAAAGGGGCAAAGATTGAACGCATTGAAAATCAGTCGCCCGGGAGGATATACCGTAGTCTGCTTGTATTCCTGTCGAACAAAATCCGTCAGCCGGACAAAATAATCCTTTTCAAACTCCGGGGCCAACGCCTTTTTCCATCCTTCTTCTATCTGTACGTTCATAATATCCTGATTAAATGATTAATCCCAAAGATTCAACTTGTTTTTCTTCGCTTCTTCCAGTGACACCGTCTTCACCACCTTCTGCTTGTTCTTGTCACGCAAAGCCTGATATTCCTCATTCAACGCCTCCACAAAAGCCGGGCGCTGTTCCGCATTCAACAATTTAGCAGCCACCAGCGCATTCTGCGAAGCATCTTTCATGTAGACTACCGGCGCATGATATACGGGGGCAATCTTCAAGGCCGTATGCAACTTCGAAGTGGTCGCTCCTCCAATCATTACCGGAATGTCCAATCCGGCACGCTGTAACTCCGTCACCACATGCACCATTTCCTCCAGGGAAGGCGTAATCAGTCCGCTCAACCCTACAATATCCACTTTTTCCCGGATAGCCGTTTCCACAATCTTTTCCGCCGGCACCATCACGCCCAAGTCAATAATCTCGTAATTGTTGCACGCCATAACTACCGATACGATGTTCTTTCCGATGTCGTGTACGTCACCCTTCACCGTAGCCACCAGCACCTTTCCGGCACTGCGAGCCCCTTCCTGCTTTTCCGCCTCAATGTAAGGCTGGAGAATGGCTACCGCTTTCTTCATGGTACGCGCCGTTTTGACTACCTGTGGCAAGAACATCTTACCCGAGCCGAACAAATCGCCCACATGGTTCATACCCGCCATCAACGGACCTTCAATGATGCTCACTGCATTCGGATAACGGGAAAGCGCTTCCTGCAAATCCTCTTCCAGGTAGTCCGAAAGTCCTTTCACCAGCGCATACTGCAACCGTTCTTCTACCGTGGTATCTTTACGCCACAACAACTGTGCCTCATGGCCTTCCTGCGAATCTGTTCCTTCCTTTTCCCGTTTCAACCGTTCCGCCGTCTCAATCAGCCGTTCTGCCGCATCCGGCCGACGGTTCAGTACCACATCCTCTATCCGCTCCAGGATATCCTGCGGAATATCCGTATAAAGCACGGAAGTAGCCGGATTGACGATACCCATGTCCATACCCTGCTGAATGGCATGATAGAGGAACACCGCATGCATGGCCTCACGGATATAATTGTTGCCGCGGAAAGAGAACGACAAGTTGCTCACTCCCCCGCTCACATGCGCCCCCGGCAGATGCTTTCGAATCCATCCGGTAGCCTGAATGAAATCGACCGCGTAATTATTGTGTTCTTCGATTCCCGTGGCCACGGCCAGCACGTTAGGGTCGAAGATAATATCGTGTGGATTAAATCCGACTTTGTCTACCAAAATATGATAAGCCCGTTCGCACACCTCGATCTTACGGCTAAACGTATCGGCCTGTCCCTTCTCATCGAAAGCCATGACAATGACGGCTGCCCCGAGTTGTTTTACCTCACGTGCATGGGCCACAAACACATCCTCCCCTTCCTTCAAGGAAATGGAGTTTACCACGCATTTTCCCTGCACACACTTCAGTCCGGCACGAATCACTTCCCATTTGGACGAATCAATCATGAGAGGTACACGAGCGATTTCCGGTTCCGAAGCCACCAAATTTAGGAAGGTGGTCATCTCTTCTGCCGCATCCAGCAGTCCGTCGTCCATATTGATATCGAGAATCAACGCCCCGTCTTCCACCTGCTTGCGGGCAATGGACAAGGCCTCCTCGTATTTCTTTTCATTGATGAGCCGGAGGAACTTCCGCGAACCCGCCACGTTGCAGCGTTCACCCACATTCACGAAATTAATTTCAGGAGACACCTCCAGCAGTTCCAGTCCCGACAACCACATATACTTGTGTGGCTGTACCGGCACACGAGGCTGTACACCCCGAATCAGATCCTGATATTTGGCAATATATTTTTCCGTGGTACCACAACATCCCCCGATGATATTAACCAGTCCTTCGTCGATGTATTCCTTCACTTCGGCTGCCATATCTTCCGGGGTCTGGTCATACTGTCCCAACGTGTTCGGCAGTCCGGCATTCGGATAGGCACTAATATAATAAGGTGCACGAGAAGCCAGTCTTTCCAGAAAAGGCTTCAACTGACGGGCCCCGAACGAACAGTTCAGTCCGACAGAGAAAATATCCGCATGTTCCACTGAGGCCAAAAACGCATCCAGCGTCTGTCCCGATAACGTACGTCCACCCACATCCGACACCGTAACCGACAGCATCAAAGGCACCTTCCGACCCGTTTTTTCCATCGAAAGTTCCGCCGCCCGAATGGCTGCCTTGGCATTCAGCGTATCGAAAATGGTTTCAATCAGCAAGGTATCTACCCCACCTTCGAGCAACGCCTCCATCTGCTCGCAATAAGCCGCCTGCAATTCGTCGAAGGTCAATGCCCGGAAAGCCGGATTGTTCACGTCCGGACTCATGGAGCACGTCTTGTTGGTCGGCCCTACGGAACCTGCCACAAAACGAGGCTTCTCCGGATTCATCGCCGTAAACTCATCGGCTATCCGACGAGCCAGACGGACGGCTGCCAGGTTGATTTCCCGGCAATAAGCCTCCACATGATAGTCGGCCATCGACACCGAAGTAGCATTAAACGTATTGGTTTCGATAATGTCGGCTCCCGCTTCCAGGTATTTCCGGTGAATGTCTTCTATCACCTCCGGACGCGTGAGGCACAGCAGGTCGTTGTTTCCTTTCAGTTGTCCTTTCGCATCCTTGAAACGTGTTCCGCGGAAATCCGCTTCCGACAAATTGTATTGCTGTATCATCGTACCCATCGCCCCGTCGAGCACCAGGATACGTTCCCGTACCAGTTGTTGTATTGTCTTTGTCTGCATAGGCATGGTACACCTTTTAGTAGTTTAGTTTAGCGTTTGAACATGCGGTCCATCATCCGCCGGTCTTCTTTCTCTTTCAATGTCTGACGTTTGTCATATTGTTTCTTACCCTTGGCCAGCGCAATGACCACCTTGGCCAGTCCGCGTTCATTGATATACATACGGGTAGGCACAATGGTAAAGCCCGGTTCTTCAGAAGTACGCTGCAACTTGCGCAACTCCTTCTTGGTCAGCAGCAACTTACGGTCACGACGCGCCGTATGGTTGTTGTAAGAACCATAAAAATACTCGGCAATGTGCATGTTCTTCACCCACAGTTCCCCGCGGGAGAAAAAGCAGAACGTATCTACCAAGCTCGCCTTTCCTTGCCGGATGGACTTGATTTCCGTACCGGTCAGCACAATTCCGGCGGTATACGTATCGATAAACTCATAATCGAACGATGCCCGCTTGTTCTTGATGTTAATATTATTAGAAACTGGTCTCATCAATTTAAAATTACAGACAATCTATTAAATATAAATTCAATTACTCCCGGAGACAGCAATATCAGCACAGTGGCTACCAGCGTATAAGAAGTCAGCCGACGCTCCGGAATTCCTAAAAACTTCCGTGCTCCTTCAAACACTACCACTATGGTATATAGTTGCAGAATCCAATGCAGAATTTCAATGGATATCAATCCATTAACGATATCGAGCACAAACAAGACCGTCATGGAATAGCCCACGAACACCTGCATTTTTTCCTTTGAAACATACTTGTCGAACCATCTCCAGGTGATTTTATCCAGCAGATAAGCAGCCAGAAAAAATCCGCCGAACAAAGCCACAGCTACCGCACAGCAACGCGTCAATGCCCATTGGAAGAATTCAGAACTGATATCGCGTCCGATGAATGTTCCGATGAACTCGGCCAGACCGCACAATCCAATCAGCGGATAAACATATTCCGACATCATCCGGTTTCCCTGCCCTTCTGTTGCTTCTTTTTCCCAAAAACGAGTGGGCGAGGAAAGCAAAAATGTCATTTTATTGAACAATTCTTTATAATTCATTCCCAATTCTTTTCATGATGTGATGAAACGAATTGCAAATTTACAAAAAAGTACGAGATTAAGGAGAGAGGAAGCTATCTTTTCAAGCAATTTAAACGTCCGGTGCCTTAAAAAACAAGTCTTTTAAAGGCACTCCCAAAATGCCTTTGCGTTCGAGAGAAAACACAAGTACGTTTCACACAAAACGCCCTTGCGTTTTAATCAAAACTCTTTGGCGTTTGAGATCAAACGCAAGGACGTTTCAAGAAGAACACAAGGGCGTTTTTTCTGGATATAAAAAAACTGCATTGCAAGGCCCTTTCGAGCTCCTTGCAACGCAGTTCTCATATAAATTTATTGATTTGAAGTTGTCTCGTACAAACTGAATGTAACAGTCCGAGGCTTTTTATTAGCAATGGTAGGAAGATTGGCACTGTTATTATTATACTCATATTCCACAGCTACACTTTTCGGATTAGAACCATGTGCAGCTTTATACTGAGAAATCAGATAATCCAGTCTTACATAAACCAAGTCTGTATATTTCACAGTATAATCATTTGCCCAACTTTCACTCGTTTCTGTTGATTCAGAATCAGAACTTCCTATTCCATCAATCTGATAACGCAATTTCAAAGTCAGCGTATTAGAAGATACGTTATCATCATCAGACACGTAATAAACACTCAAATGATGATTGGCCAATTCGGTTTTCACATTGTCCTGATTAGTTCCTTCCTTCAACATATAAGCAGGAGCCAAAATCAGATATTTGTTGTTTCTCCACACCATACCATCTCCGCTTCCTAAAGAATACAGTGACACAGTCTCTGTTGCCTCCGGCAAAGTTGAAGACGGATTTCCCAGATTCTTCAAATACACCGGATCCTGCAATAAGGTTACAGGCAAATCTGTTGAGGAAGAGGTGGTACCTGAAATAGCTTGCAAATCTGCATTATTGTATTGGTAAACCACATACGCCAGATTCGATTCAGGAGTAGATGTCAATGTCTTACTAGGCACACATACCCAACCATACATTGAATTGAAAGACACTCCCCCAAAACCACTTGTGCTCACTTCCACATAATCTGTAATTGTTCTTACTCCATCATCTTCTGAGTTCAAGCAAGAACTAAATCCTACCACGGCTAACAATGCAGCAAAAAATACTGCCCATCTCTGTTTTTTCATACTTTCTTTTTTTCTTCTTATCTTTAGTTTATAAATATTTTCCAATTTATCCGATAAATGCAAAAAGAGGAAAACACTGCATACGGACTCTGAAAATTTAACATAAATAAACCATTTATTACGCAATGGTTGCAAAAGAATCCAAATGCTCATCCACGTAAGCCGCAATCTGCGCCGTAATCAACTCTTCCTCTTCCATGAATTTTTCTTCCAAATCATCGAATGCCTCATACTGTTCATACATGGCCATAAATTCGTCTTCCGTACAATCTTTCTCCAGATCGGCCCGGTGTGCATCGTAAATCTTCTTGGCTTCGTAAATCAGCTTTGAGAAATCCTTTGCCCCAAACAGACGCATCGCCTTGGCAAACGGATTGTCAAAGATATACGGTCCGTATCCATTCTGGATGAGCTGTACAAAGCCGCCTTCCATCACTTCCTCCCGGAAAAAGTGATATCCCAGCAACGTATGCTGGTAGCCGTTGAGCAACGGCATGGTCTTTTCGTTAATCACCCCCCCCGTCACTTCCAGGTATTTGTCGATAAACACTTTCAAGAATGCATCCATTCCCTCTTCCGCCCCTTTGCGTAAATCTGCATCGGAGACCGTAATCTGATTCATTTCCATGCTATACCTAATAATTGTTACCTATCTATATGTAGACTTACGATAGGGCTTGCATATCGTATCTGCGGCAAAGATACAAGATTCTTTCAGAAGAGGAAAAAC
>UMAT01042624.1_pt1 | contig 27496 bp, 24 predicted proteins | sample 1963781 | NCBI WGS metagenome assembly UMAT01 (sample SAMEA4835923, study PRJEB28245) | human gut metagenome | biome: gut microbiome; material: fecal sample | place: Denmark | collected 2008
GTCCCGCTCGGTGCACAGGCGCACAGCAGTGCCGCGCAGGCGCAGGCACAGGCAAGTGCCGTCTGTTTGGTAAATTTCATTTTCGTTTTCGTTTTCCGCAATCCCTGCGGAATCCTCCTTCCGTATTTCCCGTGTTGCAGGCCTGCAATACACTTTCTCTTTTTATTATATATCATACTCCCTTGCGCTTCAATGCACAAAACAAACCAAAAACCGCACGATAATAGCCCCATAATTTTACTCATCCGCCCTGTTTTCGCCCGTTTTAATGAAAATTTATGAAAACTTCGGTTTTATCTTGAATACAGCGCTCCTTCATGCTACACTGTAACAGATGACACGAAAAAGCAAAACCAACCCGGCTGCAATATTATTATATGTCAAAAAACCGTATCCTTCGGTTTTTGCGCCGCATGTGCCGCTGCAAAAGCATGCGCCGCCCTAAATCGTCACGACATCTTTGAATAATATTATAATATAAATAATAAGGAGTACCGTTATGAACAAAACAAGCCTTTTTTCTCTGCGCTCCGCCGCCGTCATTATAACGGCCGCCGTATTGCTCCTCCTTTGCGCCTGCGCCCCGGCCGCCTCCCCTCAGCCCGAAGCCTCAGTCTGCGCCACCGTCCAAACACCTCTTGCGGAATATTCCTTTGAGGGCGATAACGCACGCACTGCCGGCTATGCCTGCGGCACAATACGCCTTACTCAGCCGCAGAACGCTCCCCAGGGCGGCTATACGCTGTACTGGAGCGACGGCAGCGCCCCGCTTGAGCAGTGGGACAGCATAGCGGTATTAAGCGCTTCCACGCCCTCCTTCAGCTTCGGCAGCAGCGCGGCAATTCCCTACGGTGCCTCCGCCCTGCTGCTGGAAGACCGAAACGGCTCGCGCGAGCTGCTTCCTTTGCCCGATTACAAGCTTCTCTCCGCTCCCGATGTTTCCTTTGCCTCCGTATCCGATATTCATCTCAACTACACCCACCTTGGCGCTATGAAAAAATGGACAAACGCCCTTAAATGGTTCCGCCGGAACAACATCCCCTTTGTTGTTTCCTCCGGCGATATCGGCCAAAACGGCAGCGCTGCCGAGTATAAAAAATATGAAACCTGCATCACCCGCGCCGGATACACCAACGCCGATATTCTTGAGGCCATGGGCAACCATGACATTCCCAATCCCGAGGGCTTCCTTAAGGTAACCTCCGACGGCATCCGCAGCGGCAGTGAGCCCTATTATTATGTCCTGCGAAAGGATGCCGGGCGGGACAATCTCTTTATCATGATGGCAAGCGAAATAACCGAAATTGCCGCCACAAGCAAGCAGGATAACTTCTCCGCCGCCCAGATGGACTGGCTGGAGGAGCTTATAAACCGCTACGCCGGCAAGGCCAACATATTCGTGGTTCAGCACGCAGTAATGCGCAATTTCGGCCCCGGCGACCGTGTAAACGGCGCCTATTCCCAGCCCATGCTTTTCGGTGAGGAATTCCCGCAGAATACCCGCTTCAGGAATCTGCTCTCCTCCCATCCCGAGCTTATAGTGCTCACGGGCCACACTCATCTGGGCTTCAGCGAGGGTCTTAATTTCACCGATGAACCGGGCTGCGCACGGATGATCCACAACAGCTCAATATCCCAGCCCCGCTCCTACACCTCCTCCGGGTCCATAAGCTACGATTCTCAGGGCAATACCACCGCCGAAAACGGCAGCGAGGCCTATATTGCAGGCATCGGAAAGGGCGGCATAACCTTTTTCGGCGTGGATCTCAGCCGCGGCCTCTACCTTCCCAAAACCAGCTATATCACCCCCGTGCGCTGATCCTTTCTTCGGCGCCCGTAAACATGCACACGGCGCAATGCCGCATTTGTCCTGTCTGCGCGTTTTACATCGTTAACGGCAAAAAACGCATCAAAAAACGGAAGACCGTCCGTCGGCCTTCCGTTTTTGAATTCGAAAATCAATACATTATATTAAAAATCACAGCTCTCTGCGCACATCGGCGCCTATGCCGATGAGCTTATCCTCTATGCGCTCATAGCCCCTGTCGATATATTTTACCCCGCCTATTGTGGTGGTTCCCTCGGCAATAAGCCCCGCTACAATCAGCGCCGCTCCCGCGCGAAGGTCGCTTGCCTCCACCGTGCGTCCGTAAAGCTTATCCACGCCGTCTATAAAGGCCACACGGTCCTCCACCTGCACCTTTGCTCCCATGCGGCGCATCTCCTCAAGATGACGGTAGCGCTGCTCGTATATTGTTTCGGTTATAACGCTGCGCCCGCGCGCCACCGTAAGCATGGCGCTCATGGGCTGTTGAAGATCGGTGGGAAAGCCGGGATAAACCATTGTTCGTATGTTTGTTGCCGTAAGCTCACCGTCGCAGCTTACCCGCAGATAATCGTCGCCTTCTATTACCTCGGCTCCCGCCTTGCGCAGCTTATCCGACACCACCTCCATATGGGTGGGTATGCAGTTTTTTATCACCACATCGCCCTTTGTCGCCGCCGCGATAATCATCCATGTACCGGTTTCTATCTGATCGGGAATTATGGTATAGCTTGTGGAGCGCAGATTTTTAACCCCGCGTATTCTTATGGTGTCCGTTCCGGCTCCGCGTATGCTTGCCCCCATGTTGTTCAGAAAGTTCGCCACATCCACTACATGCGGCTCCTTGGCGCAGCCGTGAATAACCGTCACTCCCTCCGCCTTGGCGGCTGCAAGAATGATGTTTATCGTAGCGCCCACGCTGGCCTCAAGGTACACATCGCTCCCCACCAGCTTATCCGCCTTAAGGGTAAGGTATTCCCCCTCGCTCACCTTTGCCCCGAGCGCTTCAAAGCCGCGCAGATGCTGGTCTATCGGGCGTGCGCCGATAGAGCATCCCCCGGGCGGAGGAACACAGGCCTCATTAAAGCGCCCGAGCAATATGCCCATAAGATAGGTGGAGGCCCGCATCTTTGCCACCATATCCTCCGGCGGTATCACATTTCTTATGCCGCGCGGGTCTATCACCGCCCGTCCGGCAGGCGAAAACTCCACCTCTGCTCCCATTGCCCGAAGCAGCTGCGCCATTATGATTATATCCTTTACATAGGGAAGATTATCTATTATGCATACATCGTCGCACAGCGCCGCCGCCGCCATTACCGGCAGCCCGGCATTTTTTGCACCGCTTACGGATATTTCACCGCGCAGCCTGCGCCCGCCGTTTATTATCAGCCTTTCCATCAACAACCCCCGACGAATGAGAAATTTTTAACATCTGCACCTTAATATACGCCCCGAAAGCAACGCCCAAGGCCGCATTGCGGAGCGGCTGCACAAGCTCTCTTTCACTTGCCGCAGCCCGGGCATGTGGCGCAGTTATGCGTGCAGCCCGATGCATGCCCCGCGTTTAAGCACTTGCCCTGATACACCCTTTCAGGCTTTTCCGCGCCGCACTCCGGGCAGCGCACCTTGGCAAGGTCGGCGGAAGCGGATCTTATAAGCTCTTCAAAAATACAGCCGCAGCGGCTGCATTTGAAATCAAGAATCGGCATTTTTACCTCCGAAAATATAAGTATCATCAAAGAATTCCACGATATTTTATCATTTTTATTGCTCTTTAGCAACAGCTTTTATTTTCCAAAGGCAGTGTGTCCCCGCGCATACAAGCGCCGCCCGCCTGCCGGCAGGTGATAAAATAACTGCGCCGCCCGATTTTATCCGCTTTTATACTATTCGCGCCTCAACGCCGGCGTTACGGATAATTCCGTCTCCTGCGCGCTTTGTTTTCAGCCGTCCTCCTGCGCAGGCTCCTGTGCCGTTAAAAATATTTTGGCGCTCTCGCCCAAGCGGCGGCTGCTTCTGTACTGCGACGGAGATACCCCCACCCGGCTGCGGAACAGCTTTGCAAAATGATTGCTGTCGTTGAAGCCGCAGGCAGAGGCTATCTGCGCTATCCCGAAGTCCGTGCTTTGCAGCAGCTCCTTTGCCCGGTCAAGACGAAACTGTATAAGATGCTCCTTGAGACTCTTGCCCGTGCGCGCCTGCGTAAGGCGGTACAGATGCGAACGGTCCAACCCCACGTACGAGGCCACCTGATCTATCTTTACATCATAATATGCCACCTCACGCAGAAACGCCAGCGCCTTGTTTACATAATCGTCGCCGCACTGTACAACCGGCGTTCTGTTGTTACGGCACAAAAGCGAAAACAGCGTGTATACATCGCTTATAACGCGCAGCTGCATGCTGTTGTCGATGCCCTGCCGGGCGTTTATTCTCTCCGTAATTTCCCTTACGGCATCGTAATTGCATTCAAACACCGGGTGCGCGCTGCTTATGCCGGCAAGCGCCAGCAGTCTGGAAGCGTCGCTTCCCCCCAGCCCTATCCAGCAATACTCCCACGGGTCGTCCGTGCCTGTGCCGTACACCGTGGTCTCTCCGGGCGCTATATAAAAGCCGCTCCCCGCCTCAACGCGGAATCTGCCGTGTACATTTTTCAGCTCTCCGCTGCCGTGCGCAACAAAATGCAGAAGATGATGGTTGCGCGTAGCCGGACCGAAGCGATGACCCGGCGCACATTGCTCATGCCCGCAATAATAAACGCAAACCGGGGCCTGCGGAACCTTTTCGCCGGTTTCACCCTGCGGAGTGCGGATATCGTTTTCCCTGTTCATTATTATCCTCTTTACGGCGTTTTTCGCCGTTTTTTCTTTATATGCCGCGCAGCAGCATGTGTTTTGTGCTTTGCCGTTTTGCCTGAGCCTAAAGCACATATATATTATAGCAGACCGTGCACTCCTTTGCAACATAAACACCGAAGCCTCCTTTTGCTTTGCGGTGTCGGTTTTGAAAAAAGTATGACTTTCCCTGCCGAATATGCTATAATAGCCTGCATATAAAGTATAATTATTCGGTATTCCTTCAATGAATCCTGTCAATGCACGGCTTTTTTGCCTGCGGAAAGGAGCATATGCATCTTATTGTTTGTCTTGACGATGAAAACGGAATGGCGTTTTTAGGCAGGCGCCAAAGCAGGGACCGTCTGCTGCCCGGCGATATTGCCGCGCACTGCGAAGGCCCGCTTTATGCCCTTCCCTATTCGCTTCCCCTGCTTAAGGAGGCAGGTCTTACGGCGGTTGCCGCCGCGCCTTCCGAGGTGCCGGAAAACGGTATATTCTTTGACGAGCTGCTGCCCCCCTCCAGCTTTATAGAGCGTGCGGATTTTGTCACCGTATACCGCTGGAATCGGCTTTATCCCGCCGATGTGTATTTTGACGCCGACCTTGCCGCCGAGTTTAAGCAGGTGTCCGCCCGCGACTTTGTCGGCTTTTCCCACGACAGAATCACCTGCGAGCTGTGGAAAAGGAAGCGCCGCAGCGCCAATAACAATGCAGATAACAATACGGATAAAGGAGAAACAAAATGACCTTTTTCCCGAAAAAAACACTTAAACGCAGCCTTGCGTTTGCAGCCTGCGCGCTTATTGCGGCGCTTGTGTGTCTTACCGGATGCTACTTTACAGGCACCGCCACTGCCGCTTCCTCCGCCGCACCGTCGTTTTCCTCCGTTCCCTCATACACGGCGGCCGCTAACCGCACGCCCGAGCCTGAAAAAACCGAATCTCCCTCCTCCGGCGACTCCGCCGCGCCCACGCCTTCCCCTTCCTCAAACACGGAAACCACGGAAGCCGACCTTGCGCTTTTAAAATATTCCGGCAAGCCGTATGCCGTTGTAAACGGCGGTATCCCGTCGTTTTCGCAACCCGGCACCGCTTCATGGGAGCGCTACGGCGAGCTTGACCGTCTCGGACGCTGCACCGCGGCCGAAGCCTGCATCGGGAGGGACATCATGCCCGCTCTTACCCGCGGCCCCATAGGCCAGATAAAGCCCACGGGCTGGCAAACCGCAAAGTACGATTTTGTGGACGGCAAATATCTCTATAACCGCTGCCATCTTATAGGCTTCCAGCTTACCGGGGAAAACGCCAATGAGCGCAATCTCATAACCGGCACCCGGTACCTTAATACCAAGGGCATGCTGCCCTTTGAAAACATGGTTGCCGACTATATAAAGGATACCGGCCATCATGTAATGTACCGCTGCACCCCGGTCTTTGCCGGAAACGAGCTGGTGGCCCGCGGCGTGCATCTGGAGGCTTATTCCGTTGAGGACAAAGGGGACGGCATATGCTTCAATGTTTTCATCTTCAATGTGCAGCCCGGAGTAAAAATCGATTATCTTACCGGCGAAAGCAGCCTTGAGAACGAAAGCACCGCCCCGCCCCCCACACAAAGGCCGTCCTCTGCTCCCCAGCCCACTCCCAAGCCTTCGCCCTCCTCCACCGCTCAGGCGCAAAGCTATGTGCTCAATACCAAAACCCATGTTTTCCACTATGCCTCCTGCCGCCATGTAAGCAGCATAAAGGACGCAAACCGCAAAAACTTCACCGGCTCGCGTGGTGCGCTTATAAAAGACGGCTTCAAACCCTGCGGAAGCTGCCATCCTTAACGGATACGCGGCGCATACGGCGCATTTTCCCGCATTTCAAGCACATCCGAAAAGGAGCTCGGTATGAATAACATCACCATAAACGATATTGCACAGGCAACGGGCTTTTCCGCCAATACCGTCTCCCGCGCGCTGCGCGATAAGCCCGATATATCCCAGGAAACAAAGGCTCTCATCCGGCGCGCCGCAGCGGAAATGGGGTATCAGAAAAACATCCCCGCAAGCGCGCTGCGCGCACGAAAAACCGACAGCATAGGCGTTATTATCCCCGATATCCGCAACCCGGTATACGGCAGCTTTTACTGCGGAATAGAAGCCGTCTGCCAAAAGCACGGCTGCACCGCTTTCCTTTTCAACAGCAGCGAAAAGGCCGAATACGAGCTGGAGGCAATAAACACCGCGCTGTGTCACCGCGCGGACGGCATTATACTCTTTCCCTCCGGCGACAGTCTGCCCGGAATAGAGCTTATGCGCGCCCGAAAGCTGCCCTTTGTGTTCCTTGCCCGCCGCCTTGCGGGCTGCGGCGAGCCCTTTGCCGGAAGCGACGATTTTCTGGGCGGATATATGGCATGCCGGCATATGCTTGAAAAGGGCAAACGGGATTTCATTATAATCAGCGGCCCGCACATAATTTCCTCCTTTGCCGACCGCTGCGAAGGCTTTATGCGCTGCCTTGACGAAAACGGCATAAGCCGGGATCACGCCGAAATATTTCAGATCTCTCCCACCCTTGAGGACGCCCGCACGCTCATAAAAGACCGTCTTGCCTCCCGCTGCCGCAGCAGAGCAATATTTGCCCTGAGCGACTATATGGCAATAGGGGCGGTAAAGGCTCTGAACGAGCTTGATATACGCATTCCCCAAGACACCGCCGTCATGGGCTATGACAATACGGAAAGCGGCGCCCTTATAACCCCGGCGCTTACCACGGTGGATATCCGCGCACGGGAGCTGGGCAGCAAAAGCGCAGCCCAACTGTTTTCCCTTATTGCCGGCGTACAGCAGCCGGACGAGCTTCTGCCCCCGTTCATGGTAACGCGCAGCTCCGTATAACTCCAAAGGCCGCCGCCTTGAATCCTAAAAATCTTTTTGCCGCGTTTTTAAGCGCGGCTTTTGCATTTTCCGCCGTATTTTATATTTCTTCTTCGTTTCCCGCCTCCCTCTTCGCCTGAAATATGGACTGCTTATTTTGGTAGAATGGCAACAATCCCGGAAATTGATTTTATTTGGAGCGGTTCTTTCAAAAATTCATCATTAAAGTGCAGCTTCATCGATTACGGTCTTCCGCTCCCGACCGCCCATAATCGTTCTGAAAAGCTCTTCATACTTCAATTCGATGTAATTCCGATTATCATTTTATAAAAAAGGGAAAATGACTGTCGCCCGTCATTCTCCCTCATAGTTTCCATCATAGAGGCAACGGCTATCTTACTTTCCGCTTACCTCCTTTTTCAGATTTTCAGATAGTTTTGTAAAGACAAAAGAATACTCGGTGTATTCGGAATTCACCTGTTTTGACACCTTTTCTCCCGCCTTGGTATTCTTAAGAACCAGATCGTTAATAAATAATGAATCATGATAAGTTTGATAGCCCATATTCATTTGACAAAACAGCGCTGATGCGGGAACTTTGTTTGGGCACTGAATATCATCAAGCTCTTGATACATTGAAAAATTATTGTCAAAATCATCGAGCCTAAAATAGATATCAAAAGATTCCACACACCCAATAGGCTTAAAATAATTGAAAAAATATGTGTTTAACAAAACACATTGGTCTAACAACTCATCAGTGTCTTCCTGTAGAGGCATATAATTATTTCGAGCAATAATAACTATATCATCGTTACTTGTACAATCACCATCAACAGAAATATACTCTTTCTCTAATAAACAGTCAATGAAATCAATGACTGCGGTATTGGTGAGTCGATGCAGTTTAATAAAAACCGTGCCAACAAATCTTCTTTTTCTTTGAATCTTCTTTAAGGATTTAAAGAACCTCAGCCCCGATGCAGAATCAAAAAAATTGGTTGGCTTATCTGCCTTGTCACTCTTTGCCCGAATCTCGTAATGATTCTGCACCTTTACGATTTCAAAAGCAATTCCGTTTGCAGTAAAGCACGGAAATTTGTCTGCCTTTTCATCGTTCGTACTGATGTGGCAGCAAACCAGATTATGGTCAGCCGTAACGCCGCCTCTGCTTAGCGGAAGTACATGATCCACATTCCATCCGAACTCGCTGTTGCGGTCATTATAAGCCCCCTTGGCGATGATTCTTCCGGCAAAATCCGCTGCCTTCGTATCCTTGCCAAAGGACTTGTTCCAAAGCCGCATGGCGGTTTCTCTATTCAAGTCCATGAACTGCTGCTTGCTCTTTCCCATTTTGTATATACGGAAAGAGCCGATTGCCTCCCGTGATGAAGTCAATTCAACAAAAGCATGTAACCGACCATAGGGCGACCTATTGCTATAAGCCTCAAAGGGCAATCCTCATAATAGCATTACAGAAGATTAGCCGGTTCGTTTTCAATGGCGTTCCATCGAAAAGGTTCAGTTTCATCAAATTGCATTTTTATTATACCATGAATATGGAATTTTTCAAGTGCCTCTGGCAAAAAAGCGTCACGCCGGAAATGAACAGAAAGCACACCTCCAATCAAAAACCTGTTTTTATCTTCTCGACCGTGTCTCTTTTTTGGTTCGTCACCCAAAAGCAACAGAAAAAACATCCCAAGTCAGCGCCGCTGCGATTCCGATTTGGTTTCTATCAATTTCTGCATTGCAGCACAGTCGCGCCTCCCTCTTTCCCGCTCCCGCCTCCCTCAAAGCCCGCGCTTTTTGCAGCCCGCGTTTCTTCGCTGCCCGTGTTTTTTGCAGCCTGCGCCTTTTTGCAGCTGCGGCTCTCCCTGCAAATTTATCAAAAAAATTTTCAAAAAAATATTGACATACGCTCTTAAAAACAGTAAAATAAATCCGCAGGTCACATTAACGATAATGTTGCGCTGCTATGCGCACTTTTGCCGTGCAATATGCATTTTTTACATGCGCTGCTGCACAACAAGGAAAGGAACGGAATGAAAATCACTTTTGCGCTTTATTTTGCAAACCGCGGCTTTTTTCCGGGCGAATCCATTGCCGCCGCCCGTGCCGAAATGGAAAAGGCCGTCACCGACGCCGGCTTTGATTACATCGCCATGGAGGAAAGCCTCACCCGCTTCGGCGCCGTCGAAACCATAGCCGAGGGCAAGCTCTATGCCGATTTTCTTGAGAAAAATCGCGGAAAATATCAGGGCATCATCATGTGTCTGCCCAATTTCGGCGATGAAAACGGTGCCTCCGAGGCTCTTAAATACGCCGATGTGCCCGTGCTTGTGCAGGCCTATCCCGACGAGCTTTCCCATATGGATTTTTCCCACCGCCGCGACGCTCTGTGCGGCAAGATAGCCATGTGCAATGTGCTGCGCCAGCTCGGCATACACTACACCCTCACTCAGAAAACCGCCGTATCGCCGCTTGACCCCTCCTTTGCCGAGGATCTTCGCATATTCGGCGGCGTGTGCCGCGCGGTAAGCGGTCTTTCCCGCTTCAATATCGGCGCGCTGGGCGCACGCACCACTGCCTTCAAAACCGTGCGCTGCGATGAAATAGCCATGGCCAATCACCGCATAAATGTGGAAAGCATCGACCTTTCCGATGTTTTTGCCCGGATGGATGCCGCCCCCGCAGGCGCCGTCAGAAAAAAGGCTGAGCTGTACGCCGCCCTTTCGGATTTCGGCAGCTATCCCCCGGAAAAGCTGGAAAACATAGCCCGCCTCGGCGTTGCCGTGGACGACATCATAAAGGAATTCGACCTTCACGCCATAGCGCTCCGCTGCTGGAACGAGCTTCAGCTCCGATACGGCATTGCCCCCTGCCTTGTGCTGGGCGAGCTTAACGAGCGCGGCATTGCCGCTGCATGCGAGCTGGATATAAACAACGCCGTTATGATGCGTGCGCTTTATCTTGCCTCCGACCACCCCGTAATGCTGCTGGATGTAAACAACAATTACGGCTCCGACCCGGACCGCTGCATCCTGTTCCACTGCGGCCCCGCCCCCCGCTCCATGATGAAGGGCAAGGGACATATAGAGGAGCACCTTATGTTCCGCAAAACCTTCGGGTCGGGCAGCGGCGTGGGAATAAACAAGGGCGAGCTGTACACGGGCGATGTCACGCTGGGCAGCTTCAAAACCGAAAACGGCCGTCTTTGCGCCTTTGTAACCCAAGGTGAGCTCACCGGGGAAAGCACCGGCGAGGGCTTTTTCGGCTGCAGCGCCGTTTTCCATAAGCCCGATGCCGAGGCCATGCTCCGCTATATGTGCAAAAACGGCTACCGCCACCATGTGGCAATAGCCCCCGGAAGCTGGAGCCGTGCAATAAACGAGGCGTTTGAAAACTACCTTGATTTTGATATCGACGCCATCTGAGCAACACGCATACCCGCCGCAGCAGTAAACATACTGCTTTATAAATAATTTTTAAGGAGTGCAATATGAACAAGCTGGGTATTTTTATGAACTTCTGGGAGAAAAACTGGGATGCCGATCACGCAAAATACATAAAAAAAGCGGCAAATATCGGCTTTGACATTTTGGAATTCCAGGCTCAGCCGCTGCTGGAAATGACGGATGAGCACATTCGCTCCCTGCGCAGGCTTGCCGACGATGCCGGCATAACCCTTACATACAGCCTCGGCTTGGACCCGCGCTACGATGTTTCCTCCCTTGATGAGAGCGTGCGCACCGGCGGGGTAAAATATCTTCAAAATATAGTGCGCAAAATGCATATCGCGGGCGGCACCCTGCTTTCCGGCGTGAGCTATGCGGGCTGGGGCGTTCCCGGAAAAATCATGGATAATAAACAGCCCTATCTTGATCAGTCCGTAAAAAGCATGAAGGAAATAATCAAAACGGCGGAGGACTGCGGCGTAACCTACTGTGTTGAGGCGGTAAACCGCTTTGAAACCTGCATTATAAACACCGCCGCCGAGGCCCTTGATTATATCGCCCGCGTGGACAGCCCCAATATCGGCGTGCTGCTGGACACCTATCATATGAATATAGAGGAAACAAGCTTTGCCAAGGCCATCCAGGCCGTCGGTCCCGAACGCCTCAAAAGCTTCCACACCGGGGAAAACAACCGCACCGCACCCGGCCGCGGACATATAAACTGGGATGAGATATTCTCCTCCCTTGCAAAAATAGGCTACCGCGGGCCGATAGTAAGCGAGCCCTTTGTAATGCAGGGCGGCGAAGTGGGCAGGGATATCCATGTTTTCCGCGACCTTGTGGAAAACCCCTGCGAAGCCGTAATAGACGCAGAAGCTGCATATCTTCTGGATTTTGAACGCAATATGTTGAAAAAATACTCAGCAGACTGATTTTGCCCATCTTTCCTTTTTCATCGTTTGCCGGATGCCGCCGCATCCGGCATATTTTTATGCCCGAAAGCGCCGAATGCAAACAAAGCGTTTGCCCCCGCCGCGCCGCAGTGCTATAATTGTTCGGTATTTCCGCTTACGGCGCTATGCTTAAGCCTTAAGCGCCGCAGCCCCTCTGAAAGCAGGCTTTCTCATATGACGATAAAAAATTTTTTCTTACCATCGCGATATTTTTCCGCCGTAATACGGTTTTAACCGTCGCTTTTGCCGCAGCCGTTATAACCTGCGTCATAATCCCTCCTGACAGCCAATACGCCGGCTATTTCGATTTTCGCACGCTCACCTGCCTGTTCTGCGTGCTGGCCGTTGTATGCGCCCTTAAAAACATCGGCTTTTTCTATGCCGTCGCCCGCCGCCTCGTGGAGCTTTGCAGCAGCGCGCGCATGGCCGTGCTCGCCCTTGTCTACATCACCTTCATCGGCTCCATGCTCATTGCAAACGATATGGCGCTGCTCACCTTCCTTCCCCTCGGGTATCTTGTGCTTTCCTCCACCGGCAAGGAAAAATATATGTCCTTCACCTTCATTATGCAGAATATCGCGGCAAACCTCGGCGGTATGCTCACCCCCTTCGGCAACCCGCAGAATCTGTATCTCTATTCCCGCTTCGGCATACCGAACGGTGAATTTATGCTCACCATGGCTCCGCCCTTTGTGCTTTCCGTGCTGCTTATAACCCTTTGCTGCATATTTGCCGTAAAACGCGAGCCCCTTGAGCTTAAGGGCGAGCCCATCCGCCTGCCGCGCGGGCGCACCGCCCTGTATCTTGCGCTTTTTGCCCTGTCCGTGGTAATAGTTTTTCGCGGCATCCCCTATTATATCGGGCTGATAATCATTCCCGCCGTGCTGCTCTTTGCCGACCGCAAGGCTCTGCGCGATGTGGATTATCCCCTGCTTTTCACCTTTGTTTTCTTCTTTATATTCGCAGGCAATATGTCCCGCATCGAGGGGGTGCGCTCCTTCTTTTCCGCCCTTCTTAAAAGGAATACCCTGCTTGTAAGCGCCCTGTCCTGCCAGTTCATAAGCAATGTCCCCTCGGCAATACTGCTGTCGCAGTTCACCGATAACTGGCGCGAGCTGCTTATGGGGGTAAACATAGGCGGCGCCGGCACGCTTATCGCCTCCCTTGCAAGCCTTATAACCTTCCGTCAGTACACCTCTCATAATCCCGGCCGGACCGGGCGTTATATCGCGGAATTCTCCGCCTATAATTTCGGCTTTCTTGCCGTGCTGCTTGTTTTCTGCCAGCTTATAAAGGGCTTTGTCTGATCTTGCCCCCGCAAGCGCACAATGCATATATTTCGCCCTTGCATACACATGCCGCCTCAGCCTGCATTTTTATTTAAGCCGAATTCCTGCACCGGGTTTTTGTTGCGGTTTTTAATGTATTGCGCTATACTTTATACAGACTTCAGGTTATATTCCCGGCACAAAAAAAACAACGATTATAACGGAGGAATAATTATGGATACCTGCAAAATAAAGCATGACGGCGTAGGCATGATTGCCCATCGCGGGGTAAGCGGTCTTGAGTGCGAAAACACGGCCGCAGCCTTTGTTGCAGCGGGAAACCGCAGCTATTTCGGCATTGAAACCGATGTTCACCGCACTGCGGACGGGCAGTTTGTCATCTTCCACGATGACGATACCGGGCGCATTTCCGGTCAAAACCTGCATGTGGAATCCTCCACGCTTGAGCAGCTGCGCTCCATCCGCCTCAACGATATAAACGGCGCGCCCTCCCGCGGCGACCTTATTCCGGCCACCCCGCAGGAGTATATATCCATCTGCAAAAAATACGGAAAAACCGCGGTGCTGGAGCTTAAAAACGCCATGGCGCCGGAGGCTATTTACCGTGTTATGGATATTATAAAGGAGCAGGATTATCTTGACGGCACAATAATAATTGCCTTTGATTTCAATAATCTCATCGCCCTGCGCAGCCGCTATCCGTATCAGAACGCTCAGCACCTTATGCTCATGGCGGGCGAAACCCCGGAGGCGATAGCACAAACAACGGACAGGCTCAAAAAATATAATCTGGGCATGGATATCTTCCACGGCTACTATACCCCGCAGGTGGCGGACGCCGTGCACAAAAACGGCATAACCGTAAATGTATGGACGGTGGACACCCCCGAGCATGCCGCACGGGTGCTGGATTTGGGCGTGGATTACATAACCACCAACATTCTGGAATGATAATACTCATTTAAGGCCACCCTGTTCTTTATGCGGCCATACGGCAGTGCGTGCGCGTTTTCCGGCTGCAAAGGCTTGGAAAACGCGCACGGTTCTCTCTTTTGCGCCTTGCGGCTGCGCTCTTTGCCGCAAACGCAAAACGCTTCCGCGCAAAACAACACACACCTGAATTACGGAGGATTTCCCCTTGACAGCAGCTTTAATAATTTTCATAGTGCTCTATGTGCTTATGTTTGCCTTCCAAAAATACCGTCCCTATATTGCCTTAGGCGGCGGAGCGGTATTTATAATTCTCGGGCTGTGCGGACTGTACGATTTCACCCCGATTGATGCCCTTTTGTGCATTGACTATAATGTTCTGCTTATGATAGGCGGCACCATGGGCATCGTTACCCTGTTTATAGACAGCAAAATGCCCGCACGCCTTTCCGAGGTGCTTATTTCCAAGGTACCCAATGTAAAATGGGCAGTAACGGTTTTGGCTCTTTTTGCCGGGGTTATAAGCGCCTTTGTGGACAATGTCGCCACCGTGCTCATGGTGGCTCCCATAGGGCTTGCAATATCAAAAAAGCTTAAAATCTCCCCCGTTCCCGTTATAATATCCATAGCCGTCTCCTCTAACCTTCAGGGTGCTGCCACCCTTGTGGGCGATACCACAAGCATACTGCTGGGCAGCTTTGCAAACATGAATTTCCTTGACTTTTTCTGGATGAACGGCCGCCCGGGCATATTCTGGGCCGTGGAGCTGGGTGCCTTTGCCGCCCTTGCAATACTGCTCTTTCTCTTCCGCAAGGATCGCCAACCCATCTCCTGCAAGGTGGAAACCAAGGTGGAGGATAAATTTCCCACCGTGCTGATAATAGGCACCGTGGTGCTGCTTATTCTCGCCTCCTTCCTCCCCCGTCCCGCAGAGGGCTTCTTGGTCTCTGTCCATGATATGCGCAGCGGGCTTATCTGCGCAATCCTTTGCATCATAGGCGTTGTGCGCAGCTGCATAAAAAACAAATCCTTTTCGCCGTTTAGGCATGTGATTGCCGAAACCGACACCGACACGCTGCTGCTGCTTTTCGGTTTGTTTATAGTAATTGAGGGCATAAAGCGCGCCGGAGTTATAGATGCCGCCGCCGGACTTTTTTATTCCGTGGCCGGCGACAGCCCGTTCCTGCTGTACACTCTTATTGTATTTGCATCGGTGCTGCTGTCCGCCTTTATTGACAACATCCCCTATGTTGCCACCATGCTGCCCGTTGTGCAAAGCATTGCCGCCCTTATGAACGGCGGTCAGGGCTTCCCGCCGGAGGTGTTCTATTTCGGTCTGCTCATAGGCGCAACCCTCGGGGGCAACCTTACCCCCATCGGCGCTTCGGCCAACATTGCCGGCATAGGCATACTGCGTAAAAACGGCGAAACCGTAACCACCCGCGATTTTTTGCGCATCGGCGTTCCCTTCACCGCTGCCGCAGTGCTTGTGGGCTACGCCTTTATATGGCTTATTTGGGGTGTATAACGCCTCTATAAAGCCTTTATGCTCACAGCATCGCTTAACCGCCGTGTTCCGGCTTTGCGGCGCATGTTTGCGCAAATGTTCATATATGCATATTTAAGACTTATAATTATAAATTCTGCGGAGGTGTACTAAATGTCCGATAAATGCGCGCTTACTTTCGGCGAAGTGCTTTGGGATGTGTATCCGGAAAAGAAAACTTTGGGCGGCGCAGCACTCAACTTTGCGGCGCACTTTGCCTTAAAGGGCGGCAGCGCCCGCCTTATATCCGCCGTGGGCGATGATACGCTCGGACAGCAGGCTCTTTGTGAAATTCAAAGGCTTTCCGTGGATACCCGCTTTGTTTCCGTCCTGCCCGGCCGGAAAACCGGGCGCTGCGATGTAACCCTTGACAGCAATGCCGTGCCGCAGTACGATCTTATCCCCGATACCGCCTACGACCGCATACCCGCTGAGGGCGTTGACGATACCCGCTGCGATGTTTTCTATTTCGGCACCCTTGCTCTGCGGGAAGGGCGCAACACCGCTTCCCTGCGGCAGCTGCTTGCCCGCATATCCGGCCTTAAATTCTGCGACCTTAATCTTCGCGCCCCGTATTACGGCCGCGATGTAATTCGGTTCTGCCTTGAAAATGCCGACATTGCAAAAATCAGTCTTGAGGAGCTGCCCGAGGTTCTTCGCGCGCTGGATATGCCCTGCATCACCGATACCCCCTTGCAGGCAGAGGCCGCCCTTTTCTCCCTTGCCCGCCGCTTTAATAACCTCCGCCTGATTCTGCTTACCTGCGGAGCCGACGGCGCGGCAGTGCTTGATTGCAAAGCCGCCCGCATGTTCCGCTGCAATGCAGTAAAGACTCAGGTGGTATCCACCGTGGGCGCAGGCGACAGCTTCAGCGCCGCCTTCATTTATTCTCTTCTGAACGGAAAATCTCTTTTATCCTCTCTTGAGTGCGGTGCTTCAACAGCCGCATGGGTGTGCTCATACCCTCAGGCCGTTCCGCCCTCGGCGCAGAAAAAATAATTTCCTGTATTTGCTCCCGTTTCAAAAGCAAAAATTCCGCAGCCGTAACTGCGGAATTTTTTTATATCGTTTTTTATGCGTTTTTGATGCATTTTTGATGCGTTTTTTTACGGTTTTTTTGCGGTTTTTGCGCATATTTTTCTCGTTTTTACCCTGCGCTCCTCCCGGTTCAAAAGCCCCGGAACATATTCAAAAGCGCAGAAAAATATTTCCTGTATTTACCCCCCCGTTTCAAAAGCAAAAATTCCGCAGCCGTAACCGCGGAATTTTAATATCGCTTTTTTATGTGTTTTATGCGCTTTTTCACGACCGGCTAAACAGCACATGCGCGTATTTAAGGCACTTTTCCAGCTCTTCTCCAAGCACCGCCACTGTTTTTCGATCGGTTTGCTCCACCCCTTCAAACGGGAACTTTATCCCCATAGCCTCGTATTTTGTGCGGCAAAGGTTATGAAAGGGCAGCAATTCCGCCTCGCACACGCACGGATAAGCGTTTATTATGCCCGCAAGGGCCCGCATATCGTCCTTTGTGTCGTTAAGCCCCGTCACCGTAACCTGACGCACTCTTGTCGGAATAGCGCGGCTTTGCAGCATTTCAAGGAATGCAAGCGGCTTTTTTATATCGCACCCCACATATTTTTTATACTGCTCCGGGCGCGTATATTTTATATCCAGCAGGCAAAAATCGGTATATTTCAGCACCTTTTCCGCCTCTGCGCCGGTAATGCAGCCGCTGGTGTCAAGGCAGGTGTTAATGCCGTTTCGGCGGCAGCGCGAAAAAACCTCTGCGGAAAACTCCGCCTGAAGCAGCGGTTCTCCGCCGGAGAGCGTCACTCCGCCCGCCTTTCCGAAGTATTCCCGGTATCTGAGCACCCTTTCCGACAGCTCTCCGGCGCTTATCGCACTGCCCCCCTCAACATCCCATGTTTCCGGGTTATGGCAGCAGGCACACCTGAGCGGACAGCCCTGTAAAAAGGCTACAAACCTTACCCCCGGGCCGTCCAGCGTGCCCATGGTCTGCACCGAGCTTATACGCCCTATTACCGTATCGCCGCCCGATGCGTTAAGCTGCTGCTTTTCTGCGCACATATCAGAACGCCTCGTGGAAGGTACGGCTTATGACCTCGCGCTGCTGCTCGCGGGAAAGCTTGTGGAAATTAACGGCATATCCCGAAACGCGGATCGTAAGATTGGGGTAAGCCGTAGGGTCGTTATACGCCTCAATAAGCGTACTGCGGGAGAGCACATTTACATTTATATGATGCGCATGCTTTGCAAAATAGCCGTCCAGCACCGATACCAGATTGTCCACCCGCTCCTGAAGGGTTTTGCCCAAGGTATCCGGCGTAATGGAGAAGGTATTGGATATGCCGTCCCGGCAATCGTCATAGGACAGCTTAGCTACGGAATTAAGCGATGCCAGCGCACCGTTTACCTCGCGGTTGTGCATGGGGTTTGCGCCCGGCGCAAACGGCTCACCCTCTTTTCTTCCGTCCGGAGTAGCGCCCGTATGCTTGCCGTACATGACATTTGATGTAATGGTAAGCACGGAAAGCGTATGCTCGGCTCCGCGGTAGGCCGGTGTCTTGCGAAGCTCGGTTATCATTCTGTGGGCAAGCTCGCAGGCTATACTGTCCACACGGTCGTCATCGTTTCCGAATTTGGGGAATTCACCCTTGGTTTCAAAATCGGTTATGAAGCCGTTTTCATCCCTTACGGGGCGCACGGAGGCATATTTTATTGCGCTTAAGGAATCGGCCGTAACCGAAAGCCCGGCAATACCGAAGGCCATAAAGCGGTGAACATCGGTGTCGTGCAGCGCCATCTGAGATTTTTCATAAGCATATTTATCGTGCATGTAGTGTATTACATTCATGGTGTTTACATACAGCCCGCTCACCCACTGCATATAACGGAAGAAGCGCTCGCACACGGCGTTGTAATCAAGCTCCTCCCCGCTTATAACCGGCATTTGCGGCCCCACATGCAGCCCGCTTACGGTATCGTAGCCGCCGTTTAACGCAAGCAGCAGCAGCTTGGGAAGGTTGCAGCGCGCGCCGAAAAACTGCATCTGCTTGCCTATGCGCATTGCCGAAACGCAGCAGGCAATGGCATAATCGTCACCGTAGATGGGGCGCATGAGATCGTCGCTTTCATACTGGATGGAATCCGTATCGCAGGAAACGCGCGCGCAGAAGCGTTTGAAGGGCTCGGGAAGGTTTTTACTCCACAGCACCGTAAGGTTCGGCTCCGGCGACGGGCCGAGAGTATAGAGAGTATTAAGCATACGGTAGCTGGTTTTGGTCACAAGCGTGCGGCCGTCCTCCCCCATACCGCCCACGCTTTCGGTTATCCACATCGGATCTCCGCCGAAAAGCTCGTTGTATTCCGGGGTGCGCAGGTGGCGTGCAATGCGCAGCTTCATTACAAAATCGTCTATAAGCTCCTGCGCCTGAGCTTCCGTAAGCTCCCCCGCCTCAATATCCCTTTGCAGATAGATATCAAAAAATGTGCTTACTCTTCCCAGCGACATTGCAGCGCCGTTTTGCTCCTTTATAGCGGCAAGATAGGCAAAATATGTCCACTGAATGGCCTGACGGGCGTTTATTGCAGGCTTGCTTATATCATAGCCGTAGGACTGCGCCATTTCTTTCATATAGCCAAGAAATTCTATCTGCTTATACAGCTCCTCGTCAAGGCGTATGCGTTCTTCATCAAAATTCCCCTGCGCCAATGCCGCTTTATCCTGCTTTTTCTGCTCTATAAGGCGGTCAATGCCGTACAAAGCCACACGACGGTAATCGCCGATAATGCGTCCTCTGCCGTAGGCGTCGGGCAGACCGGTAATTATGTGACTGCGCCGCGCAAGACGCATTTCATCGCTGTAAGCGCGGAATACGCCGTCGTTATGGGTGGTGCGGTATTTGAACTCGTCCTCTATCTTATCGCTTAGCTTATAGCCGTAGGCCTGGCAGGCCTGACGCGCCATGCGTATGCCGCCGAAGGGGTTTACGCCGCGCTTGAGCGGGCGGTTTGTCTGCATACCCACTATGAGCTCTTTATCTTTATCAATATACCCCGGTGCATAGGCGGTAAGGGAGGACACCGTTTCGGTATCAATATCCAGCACTCCGCCGAACTGTCTTTCAATTTCGAAAAGGGAATTAAGACGCCCCATAAGCTCCTTGGTGCGCTTTGTGGCCGCAGCCAAAAAGCCGTCATCTCCCTCGTAGGGTACATAATTGCGCTGTATAAAATCCCGTACATTTATTTCCGTTTCCCATATTCCGCCGTTAAAGCTTTGAGGTGTGTTCTGCATGTTTTTTCCTCCGAATAAGTATTGTCTCCAAACGCCGTATCTGTTTGTTTTTATCTCGGCTCAGCACAGCTATGATACTATATGTAGTATATATTGTCAACAAAGCAAGCTATATTTTGATATGAAAATGCAGATTGTTCGTGTTTTCATTAAATTGCCGTGCAGGGAATGGCGGCTTTGTATTCTCTGTGCTCCTGCTTTTGGAAAATTATAAGCGGAATACAAAAAACAGAGATATAAAAAGCATCTCTGTTTTTTGTATCCGGCTTGAGCCGATGTTTGACACTTCCGCTTTGTCGTATTTTACAATCCTTTATTTCTTTGTAAAGCTCTTGCAGAAGTGAGGAGTATTTATGGCGTTATCGCCGGTTTTCTGATGAGTTATTTCGATTTTATCCAATGTGCAGCCGTTGCACTGAGTGTTATGCAGACATTCGCATACATCGCATTTTACGCCTCTGTTATCCATTTGCGTCACCTCCTTGCGATTGTATTATCTTCATCTTTGCCGAAAAATATACGCGCACGTCTCAAAATATTCGCCTGTTATTGTCGTTTGTTTTTTCATAAAAAGCAGGGAATTTCGCAGACGCCTCCGCTTTGGAGGAATCCGTTAACACCCCGCCTCTGTTTTTACGGCATACCGGCAATTTTATCTTGACAAAGCATTTCTTTTCTGATATTATAAACAGGCATTGAAAAATGCTGGGCGGTAATGCCTGCTTGGAGAGATGTCCGAGTGGTTTATGGAGCTGGTCTTGAAAACCAGTGATGTCGAAAGGCACCGTAGGTTCGAATCCTATTCTCTCCGCCAAATTTGATATTTCTTTAATTCGGTTATAGCATGGAGTTGTACCCAAGTTGGCCGAAGGGGCGCCCCTGCTAAGGGTGTAGGTCGGGTTACCGGCGCGAGAGTTCAAATCTCTCCAACTCCGCCAAAAATCGGCAAGCATCGTCGGATGCTTGCTGATTTTTATTTCTTCGCTCTTTCCTTTTCTATCGTTTCTTTTTTCGGTTATTCCATTTTTATTCTTCCTTCTCACATCGTCTTCCGATAAAAGCAAAACAGCCGTTATACCCGTTCACAGCATGGAATTTACCGGCAAAACACCGTTGCTTTTTCCTGTATTCTCTGATATAATGATTAAAGATGAACGATTGTTTAACAAAAATCCTGTAATGCATCAGAATAAGAGGGGGTTATTATGAAAAAAACCGCAGCAACCGTATCCGTTATATTGATTTCACTGCTTTTGCTTCTTGCCGGCTGCGGCAGCCGGAATAACGAGCAAAGCGGCGGTATTGAAGTGCGGAACAACGGCCAATACATTCAATGGACAACCGGCGACGGGCAATGGCACGATCTTGTTGATATAAAAGAAATTACGAGCTCCGTAAGCAGCAGCATAAGTCAAAAAAGCATTGAAATTGAAAACAGCGGCGGCTATATAAAATGGCGTTATACCGACGGCGAGTGGAATAATCTTATTTCTGTTTCCTCACTGACCGGCAGAAACGGCGCAGACGGCAAGGATGGCAAAGACGGCGCTGACGGCAGGGACGGCATTAACGGACAAGACGGCGAAAGCATAGAAATATGCCGTGCCGACGGATATGTTCGGTGGCGGTATTATAACGGCGAATGGCAGAATCTTGTGGCTCTTTCCGATATCACCGGCCCTGCCGGAGCAAACGGCAATGACGGCAAAACCCCGGAATTCCGCGTGGAGGCAGGCACGCTGCAATGGAAATATACCTCCGACAGCATATGGCTTAACCTGTATGACCTTTCGCTGCTTAAGGGAAGGGACGGAACAGACGGTAAAGACGGCATTAACGGACAAGACGGCGCCGACGGTACAAACGGTACTGACGGCAGGGACGGCATCAACGGGCAAGACGGCAAAGACGGCAGGGAAATTGAAGTACGGGCAACCGATTCTCACATTCAATGGCGATACAGCAACGGCGAATGGCAGCCCCTTGTGGCTCTTTCCGATATCACCGGCCCCGCCGGTGCAAACGGTAATGACGGCAAAACCCCGGAATTCCGCGTGGAGGCAGGCACATTGCAGTGGAAATACACCTCCGACAGCATATGGCTTAACCTTTATGACCTTTCGCTGCTTAAGGGAAGGGACGGAACAGACGGCAAAGACGGTATTAACGGTAAAGACGGCGTTAACGGCAAAGACGGCGCTGATGGCAAAGACGGCGCTGATGGCAAAGACGGCGCTGACGGCAAAGACGGTTTGTGTGCCGGTTACTTTGCCGCAAGCGGCGAAGTATTCTCCAATAGCTGGAACTCCCCTCTTCCCTTCACCGCGGGCAGCAAAAGCGGAGATCTGATCTCCTACGATGCCTCAAACAAGCAGATAATTCTTGCCAAGGGGCACTCATACAGCCTTGTATTCAGCGGCACGGTATCCGTAAGTGCAAAAAAGGATGAAACGATATGCGGCGCCGCCCTCATTGACGGGCAAAACAACGCCGATGTCATGCTTACAACTCAGACTTTTGTAAACGCCGCAAAAAACGGGCAAACCAATAAGCTTACCATTGCCTACAATACGATATATACGGCTAAAGACAGCGATACGGTTCTTACCTTCATGTTTAATAACATGACATTTCAGGATACGGCTTTTGCGGGCGCACGGTACAGCATAACCGTTATTGCGCTGAACTGACGGCACATATTGTCCGGCTCGGTGTGCGGAAGACTACACCAACAAGCCCAGCGAATCAGGGTATTTTGCCCTGCGGCCAGCTATTGACAAAGCCGCCGCAGGTCAGTATAATAATGCAAAGGAGTGATTTTTTATGATACTGCTGTATATTCTGTTTCTGATTGCAATCACCCCGATTGCAATAATTCTCAAGTGTATAAAATGGTGAGGGGGCAAAAAAAATGAAACGCAGATACACGCACGCACAATTAAACGCTATCAGCTATGCGTACGCAGAGAAACGCCGCAAAGAATGGGAACGCTGGGCGGCGGAATACGGCCTATAATACACCGCACGGAGGGCACGGCATATCTGCCGCGCCTTCTTTTTTTCGGTTCTGCGCACCCTCCCTCCGATATTGATGCATTGCCTTAAGAGAAACAATCTGATATAATATAAAAAAACAGCATTGTTCCGCAACAAACAGGGGATCAACGGTGAAAAACATGATAATTGCGCTTATAATTGCCGCTGTGCTTATTATTTGCGGCATCTATATCTATTTTGAAAACAATACACTGCAAAGCAGTAAATTCGATATATCCTCCGGGCGCCTGCCGGCGGCCTTTGACGGCTTCAGGATTGCTCAGGTATCCGACTTTCACAACACCGGCTCTTCACGGCTGCGAAACAGCATAGTCAGCAGCCTTAAAGCCGAAAAGCCCGATATTATAGTTTTAACGGGTGATTTTATCGACTCCAGACACACGGATGTTGACGGCGCAATGGATTTTATTCAAAGCATACGGGATATTGCGCCGATATATTTTGCGGCCGGAAATCACGAATCGCGTCTTGAGGAATATCCGCAAATAAAAAAACGACTTGCGGAAAACGGCGTTGCGGTGTTGGACAACAAAACGGTGCTGCTCGAAAAAGACGGCTGCTTTATAAACCTTATCGGCATTGACGACCCGGCAATGGCGCACCGCAAGGATATATCGCCCGATGTTATCGCGGCGCAGGAGCTGGACGCCGCGGGAGCCAATATGTCAAAATACACGGTGCTGCTCTCTCACCGTCCGGAGCTGTTTGAGACCTATGCCGCAAAAAAAGTTGACCTTGTTCTCTCGGGCCACGCTCACGGCGGGCTGGTGCGCCTGCCGTTTATAGGCGGAATAATTGCTCCCGGTCAGGGGCTGTTTCCTCAATATACCGCCGGCACATTTGAAAAAGGGCAAACCGTAATGGCGGTAAGCCGGGGGCTGGGCAGCAGCGTGCTGCCGGTGCGCCTGAGAATAAACAATCGCCCGGAGCTGGTTTTTATTGTACTGAAGCACGCATAACAGATGTATGTTTTTATGAGCATATATGCACTTATATGATTCCAAAGCATATTTTACACACAAATGCCGATCGCATAACCGATCGGTTTTTTGTTTATCCGCATACGACGGCAGTAAACGCCGCCGGGTGCTAACTCCCGAATTATCCTGCCGCCGCTCCAGCAAAAACCCGGAAGAAAATCCACAAATGTCTTTTTGTCGGGGAAGCTGACAATCCGTATCCGCAATAATTTTTGCTTACGGTTATTATTGCTGAATTATTCCGGCTTTGCGGCGCATAATAGCAGCAGATACATTATTTCTGCCGTATCATTTCCCGAAAAAATGCATAATATGAAAATGCGTCAGATCAAAGCCGCATTGCCGCATTTTCAAAAAACCAAAGTAAAAGCGAGCGTGAACAACCTATGGTAAAACGTGGTGAAATTTATTACGCGGATCTGTCGCCCGTTATAGGCTCTGAGCAAGGCGGAATTCGTCCCGTACTGGTGGTGCAGAACGATGTGGGCAACCGTTACAGCCCCACCGTCATAGCTGCGGCGATAACCTCGAAGCTGGATAAGGCCCGAATGCCCACCCACATAGCGCTGGATGCAAGGGAGCACGGGCTTTCACGGGATTCCGTGGTGCTGCTGGAACAGATACGCACCATTGATAAACGGCGTCTGCGTGATAAGATCGGAGAGCTTTCCGCCCTTGATATGCAGAGGATAAACCGTGCCCTGCTTATAAGCCTGGGCTTCCCGGAAGCAAAATAACCGCGTACCGCCGGCCCGCCGGCGGTTTTAATTTTACCGCGCCGTTTTGCGGATATTTCCTGCAATTTTCCTGCAATTGTTGACATTTCCCCTGCAAAAGAGTATACTGTTTCTGCAAAAAAGCGCTGCATTTTTTTCCTTTGCTTTACAGGGAAAAACCGTTTTCGGCGCCGTATGCAGCCGTTTTGAAGCGGCGCTTTTTTGATTCAAATCAACAAACAAAATCTATAAAAGGACGGCAGTATGAAGCTCAATAAAAAACGACTTTTACTGGAAACGCGCTATTGCATAGCAATAATAATCGGCGGAATCATCGCAGGACTTTCCTATAACATGCTGATCCTGCCCAACAACATAGCCCCCGCCGGAGTAAGCGGTATTGCCGCCATTATTACGCGCTTTACAAAGCTGCCCATGGGCGTACTGATAGTTGCCATAAACATTCCGCTTTACATTCTTTCCTGGCGCAAGCTGGGCCTTGATTTCGGGCTTAAATCGGTGCTGGGCATGCTGTCCATGTCCTGCGCGATAGACTACATTCCGGTAAAGCCGGTAATCGAAAACGAACCGCTGCTGGGCGCGGTATTCGGAGGAGCAATGCTGGGCTTCGGCTTGGGTGTGGCCTTCCGCAACACGGGCAGCACCGGCGGCACCGACATTATTGCAAAGCTTATAGTCACCTATTTCCCGTCCTTTTCCATAGGTAATTATGTGATGATACTGGATATAATCATAATTGCCGCAAACGGCTTTACGGGAGATAACTCGGCCAATGTGGTGCTGTACTCTCTTATATGCATGCTCGTAGTCGGATATGTCATCGACTTTCTTCAGGACGGTGTAAAAAGCGCCAAGGTATACTATATTATCACCACGCACGGCGATGAAATTGCCGCCCGCATAAACAGCGAGCTTTCCCGCGGCGCCACGAAAATCAAGGCGGTTGGCGCCTATACCAATGAAGAAAAAACCATGCTTGTATGTCTGGTGCTGCGCTCGGAGGTTGCAAAGCTGCGCAGGCTTGTGCGCACGGAGGATCCGGCGGCGTTTGTATATGTGGTGGATGCCCGCGAGGTGAACGGGCTGGGCTTTGAGGCCGAGGACCGCAAAAAGCTGCTGTAAGCAGTCCTCCGAAGCTTCAATCCCAACACCTTCGGCGTATATTCCGATGCCGTCATTGCTCATATGGCAAGCACGATGCAAAGCACCAAAAGCGCACCGCAAAGCGCCGAAAGAACGCATGTGAACAGCTTCTTTCCCGTTTTCATCTTATTTCCTATGTTTCAAAATATGATTACGGCAGAATTTTGCACCGATGCTAACGCCGCGAACGGGCGTTAACCGGCTTATGCCTTGTCCGCTTCTTCTGCTTTATATTTATCCTTAAATTTATCCGCAAACAGCGCGACCCCCTGTTTTAAGACCTCTATTTGGGATTTCAAATAATATTCGTCCTCAAACATGGCATAGTGTACGCAAGCCCGCACGAATATAAAAATCAACGGCATGATAGTCGTATACGGAATTCCTATCTTCGGCTCCAGCAGCTTTGCATACCGGGTATAGCGCTCGTTTACGCCCTCGAAAAATTTCTTGCCGTATTCTATATATTTTGGATGGGTATATATCTGATACATCAACCGATATTTTTTGCCATGCTTCCGTGCCGTCCAATACGGTACTTCCTCAATAAACCGCATGACATCCTTCGGATCGGTCGGGGCCTTTTCCATAAAGTCGCCCTCAACCTTTGCCATGCAATATGCCGTTGACTCAATAATCAGCTCATCAAGATTTTTGAAATAAGTATACAAATTTGCTTTTGTACAGCCGCAGGCATCGGCCAGTGCCTGAATTCCCGTGCCTGTCAATCCGTTTTCGGCATAACACTCAAAGCACTTTTCCATAAGCGCCTGCTTTCTCTCGTTGTGCTGCTGTTCCGTCGTTTTAATTTTACTCAGCCCCTTCCGTTTGTACCGACCGTTCGTTTATTATTAGTATAGCATAAAACTGTTATATTTTCAAGAACAGTTTTGATTTTATGGCCTAACTCAATAAAAATCAATCCGTCAAAGGGCGGTGTATGCTTTCATATCGTGTATGCTTTCATATAAATTATCCGTCAGGCAGCTTTTACTCTCAGCGCACGGAAAAACGCTTTACGCTAAGCGGCAAAGCGGCTCGTCTGCATCCTCGACATTGGCTTCGGATTTTAATTGTACCGTGGCGAAAATACTCAAAAAAGGCGGCGCAATATATTATTAAATGTATTATTATAATTGACATACTACCCTGATAATGATAAAATTAAAGGTGCGGGTGTTCTATTCACACACGCCCGTGTTAAAAACGAACAGTTTTTATATATCAAGCCCCAGAGGCACAGGAGGTTCAAAATATGGCGATTCCCGTAATTATGCCCCGGCAGGGACAGTCGGTGGAAAGCTGCATCATCACAAAATGGAACAAAAAGGTAGGCGATACCGTAGCAGTAGGCGACATTCTTTTCACCTACGAGACGGACAAGGCCACCTTTGACGAGGAGGCAAAGGATGCCGGCGTGCTGCTTGCCATCCTTCACCAGGAGGGCGACGATGTGCCCTGCCTTGAAAATGTATGCGTTATAGGCGCTGCCGGCGAGGATGTAAGCTCCTTTACCGCAGGCGCTCAGGAGGCTCCGGCCGAGGCCGGCGCTCCCGCAGC
>UMAT01042802.1_pt1 | contig 25272 bp, 26 predicted proteins | sample 1963781 | NCBI WGS metagenome assembly UMAT01 (sample SAMEA4835923, study PRJEB28245) | human gut metagenome | biome: gut microbiome; material: fecal sample | place: Denmark | collected 2008
CAGCGGCACTGGTTCTGACTGCTGTGGGCTTTACCGGCTGCGGCAATGACAACAAGTCGTCCTCCGGCGCTGCCACCGAGGGCACAACCCAGCCCGCAACCACCCAGACGGTCACCACGGAGGCTGCCACAGAAGCTGCCACCACCGCCACCGAGACCCAGCCTGCTGCCACCTCCACCGGGGACGGCTTTGACAGCGTGGTGGACGATCTGGAAAGCACCGGAAAGGACATTGTTACCGGCGCCGGGGATGCGGTCAAGGACGCCAAGGACATGATTACAAACCCCTAACAAAAAACGGTATCCGGAACACCGGATACCGTTTTTCTATGTTATCGCTGCGCAGGATCAGCCCATGATGACTTCTACTGCGTGGTGCTTGCCGTCGCCGAATGCGGGCAGCACGTTGCCTTCGATGGCATTGCCGTCTACGGTAACGGACTTCACGCCCTTGCAAACATGATCCGGGTTCTTGACGGTGATGTCATAGGTAGCGCCCCGGAACTGACGGGTTGCGGTCATGCCGTCCCATGCATGGGGAACGGAAGGATCGATCTTCAGACCGTCCCAATCCGGGCTGATGCCCAGGATGTACTGGGAGATGGCAACCATGTTCCATGCAGCAGTACCGGTGAGCCAGGAGTTCTTGCCCTGACCGAAGTGGTTGCCGGGCTTGCCGATGTCTGCACCGGCATCCTTGCCGCCGATCATCTGACCGTAAACGTAGGGCTCGGTCTTATGGATGTCGGAAGTCTCCTCGGTGAATGCAGGAGCGATCTTGCTGTAGTACTCAAATGCCTTGTCCCCTCTGCCGGCGTAAGCCTCTGCGCAGATGATCCATGCATTGTTGTGGGTGAAGATGCCGGCGTTCTCCTTGTAGCCACCCGGATAGGTGGAGATCTCACCGTACTGGATGTAGTACCTGGTGTATGCCGGATTGTTCAGCACCAGACCAAAGTCGGTGTTCAGATACTTGTCGATGGCGTCCAGGGTCTTGATATCAGCGCCCTGATCCTTGCCGATCTCGGACATGACTGCGAAGCCCTGGGGCTCGATGAAGATCTTGCCCTCCTCGCACTCCTTGGAGCCCATCTTGGCGCCGGTGGAGTCGTATGCACGCAGGAACCAGTCCCCGTCAAAGGCATGCGCCATGACGTTCTGCTTCATCTTGTCGATCTCAGCCTGTGCAGCGGCAGCCTCGTCCTCCTTGCCCAGATGCTTCAGAATGGCAACGTAGTTGGGGCCGGTGTAGGTGAACAGGGTGGCAACCATCACGGACTCAGCCACCTTGGAGTAGCCGCCCTCTGCTGCAAACTTGGGGTTGGTGTAGGTCTGGAAGCTCTCGCCCGGTGTGTCGGAATAGCAGGACAGGTTGATGCAGTCGTTCCAGTCCGCACGCATTGCCAGAGGCAGACCGTGGGGGCCAAGGTTGTTGACTACCTTGTAGAAGGAAACCTTCAGGTGATCCAGCATGGGCTTTGCCTTGGAGTCGTCATTGTCATAGGGCACCATTTCGTCCAGAATGCCCCAGTCGCCGGTTTCCTTGATGTATGCGGAAACGGACAGGATCATCCACAGGGGATCGTCAGAGAAGTCGCCGCCGATGTCGGAGTTGCCCTTCTTGGTCAAAGGCTGATACTGGTGGTAGCAGCCGCCGTCGGGCAGCTGGGTGGAAGCGATGTCAATGATTCTCTGTCTTGCACGATCCGGGATCTGGTGTACAAAGCCCAGAATATCCTGGTTGGAGTCACGGAAGCCCATGCCTCTGCCGATGCCGCTCTCAAAGTAGGATGCGGAACGGGACAGGTTAAAGGTCACCATGCACTGATACTGGTTCCAGATGTTCACCATCCGGTTTACCTTGTCGTCGGGAGTATCCACGTTCAGGATGCCCAGCAGAGAATCCCAGGCAGCCTTCAGCTCAGCCAGACCTGCTGCAACCTTCTCCGGGGTGTTGTACTGCTCCATCATCTGGAGTGCCTTCACCTTGTTGATGGTCTTGCCGTCCGCCTCGAACTTCTGGTCAACGGGCATTTCCACATAACCCAGGATGAATACCAGGGTCTTGCTTTCGCCGGGCGCCAGGGTGATCTCCTTGTAGTGGGAAGCGATGGGAGACCAGCCGTCTGCGAAGGAGTCGGTTGCCTTGCCGTCAATGACAGCCTGGGGATTGTGGAAGCCGTTGTACAAACCGATGAATGCGTCCCGGTCGGTATCGTAGCCGTCGATGGTATCGTTGACGGTGTAGAATGCAAAGTGGTCACGTCTGTCTCTGTATTCGGTCTTGTGGTAGATGGTGGAGCCAACTACCTCTACACGGCCGGTGGAGAAGTTTCTCTGGAAATTGGTGCAGTCGTCCTGTGCATCCCACAGGCACCATTCTGCAAAGGAGAACAGCTTGAAGGTCTTGGATGCGCTGCCCTCATTGGTCAGCACCAGCTGCTGCACCTCGCCGGCATAGTTCTGGGGAACGAAGAAGGTAGCCTGTGCCTTCAGGTCGTTCTTCTTGCCGGTGATGATGGTGTAGCCCATACCGTGGCGGCACTCGTAGCTGTCCAGCTCGGTCTTCACCGGAGACCAGCCCGGGTTCCAGATGGTGCCGTTGTCGTTGATGTAGAAATATCTGCCGCCCATATCGATGGGGACATTGTTGTAGCGGTAACGGGTGATCCGGCGCAGACGGGCGTCCTTGTAGAAGCTGTAGCCGCCGGCGGTGTTGGAGATCAGAGAGAAGAACTCCTGTGTGCCCAGGTAGTTGATCCAGGGGTAGGGGGTTCTGGGGGAAGTGATGACGTATTCTTTGTTGGCATCGTCAAAAAATCCAAATTTCATCGATCAATACTCCTTCTGTACTAGTTTTGTCAAAAGCCGCACATTTCCTGCACGGTAGATATAATTAGTATACCATAAAGCCGGACAAAGCACAAGGGTATCCACGTAGAAAATTTCCCGGTTCTCTCGTGAATGTTCCACAAAGCACCAGTACCTTCGGCAGCATACCACAGGGCTTTTGCGTGTCGCCCTTACTTTGCCCGGCGCAGCCGCTCCTTCATCCGCTCCCGCAGCTGCTCTCCCAGCTGGGGGAATGCCCGGCGCATACGCCGTGTCCAGAATGTGCGCTCCTCCATGATAGTCCGGTACCGGTCGGTAAGCTGTGCCGCCTTTTCCTTCAGCTCGTCCAGCTCCACCCCGGTCAGCTCCCGGCGCAGCGCCAGCTCCTGCTTGGACTTTTCCGTCCGCTCCATGGCACCCATGACCCCGTCGGACAGGTTCTCCCCCACTGCGTCGGAAATATTGTGCAGCTCTCTTGCGATCCGGCTCATAACACGCATGTTGCTGCGGATGTGCAGGATCCCGGCTACGGTAATGGCAAGATCCGCCGCAAATGCCCCGGAAAAGACCCACACCAGGGTCAGCCCCAGCCAGTGGGGCAGCCAGTGTACCAGACCCATCACCGCCGGATGCACCACCCGCATCACAAGCACGCAGGCAATGCCCCACAGCAGGGAGAATTTGGCGCAGATATAGCCACCCAGCTGAAAGTGCTCATTGGAGTAATCCCACCAATGGGCGTGGAAAATCTTTTCCAGCAGGAAGCCGGTCACCAGCTCCAGCACCGTGGTCAGCACGACGGAGCCGAAAAACAAGGGGATCAGACTGCCGGACACGGGGGACAGGCACAGCACCACGATCAGCACCCCAAAGCCGTAAATGGGGCAGTAGGGACCGTTGAGAAAGCCACGGTTGACGAATTTGCCGGAATTGACGGTGGCATAGATCACCTCCACGCACCAGCCCAGGATGGCGTAAATAAAAAAGCAAAGTACAGCCTCGTACATGGTCAGCATGACAAAATCTCCTCCAGTTTGACAAGCATCAGAAAAAGAAAGGGCGCAGAGTATGGGTTAATTACTCTGCGCCGGATATCTCATAAGGTGCCGGGGATCAGCCGTTGAGCTTCTTTGCCAGCTGTGCCTTCTTGCGTGCTGCGTTGTTCTTGTGCAGCAGACCCTTTGCACATGCCTGATCCACCCGCTTGATTGCTGCCTTGATTGCCTCTTCCTTGTTTGCACCGGATTCAGCAGCCAGGTTCGCCTTCTTCAAAACTGTCTTCAGCTCGGACTTGCGTGCCTTGTTTGCAGCAGCCTTGACCTTGTTTACCTTGACTCTCTTCATTGCGGACTTGATATTTGCCATTCTTTCCACCTCCTTGAACCTGCGGCTCACGCTGTGTATAACCACACGGAAACCGCATACAGTAAAGACAGTACCCACCTTTCGGCGTTGACACAGCCGCTGTCTTTGGCATGGCTGTAATGACTCAGCCATATAAGCTAAATCTTATTTTATCATTCCGGGGCGCAAATTGCAATAGGCAATTTCAAAATAATCTCACAATTTTTTGTGTTGAATTCTGTGCAACTGCACAACCCGGAGAAAGGAGCGTTTATGAACATCCGGACAGACCTTGCTCTGGAGGGGGTGGATGCGGAACAGATCCGGGAGGGCATCACCCGTACCACCCGGGGCAGCGCCTTTTCCATCACCGAGATCCGCATCCAGGAGGACAGGCACGGCGCCCCCATCGGCAAGAAGAAGGGCAGATACATCACCCTGGAGGCAGGGGCGCTGAGCCGGTTTTCCGACCGGTATGAGGATATGGCGCAGGAGCTTGCGAAGGAGCTGCGGCAGTTCCTTCCACCGGGGCATGTGCTGGTGGTAGGACTTGGAAACAGTCAGATCACCCCGGATGCCCTGGGGCCACAGGCGGCAAACCAGGTGCTTGCCACCCGGCATCTGAAAACCGAGCTGGGCGAAGAGGATCCCTTCCTGGCAGGGCTGCGTCCGGTCAGCGTGCTGGCAGGGGGCGTGCTGGGGCAGACCGGCATCGAAAGCGCAGAGCTGGTGCAGGCGCTGCAGGGGCGCCTGTGTCCGGCAGCCATCATTGCAGTGGACGCCCTTGCATGCTCCGAGCTGAACCGGCTGGGCACCACCATCCAGATCTCCGACGCAGGAATATCTCCCGGCAGCGGGGTGCAGAATAAGCGTAAAGAGCTTTCCGCCGGAACCCTGGGGATCCCGGTGCTGGCGGTGGGGGTTCCTACGGTGGTGGATATGGGCACCATTGTGGAAAGCCTCACCGGAGCGCCTCCGAAGCAGGAAGCCCCCAATATGATGGTGACCCCACGGGACATTGACAAGCTGACCCAAAGAGCCGCCGGACTCATCGCCTGCGGCATCAATCTGGCACTGCATCCCCAACTGAGCATAGAGGATGTGGAGTGCCTGATGGCATAAGGAGGATATGCATATGAAACTCACACCCCAGACCTATCAGAAGATGGCGGAGCAGGCATCGCCTCCCACCAAAAGCTGGATCACCATTCCCAGCGCCTTTCTCATCGGGGGCGGCATCTGCACCCTGGGGGAGGTGTTCCTGAACCTGTTCACCCGCATGGGGGCAGAAAAGGAGGCGGCAAGCGCCTGGGCATCCATCTGCCTGATCTTCCTCAGTGCCCTGTTCACCGGGCTGGGCTTGTACGAAAAGCTGGCAAAATTCGCCGGTGCCGGCACCCTGGTGCCCATTACGGGCTTTGCCAACGCCATGGTATCCCCGGCGCTGGAGTCCAGGACCGAGGGCTTCGTGCTGGGGGTGGGGGCAAAGCTGTTCACCATCGCCGGGCCGGTGATCCTGTACGGCTGCACCGCCTCGGTGCTGTACGGCATCATCTATTATTTCATCCGATAAAAGCAGCCGGGCATCTGCCCGGCTGCTTTGGCTTACAGGGGGTCATCCGATCCGATGGTCCATATTGAACACAGCCTTCCAGTTGCCCTCGATGTTCCGCCAGGTGGTAGTCACCCGGAACGTGCCGGCAAGCTCCTGGTTCGCCGGATCGCTGACCTGGGTGTGAACCACATAGTGTACCTGCACACTGTCCACGTCCTGGTTCACGATCTCGAACTGCTCCAGAATGAAGGAGGCACAGTCAAATTCCGGAATGATCCGGGCATACTCTGCGCCGGTACAGCACTGTCCCCCGCAGACCATCACCGCATCCGGGGATACCACCTCCAGAAACGCCTCCGGATCCCGGTGCTTTGCCGCCTCCCACATTCTCACTTCAAGCTCATAAATATACGCCATTCCTGTTCCTCCTGTATCCCATTTCCCATATCCATTCCGTATTTGTTTCGTCGTTTTATACAAGCTATATTATATCACACGCTCCGCACAAAAAACAATTGCCTTTTTCCCCAAAAACGTGTATAATAGTAGTATGCATGTTGTGTGGAATGTGTGCAAAGGCGGAAATGAATAATTATACTGTATATTCAGCATAATATCCAGAATTATACGAAAAAATATGCATAATTATTCAGAAACCCCTTGACAAATCCACAGAAGGGTGTATAATAAGGCTATACCAAGTATTGAACAGGAGGTTCTCAACAATGGCAAAGGAAATCAAAAAGGTCGTACTGGCATATTCCGGCGGTCTGGACACATCCATCATCATTCCGTGGCTGAAGGAAAACTACAACAACTGCGAGGTTATCGCAGTATCCGGCGACGTAGGGCAGGGCACCGAGCTGGATGGTCTGGAGGAAAAGGCAAAGAAGACCGGCGCATCCAAGCTGATCGTTGCAGATCTGAAGAAGGAATTCATCGAAGATTATGTATACCCCACCGTGAAGGCAGGGGCAGTTTACGAGAACCGCTATCTGCTGGGCACCTCCTTTGCACGGCCCATTATCGCAAAGCGCATTGCTGAGATCGCACTGGCGGAGGGGGCTGACGCCATCTGCCACGGCTGCACCGGCAAGGGCAACGACCAGGTTCGGTTCGAGCTTGCCATCAAGGCATTTGCACCGGATATGGAGATCATCGCACCCTGGAGAATCTGGAGCATCAAGTCCCGGGACGAGGAGATCGATTACGCAGAGGCCCACAACATTCCCCTGAAGATCAACCGGGAAACCAACTACTCCAAGGACAAGAACCTGTGGCATCTGTCCCACGAGGGTCTGGATCTGGAGGATCCGGCAAACGAGCCCCAGTACAACAAGCCAGGCTTCCTGGAACTGGGCGTTTCTCCGGAAATGGCGCCCGACAAGCCCACCTACATCACCATCCACTTTGAAAAGGGCGTACCCACCATGCTGGACGGCAAGGAGCTGGACGGTGTGGGTATGGTTTCCGCACTGAACAAGCTGGGCGGCGAGAACGGCATCGGTCTGGCTGACCTGGTGGAGAACCGTCTGGTGGGCATGAAGTCCAGAGGCGTGTACGAAACCCCCGGCGGCGCCATCCTCTACCACGCACACGAGGTGCTGGAGACCATCTGCCTGGATAAGGAAACCGCACGGATGAAGCAGTACCTGGGCATCAAGTTCGCTGACATCGTATACAACGGTCAGTGGTTCACACCTCTGCGTGAGGCGCTGAGCGCATTTGTGGACAAGACCCAGGAAACCGTCACCGGCGACGTAAAGCTGAAGCTGTACAAGGGCAACATCATCAACGCCGGCGTTACTTCTCCCTACACCCTGTACGATGAGGAGGTTGCCACCTTCGACGCCGACAATGTATACAACCAGAAGGACAGCGCCGGATTCATCAACCTGTTCGGTCTGCCCATCAAGGTCAAGGCAAAGCTGGATCAGAAGCGGAACAACAAGTAATTTACCCGGAAGGATACATACACAGCACGGGCGGCAGATTCTGTCGCCCCCTGTGTTTTTTCTGTTTTGGCAACAATCCACAGGGCATTTCTCTGTGGGATGTTGCTGCAACAGAACCCACAGGCAATACCACACAGGCTTTGCGGGGTGTTGCCCAACAACATATAGGAGGATATCATTGATGAAACACAACAGACTGGCTGCCGGCATCCTTGCCCTGACTCTGGCGTTTGGCATGACTGCATGCGGCGAGGACAGCAGCGCAGATTCCACCGCTGCAACCACCGGAGCATCCACCCCCGCTTCCACAGAAGCATCCGCACAGGGGGCAATGGAGGCAACAGCGGCTACTACAGAGGCTGCTGCAACAGAGGGGGCAACAGAGGCTGCCACCGAAGCACAGGCAGACCCCAAGGATGCAGTGCTGCCCACCAGCTATGGGGATTCCTACTGCAAGAAATTTTCCGAGCGGTATTCCGATGAGGCTCTGACCATGGACTGCTCCATGCGTATGTCCATGCTGGGTACCCAGCTGGACTATCAGATCTACACCACCTACTCCAAGGCAAAGAACGCCATGTACTCGGAGGTCACCATGTCCGGGGGCGGCGAGACCTACTCCATTATCATGTACTGGGACAAGGACGCCTGCTACACCCTGCTGCCGGTGGAGAAGATGTATTCCGTCAAGGACGAAGGACTGGATCTGGAGGAATACATGGAGGAAAGCGGCATGGGACAGATTACCGGCAATGCGGAGGATCTGACCCTGGACAAGGCGGAATTTGTCACCGTGAAGGGCAAGGACTGCGTGAAGGAAACCTATCAGTTTGACCAATCCGAGGCGACATATATTTTTGACCTTGCCACCGGGGATCTGCTGTCCATCAGCACCAGCATGGAAGGCACGGAGATTTCCAGCATGGAATTCACTACCCTCAACGGCACCTGTGACGAAAGCAAGCTGGTGATGCCGGATCTCACCGGCTACACCAAATCCGATACAGACCTGGCAAACTGATACCCGGAGAAAGGAAGAGGGCTATGGCAAAATTATGGGCAGGAAGATTCTCCAAGGAGGTTGACGAAACCGTCAACGCCTTCAATTCCTCCATCGCCTTTGACGGCAGAATGTACAAGCAGGATATCACCGGCAGCATCGCCCACGCCACCATGCTGGGGGACTGCGGCATCATCTCTAAAGAGGACAGCCGGCAGATCATAGAGGGACTGCAGGGGATCCTGGCGGATCTGGAATCCGGGGAACTGGAATTGGATCCCACGGCGGAGGATATCCACATGTTCGTGGAGGCAGAGCTGACCAAGCGGCTGGGGGATGTGGGCAAGCGGCTCCACACCGCCCGTTCCCGGAATGACCAGGTTGCACTGGATATCCGGCTGTATCTGCGGGAGGAAATGGGAGAGATCCGCAGTCTGACCGCAAAGCTGCTGCATACCCTGTGCGATCTGGCACAGCAGCACCTGGACACCATCATGCCCGGATACACCCACCTGCAGCGGGCACAGCCCATTACCCTGGGGCATCACCTGATGGCGTATGCCCAGATGCTGCTGCGGGATTATGACCGGCTGCTGGATACGGAAAAGCGCATGAACTACTGTCCCCTGGGCAGCTGCGCCCTGGCGGGCACCACCTACCCCATCGACCGGCAGCAGACCGCAAAGCTGCTGGGCTTTACCGCCCCCATGGCAAACAGTCTGGACGGGGTATCCGACCGGGACAGCTGCGTGGAGCTGGCAAACGCCCTGGCGCTGCTGATGACCCACCTGTCCCGGTTCTCCGAGGAGATCATTCTCTGGTGCTCCTGGGAATTCAAGTTCATTGAACTGGACGATGCCTACGCCACCGGCAGCTCCATCATGCCCCAGAAGAAGAATCCGGATATCACCGAGCTGATCCGGGGCAAGACCGGCAGAGTGGTGGGGGATCTGACCACCCTGCTGGCTATGCTGAAGGGACTGCCCCTTGCCTACAACAAGGATATGCAGGAGGACAAGGAGGCCATCTTCGATGCCATCGACAACGTGAAGCTGTGCCTGAAAACCTTTACCCCCATGCTTGCCACCATGCGTGTGCTGAAGGACAATATGCGTGCCGCTGCCGCCCGGGGCTTTATCAACGCCACCGATTGTGCAGACTATCTGGTGAAGAAGGGGCTGCCCTTCCGGGATGCCTATAAGATCACCGGCACCCTGGTTGCCGCATGCATCCGGCAGGGGCTGACTCTGGAGACCCTGCCCCTGGAGCAGTACCGGGAAATGCACCCCCTGTTCAGCGAGGACGTGTACCAAGCCATCAGTCTGGACACCTGCGTCCGGGAGCGCCGTTCTGAGGGCGGCCCTGCACCGGAATCCGTCCGGCGGCAGATCGATCTGACCCGGGCACAGATGGAGGCTTGGGGCATATGAAGGGCAGACAGCTGAAATTCATCCTGCTGCTGTGTACCCTGGCGGTACTGGCATATCTGGCAGGAGAGATCCTGCTGCTGTTCGTGTTTGACAACAACAATATCTGGGTATCCCGGGGCTGGCTGATCGCCGTGTTCGTTGCAACCCTTGCCATCAGCGTATGGAAATGCCCCAGGGATCCGGATCAACACAAAGGAGAATGACTTATGCCGGTTCAGGTTTATATTGACGGACAGGAGGGCACCACCGGGCTGAAGATCCTGGAGCGCTTTAATGGCCGCAGCGACATTGCCCTGCTGAAGATCGACCCGGAAAAGCGGAAGGACAACGCAGAGCGAAAGCGGCTGATCCATCAGTCGGACATTACCTTTCTGTGCCTGCCGGACGCTGCTGCTGTGGAGGCGGTAGCCCTGGCAGAGGGCAGCAATACCCGGATCATTGACGCATCCACCGCCCACCGGACCAATCCGGACTGGGCATACGGCTTTCCGGAGCTGAGCCCGGCACACCGGGAAAGGATCCGCACCAGCCAGAGAGTGGCTGTGCCCGGCTGCTATGCCAGCGGCTTCATTTCCCTGGTGTATCCCCTGGTACAGGCCGGGATCCTGCCGGCGGATTACCCGGTGACCGCATACGCCCTGTCCGGCTACAGCGGCGGCGGCAAAAAGGCAATTGCCCAGTATACGGATCCGAACCGGGACGGCTGCTTTGACGCACCCCGGCTCTATGCCCTGGGGCAGACCCACAAGCATATGCCGGAAATGCAGAAAATTTCCGGGCTTGCCTATCCCCCCATGTTCAATCCCATTATCTGCGACTTTTTCAACGGCATGATCGTGTGCGTGCCCATCCTGACCCGGCTGCTGCCCAAGGCGGTGCCCCCGGAGCAGGTGCATGCCGCATTTGCCGCCCACTATGCAAACCAGCGCTTTGTGCATGTGACCGCCCTCCAGGGCAGCGATGTGCTGCCGGATGGGTTCATGTCCGCAAATCCCCTTGCAGGCTCCAATGACCTGGAGGTATTCGTCTGCGGCAACCATGACCGGATCCTGCTATGCGCACGGCTGGACAATCTGGGCAAGGGCGCATCCGGTGCGGCAGTCCAGTGTATGAATCTGATGATCGGGGCGCCGGAGGATACCGGTCTGACCTCGGTGTATGAAAAGGAGTAAGCAGCCATGAAGCTTCAGAAATTTGACGGCTATACATTTGTGGAGGGAGGGGTCTGCGCTGCGCAGGGCTTTCTGGCAAACGGCATCCAGTGCGGTCTTGCCCACAAGGCGCTCAGCGAGGACGCTCCCTCCCCCACCGCCGGGAAGAAGAAACATGACCTGGCAGTGATCTACGCAGAGGTACCCTGCGCTGCCGCAGCGGTCTACACCACCAACAAGGTCAAGGGCGCACCCATTCTGGTGACCCGGGAGCATCTGAAAAACGGCACCGCCCAGGCGGTGATCGTCAACTCCGTCAACGCCAACACCTGCAACCCGGACGGAGTGGAGAAGGCAACAAAAATGTGTCAGCTGGCGGCGGATGCCTTAAAGCTGGAGGAAAGCGAGATCATCGTGGCATCCACCGGGGTCATCGGACAGGTGCTGCCCATCGAGCCCATTGCCGCAGCCGTACCGGAGCTGTGCAAGGGGCTGAATCCCAAGGGAAATGCTGCCGCAGTGGAGGCAATTATGACCACCGACACCATGCCCAAGGAGATCGCCGTGTCCTTCACCCTGGGCGGAAAGCCCTGCAAGCTGGGAGGCATGCTCAAGGGCAGCGGTATGATCCACCCCAACATGGCAACCACCCTGACCTTCCTGACCACGGATGCGGACATTGCCCCGGCACTGCTCCAGCAGGCTCTGTCCGATGTGGTAAAGCTGACGCTGAACCGGGTCAGCGTGGACGGGGACACCTCCACCAACGATATGGTCTGCGTGCTGGCAAACGGTAAGGCAGGCAATGCCCCCATCCGCACCGCCAATGCAGACTACGACACCTTCAAGCAGGCGCTGTATGTGATCCTGCTGAACCTTGCCCGGATGATGGCACGGGACGGAGAAGGCGCCACCAAGCTCATCACCTGCCTGTGCGAGGGTGCGCCGGACGAAAAGACGGCGGAGATCGTGGCAAAGAGCGTGATCACCTCCAGCCTGGTGAAAACCGCAATGTTCGGCAGGGATGCCAACTGGGGCAGAATCGCCTGTGCCGCCGGGTATGCCCAGGCGGACTTTGACCTGGAAAAGCTGGACATTGACGTGGCATCCGAGAACGGCAGAATCGCCGCATGCCGGAAGGGCGTGATCCCGGACTTCTCCGAGGAGGAGGCTGCAAGGATCCTGGAGCCGGAGGAGATCCGGATCTGCATCCATCTGAACAGCGGCCTGTGCAGTGCGGTGTGCTGGGGCTGTGATCTGACCTATGACTATGTAAAGATCAACGGCGACTATCGATCATAAGCCCGAACGGCTGCAATATCAAACAACTTGGAGTGATACATATGGAAATTCCTGAAAACATCCCGAATTCTGTCCGGTCAAAGATTCTGATCGACGCCCTGCCCCATATCCAGCGGTACAACGGCAAGATCGTGGTGGTCAAGTACGGGGGCAACGCCATGACCAACGAGGCGCTGAAGCAGGCGGTCATGAGCGATATCGTGCTGTTGTCCCTGGTGGGCATCAAGGTAGTGCTGGTACACGGGGGCGGCCCGGAAATCAACGATATGCTCCGGCGGCTGAACATTGAAAGTAAGTTCATCGGCGGGCTGCGGTACACGGACAAGGAAACCGTGGACGTGGTGAAGATGGTGCTTGCCGGCAAGGTGAACAAGGAACTGGTTGCCCTTCTGGCGGAGCATCAGGGCAGCGCAGTGGGTCTGTGCGGTATTGACGGGCAGATGCTCATGGCGGAAAAGGTAGAAAGCGAACAGGATCTGGGCTATGTGGGTGACATCGTCAGCGTGAACACCAAGCCCATTCTGGATGCGCTGAACGGTGGGTATGTGCCGGTGATCGCCACGGTGGCAAGCAGCAAGTCCGGTCAGACCTACAACGTGAATGCGGACACGGCGGCTGCACGGATCGCCGCAGAGCTGAAGGCGGAAAACCTGATCCTCATGACGGACATTGCAGGACTGATGCGGGACAAGGACGACCCCTCCACGCTGATGCCCTTTGTGAACGTCAGCGAGGTGCCCTTCTTAAAGCGGCAGGGCATCATCTCCGGAGGCATGATCCCCAAGATCGACTGCTGCGTGGAGGCAGTACGCCGGGGCGTACACAAGACCGTTATCATCGACGGCCGGATCCCCCACTCCATCCTCATTGAGCTGCTGTCCAACGAGGGCATTGGCACCCAGTTCAAATAAGACGCAAAAGTATTGACTTGTTCATAAACTAAAGCATTGCAATTTTTCCTGTGTCGGGGTAAAATAAGAATGCAGGGTAAATTGCACAAAAAGCAATCCCCACAGCAAAGGAGATTATCCGAATGGATACAATAGAACAGTTTAACAGCCATGTGATGCAGACCTATGACCGGCTGCCCCTGGTGATGGAATCCGGCAGCGGCAGAACCTGTACCGATGAGGACGGCAAGCGCTACCTGGATTTCGGCAGCGGCATCGGCACCAACAGCCTGGGGTACTGCGATCCTGCCTGGGCGGACGCAGTGTGCGCCCAGGTTCGCAGCATGCAGCACACTTCAAATTACTACTACACAAAAGTACAGGCGGATTTCGCAGAGCGGCTGTGCCAGATCACCGGCTATAAGCGGGTGTTCTTCGGCAATTCCGGCGCAGAAGCCAACGAATGCGCCATTAAGCTGGCAAGAAAATACAGCTTTGATAAATACGGCGCAGGCAGAAATGTGATCATCACCCTGCGCAACTCCTTCCACGGCAGAACCATGGCGACCCTGAGCGCCACCGGGCAGGACTGCTTCCACAACTACTTCTTCCCCTTCCCGGAGGGCTTTGTGTACGCCGAAGCCAACGACATTGACGATCTGCTCAAGAAGATGCACAACAACGTGTGCGCCGTGATGCTGGAATACATCCAGGGCGAAGGGGGCGTGGTGCCCCTGGACAGCAAGTATGTGGATCAGCTCTACGATTTCTGCGCAAAGCGGGATATTCTGGTGATCGCTGACGAGGTTCAGACCGGCGTGGGCAGAACCGGCACCTTCCTGGCAGGAGAGCAGTACGCCAAGAAAGCGGACATCACCACTCTTGCCAAGGGGCTGGGCGGCGGTCTTCCCATCGGTGCATGCCTTGCCAACGGCAAATGCGCTGACGTGCTCACCAAGGGCATGCACGGCTCCACCTTCGGGGGCAATCCGGTGGTCTGCGCCGGTGGGCTTGCGGTGCTGGAGCAGGTGGCAAAGCCGGATTTCCTGGCACAGGTACTGGCAAAGGGCGCTCACATCCGTGCCGCCCTCCGGGACTGCGAGGAGGTCACGGAGATCACCGGTCTGGGTCTGATGCTGGGGCTGACGCTGAAAACCAAACAGGCGGCGGACGTGAAGCAGGCAGCCTTCCAGCGGGGTCTGCTGGTGCTGACGGCGAAGGATAAGGTGCGGTTGCTCCCGCCGCTGAACATCACCATCGGGGAGCTGGACAGCGGTCTTGCGATTCTCAAGGAGTGCCTGAGCCAGTAAGACTGACGAACATCAATGCATTGCATCGGGGGAGGGAAACGCTTATATGGTTCTTTACATCATACCCAAGGGAAGCAAATACAACGTACAGGACGAAAAGGGCCGTATCATTTATACCATTAAGAAAAAAGGCTTTGGCGGCAAAATGCAGCTGTTTGACGCAAGCGGCTACGAAATGTACACCATGACGAGCGATTTTTCCCAAAAGCATCCCTCCTTTGACATACTGCTGGACGGAAATCCATATATTATGGTCAAGTGCAAGTCCCGGTTCCTGGATCCTTCCATCGTAGGACAGGGCAATATGGGTACCTACTGGCTCAAGAGCCAGGACCGGATGCGGTTCGAGCTCACAAAGGATGATGTGAACATTGGCAGCATCCTCTCCCAGCCCATGCCCAAGGGGGATGTGCAGTTTGAGATGACGATCAACGACAAGGAATTTGACGACGCACTGGTACTGTTTGCGGTGTGCATCGACTTTTCCTTTTACAAGTACAAGAAATGACGGAGGTTTACTTATGAAGCACTTACTGAAAATGCTGGACATGAGCCAGGAGGAGATCATTGACATTCTGAACCTGGCGGATCAGCTGAAATACGAGCTCAAGCACGGCATTCCCCACCCCATGCTCAAGGGCAAGTCTCTGGGTATGATCTTCCAGAAGGCATCCACCCGGACGAGAGTTTCCTTTGAAACCGGTATGTACCAGCTGGGCGGTCATGCTCTGTTTCTGTCGGCGGACGATCTGCAGATCGGCAGAGGCGAGCCGGTGGAGGATACCGCACGGGTACTGTCCCGGTACATTGACGGCATTATGATCCGCACCTTCGCCCAGAAAGAGGTGGAGGATCTGGCGGAGTACGGCTCCATCCCGATCATCAACGGGCTCACCGACCTGTCCCACCCCTGCCAGGTGCTGGCGGATCTGATGACCATCCGGGAATTCAAGGGTAGCTTTGACGGCTTGAAAATGTGCTACATCGGAGACGGCAACAACATGGCAAACTCCTTGATCGTAGGGGGTCTGAAGGTTGGTATGCAGGTTTCCGTTGCCTGCCCGGAGGGCTACCGGCCGGATCCCATGGTTATGGACTTTGCACAGAAGGATCCGGGCTTCTCCATTACCAATGTGCCCCTGGAGGCTGCCAAGGACGCAGATATCCTGCTGACGGATGTGTGGGCATCCATGGGACAGGAGGGCGAAATCGCAAAGCGCCGCATTGCCTTTGCAGGGTACCAGATCAACGACGAGATCATGGCGGCTGCCAAGCCGGACGCTATGGTGATGCACTGCCTGCCGGCACACCGGGAGGAGGAGATCACCGCCAAGGTCTTTGAGGAACATGCCAAGGAGATCTTTGAGGAGGCGGAAAACCGGCTCCACGCCCAGAAGGCGGTCATGGTTCGCCTGATGGCAGACTAAAGCAAACAAAGCAAGCCGCTCCGTATGCTGATACGGGGCGGCTTTTTGCGTACAGAAACAGAAAGGGTACCGGAAATCCGGTACCCTTTGCGGCTTCATTCAGCCTGCTGGCTGTCGATGTAAGCAACGATGTCGCCTACGGTCTTGATATTGTCCACAGCCTCGTCCGGGATCTCGATGTCGAACTCCTCGGAAATGATTACGATCAGATCCACAACGTCCAGAGAATCGATGCCCAGATCCTCCTGCATGTCAGCCTCCGGTGTAACGAGTGCCTCGTCCACGTCAAACTGTTCCACAATAATCGCCTTTAGCTTATCGAATGTCATAGTATTTCCTCCAAACATATATTTCACGCCACAGGGCGCATTGAACCCACGCTCCGGTCATTCCCGGAAGGCGCCGATTTTTCTAAACTTAGTATAGCGTTCTTCCAGCAAAACGTCAATATCTTTTCGCAAATTTTCTTGAATTTTTATGGACAAAAATTTGTGCAGCGCCGACGATATTTTGTCTATATCGTTGTGCGCCCCTCCGGCAGGCTCCGGAATGATCCCGTCCGCCACCCCGAGGGTCAGCATATCCTCCGCTGTCATGTGCAGCAGCTCACAGGCTTCCTTCTCCCGGCTGCCGTCCTTCCAGAGGATGCTGGCAAAGCCACGGGGGGAGATCACGGAATACAGGGCGTTTTCCAGCATGCCCAGGGCATCGCACACCCCAAGCGCCAGGGCGCCGCCGCTGCCCCCTTCTCCCAGCACCACGGAAACCACCGGGGTGCGAAGCTGCATAAATTCCGCCAGATTCCGGGCAATCGCCTCGCCCTGTCCCCGGTTTTCCGCATCGATGCCGCAGAAGGCGCCGGGTGTGTCGATCAGGCAGATCACCGGTCGGCGGAATTTCTCCGCCTGCTTGGCAAGCCGCAGCGCCTTCCGGTAGCCCTCCGGGTGGGGCATGGCGAAATTGGCTGCCTTGTTTTCCGCAAGGTTCCTGCCCTTCACCTGTGCCAGCACCGTCACCGGCGTGCCGTCCAGCCTGCCGATGCCTCCCAGCAACGCTCCATCGTCCCCGAAAAGCCGATCTCCGTGAAGCTCGAAAAACTCCGTGAAGACCCGGGGGATGTAATCCCGCACCGTAGGCCGTGCCGGGTTGCGGATCAGCTGTAAGCGTTCCCACGCTGTCCGTTCGTTCATGCCTTCACCTCCCCGTAGCCGTGAAGCCGCAGCAGCTGCTCCAGGGTCTGGCGCATGTTCCGCCGGGATACAATAGCATCCACAAAGCCCTGTTCCAGCATATGCTCTGCCAGCTGGAAGCCCTCCGGCAGCCGCTGATGGATGGTGTTCTCAATGACCCGTCTGCCGGCAAAGCCGATGAGCACCTTTGGCTCCGCCAGGATGATATCCCCCAGGGAGGCAAAGGAGGCGGTCACGCCGCCGGTGGTGGGATCCGTCAGCACAGTGATGTACAGCAGCCCTGCGGCACTGTGCCGTGCCACTGCCCCGGAGGTTTTCGCCATCTGCATCAGGGACACCATGCCCTCCTGCATCCGTGCGCCGCCGGATGCGGTAAACACGATGATGGGCAGTCCCGCTTTGGTGGCATGCTCAAAGGCACGGGTGAGCTTCTCCCCCACCACGCTGCCCATACTGCCCATCATGTACCGGGGATCCATCACCGCCAGCGTCACCGGGATTCCCCCGATCCGGCAGTCTCCGGTGATAATGGCGTCCGTCAGCCCGGTATTCGCCCGAAGCACCATCTGCTTTTTCTCATAGCCGGGAAAGCCGATGGGGTTGCAGCTGCGCATACGGGCATCCGCCTGGACAAAGGAGCCGGGATCCGCCGTGAGAATGATCCGTGCCGGGGCATTGAGCCGGTCATGGAAGCTGCAGTGGGGGCATACATGATCCGAAGCCTCAAAGGAGGACAGGGGACTTGCCGTGCGGCACCGGGGGCACTTGTAGGTTTCCTCCGGTGGTCGCTTGGGTTCATCGGACAGGCGGCTCCGCACCTGGGAAAACAGTTCCTCAAGCATTGCCTGCACCACCCTTCTTCTCCAGCTCCGCCAGATAGCCCGTATCGTAGGTGCCGCTGCGGAAAGCATCACTGCGGATCAGCTCCAGCTGCATGTCGATGTTGGTATCCACCCCGTCCACCAGAAATTCCGCCAGCGCCCAGTTCATCTTGGCAATGGCCTGGGCACGGGTGGGTGCATGGACGATGAGCTTCGCCAGCATGGAATCGTAAAAGGGCGGAATCTGACAGCCCTGATAGATGGCGGAATCCACCCGCACGCCGGGCCCTCCCGGCATGTACAGCCCCTGGATCACACCGGGACAGGGGCGGAAGTTCTCCGCCGGATTTTCCGCCAGGATCCGGCACTCAATGGCATGCCCCCGGATCTGAACGTCGGACTGGGTAAAGCCCAGCGGCTCCCCGGCGGCGATCCGCAACTGTGCCTGCACCAGGTCAATGCCGGTGACCGCCTCGGTTACAGGATGCTCCACCTGGATCCGGGTATTCATCTCCATGAAGAAAAATTCCTTCCCGTCGGTGAGAAATTCCACCGTACCCGCATTGGTAAAGCCGCACTGCTTTGCCGCCCGGACTGCCGCATCCCCCATCTGCTGACGCAGGGCGGGAGAAAGAATGGCACAGGGGCTTTCCTCCATCAGCTTCTGCTTGCGCCGCTGCATGCTGCAGTCCCGCTCCCCCAGATGCACCACATTGCCCTGGGAATCCGCCAGAATCTGCACCTCCACATGTCTGGGATGCAGCAGCAGCCGTTCCATGTACACATCCGCACAGCCAAAGCAGGAGGCTGCCTCCTCGGAGGCGGTGCGCATCTGGCTTTCCAGCTCCTCCTCCCGGTACACGGGACGGATGCCCCGCCCACCACCTCCGGCGGATGCCTTGATGAGCAGGGGATAGCCGATCTTTGCGGCAATCTCCTTGGCGGATGCCAGGTCAGCCACGATCCCGTCAGAGCCGGGGATCACCGGCACCCCTGCCGCCTGCATGGTCTGCTTTGCCCGTGCCTTATCCCCCAACAGGGTAATGGCTTCCGGGGAGGGCCCCACGAAAATCAGCCCTGCCTCCCGGCACTGCCGGGCAAAATCCGCATCCTCGGACAAAAAGCCGAAGCCTGGATGCACCGCATCACAGCCGGTGATCCTGGCAGCGGTCAGCAAAGCGTTCGCCTTCAGGTAGCTGTCCCGGGCGGCAGGCTTGCCGATGCACACCGCCTGGTCTGCCAGCTGCACATGCAGCGCATGCCGGTCGGCGGTGGAATACACCGCCACGCAGCGGATCCCCATCTCCCGGCAGGCACGGATGATCCGCACTGCGATCTCGCCCCGGTTGGCGATCAAAACCTTTTTCAGCATGGCTCTCCTCACTCCTGCTCCACAGGGGGCACCAGCACGAACTTGATCTGGGCGGAGGCTGCTACCTCATCCCCCACATAAGCCGTACCCTCGCCTACGCCGATGCGCCCCAGATTCTTCACAATGGAAACCTCCAGCCGCAGGGTATCCCCCGGCACCACCTGCCGGCGGAATTTCGCCTTGTCGATGCCGGAGAACATCCCGATCTTGCCCTTATTCCGGGGCAATGCCAGCATGGCAACCGCACCAGCCTGCGCCATCATTTCCACCAGCAGTACGCCGGGTGTCACCGGCATGCCGGGAAAATGCCCCTTGAACCAGAATTCCTCCGGCGTCATGTGCTTGGTTGCCACACAGCGCACACCCGGCTCCATTTCGTTGATCTCATCGATCAGCAGGAAGGGATCCCGGTGGGGGATCAGCTCCATGATCTGCGCCCGATCCATCAGTACTGCCATATGCCGCTCCTATTCTATCCGCAGGATGGGCTGGTCAAATTCCACCGCATCCCCGTTCTGTACCAGAATCTCTGCCACGATGCCATCCTGCTCGCAGAGCACCTCGTTCATCAGCTTCATAGACTCGATGATCATCAGCACGTCCCCCTTCTTCACCCGCTTGCCAACGGTCACAAAGGGCTCGCTTTCCGGAGAGGGTGCTGCATAATAAGTCCCCACCAAGGGCGCCTTCACCCAGGTGCCCGATACCGCAGCCGGTGCTGTCGGGGCATCCTCCTGGGGAGCCGCCGGAGGGCATACCGGGGGCATACCCATGGGGGCGGGCATGGGGGCGGGCTTTTTTCCCTTGATGGTCAGCTTCTTGTCCCCATCCTCCAGGGTCAGCTCCCCCAGATCATTGTCCCGCAGGATCCGGGCAAGCTGCTCCAGCAGCTCCGGATCAAACTGTCCGAATAGTTTTTCCATAGTCGTATCCTCCTACGCCTGCCGGATGCACAGGCATGCGTTGTGTCCGCCAAAGCCCAGATTGTTGGTCAGAGCCGCCCGGACAGTTCCGGTCACGTTGCCGCTGCCGCAGTAATCCAGGTCGCATTCCGGATCCGGCGTGGTGTAGCCCACCGTCCGGTGGATCAGCCCGGTTTCCACGGATTTAGCGGTTACAATGGCTTCCACCGCCCCGGCACCTCCCAGAAGATGCCCGATCATGGACTTGGTGGAGTTCACCTTCAGCTTGTATGCGTGCTCCCCGAAGGCTGCCTTGATGGCGGCAGTCTCGCTGGCATCGTTCAGACCGGTGGAGGTACCGTGGGCGTTGATATAGTCAATATCCTCTGCTCCAAGTCCCCCTTCTTCATATGCCATCCGCATGGCTGCTGCGGCAGCTGCCCCGTCCGGTGCCGGTGCGGTCTGGTGATAGGCATCACAGGTTGCCCCGTAGCCGCATACCTCTGCATAAATTTTTGCACCCCGTGCCACGGCGGATTCGTAGGACTCCAGCATCAGCGCCCCGGCACCCTCCCCGATGACGAAGCCGCTGCGCTCCTTGTCGAAGGGGATGGATGCTTTGGACAGCTCCGTTGTCTTGGTGAGAGCACGCATATTCTGAAAGCCAGCCAGGGTGAAGGTGGTCAGTGCGCTTTCCGAGCCGCCGCACAGACAGCAGTCCAGATAGCCGTCCTTGATCTTCCGGAACGCCTCGCCGATGGCGTGGGTGGAGGATGCACAGGCGGTCACGGTAGCAAAATTCGCCCCCTTGAAGCCGGTTTTCATAGCCACGGTGCCTGCCGCCATGTTGGCGATCATCATGGGCACATACCGGGCGGAAATCTTGCTGACGCCCCCGTCCCGGAAGTGGCTGTATTCCTGCTCCGTCAGACCGATGCCCCCCACGCCTACGCCGAAAATGCAGCCTGCCCGGTAGGGGTCTGCGGCGGCAATGTCATAGCCGCTGTCCCGGAGCGCCTCCAGGGCGGAAACCACCGCAAACTGGGTGAACCGCTCCATGGTTCTGGCATCCTTCTTGTCCAGACAGCCGGAGGGGTCAAAGTCATGCACCTGTCCGGCGAAATGCACACTAAGGGGGGATGCGTCAAAGGTATCGATGGGGGTAATGGCAAGCCGATTTTCCACAACCCCATCCCACAGGGGCTTGACCCCGGTGCCAAAGGGAGTCACTGCCCCCATGCCGGTAATCACTACTCTATGCATAGCTGCTCCTTTCTTACATTACAATGCCGCCGGATACTTCCAGCACCTGTCCGGTGATATAGCTGCCGCCCTCTCCTGCAAGGAATGCCACTGCCGCTGCCACATCCTCCGGCGTTCCGGCACGTCCCAGAGTGATCCGGGACAGAATGGCTTCCTTCTGCTGGTCGGTCATGCTGTCGGTCATGGGTGTCTCGATAAAGCCCGGTGCAATGGCGTTGACCGTAATGCCCCGTGCTCCAAGCTCCTTTGCCGCCGTCTTAGTCATGGCGATCACCGCCCCCTTGGAGGCGCTGTAGTTGCACTGCCCCATATTTCCGTACAGCCCTGCTACTGATGCCATGTTGATGATCCTGCCGCTTTTCTGCCGGAGCATGATGCTCCCTGCCAGCTTCATCAGCATATACACGCTTTTCTGATTGCTGGCAATGACTGCGTCATACTGCTCCTCGCTCATGCGCAGCAGCAGATTGTCCCGGGTGATGCCGGCGTTGTTCACCAGCACATCCAGTCTGCCGTATGCCGCCTTCACATCCTTGATGAGCGCGTCACACTGGGCGTAGTCGGATACGTCCGCCGCAAAGCATGCAGCCTCCGCCCCCAGCTCCCGGCACTGCTGTGCGATCTGCTCCGCCTTCTGCCGGCTTTCCTGCCGGTTGGAGGAATGCACCGCCACCGTATAGCCCTCCTTTGCAAACCGCAGGGCAATGGCTGCCCCGATGCCCTGGGATGCGCCTGTTACCAATGCGATCATGCTTCCACCTCCCTGCCCACTGCCGTACTTCCCAGCAGCTGCTGTGCCTGTGCAAAAATCTCCTCTACGATCTCCTTACAGGGCTTGACCTCATGGATCATGCCGGCAATGGCGCCGCACAGAAAGGAGCCTTCCGCCACGTTGCCATCCTGCACCGCCTTCCGCAGCGCTCCGACGGTCATGCGCTCGAACTCCTCCGGGGTGCCGCCGTTCTGCTCAAATTTCAGCAGGCCCCGGGAGAACTTGGTCTTGATACCCCGACAGGGATGACCGGTGAATCTGCCGGTGACGATGCTGTCCGTATCCTTTGCGGAAAGCACCAGCTTCTGATAGGTTTCGTGAATGTTGCACTCGGTGGACGCTAAGAACCGGGTTCCCAGCTGTACCCCCTGCGCCCCCAGCATGAAGGCTGCCGCCACGCCTCTGCCGTCTGCAATACCCCCGGCGGCAATCACCGGGATCTGCACAGCGTCCACCACCTGGGGCACCAGGCACATGGTGGTGATCTCCCCGATGTGACCGCCGGACTCGGTGCCCTCTGCGATCACTGCGTCCGCTCCTGCCTGCTCCATACGCTTTGCCAGTGCCACGGTGGGGATCACCGGGATCACCTTGATACCGGCTTCCTTCCAGGCGGGAATGTATCTGCCGGGACTGCCTGCACCAGTAGTGACCAGCGACACCTGTTCGTCAATGACCAGCTGGGCAAGGTCTGCCGCATTGGGACTCATAAGCATAATATTGACACCAAAGGGCTTATCCGTCAGTTCCTTTGCCCTCCGGATCTGATCCCGGATATAATCCACCGGGGCAGCTCCTCCGGCGATGAGGCCCACGCCTCCGGCATTGGACACTGCCGCAGCCAGCTGACTGTCTGCGATCCACGCCATGCCTCCCTGCAGCAGGGGATACTGTACCCCCAAAAGCTCCGTGATTCTGGTTTTCATGGATTGACCCTCCTTAATACTCAAATAATACCGCACCCATGGTGAGCCCTGCGCCAAATCCCACCAGGCACACCCGGTCGCCCCGGTTCAGCCTGCCGCTGCGGACTGCCTCGTCCAAAGCAATGGGGATGGAGGCGCTGGAGGTGTTGCCGTATTTGTCCAGATCCACCATGATCCGCTCCATGGGAAATTGCAGCTTCTTTGCGGCGGTTTCAATGATCCGCAGATTCGCCTGGTGGGGGATCAGCAGGTCAATATCCGCTGTCGTCATGCCTGCCTTGTCCAGCACCTGCTGCACCGCCCGGGGCATGGCTTCCGTGGCAAAGCGATACACGGCTCTGCCCTCCTGCCGCAGAAAATCCCCCTGGGGATCCGTCCCCTCCGGCACTGCATGCTCCCCCTTGGAGAACAGGCTGAGCCGCCGGTTCGCATTGGCATACAGACTGGTGACTCCGGTGCCGTCCGCCATCATGTAAGCGCTGTACAGCCCCTGCTTTTTCTCCAGGACGCATGCCCCTGCCCCGTCTCCAAAGAGGATGCAGGAGGAGCGATCGGAAAAGTCCGTGATCCGGGACAGGTTCTCGTTGGATACCACCAGCACATAGGACAGCTCCGGGTCGGTGGCAAGGTACCGTGCCGCCATATCCACCCCGCATACAAAGCCGGTGCAGGCGGAATTGACATCAAACGCCATGGCGTTCACGGCGCCCAGCTCCCGCTGAATCACACAGGCGGTGGCAGGGGTCACATAATCCGGGGTCACGGTGGTGTCGATGATCAATCCAAGCTGCTGGCCGCTGATCCCTGCTGCCTCCAGTGCCTGCCGGGCAGCCTGCAGCCCCATGTACCAGCTTGGCTCCCCGTCGGAAATGTGCCGGGTGACGATGCCGGTGCGGCTGCGGATCCACTCGTCGCTGGTATCCAGAAATGCAGCAAATGCGTTGTTGTCCACGGTCAGCGGGGGAACATACCGCCCCGTTCCGGCAATGCGGATTCCGGTCAAAAAAACCACTCCTCCCTGTTGTGTTTTCTTACTGTTTGTGGTATAGTAACTATAGGCAATTCCATCAGGCAAGCAAAAATACTTTACCTGATTAACTATTTTCAAGACTATTTTAATCCATTTTCAGCGCAATTGCAAGATAGGATGGGCAAATTTCAGTTGGCTTATGCAAATTCGTAAAAAACAACGGGATTTCTCACCAAGTAAAGCGAATGATTGTTCAGTTTTTACAATGCACTGCATGCACAGGAGGCATCTACTTATGAAAAACGTATTACTTTTCACCGGCCAGGGCAGCCAGTTTTCCGGCATGGGAGCGGAGCTTGCCGCCATGCTGCCGGAGGCGTCCGCCATTTACGAGGCGGGCAGTGACATTCTGGGCTTTGACCTGAAAAAAATGTGCCTGGAGGGGGAGGATGCGGTTCTGGCGGAAACCTGCCACGCACAGCCTGCCATTTACGCCACGGAGCTGATCTGCCTGGAGGCGCTGAAGGCACGGGGCATTGCCTGCGAAGGCGTATGCGGCCACTCTCTGGGGGAATACGCTGCCATGACCGCCTGCGGCATGCTGACGGCGGAAAACGGCTTCCGGGCGCTGAAGATCCGGGCACAAGCCATGGATGAAGCGGCAAAGTCCCAGGACAGCGGCATGTACGCCATTCTCCGGATGCCGGCGGAGCGCATCGGGGAGATCTGCGCCCAGACCCCGGGCTATGTGGTACCGGTAAATTTCAACTCCCCGGCACAGACCGTCATCGCCGGCGAGCGGCAGGCAGTGGACGCTGCCGCAAAGGCATGCGCAGCGGAAAAGGCAAGAGCCGTGCCCCT
>UMAT01017411.1_pt1 | contig 25209 bp, 15 predicted proteins | sample 1963781 | NCBI WGS metagenome assembly UMAT01 (sample SAMEA4835923, study PRJEB28245) | human gut metagenome | biome: gut microbiome; material: fecal sample | place: Denmark | collected 2008
CCAGAGAAGAAAACGGAATAAAGCTACTTGCGAAACTTAAATAGAATTATAAAAAGGTTCAATCTAAATAATCCTATAGGAGGAGTGTCATGTGTTTCGTATTAGTTTGGATGGCGTTCTTAAAAGAAGGTGCGGGACTCCTCAAGCCGCACCTTCTCTTAAAATGTGTCTTACAGTTTTATAGAAATCTTTTTACCTGAATAAGTCACTTTCTGGTCGGGTTTCACCGTGACGGTTTCAGCCGACGGTTTGCCCGGTTGCATCAGGGTGATGCGGAAGTTTCGCTTTTTCAGCATATGCGGGAATTCTCCCTGACGGTTGTCGATGGTCAGCGTGCGGGTGGCATCGTTCCAGTGGAAACGGATGGTAGAGAATGCTCCCTTTTCGTAGTTGTAGTTGTCGAACTCGTCTTCGTAAAGGGTGAATTCGCCATCGGCACCCGGGTAGACACAAATGTCCAGGTTGTCCCATTTCTTTTCAGAAGAATATTGTACCTTCGGACCTAAGGGCAGGATGCTTCCGGCCTTGATGTAGAGCGGCAGGATGTCTACCGGGCATTCCCGCTGGATGTCTTGTCCGCCTTCCACGGTTTCGTTGGTCCAGAAATCAATCCATTTCGTGCCTTTCGGCAAGTATACTTTCACCGGTGCGGAAGCCTTGGCCACGTCGGGCACGGTGGTCACGCCCTTGTTGCCTTCTACCTTTTTGGTGTACAGCGGTTCAGTGACAGGACGTACCAAAATCTGCTTGCCGAAGAGATATTCATTGTCCAGCAGGATGGCCTTACGGTCGGTGGCGAAGTCCATCACTAACGGACGCATCATGCAGCCGTCTTCCTGTACTACGGCTCCGTTCAGACTATATATATAAGGTAAGAGGCGGTAGCGGAGTTCGATGGCCCGCTTCTGTGCATCGTAGGCCCAGTCGCCTTCCTTGCCGAAGAGGTCAATTTCGTTCCGCATCGGTGAAGAGCAGTGGTTGCGCATCAGTGGCATGAAACAGCCCCACTGGAACCAGCGGGCATGCAGTTCCTGATAAGCCACATTGGTACAGTCGTTGTTGTATTCCCAGCCGAAGAAACCTCCTAAGTCTGTATTCCAGAACGGGATGCCGCACAGCGTGAAATTCAGTCCGGCCGGAATCTGCTGGCGGAGTACGTCCCAGCTTGATACCACGTCGCCGCTCCAGCTCAGGGCACCGTAGTGCTGCTGGCCCAGGTAGCCCGAACGGGTCATCTGGAACACACGTTTGGCATCCGATACGGCACGCTGGTGTTCATAGATACCCCGGTTGTGGGTCAGCGGGAAGGCATTGTGTACAGAACGGAAGGAGCCGTCGGCCGTTTGCAGGTCGAAGTCGCTTTCCTTGGGGTTCAGGTGGTCAGGTTCCGTAGAGTCGGTCCACCAAGCATCGATGCCCATCTGATGCAAATGGCTGAGGTAACGCCAGTAGAGGTCGCGTGCGTCCTTGTTGAACGGGTCGTACGGATGAGCACCTGATTTGGGCGGCCAGGTTTCGAATTTCAGCAAGGCCCCCATCTTGTCGAGTTCCTTGTACTGGTCGGTCCACGGTCCGAAGCTGGCCCATACGGAAATCATGAGGTGGGCATTATTCTTGTGTACGTATTCCACCATCTCTTCCGGGCTCTTGAAGCGAGGTTTCGGATAGCGGGCGTTCTTGTCTTCGTCGTTCGGCAGGTAGCGCAGGGCAGCCGGATCGTCCATCTTGTTGATGTAGCGCGGGTTCATGAATTTCATGGCGTTCCAGTTGGAATCACATCCCCAGTACTGCCAGTCCTGTACGATACCGTCGAGAGGGATTTCGAGCTTGCGGTACTTGTCGAGCACGCCGCAGAGTTCGTCGGGGCTCTTGTAGCGTTCGCGGCACTGCCAGTAGCCCATGGTCCAGAGCGGGAACATGGTGGCCTTTCCCGTCAGGTCGCGGATACAGGCAATCACGCCGTCCTGCGTACCGTCTTTATAAAGGAAATAATAGTCGGAGCAAAGGCCTACCTGTGAAGAGAATGAGGTTTCGTAGGGCGTGTCGCTGAAATCGGAGATACCCGGATTGTCCCAGTACACGCCGTAGCCTTTTTCGGAAGTGAAATAGGGGATACAGATATTGGTGTTGCCGTTTGACAGGTGAATCTGCTGGTTGCGGTGGTTCATGGCCCCACTCTGGCGTTGTCCCAGTCCGTAGATGGCTTCATCGGGTGCAAGGCTGAAGGCCTGGCTCACGGTATACGCGTCGCGGTTGACATCTTTCCGGGGGATGAAGTTGGTGCCTTCTACTTTTTCATTTAATAAGGTTTTTCCTTTTTCATCGGTGTAAGTCACTTTTCCGGTAGCCACATCCAAGGTCACCTTCATCTTTCCGGCAGTCATGCATACCGTGTTCCCGTTCTGGGTGTACGCAATCTCCACTTTCTCCGGAGTCTTGATGACGGGATAACTTTTTTTCTCGGGCATTTCGGCCGAAGGATATTTCACGACGCGCACGATGGAAGGAGAGTAGAAAATCACTTCCCCGTTCAATACAGGTTGTGCGGTCTGGAATTTTCCCCCTTGAGCAGTCTTTTCAAAATGCTGCGCAAAAGAGGACATACAAGAGGCCAGTGCGGCCAGAAACAGAATTTCTTTTCTCATTTTGTCAATTTGTTTTTCGAAGTTTGAACACTAAGGTTGACGTCACCAAATGTAAAAAGATTCTTTGGCGAGGCGGAGAAAAGAATGTGCCAAAGAGCGGCATAAAATGCTTCAAAAGGCGTTTTGACGCATTTTTACCCCTCTTTTGATTCAGATATACCCTCCTGTTCCTGTTTCTTCTGGTATTCGCTGGGCGTGAGACCGTACTCTTCCTTGAAGCAGGCGGTGAAATATTTCCGGTTGTAATAGCCGAGGGCCAGGGCCACTTCGTTCACGGTGGTATGGCTGTCTTTCAGCATCCGGCAGGCATGCTGCATCTTGACGCGGCGGATGTATTCCAACGGGGTCAGTCCGGTGATGGCCTTCAGCTTGCGGGTCAGGGTGGAGCGCGACATGTTGGCTTTTTCGGCCAGGTGCTGCACGTCGAAATCCGGTTCGCTCAGATTGTCTTCCACGGCTTTCAGAATGTTGTCGAGCAGCATCTTGTCGAGGTTGGCAAACTCCCGGTCGGAAATCTGCACTTCCGGATGGACATCCTGCCGGTTGCCGTTCAAGTACGAGCGCATCTTCATCAGTTCCGTGCTGTCGGCATACAGTTCCTCGTTTTCCTGTTTCATTCTTCGAAGGTAGAAGCGGATACCGGCATAAATTCCACCCACTATGAGGAGCAAGTAAAACGCCATGGCCCATCCGGTTTGGTAGAAGGCTGGCAGACGTTTGATATGGATTCGGGTGATTTTATCACTCCATACGCCGTAGCCGTCTGTCGCTTTCACTTCGAACACGTAGTTTCCTTTGGGAAGGTGTTTGTAGACGGCCATGGGCTGTCCTTCGGCAGTGTAGTTCCATTCCTTGTCGAGTCCGTCCATGCGATAGGCATAACGTATTTTCCTTGCATTCAGGTAGTCGAGCGATGAGAAATGAATTTCCAGACTGTATTCATCGGGCTGGAGAGTCAGGTGCCCTTTCCAGTTTCTTGGTTGGCCCATGACGTTGATACCGGTCAGGAAGGTAGGCGTTTCGGGACTTGGCTGGTCGAGCCGGGCGGAAGGAGTGACGGCACAGATGCCCGGGATACCTCCTAAGTAAATCCGTCCGTCGTGTCCCTTGCAGAGGGCGGTAGGGATGAAACGATGGAGCAGCAGGGAATTGTCAGTCGTCAGATAGGTAGAAAACGAGTGATTTTTCGGATTGTATTCTATCAGTTTCTGGTTGGTGTCAATCCACAGATGTCCGTACACGTCGTATTCCAACTGGTTCACCGTGTTTCCAGTCAGTCCACAAAGCCAGGTGTGGTCAGTGAGGTGTCTGGTCTTTACATGCAGGGCATATACGCCACCTTCCTGGGTACCTATCCAGACGCAGGTGTCTTCTTGCAGGCTCAGGCAGGTGATGGGGAGGGAGGGGACGATTCTTTGACAATTGTCAGTCTTGCTTTGTCGGTAAAGTCCTTTGTCGGTGGTCCCTATCCACAGGTTGCCGCGTTTGTCTTCCTTGATGCAGCTCACCTGTCCCAATGTGTCGCAGAGAGTATGCCACTGTCTCTTTTGCAGGTTGAAGGTATACAGTCCGTGGTTCGTGCCTGCCCATAGCGTGCCGTGTTCGTCTTCGTAGGTTTGGGTGAAATATTCGTCGGGCTTTGGAGAAGGCAGTGACAGGGTACGTACGTGGACAATCTGCATGCCTTCCCGTCTGAACTCATAGATAAGATTTTCTCCTTCGGGAATCACCCATACGTTTCCTTCCCTGCGGGCCTCCGACATCTGTTTGATGGTTCCTAAAGAAAGACCGGTGAGTGACGGAAAATCGGGGTAAAGTGACACACGGTCGTATTGCAGGTCATACAGCCCGAGTCCAGTACGTTCCTGTGAAATCCACAACTTACCTTCGCCGGCATCGCTCAGGGCCATGATGGCGGGTTGAGACTTGACACGATGCGCTAAGGCGGTGAGCGGATACTCTTCCGGCGCATCTTCGGCGAAATGCACGATGAAACTCTTGCCGTCGAAAGAAGACACCCACAGAGCACCGTTCTTGTCCTTATAGATTTCGTTCAGCATACTGCCATATTCGGCCGGCAGACGGAAACCGGTCTGTACTAACTGATGTTTCTTTTCATCGTAGCGCATGGCAATGAGGGAGCTGCGGGTGGTCATCCAAAGTGTACCGTCATTATGATCCTGTGCCAAGTAAAGGATGTTGCCCTCCTTTTCTCCCATGGGATTGACGGGGAGAGGGGAATAGGTGTAGAGGGAATCTTTTGGAGCCGACGGGTTGAAAAGCAGGGCACCATTGCCGCTGGTCCCTATCCAAAAGTAATTGTGTGTGCAGTCCTGGATGAAGTAAGTCAGGTTCCGTTCGGCAGGAGGATCGGCATAATGTATAAAGGTATCCCGTTTCCGGTCGTATCGGTAGATGCCTTCCCGGCCTAAGTTAATCAGAATTTCCTTTTGCCGGCTTTCGCAGAATCCGGCCATCCACGAAGGTTTTCCTTCAGGGTCGTACAACGAATAGGTTTTCTGGTGTCTGCCCGATGCGTCATATCGTATCAGTCTGTTGTCTGTAGCCAGCCACATACATCCGTCCGAGGTTTTCCGGATGCTGTAGACTGCACTTCCTTGCAATCTTTCCGGGTCCAGGGGAGTGACCTGTCGGTCGGTCTTGTCCAGTATGTAAGCACCGGCATCCGTACCGAACCAGATCCGGCCTTTGGCATCTTCCGAAATGGACTGCACCAGGTTGTTGCGCAGTAGTCCCGGTGTATGGATGTCGGAGCGGATGACATCCACTTGGTAGCCGTCGTCGCGGCACAGCCCGTTGACCGTGCCATACCACATTATTCCTTCACTGTCCTGGAAAATGCGGTGTATGGCACTTACCGGCAGTTGTGGAAGAGACGGAATGGGGGTGAGCCGCACGCTGGAAGCAGCTTTCAGCAAGAGGCTGACCAGGCAAAAAAGGAGTGAAATATACGTTTTTTTCATGGCTTTTCAGGGGGTATAAAAAACGCAAGTACGTTTGGGTTAAAACGCAAGTGCGTTTCACTTAAAACGTAAGTGCGTTTTGATCAAAACGTAAAGGCGTTTTACTTCAAACGCAAGTGCGTTTTCTGACGAACGCTTCGGCGTTTTTCTGAGGACCTCAAAATGGCCTCAGAAAGCGTCTGGAAGCGTTTTGATTTTTTATCCGTTGTTCCGGTATTCCAGTGGACTCATTCCCACGTATCGTTTGAAATATTTTCCGAAGAACGACACGTTGGCAAAGTTCAGGGAGTCGGAAATGTTCTGAATGGAAAGCTGCGATGACTTCAGCTGCGACTTGGCATCCATGATGACCATCGAAGAGATGATGTCCACGCAGGTTTTCCCCGTAATCTGTTTCACTGTAGTACAGAGGTGGGCATGCGTGATTTGTAGCTTCTCGGCATACCAGGCCACGTTGCGCGTCTGGTTGTAGTGCTGCATGACCAGCTGGGCAAAGTTGCGGCAGATCAGTTCGCTTTTCGACAGGTTATGCACTTCGTCGGTCTTGTTCCGGTAGAGCATGGATATACCTTTATGTATATCGGCATACAGGTTGGTGGCGATTTCCGGCCTGATTTTCTCGGGCAGGAACTCATACATCTTGATGAGCAGCTGCATGTATTCCTCCATCATTTGGGCCCCTTCCGGTTTCAGACGGATGACGGGGCGTCCTAAGGTAAGGTACATGGTGTCGAGGAAGGAATGCGACTGGAGGTTGTGTTCCATGTATTCGGACGAGAATCCACCGAAGTAGATGTTCAGGTCTCCTTTGATGTCGTTTATCTGAAAGATGCTTCCGGGGGTAAGCGTGATGAAGTCGTTGGCTTCCACCTTTATTTTATTCAGGTTGACCGAGGCTTCCACTTCTCCGGACATGCAAAGTACGAAGATTTCACATTTCAGGCGCACGGGATAATTGGTATAGAGTCCCAGCAGTTCCTTACTGATGCCGGTGCCGATGAGCCATTCTTCCGGCAGGTCGATTTTGGGAAGTTCCTTTTCCATGGTATTCAAATTTTTGCAAAGATAGCGAAAGCCGAGTGCAGAGGCAAATAGAAAACATAGTTTTCTGAATTTAATATTAGAATTGATTTTTTTATATTCTTAAATATTGACCATACCCATTTGAATTAAATATTCTTAAAACTGTTATAACGCCGTTTTTCTTAATCTGATTTATTTTGTATTTGAAAAATAGACTAAAAATAGAATAAATTGACCTTGCAGGAATAAAGCAGATTGGTTTCCTTTGCGACCGTAATTAAAAACATAATTAAGCAATGAAAAAGAGTTTATTTTATTACGTGTTGGCCATGTTGTGCATGGTAGGTTTGTTTACTTCTTGTAGTAATGATGATGATGCTGCCGTTTCGGCTGCAAACGAAGTGGTAGGCGAGTATTCCGGGAAATTAGATGTAGTTATCTCTATGGGTGGAATGGATGTTCCGGCTGGAACAATTGATCCTCAAACCATCACCGTGACAAAAGCTGGCGACAATTCCATTAATCTGTCTATTACCAATTTTACGTTCCAGAATATCCCACTTGGAAACATTGAACTGAAGGATTGTGCGTTGACTGCCAATGGCGACAAATATAACTTTACAGGAACCACTAATCTTGATAATCAGATGCTGACTGCCGACATAGCTGCTACTGGTTCTTTCAGCAATGGAACCTTGACACTGGACTTGGATATCGATGCAGTATTGGGAGGTACAATGAACCAGACTGTGAAAGTAACTTATTCAGGTACGAAACAGGAATAAGATGAAACCTTTTTCAGGACTTTCCTGAAATACATAAAAAAAGGGCTGAGGCATTTCGAACCTCAGCCCTTTTTTTTCGTATACTGGTCTCAGAATTCATAGCCGAATCCCAAGTTCAGGTAAATGGGATACATGGCAAAGGAGACCGTGGTAAAGTCTTTCTGGAAAATATCGTTCAATCCCCAGGTCAGGTCGGCATGGACGTTCAAGTGCTTGTAGGCCTTCCATTCTCCGCCCACCTGCACGCCCCACTGGAAATGACGGAGGTTGTCTGAGAAGTCGTAGGCAGCCTTGTTTTCTCCTTCAAAATTCACGCGGCTTCCGCTGGCATCAGGTGTACGGAGGTGTCCTTCGTAGACATTGCCGGAAAATTCTCCGTTCAGCATGTACGAGAAATACGGTCCGGCCATCACTTTCCAGCGGTTGCTGATCCGGTAGTTCGCCAATACCGGAACGGTGAGGTACGACATTTTCACGGTCGTTTTTACTCCTCCAGTCCAGAGTCCCTTTATTTTTCCTCCGGTCTCACTGAAAATTTCCATGCCATAGTTCTTGACGGTGGCTTTGGTATCCATGTCTTTTTTGTCGAGGCGTAGTCCCACGCTGAGGCCCCACTTTTGTTTTGCATCCAGCCATTTGGTGGCATTTCCTTCCAGGGTGATGGCCAGTCCGGGCGAATAACTGTCCAGGCTTCTGATTTCCTGGGACAGTGGCAGTGGAGAAGTTCCACCTATATTTATACCGGCCTTTATTTCATAGTCCAGCCCGTGGGAAGCCAGCCATAACAGTCCTTTGTGTGAGGAAGAAGATTGTGCGTGACCTGCCAGGGCGAAGCCTCCTAAAAACAATGCTAATATGGGCGTTACATATTTTTTCATCTTACTCTATTTTAGTTCTCACAAATAATTTCCACTTCATCAATGTACAATTCACTCCCAACGGCTCCTTGGAAGTAGGCGCCCATGACACTGGAAGAGAACACGACGGCCAGTTTGTATTTTCCGTTCTTCAAGTCGTCGGCGTTGACGGTTTTTCCGTTCTGGGGAGTAAATTCCAGGTCAAACTTTTTCCATTCGTCGGTTTCCGTCATTTCCTGTTCCGGGATGCGTGCTAACAGCACGATGTGTTCGTCTATGCCCGTTCCGTCCGGAAAAAGGTTGCCGTCCAAGGTAAAGTCGCTGGTGGGAGCCTCATAGAGTACCGCATAAATATCGCCTCTATCCTTCTTGCCGGTCACCACATTGCCTGCTTTGTCGGTAAAGGTTTCTCCTGCCTTGTATTTGAACCAGCCAGTCATCCGGGTGGGTTGTTTGGTGAAAGGGAATCCCATGTGAGTGGCTTGCAAGGGTGCCAGTACGGCGTTTTGGGTATCGAACGAACCGATGAAGATATTTCCGGCCGCAATCGGCATGCCAAGAGGCTTTCCGAAGCTTCCGGTGCTGAGTGTGGTCAGTTTGACACATTTTCCCGCGTAACCCTCTGGATACTGCACGGTAGGGTATTGTGTTTCGTTCAAGGCCATACCGCTCAGTTCGTATCCGGGATTTCCGCTGGCCCACTGCATGATGCCGGTCGCATTGGTGAGATAAAAAACATTGTAAGGGGTGGTTTCTTTCAGCTCTTCAAACGAGAAACTGGTGGGCAACGCCAGTTTGTTCACCCGTACGATGTATGAAGTTTTTGTGGCTCCGTCTTCGGAGGTCACTACAAAATGCCGGAGCGTATTCTGGCTGAAATCATAGAGGGGAGGCCGGTCGTTGGTTTCCGTCTCTTCCGCCTGGATGGTGGCTCCATCGGGAAGCGTGAAAATCAGTTCTTGTTGGGAAATGTCAGTTCCATCGAGTACATAGACTTCCACTTCCTTTCTTAAATGGTCGATGGTGGCCGACTGGATATTGGTTCCGGTGCAGCCGTCTATGGCTGCTTCCACATTGAGCGCTTCGTCCTGTATGCAGGAACTGACGAACACGCTTAGCAGGAATCCGGATAAGATGTACTTTACGTTCATTTGGATTCGTGATTGTCTGTTTGGTATTGTTTTTGCAAAGGTATAAATTTTTTTGGTAGGATATTACTTCCGTTATCTGTGGTATTTTAAAAATAGACCATTTGGATGTCTTGTAGAAAGGGGTTTTGTGTTAATTATCAGGTAAAAGGGGGCTTTACGGAAGATTGATTATGAAAAATCAGCCAAAAATAAAAGAAAAAGACCTTGTGAGGGTTGGGAAATTGGTGTTATTTTGCACACTGAAAAATTCTAGTTTCCAATAGAAGATAAAAAGATGAAAAAAGTTTATTATGGATTGTTATCCTTAATGCTTGCTGGACTGGTATCTTGTTCGAAAGATGAAGGTTCAAGCTCATTTGAAGGACGTATAGATGTGAGAGTTAGCGCCGACCAGAGTTTGTCGGATGCTGTATCGAGAGCTTCTGAGGAAGAAGCAGTTCCTGAGACAAAAGATTTTGCATTGACTATCGAGTCAGCCGATGGAAAGGTTTCTAATTCATGGAATAGCTTTGAAAAATTCCAGCCTGTATCAGTGGCTGTGGGTACTTACAATGTGACAGCTTCGTATGGGGATGCCAATGCAGAAGGTTTTGAGGCTTTGAGTTACTTGGGAAGTACAAGTGTAGAAGTCCGTAAGGATGAAACGGCGGAAGCTTCCGTGACATGTACCATTAATAAAGCGAAGGTGTCTATATCCTATACAGATGACTTTAAGTCTTATTTCTCTTCTTATAGTGCGTATGTCACCTCTTCAAAAGGAAATAAAGTGACTTATGCGGCCAATGAGACGCGTGGTGCTTACTTTGTACCGGGTGATTTGGGCGTTTATCTGGAAGTGACTCGTCAAGGAGTATCTCAGAAGGTAACTTTGAATCCGAAAAACTTTACAGCTGAAGTGAAGCATGAATATCGCCTGACCATGGATGTGGACGCCTCTACGGCTTCTTTGAATATTATATTTAACGATAACCCAGCTTCCGAACAGAATGTGGAAATTAATATTTCGGATGAGGCGTTGAATGCACCGGCACCGGTATTTACCGCTCATGGGTTTACCTCCGGAACTGCTATTGAAGTTGTGGAAGGAGCAACAGTATCTGACAAGCTGGAGGCTTATTTGAATGCATCTTCCGGTTTGGCTACATGTGAGCTGATAACGGCTTCCGAGGCGTTGAAGGCACAAGGATGGCCTGAAAGCGTGGATTTGATGAATCTTACAGCGGAGCAGTCACAGAAGTTGACAGAACTGGGACTGGTTACCAGAGGACTGGGAGCAAATCATGATAAGATTGCGACGGTTGATTTCCAGAAGGTTATTCCTTATTTATATTGTACCTCGGAGGGGAATACTACGCATACATTTACACTGCGGGCTACGGATTTACTGACGAAAGTATCAAAGGATTTGGTGTTGAGTGTCACAACCCGTAGTAATGGTTTTGCCATTACATTGCCGGAGGAAGTTCCGTATGGTAGCTCGACGATGACTGTGGGTCTGACGCTGGAAGGTGATGCTTCACAGGTGAAATTCTATTATATGTATATGGGAGCATGGCAGCCGTTTGCTACAGAAAATATAAACATACAACAGGGAACAGAAGCGAATAAATATACGGTAACGCTTACTTACCCGAATACGCAAATAGACACAGACGCTGGAGTGTCATTTAAGGCTGTATATGGAGCGAAAAAAGTTGAACAGACGGTGAAGGTAGGCGATCCGGACTTGACTTTATCTTTGAAAAATGGTGATGCGAGTGTATGGGCTACCAAAGCCTATTTACAGGTGACGGCTTCTGCTAAGTCGCGTGCTTCACGTACTATTTCTTCTTCTACCGTAGAAATTCAGTATAAAGATGGGAAAACATGGAAGGCATGGCCTCACCAGTCTTATGATAGTGAAAAGAATGAGTTTTTATTGACCGAAATGGGAGGAGAACTTGGTGGAGCTGGTGTTTCATATACTATACGTGCGGCATATCAGCGTGGTGGTGAAGATTCTTCATTCTCTAATGAGTTAAGTTTTACTACTGAAGCAAAAGCTCAGGTCGGTAATGCTGGGTTTGAAAGTTGGCATGCTGACAATTTTCAGTTTACTGCTACATTAGCAGGGAAACATGATCGAGAATGGTATTTACCTTGGAATACAAATGAAAGTGATATTTGGTGGGCTGTGAACAGTAAAAAGACAATGCTTTCAGAATGTACAAAATGGAATTACGATTTTAAGGTGTTCCCTACAGTTTCATGGTCTTCTTCTAATAAATCTGAAGGAGAAAAATCGATGCAGATAGCAACTGTGGCTACAGGTGCGTGGGCGACCGCTGGTGGAGGTGGTGTTGTGGAATCGCATGCTGGTGAAATTTGGATTGGAACAGCTAATGATAATGGAGATCATGTCTCGGATGGACATTCTTTTGTTAGTAGGCCTAGTTCTATGTCTTTTTGGTATCAATATAGTCCGGTTAAATCAGAAACTTTTTATATGAAAGTTGAATTAAAAGCTAATGATGGAACTTTGTTGGCATCAAATGAAATTGCAAATGGTGCTGCTGAAACAGGGGGAACTGTAGTCACATTGCCGTTTAAATATTTAGATGAGGGTAAAAAGGTATCTTCTATTTATATGGTATTTAAATCATCTACAGCATCTTCTCCAGGTTTTAATAGGAATGCAACAATGGAAATAGCAGGCAAAGATCAAACCTCCAATATAGGAAGTGTATTAAGAATTGATGATATAAAACTGAATTATGAATAAAATAAAAAGCCGACATAATATGAAGAAAATATTTTTTATCTGTTTTACGATGCTCGCAGGGATGCTGGCTTTTAGTGCTTGTCATAGTGAGGTGATGGATAATGGTATCTCTGATGCAAAGGGGGATTTGAATTTATCCTCGCTGAAGGCTGAAGTTGATACAAACGTAGAGACTGTGTATGTGGGTTCACGTGCGGAATCTGCTGTAGATGTTAGCAATTTTTTAGTGACGATATATGATGCTCAATCGCAGAAGGTTGATCAATGGAAGTATAGCTCCATGCCTGAAATTGTATCACTGGCTGTAGGTACATATTCTATAGTAGTTACCTCTGCAGAGAGTCCGTCAAATGGTTTTGATGTTCCTTATTATAAAGGATCTGCTACATGTGAGATAAAGGAGAATGAAGTGGCAGATGTGCCTGTGGTTACTTGTAAACTGGCGAATATGGTATTCTCTGTGGAGTATGATGAACAGTTTCAAGATAAATTGGGCAATGATGTAGTGACAAAGATTACGGTTGGAGATAACTCAGTGGAGATTCCTTTTAATGAGACTCGGTTGGCTTATTTGGTAGCTCCTGAAGGAGAGGTTACTTCGATGACTGTAACCTTGAAGGGTACCGTGGATGGAGAAGAAGTCGACTTCGGTGAACATTTTGATAATGTGAAAGTGGGTGTACACAATATTATTAAATATAAATTTGTCACAGTAAGTGAAGGTTCAGCAGGAGATGGTACATTGGGTGTCACAGTGACGCTTGATTCTTCCATGGTTGGATCGGATGAAATGGTGGGTGCTAATCCGGGAAAAGAACCGGGCATTGATGATTTCCCACAAGAAGGTGGGGAGGAACCGGATGGAGAAGGTACAGAAAATGCGCCTACCATTATCGGGTCTAATTTTAATGAGAATCCTTTTGACATCAAGAATGATGTATTGGAAGTTAAAAAGGGTAGTAGTGTACAGTTGCAAGTAACTCTTACTGCCCCTAATGGTATGGCACATGTATATGTCACGATTGATTCTGAAACATTAACGGAGGATATTTTGACAGGAGTTAATTTGGCAAAAAGTTTTGATTTGGCAGAGCCAGGATCATTGGATGAAGGTCTGAAAGGTTTAGGATTTCCTACAGGAGATGCTGTTGTAGGGCAGACTGAAATTCCTTTTGATATTACGGATTTTACTGCTTTATTAGGTTCCTTTGGAGCTGCAAATCATAATTTCATAATTCATGTAGTAGACCAAAATGGTCTGGAAGTAACGGAAACATTAAAGATAAAGAGTGTGGAATAATGAAAACGTATCATTACATAATAGCTTTTGCAAGTGCCCTATTAAGTTTGGCCTCTTGTAAAACTGACACTGGATTTTCTGAGTCAGAAGGAAGCTTAAAGCTTTCTGTCGGAATTTCGGATAAAGTAAATGTGGTTTCTCGCAGTTTGTCGAGCGAGGAACAGGAAACATTGGAGCAGAATTGTAAAATCCGTATTTATGATGGCGAAACATTGGTACGTAAGTATCAAGGAACGGAAAGTGTTCCTGCAGAAATTGCATTGGTAAATGGGGATTATTCAGTACGGGTAACAGCGGGTGATTCCGTAGCGGCTTCATTTGACAAACGTTTCTTTGAAGGAAAAAAGGATTTCACTATCACGAAGGGACAGGTCAGTACTGTGGAAGTGAATTGTGGTATCGCTAATACGGTAGTAGCTATAGCTTGGGATAAGTCTTTGAATGAGGCTTTTGAGGGTGATTGTCAGGTAATAGTTACTTCCGAAACTGGAGAACTGGTTTATTCTTCTGCTGATGCTGATGCGAAAGGATATTTTAGTTTGCCGGAAAATAACCCTAAGTTGACTTGTAAATTTAAGGCAACGACTTTGGGCGGTACATCATATGAAAAGACTACGGAATTGGCCGATTTGAAAGGAGCTACACTTTATAACTTGAATTATAGCTACACAGAGGTAAGCCAGGAAGCTACGGGTGGAGCTGCTTTGCAGATTAAAGTAGACGAAACTCCATTAGCTGAGGAAGAACATGTAATTACTTTCAAACAACGTCCGGTAATTACGTGTAAAGATGCAGAGGAAACGACTTATGACCTTGAACAGCCGATGTATTTGGAACTGAATACGCAAAAAGATTTTTCTTTACAGGTGGCTACTTCTTCTTCTTTAAGTTCTTTGATTATTCAGAATGACCATTTTATGGAATGGGGATTTATGGCCAACCAGTTTGATATGTTGCATTTGGATGGCAATGATGAAGCTTTGAAGAATTTTGGTATATCAGTAACCGATTCAAAGATTTCACTGGAAGGAGATGTGTGGACTGTATTGTTTGCCAAAGAATTGATTGCTAAAATGACGGCCAATGAGGGTAGTGTTTCTACCACGATTGAAGCGACCGATGCCAATGGGAAGAGTCGTAGAATTGTGTGGAATATTGTAGCTTCGAATGCTACGGTAGTAACAGATGAGATTATCCCGTATGAAGTGTGGACATCGAAAGCTACTTTGCATGGAACAGTGACGGGTGCGTTGGCTTCTACTCCTAAATTCCGTTATCGTGCCAAGAATACATCCAACTGGACAACAGTGGAAGCGAATCTGGTTGGAGATGCTTTTAGTCAAGAAATTACGGGATTGACACCAGGAACTATCTACGAATATCAGGCGATGGATGGTGACCAGGCCTCCTCTATAACTAAAGAATTTACTACGGAAGTGGCATTCCAACCGGAAAATGCGGGATTTGAATATACATCTGGAAGTTCTCCTATTCTGATGTATGGAAATGGACAGTCCATGTGGTGGGATACAGGAAATAAAGGATCTTCTACCATGAGTAAGAATGTAACGACTCCTGATGCCTCTGTAAAACATGGGGGAAATCAGTCAATGTTGCTTTCTTCTCAATTTGTAGGAGTGAGTATTATTGGTAAGATTGGTAAGTTTGCTGCCGGAAATCTATTTGCAGGCAAGTATCTTGACACGGATGGTACAGATGGTGTATTGGGATGGGGACGTCCTTGTACGAGTCGTCCAAAAGCTTTGAAAGTTTGGGTACGTTATGAACCTGGAACAGTAGATGAAGGAAAAGAAACACATATTTCTAAAGGTGAAACAGACCAAGGTATTATTTATGTAGCGGTAGGTGACTGGGCTGGACAAGAATATGGAGGCGAAACCTGGCCATTTGTGGTTCAAACCAAGAACTCATCCAGTTTGTTTAGTACAGCAAAAGGTACATATTCCGGAGATGGTACCATTGCTTACGGTGAAAAGGTCTTTACAGAAGCTTATAAAGACGGTGAGAATATGAAAGAGCTGACCATAAATTTGGATTATGATAACTATGGAGGAACCCAGCGTAAACCGACTTCCATTATTATTGTGGCTTCAGCAAGTAGATATGGTGACTATTTTGAAGGAAGCGGGACTAGCAAGATGTGGCTCGACGATGTGGAGCTGATTTATGAATAAATAAGTAAACTTGATTTGTGAAGAAACTGTTATGTATAGTATGTCTTGCGTGTGCAGCCTTTGTGGGGCACGCGCAAGACACTCAAAAGAAACTTCCGCCAAAAGTATTTGTCCCTAAAGGACAATGGATTGTCGGAAGTTCTGTTTCGTATTCAGAGCATACGGAAAACAACTATGATTTTCTGGTGATAGAGAAAATTAATGCGGATGGATATACCTTTAAGGTCAGTCCGATGTTCGCTTATGCCTTGAAAGATAACATGGCATTGGGAGGACGTTTTAAATACGGGCGTACATTGGTACGTATGGATGAAACACAGTTGAAACTGGACGATGAGAATCAGTTTGATATCAATAATATCTACCAGCTGAAACATTCTTATTCGGCGATGGCCATTTTTCGTAACTATATTCCCTTGGGGGACAGCAAGCGGTTTGCTATTTATAGTGAAACTCAGCTGGAAGTGGGCGGAAGCCAGTCGAAGGTATCGAATGGGAAAGGAGAGGCCTTGACGGGTACGTATTCCAAGTCGACCGATTTGTCTTTTGGTGTGGCTCCGGGTATGATTGCTTTTATCAATAACTATACAGCAGTAGAAGTGAGTGTGGGCGTATTGGGTGTCAATTTGAGTAAAAAACGTCAGATAACAAATCAGGTGGAAACCGGAGAACAATCGTCTACTTCTGCGAATTTCAAGATTAATATATTCTCTATAGGTTTGGGAATTGCATTTTATTTGTAAGCACGATGAAGATAAAGTTGTTGTATTATGTAGTACTGTGGTTGTTTTCATGTGTAGGATGCTTACAGATGAAAGCGCAAACGGCAGACTCTATTTCGATATCGAATGAAGATTCTGTGGTGAAATATAAGCTGGTGGTTGTTCATGACACGGTGTATGTGCCGATGCCGGAAGCTAAAATGCCGGTAGATTCATCACGGATTATTTATGCCAAACCGGTGGGACGTTATGATCGTGGCATTATGAATTATCGTTTTATCCCGAAGCATAAATGGATTGGGGGAGTGACGGTTTCTGTGTTTAATTTTGAAAGTGACAACAGCCGACTGTTGTTTTCCTTGCTGAAGGACATTGATTTGAATCTGCGTACTTTATCGGTAAAGCCTTTCGTGGGATATGCGATTAAGGACAATACGGTGGTGGGTCTGAAACTTGGATACTCTCGGATATCTGGTGGAATAAACAATCTGGCTTTGAATATAGAGGATTTGGATATTTCTTTAAAGGATATAAAATACACGGACGATTCTTATTCGTTCAGTCTTTTTCATCGTTCCTATATCGGTCTCGACCCGAAAGGTTTATTCGGTTTGTTCAATGAGACCACAATAGGGTACAGTATGGGGTCTACCCGTTTCTCAAGAGGTTCGGGTGAGTCGTTGAAATATACGGATACTTCCATCAATCAGTTGAATGTGGGGCTTAATCCGGGTATTGCGATTTTTATCATGCCGAATGTAGGGGCAGAAGTCTCATTTGGGGTAGCCGGATTTACGTATAACTGGGAGAAACAGAAGAAGAGTTCGGGTGAAGTGGGTAAGCGTACAAATAGCGGGGCTAACTTCAAGATTAACTTGCTGAATATTAATATTGGTATAACGGTATGTATCTGATGAAACGGATAATTTCAACATATAAAATGGTGAAAGTGTTAATGTGCTTGGTGGTATGTTTGCTTTCAGCATGTATTCAAAATGACTTGCCCTATCCCACCGTGAAGCTTTATATCACGGGAATGACCGTGGAAGGGCAAGTGGGTAGTGCGCTGATTTCAAATGATGACCGTAAAGTGACTTTGGAATTAGGGGAGACGGTGAATCCGAAGAAAGTGAAGGTGCAGACTTTGGAACTGACGGAAGGGGGAAGTGCGAGCATTGGCCCTGATTCAATTATTGATTTGTCGTCCCCACTGTCGGTCACTTTGTCTTTATACCAAGATTACGTATGGACCATAGAGGCTACCCAGACAATTGAGCGTGCTTTTACTGTGACAGGGCAGGTAGGTCAGGCGTATTTTTATCCTGAAAGTCATGAAGCTTCTGTCAATATTCCTCGAGAAAAAGGATTGAAAAATATTGAAGTGACGGATTTGAAATTGGGACCGGAAGGTGCTACACAGAATGGAATGGAAGGCATTCCTACTCTTCAGTGGGAAAATAAAGGGGCTTTTGCTACGGCCAAGGTACAAGTGAAATACAGTGACTTTATTGATGAAGAATGGACGTTGTACGTTAATCTCTCGGATGTCAATGTAGGAGTGAACAGTGTGGATGCTTGGACAAATGTGGCGTGGATAAACGGATTCGGTCGGGATGGAGAAGATAACGGGTGTGAGTATAAAAAGGAAGGTGATACGGACTGGATACGAGTGGATGCTTCGGAATTGACTCACTCTGGAGGCAACTTTAAAGCTCGACTCATTCATTTGCAGGCGAACACTACGTATGTGTGTCGTGCTTACTCCGGTGAAGAGTATGGAGCAGAAACAACTTTCACAACTGGCGACGAAGCCACTATTCCGAATATGAGCTTTGATGAATGGCATCAGGAAGGAAAGGTTATCTGTCCTTGGAAGGAAGGTGATACCTCTTGGTGGGATACAGGTAACTGGGGAAGTACTACACTTTCGGCCAATGATAATATTACACAACCTACTTCGGATGTGTGGAGTGGAGCGGCTGCTGGAAGTCAGGCAGCAATATTGGGCTCTAAATTTGTGGGCATTGGCAGTATTGGTAAATTTGCGGCAGGAAACTTGTTCTTGGGTGAATATAGAGCAACAGATGGTACAAATGGTATTTTGGGTATGGGGCGTGAATTCTCTGCCCGTCCAACCAAACTAAAAGGACATTTTAAGTATACAGTGTCCACAATCAAGTATACGGATGAGGCCCATAAGGCTTTGATGGATAAACCGGATACTTGTATTGTATGGATTGCATTAGGAGATTGGAGTGAACCAGTAGAGATACGTACGAATCCCAAGAATTCCAAGTATTTTGATAAGAACGATCCAAACGTCATCGCTTATGGTGAAATGAATTGTGCAGAAACTGTGTCAGCTTATAAAGATTTTGAAATAGATTTGGATTATCGTTCTACCAGCCGTGTGCCGAAATATCTGTTGATTGTTTGTTCAGCCAGCAAATATGGTGATTATTTCACGGGAGGTGAAGGCTCCACGATGTGGATAGATGATTTCAGTTTTGAATATGATTACAATGAGTAGCATATAGACTGGAACGATTTGATTAAAATCCCTTGCTTTTCCAATAAAATGGCAGAAGCAAGGGATTCTTTTTGTAGGATTTAATTTTATTTTTCTCCCTAACCGTGTAGCGAGGCTGATTGCATGGTACTCATACGAAAAAACCGGATGAAACCTTGAAATCCTTCAAGTTCTCACCCGGTTTTTTTATTGTAATTTTAAAATCAAGCGTTATACAATACCTTGAGCCATCATGGCATTGGCCACTTTCATAAATCCGGCTACGTTGGCACCCTTCACGTAGTTAATGTAACCGTCGGGTTCCGTACCGTATTTCACGCAGGCTTCGTGGATGTTCTTCATGATGCTCTTCAGCTTTTCGTCCACTTCTTCTTGGGTCCAGCTCAGCTTGATGGAGTTCTGTGTCATTTCCAGACCGGATACAGATACACCACCTGCATTGGCAGCCTTACCCGGAGCGTAGAGAATCTTGGCTTCCTGGAATACACGGATAGCCTCGGGAGTGGAAGGCATGTTGGCTCCTTCGGATACGGCAAACACGCCATTCGCAATCAAAGCCTTCGCATCGTCGCCGTTGATTTCGTTCTGAGTGGCAGAAGGAAGAGCGATATCGGCTTTTTCGTGCCAGGGACGAGCACCTTCCACGTATTTGCAACCGTATTTCTCTGCATATTCACGGATACGTCCGCGGTAGAGGTTCTTCAGTTCCATGATGTAGTCCAGTTTCTCACGGTCGATGCCGTCCGGGTCATAAATGTAACCGTCGGAGTCGGACATGGTGACGACTTTGGTGCCTAACTGAATCAGTTTTTCTACGGTGTACTGTGCTACGTTGCCGGCACCGGATACCAGACAGGTCTTGCCCTTGATGTCAATGTTACGGGTTTTCAGCATTTCAAGCAGGAAGTAGATGTTACCATAACCGGTAGCTTCGGGACGGATGAGTGAACCGCCGAACTCACGGCCTTTACCAGTCAATACACCACTGAACTCGCGGGTCAGTTTCTTGTACATACCGAACATATAGCCAACTTCGCGACCGCCTACGCCGATATCACCGGCAGGAACGTCGGTTTCAGGACCGATGTGACGCCACAATTCCAGCATGAAAGCCTGGCAGAAACGCATCACTTCGGCGTTGGACTTACCACGTGGAGAGAAATCGGAACCACCTTTACCACCACCCATCGGCAGAGTGGTCAATGAGTTCTTGAAGGTCTGTTCAAAAGCCAGGAACTTCAGGATTCCTAAGTTGACGGAACTATGGAAACGGATACCGCCTTTATACGGGCCGATGGCGTTGTTGTGCTGCACGCGGTAACCCATGTTGGTGCGGATGTTACCTTTATCGTCCATCCAGGTGACGCGGAACTGATATACACGGTCGGGAATACACAGACGTTCTATCAAGTTGACTTTATCGAATTCAGGATGCTTGTTGTATTCCTCTTCGATGGTTCCTAACACTTCTTCTACTGCCTGATGATACTCAGGTTCATTGGGAAATCTTCTTTTCAGATCTTCCAGAACTTTCGCTGCATTCATAATTTAAAAGATTATCTGTCTTATTTATTGGTTTGATAAATCAAGGTTAACCAATATTGGTTTGTTTGATGTGCCAAAAATATAGATAAAATTTTTCCCTTGCAACAATAAATCAATAAAAGTGAGAAATCGGCATCAAAAATATTCTTTTTAGTAACTTATTTGCGTTTATTTGTTTCTGTTTTTAAGTGACTTGATGACGGGAATAAATACTAAGGCGCCCGAAATGAGAATCATGAGGATGAGCGGTCCGTCTATTTTTGGAGTGGAAGTGAGGACTAAAAAGCACAGGGCGGCCCAGCACAGGGTCAGGATGACGCATTGGGTGTGGTTGAGCGGTTTTCTCATAGTGAATCAGGAAATAATACACGGAGGAACAGCGGATAAGAGCGTCTATATGTGTCTCTTTGCGGCTGTACCTCCGTGTGGGTTTAATGAATGAGGAAGCGCTTATTGCGCTTTTTTCTTCTTTTCTACAATGGCATCGATGCAGGCAATGGCGGTGATGTTGACAATGTCGCGCACGGAGCTTTCGATGTCGGTGAAGTGAATCGGTTTGTTCAATCCCATCTGAATCGGGCCGATGACCTCCGTCTCACTCATGCTTTGGATGAGCTGGTAGGTGGCGTTGGCTGAACTCAGGTTCGGGAATACCAGTGTGTTCACTTCCTTGCCTTTCAGGCGGGTGAAAGGATATTTCTCGTCACGGAGTGCATTGTTCAAGGCAAATTTCACTTGCATTTCGCCGTCGATGGCCAAGTCAGGGTATTCCTGATGGAGCTGTCTTACAGCTTCGTGTACCTTGGCCGGACTTCCTTCGGCATCGGACCCGAAGTTGGAGTAGGACAGCATGGCCATCACGGGTTCCTGATTGAAGAAGCGTACTGCCTTGGCCGACAGCTTGGCAATGTCAATCAACGTGTCGGTATCCGGGTGACGGTTGATCAGGGTGTCGGCAATGAAGTAGGTGCCTTTCTTGGAATTCAGGATGTGCATGGTGCCGAAATGCTTGTAGCCCGGCTGGATGCCGATGACTTCCTTGGCTACCTTGATGGTGTTGGAATACTTGGTGTATAGTCCGGTAACAAATGCATCGGCTTCACCGGTTTCTACCATCATCATGCCGAAGTAGTTGCGTTCGAACATCTTGTCGTTGGCTTCCTGGAAGTTGGCACCTTCACGGGCCCGTTTTTCGCAAAGGATGCGGGCATAGCGTTCGCGACGTTCGGCTTCGCGGTCGTGACGCAGGTTGACAATTTCAATGCCTTCCAGCCTCAGATCGAGTTCTTTGGCCAGTTTCTCGATACGTTCTTCGTTGCCCAGCAAAATCGGGTGGCAGATACCTTCAGCTTTGGCTTCCACAGCGGCTTTCAGCATATTGGGGTGGATGCCTTCGGCAAAGACCACACGCTGCGGGTTGTGCCGGGCAGTTTCATACAGCTGGCGGGTCAGTTTGTTTTCTTGTCCCATCAGCTCTTTCAGGCGGTTCTTGTATTCGTCCCAGTCGGTAATCTGCTTGCGGGCTACGCCAGACTCCATAGCGGCTTTGGCTACGGCCATGGAGACTTCGGTAATCAGACGCGGGTCGACTGGTTTCGGGATGAAGTATTCCGGGCCGAAGGTCAGGTTGTTTACATGGTAGGCTTCGTTGACCACATCGGGTACGGGCTTCTTGGCCAAGTTGGCGATGGCACGTACGGCTGCCAGTTTCATTTCCTCATTGATGGCGGTAGCACGGGTATCGAGGGCGCCACGGAAAATATAGGGGAATCCGATGACGTTGTTAATCTGGTTCGGATAATCGGAACGGCCGGTTGACATCAGAACGTCCGGACGGGAAGCCATGGCATCCTCGTAGGAGATTTCCGGAGTCGGGTTGGCCAGAGCGAAGACAATGGGGTGGGGAGCCATGCTACGCACCATATCTTGTGTCAGGACGTTGCCTCTGGACAGGCCGAGGAATACATCGGCACCTTTGATGGCTTCGGCCAGGGTGTGGATGTCGGTACGGTCGGTGGCAAAGAACTTTTTCTGTTCGTTCAGGTCGGTACGTTGCTTGGAGATAACTCCCTTGCTGTCAATCATGACGATGTTTTCCAGACGAGCACCTAATGAAACGTAGAGTTTCGTGCAGGAAACGGCAGAAGCACCGGCTCCGTTGACCACGATTTTTACGTCTTCAATCTTTTTCCCTGCCACTTCCAAGGCGTTGAGCAAACCAGCGCTGGAGATGATAGCTGTACCATGCTGGTCGTCGTGCATCACCGGAATGTCCAGTTCTTCTTTCAGACGCTGTTCTATCTTGAAGCACTCGGGCGCCTTGATGTCTTCCAGATTGATACCTCCGAAAGTCGGGGCAATGGCCTTTACAGCTTCAATGAACTTATCAGGGTCTTTTTCGTTTACTTCGATGTCGAACACGTCGATGCCTGCATAGATTTTAAACAGCAGGCCTTTTCCTTCCATGACCGGTTTTCCGCTCATAGCACCGATGTCACCCAGTCCCAGTACGGCGGTTCCGTTGGAAATGACGGCCACCAGATTGCCTTTATCAGTATAATCGTAGGCCGTATCCGGATTTTTTTGGATTTCCAAACAAGGTTCTGCTACTCCTGGAGAATAGGCCAGTGATAAATCCCTCTGTGTCTGATAGGGTTTCGTGGGGACTACTTCGATTTTCCCCGGCTTGCCCTGCGAATGATAGAGCAGGGCTGCTTCTTTAGTTATTTTTGTCATATTTTCTTCGTTTTTTGAGTTTTTCAAAGAATAAAGTGTCGCACAAATGTAGGAATAAAATAACAAATGGACTGTTTTTTTCTAAAAAAAACTATAAAACGGATTTTGTTGATATTTTTTGTCGATGTTTATCGTCAATTGGTCGGATTAATTTGGCGATATGTAATTATATATTCGTTTTATGGTTATTCTTAGTTAAAGCTCGTTTTTTAGGCTGTATTTTTTTGTTATATTTGCACCATTAAAAACTAAAAAAAGGCTTAAAGTTTTCATCGGAGAACTTTTATATTGAGAGAATGAGAGAAAAAATCAATTTTTTAGTATGAATATAAGTATGAGCACAAAAAGAAACAGAAGTCTTTCTTCTAGCCGAGTGGCATTCTATGCATTGACTCTTTCGGTTCTGACTGCTTGTGGTGGTCAGGGGGGTATGAAAATGGGTGATGACGAATTTGCAGTAGAGGCAGTTTCAGCTACTTCCAGCAATCAGTCAACTCAATACCCGGCAACAATCAAAGGTTTGCAGGACATTGAAATCCGTCCTCAAGTATCAGGTTTTATTGTGAAATTGTGTGTGGACGAAGGTGCAACCGTTCACAAAGGACAGGCTCTGTTCCAGATTGACCCGACGCAGTATAAGGCTGCATACGACCAGGCAAAGGCCAGCGTAGCTTCAGCCAAAGCAAACCTGGAAACAGTTACTTCTACGGAAGCCAACAAGAAGATGTTGCACGAGCAGAAGATTATCAGTGACTTTGAATATCAAACGGCGGTAAACAATCTGCTTTCTGCAAAAGCGAGTTTGGCGCAGGCAGAAGCTGCTTATGCTGCTGCTAAACAAAATTTGGGATTCTGTACGGTGACAAGCCCTTCGGATGGTGTGATTGGTACATTCCCGTATCGTGTGGGTGCGCTGGTAAGTCCGTCGGTAGCTGAACCGCTGACTACAGTGTCTCAGATTGGCGATATGTATGTGTACTTCTCCATGACTGAAAAACAGCTGCTGGAGTTGACACGTGCAGGAGGTACTTTGAAGGAACAATTGGAAAAGATGCCGGCAGTGAAATTGCAGTTGGCTGATGGTACCATGTACTCTGAAGAAGGTAAGATTGATGCCGTGAGTGGAGTTATCGACCAGACGACGGGTTCTGTAAGCATGCGTGCTATTTTCCCGAACAAGCAGAACGTGTTGCGTAGTGGCGGTATGGCCAATGTGGTATTCCCTTACACGATGAGCGACATCATCTTGATTCCGCAGACTGCTACACAGGAAATTCAGGACAAGAAGTTTGTGTATGTGTTGCAGGCCGACAGCACCATCAAACATACGGAAGTACAGATTTCTAATTTGAATGACGGTAAGAATTACATTGTGACGGGTGGTTTGAAGCCGGGTGACAAGATTGTCATCGAAGGTGTACAGACACTGACCGACGGACAGAAAATCAAACCGATTACTCCGGCTGAGAAGGAAGCAAAGTATAAGAAGGCTTTGCAGGATCAGAAGGATGGAAACATTCAGACAGCTTTCAATTAATAAATAATGTGCGTAAGGTGGAAGGAAATCTCGATCCGCATGGGAGTGTGTGGATAACAAAGGGTTTCCGGAACTGTAACAAAAATAGTATTTAAAGAATGAAACTAGATAAATTTATTAACCGTCCGGTGCTGTCAACGGTAATCTCTATCTTGATAGTCATTTTGGGTGTGATTGGTCTGGCTACTTTGCCAGTTACACAATATCCGGACATCGCGCCTCCTACCGTATCGGTAAGAGCTACTTATACAGGTGCGAACGCACAGACTGTATTGAACTCAGTAATTGCTCCGCTGGAAGACCAGATTAACGGTGTGGAAAACATGATGTACATCCAGTCAAGTGCATCCAACAACGGTTCAGCAGATATCAGCGTATATTTTAATCAGGGTACCGACCCGGATATGGCGGCGGTCAACGTACAGAACCGTGTTTCTA
>UMAT01004756.1_pt1 | contig 24900 bp, 15 predicted proteins | sample 1963781 | NCBI WGS metagenome assembly UMAT01 (sample SAMEA4835923, study PRJEB28245) | human gut metagenome | biome: gut microbiome; material: fecal sample | place: Denmark | collected 2008
CTTTGGCGGCGGAAGCAGCAGGTGCAGCGCTTCGCCGCGCAGGCTGCCGCCAAGGTGCACGGGGGTCAGTTGGAAGCCGGAAAACGGCACATTCAGCGCGTTCATAAGCTGTGCGGCGCTTGCCGAAGCCCCGTCTCCTGTCAGGTACAGCTGCTGCATCGGATGATTCCTCCATCATGGTCTTTTCGGGCGCTAATTGACGAATTTTCTCCATGCTTTATTGTACCCGTTCGCATTCGTTTTGTCAAGCAGTGCATTTTTCCGCCGTATTTTCCGCGTGGGCAAAAAAACCGGAAAAGTACGGAAATGCAAGGCTTTCAGCAGGATTTCCGCCGTTCAAAGTCGAATATCTTCCCTGTGCGTTTTCAAGCGCTGGAGAATTGTAAATAATCCGCCTGTTTGCTTGACACCGCCCTCGATTTGTAATACAATGTTAACAAACCATCTTTGCGCCTTGGCGCACGAACTTTGAGGTGAACCATTGATGAAGCACAGCTGGCATTGGATGCGGACTCTCCTGACGCTGACCCTCGTGCTGACGCTCTGCGGGCTGACTCCCGCCGCCGTCCCCGACGTGGGCTATGCGGAATCTGCTGCGGAAGGAACGACCGCCGTCGCCGCGTACGGCATGGCAACGGCGGATGATGTTATCGTCCGCAAGCAGCCGTCTACGAGCGCGAACTACTGGTTCCGCATCAATACGGGATTCGTCTGCGAAATCCTTGATACCGTCGTTCGCGGCGACACAACGTGGTATAAGGTCAACAGCACGCATCCGACCCCCAATGGGCGCACCTACATCGGCTATGTGCGCGCGTCGTTCTTCCGTCCGCTGACGGCGGAGGAAACAGAGGCGTACCTTGCCAGCGGCCGCGTGAATGTGACGGCGACCCCTGCCCCCGCGCAGACACCCGCGCTCACGCTTCAGCCTTCGGCGGATGATGCCCTTGTGACCGCCACGCCTGCCAGCGGCAGCGATTTTCCGTTCGATACCAGCATCATGGGCGGTACAACGTCGACCCCGCTTGTCTCGATGATTACGCCCACCCCGACGACCTCTCAAGTCACTTACGGTACGGGTGAAATCACCGCCAGCGGCACGAACTTCCGCGTTGCGCCCAGCCTGAGCGCTGGGGTCATCGGCAAGCTGAACAGCGGTACGGTGGTGACGCTGCTTACCATTCCGGATACAATTGACGAAAATCACTGGTATCAGATTCGCTACAACGGACAGGAAGGCTATATCCAGTCCAACTTTATCCGTGTGCTGACCGCGGCGGTGACGGCGACACCTCAGCCTTCCGTCTACGGCACGGCGAAGCTGCTATATGACTCCGCAAACCTGCGCGACGCGCCCAACGGCACGACCCGCGCGCTCTGGCAGGGAAAAGGCTCGACGCTCTCCGTCGCTGGGATTTCGCAGGATAAGGGCGGCTTCACCTGGTATCCGGTGTATTACGGCACGGACAACACGGTCTATTATGTCCGCTCGGACGTGGTGGAATACACGGCGGGCAGCGGCGTCATCAACACGCCCACGCCTACGCCTGCATCCGGCAGCGCCTACGGCTACGTCATCACCACGGCGGCAGGCGTCAACCTGCGCCTGAGCGCGGGCGGCGAAGTCATCGTGCAGGTTCCGCGCAATGTTGTGCTGACCTGCATCGGCGCGCCTGTCCAGACCTCTGGCAGCAGTTATCTGTGGTATTACGTCCGCTACAACAATCTGGCGGGATACATCCGCGGCGACTTCGTGCGCGTGTGCGACCAGAACGGCAATCCGCTGGGCGAAGCGACCGCTGCGCCTTCCGTTACCGCGACCCCTGCGGTCTATTCCGGCTATGTCAAGCTGACGAAAACCGGTGTCAACCTGCGTGTTTCCCCCGCGGGCAGGTCGCAGGGACAGTATGACATCGGGCTGATTCTCCCCATTGCGGGCGCGACGGTGTCCTCCGGGCGCTACCAGTGGTTCTGCGTCCGCACGCCCGATGGCAAGACCGGCTATGTGCGCTCCGACTGCGCCGTGCCGTGCGACCTGAACGGCAATCAGGTGACGGTCACGCCGACGCCCGCGCCGACCACGACCACGAGCATCAGCACCTACGGCTATATTCAAATTACCAAGCCCAGCACGAATCTGCGCCGCACCATCGGCGGTGAAACCATCCACCAGCTGGCGAAAGAGTCTGTCTGGCCGCTGATTGGCACAGTTATCACCACGAACGGCGTGACGTGGTATCCCGTCTCGGCGGACGGTTACACGGGCTTTGTGCGCGGCGACTGCGCCTACAAGCTCTCTGCCACGCAGGAAGCCAGCTACCTCGCGGGCAAGGGCATCCCGAAGGAAACGCCCGCGCCTACGGGCAGCATTCAGCAGACCAGTTACGTTCAGACGACGCTGGATTACGTCAACCTCCGCCAGACGGCCAGCCGCGACAGCAAGTCCGTCGCGAAGGTGCGCACGGGCACGGTGCTGGCATTCAACGCCACGACCACGGCGGGCACGTCCACTTGGTACCGCGTTGTCTACAACTCCACGGAAGTGTGGGTGCTGGGCAGCTGCGTCAAGGTGATGACGCAGGCGGAATATCAGGAGTGGCTGAACAAGAACCCCGGCGCGGCAACGCCTCAGCCTGACGCGGCAAAGGGCTACATCGTTACCACGCGTGACGGCGTGAACATCCGCGCCACCGCGAACGGCAGCAGCATTCTCACCCGCGTGAAGAAGGGAACGGTGCTCCCGTACTATACCGAGAATATCAAGGCGGGCAGCTACACCTGGTATCTCATCCGCCTGAGCAACGGCACGGAAGGCTACATCCGCTCCGATATGGTAAGCAAGAGCAACAATAACGGCGGCGCCCTGCCGACCGCGACGCCCGCGCCTACCGGCAGTCCCACCACGAAGCCGAGCGCAACCTATACAACCCTGCGCCTTGGCTCGACGGGCGACGCTGTAACCCGCCTTGTGCAGGAGCTTATCAATCAGGGCTATTACACCGGCAGCGTCACGAACGTGTACACCTCCGCGGTTCAGGCGGCGGTTCGCGCCTTCCAGAGCGCCAAGGGCTTGACGGTGGATGGCATTGCGGGCAAGCAGACGCAGCACGCGCTGTTCGGCACAGTTGAACCCGGCGCGGACGACTACACGGACTACAACTTCCAGTTCTACCCGGCAGAGAAGATTGACTGGTATACAGGCGGCATCCAGCAGCTGTGGGCGAAGGGCGCCAGCTACAAGATTTACGACGTGCGAACCGGCATCGTTTGGTGGGCGCGCCGCTGGGCGGGTTACAGCCACGCGGACATTGAGCCCGTGACTGCCGCCGACACTGCGCGCCTGTGCCAGATTTACGGCGTGAACAACGCGCAGGAAATCTGGGATAAGAACCTGTGGCAGCGCCGTCCCTGCCTGATTACCATTGGCAACAGGACGTTCGCGTGCTCCTTGTTCGGTATGCCGCACAACCCTGACGGCGACACCATCCCGGACAACAACATGACGGGTCAGATTTGTATGCACTTCACGAATTCGAAGGGTCACGAATCCGGCAAGGTGGACACCTACCATCAGCAAGCCATTGAGTACGCATGGCAGAATTGCCCGGCAGGACACAAGTGACAAGGGGCGGCGCTGATTGACCTGCCCGCGCAATTTGCAGCGGCAGCGGAAGCGCAGAAAATCATCCCAAAAGAAAAATGCGCCCGACGAGTGGAGGAACGATAGTCCTCCATCCGCCGGGCGTTTTGTTATACCACAGCCATGCCCTTTTCTTCCGTCAGGCGAAGAATCGCGCTGTCAATGCACTGCCCAATCTGCGTGCAAAGCCCAACTTGCAGCGCTTCGTCCTCTGCCAGCGCATCCCGAATCGTCTGCGCCATCTTTTTCTGATTGCTGTCGCTGAGCAGCCGCTGTTCATTCGCCGTCTTCCGCAGAAGTTTGGGGATGTTCATCTGCCGCATCAGCGGACGGGTCAGCTTGTCCAGCGCGGGACGGCTGACGAACATGGCAATCAGCCCAATTGCCGCGCCGATGACCAGCCCCACCGGGCCGGACGCAATCAGCGCGATCCCGCCGCCGCCGCAGAGGTTCGCCGCCATCATCGCGACGATAATATCCAGCAGCACCTCCATCAGCGGCATTTCCGGCATCGGCAGATTGTCCCGCATCGGCAAAGTGCTCGTTGTCACCATGGCTTGCCGAATCTGCAAGCGCTGCACATCCACGCCATACTGCTCGCAAAGGCGGTTGAGGTCACGCTGCACGTCCATCAGAATGTTATCCAGCCACGGCGAGACCACTTCTGACAGCGCTGCGCTCCATTCCGATGACATCAGCAGCGATTCCGCCCGCTTCTGGCACGCATCTTCCATGTTGCCCAGTGTTGCCGTTTCGCCCTGCCGCCACTTTCGGTATTCCGGCACGAGCACGCTGTCCGTCAGCTGACGCGCCATAGCGGCGGAAAGCTGCTCTGTCAGCGCGGGCATAGCGGACTGCACCTTCTGCTCCACCGCATCGCTTTCCACATATGCCGCGGCATCTGCCTTCAGCCGCCTGACCATTTCGTCCACATGCCCCGCGTACGCCAATCCGCGCGCAATGTCAAATTCCGGCGTGGCGGAAACGTGCAGCACGCTGTCCGGGAATGTCTCACGGCAAAGCTGCTGGAAGAACGTCATCCGCGACGCGCCGCCTGTCAGCAGCACGACCTTCGGCGGACGCTGCGCCGTCATTTGCTGCGCCATCAGCAGACAGTTCATCATCCGGCTGCGGAAGGATTCACCCTCCAATAACGGTGACGGGCGCTCGCACAGTTCCTCGACGATGGCGGCACTGATGGTGAGGTTCAGCACATGCCGCCCTTCGCAGAAAATCGTCTCGCGTCTCGTTAGCTCTTCGCCTGTGCCGAGCGTGAAGAACTGTTCCTTGAGCCGCCGCGCGGACAGCATCATCCGGCTCTTCCACGCGCTTTTTTCGCGCAGGATTTCCCGCACAAGTTCCGCTTCCTCTGCGCACAGCGCGTCTACCGCCCGCTCCAGCAGCAGCTCATCCAGCATACCGCCGCCCAGCTGCACGCCCATTGTGCTGACGGCGTACTCCCGCCCGTCGCAGACATACGCTAAATCCATGGTGGAGGAGCCAAGGTCAATCACCAGCGCGCAGTCCATCAGCGCCCGGCGGAGCGTTTCGTCTTCTTCCGCTGTCGACGCGGACAGGAATGCCGCCCGCGATTCTGGCACGATGCGCACATTGGGCAGCCCAGCGTCCATCAGCAGGGAGGCATATCGCGTGCGGTCGCTGTCCGCCCAATCTGCCGGACAGCCCACGATGAAGCTGACGTCTTCCGTCTCCATGATATGGCGGACGACGCTATGGTCTTGCAGGGCGGTCAGGACGCCTTTTGCGAAGGCGGCGACGGTCTGGTTGACGAAATCGCTGTTGGTGCGGAAGTTGCGCTTGAAGCAGACGCGGAGGTCTTCAGCCTGGGGGTTATCGCTGGCAAGTGCGCCAACGACGGGATGACCGTCATAGCGGGCGAGGGCCGTGATGAAGCTGTTGCGCCCGTGGACAGGGAGGATAATGGGAGCGATGTGCTGGTCGGAATAGAGGGCGACACAGCTTTCACCGTCGCCCAGGTCAAAGCCAAAATAACGCATAATTCACCTCACAGGGGATAAAAATAAGGGAAGAAAAAGAGGATAAACACGCGGAAAAAGTAAGGGGAAAGCGACCAACTCAATCGCGCGGAGGGGTCAAGGGGGGATCCCCCTTGCAGGGTCAAGGGGCAGCGCCCCTTGTGGGGTTTGGGGCAACGCCCCAACCGTTCCACGGACGACCAATTCAAAGGGAAAAGCTAACAAAGGTGCAGGCAGCGAAGCGTCCCTGCCAGTAACTTTGCGCATCCGCAGATGCGCCCCCCAAGCTGCTCTACCCACCACTTGCGCATTGTCGCGCCAAATGGGCGCGACCACACAGCATGACTTCCGACCATAGCTGGTCTTTCCCGCAAGCAAGGATTTCGCCTCTGCGGAGGCGACCAGAGGGCTTTGCGGTCGCCCTCTGGACTGCTTCGCAGCACACTCCAATGTTACTTGATTTTTATTGTTGCAGGGGGATTCGCGCCTGTGGGCGCGACAAGGGGGTAGCGACAGCGTTACCCCTTCCTTAAATACAGTCCCCTCTGCTGCACAATCCCGTCCGCCTTCTGCACAATCGCGGGGCGGCGCTGCTGGGTGATGTCCGCGTCCATCACGTCGTAAAACATCGCCGTTTCCGGCGTGTAGTCTACCGCTTCGCAGCCGACCGCGTTCAGCAGACGCTTTGCGTTCGACAGCGGCCACGAGAGCGCGTTCTCCTGATTCGCGTCGCCGTCCAGCCGGGCGTCCTGTGCCATTTCGTACAGCGAGGCATATAGCTCTGCTGCCGTTTCCGCGCCTGTGCTGATGATGGTAACGGATTCCTGCGCGAAAAGCGCTTCGATGGCCTGCGCGTCCAAAGCGATTCGCCCTTCTGCTTCCACCAAACGGCGGCGAAGCTCAGTCTCATCCGCCACCACAACAGGCTTGGGAGGCTTGCGGCGCATGGCGCTCACAATGCTCCCGATGGCGGCGCAGAGCGATACCGAATGCGCAACGATGCACAGCGCGAATCGCCCCATCCAGCCGCTGTTTTCCGGCGTCACGCAGCTGGGCAGCGTCAGCCAGAGCGCCAGCGCACCCAGATTCAGCACCGCGGCGGCGAGCGGGAGAATCAGCGGCTTCCAGTCCCGCTTTTGGGTGGCGGGGATTTCAGCGCGTATCAGTGTCATGGATTGCAGCGCGGCGGCTTCCCGCGCATAGAGCAGATGCAGCAGCTGCCGGCGCGCAGGGTCGGTTTCGCTGGTTAGGCGCGCCTGCTCCGCAGTTTGCAGTTGCTGTACAGCGGCTTGCAGCATTTCTTCGGTCGATTTCATGTCGATTTTCTGCCTTTCGGGGGATGCTCTCCCCAATACAAGGGTACTGCATCTGACTTTCTTTGTCAAGTGCGGCGAAAAAAACAAGGATTTTCGGGATTTTTGCAGAATATTTCATTCGGTATGCTCTGAAAGGGCTTCCATGCGTAGAGAGAATGAGAAAGGCAGGGCAAATCCTATGGCGATGAGCGCCGAAGAAAGACAGCAAATGCTCCTGACGCAGCCGGTGGAGAAGATTATCCCGAAAATGGCGCTTCCCACCATCTGCTCAATGCTGATTACCTCCATTTATAATATGGCGGACACCTATTTCGTCAGCCAAATTGGCACGGCGGAAGCCAGCGCAAGCGGCACATCCGCCTCCGCCGCCGTCGGCATTGTCTTTTCCGTGATGGCGATGATTCAGGCGCTGGCGTTCATGTTCGGCATGGGCAGCGGTACGAACGTCAGCCATCTGCTGGGCATGGGCAAGCGCAAGGAGGCGGAAGTGTACAGCGCGGTCGGCTTCTTTTCCGCAGTGGCGGCGGGCGTGCTGATTGCGGTGCTGGGCAATGTGTTCAATGAGCCGCTGATGCGCCTGCTCGGCGCGACTGAGACCGCTATGCCGTATGCGCTGGATTACGCACGGTATATTTTCCTCGCCGCGCCGTTTATGATGGGGTCGTTGTCAATGAACAACCTCCTGCGCTTTCAAGGCTTAGCGACGTATGGCATGGTCGGCATCATTTCCGGCGGCTTGCTGAATATGCTCCTTGACCCGCTGCTGATTTTCGTGTTCGACATGGGCATTGCGGGTGCATCGATTGCGACGGCAATTTCGCAGCTGACGAGCTTTGTCATCCTGCTGGTGATGTGCAGCACGCACGCCGACGCCATCACGATTCATCCGCGCAACTACCGCCCAACGAAGCAGATGTACGCCAAAATCCTGAACAACGGTCTGCCGTCGCTGGGGCGGCAGGGCATCATGAGCGTGTCGACGTCGCTGCTCAACAATGCCGCGGCGGTCTATGGCGACCCGGCGATTGCGGCGTTCGCGATTGTCAGCCGCTGCCTGAATTTCGTCAACTCCACCGTTGTCGGCTTCGGGCAGGGCTTCCAGCCGGTCTGCGGCTTCAATTACGGCGCGAGAAAATATGACCGGATGCACCGTGCGTTTTCCTTCAGCGTCAAGGTAACGACGATTGTGCTGCTGGTGCTGGGCGCGGCGGGCTTCGCCTTTGCCGAGCCGGTCGTCACGCTGTTCCGCCGCTCCGACCCGGAGGTCATCCGCATCGGCACGGAAACCTTCCGCATTCAGATTCTGACCGTGTGGGCGTGGGGCTTTATTACGCTGAGCAACATGTACACGCAGGCGATTGGCTACGGCATCCGCTCGACGATTCTGGCGGCGGCGCGTCAGGGCTTGTTCCTGATTCCGACGCTGCTGGTGCTGCCGAACGTGTGGGGGCTGCGCGGGCTGGAAGTCTGCCAGCCGCTGGCGGATGTGCTGACGCTTGCCCTCGCCGTTTGGATGATGACGAAGGTCATTCGTACGCAGAAGGCGCAAATGGCGCAGGAAACCGCGTGAAGCCCTTGCAAATCGCATGACAGAATGGTATAATAGCCCTTGCGATTGACCCCATTTTGTGCGAATTTGAAGGGAGCAGCCTTTATGAAGCAGATTACATCCGCCCAACTGCGGGAAATGTTCCAGCAGTTCATGGAGTCCAAGGGACATCATCGGATTCCCTCCGCCTCCGTTATTCCGGAAAATGACCCGACCGTCCTGTTCACCACCGCCGGTATGCACCCGCTTGTGCCGTACCTGATGGGTACGCCCCACCCCGCTGGCACGCGCCTGACCGACGTGCAGAAGTGCATCCGCACGGGTGATATTGACGACGTGGGCGACCCCAGCCACCTGACCTTCTTTGAAATGCTGGGCAACTGGTCGCTGGGCGACTATTTCAAGAAGGAAATGATTCCGTGGAGCTGGGAGTTCCTGACGAGCGAAAAATACCTCGGTCTGGACCCCGACAAGCTGGCATTTACCGTCTTTGAGGGCGACGAGGACTGCCCCCGCGACGAGGAAGCCGCCAATCTCTGGCGCAGCTGCGGCGTGAAGGATGACCACCTGTTCTATCTGCCGAAGGAACACAACTGGTGGGGCCCGGCGGGCATCACCGGCCCGTGCGGCCCGGATACCGAGATGTTCATCATCACCAAAAAGCCCTGCGGCCCGAACTGCTCGCCTGCCTGCCACTGCGGCGCGTATCTGGAAATCTGGAACGACGTGTTCATGCAGTACAACAAGCAGAAGGACGGTACGTTCATTCCGCTGAAGCAGAAGAACGTCGATACCGGCATGGGCCTGGAACGCACGATTTGTGTGCTGACGGGCAAAAAGACCGTCTATGAGACGGACGCCTTCACCGACATTCTGGCGAAGATTGCCGAACTGTCTGGCAAGGAGTACGGCGCGGATGAGGAAACGACCAAGGCGTTCCGCATCATTGCCGACCACATGCGCACGTCCACCTTTATTCTGGGCGACGACCGCGGCGTGTCCCCGTCCAACACGGATCAGGGCTATATTCTCCGCCGCCTGATTCGCCGCGCAGTGCGCTACGGGATGCAGCTCGGTATGCCCGACGGCTTCACCTGCGAAATCGCGAAGGTTATCATCAACCAGTACAAGAATGCGTATCCGGAGCTGGAGCGCAACGCGGCGTTCGTCATCGATCAGCTGACGCTGGAAGAAGGCCGCTTTGCCCGCACGCTGAAGCAGGGCAACAAGGAGTTCGACAAGGTGGCGTCCCGCGCGGCGGATGGCAAGATTGACGGCGAGACGGCGTTCCACCTCTACGACACCTACGGCTTCCCGATTGAGATGACCGTGGAACTGGCGAAGGAGCGCAATCTGACGGTGGATACCGCCGGATTTGAGGAAGCGTTCCGCAAGCATCAGGAGCTGAGCCATCAAGGCGCTGAGCAGAAGTTCAAGGGCGGTCTGGCGGACACGAGCGAGGAAACCGCGCGCCTGCACACCGCGACTCACCTGCTGCACGCGGCGCTGCGCAAGGTGCTCGGCGACGAAGTGGCGCAGAAGGGCTCGAACATCACGGCGGAACGTCTGCGTTTCGACTTTTCCTTCGGCCGCAAGGTGACCAAGGACGAGCTGGCGCAGGTCGAAAAGATGGTCAATGAAGCGATTCAGGCGAAAGTGCCGGTTGTGTGCGAAGAGATGACCGTGCCGGAAGCGAAGGAGAAGGGCGCAATCGGCCTGTTTGAGTCCAAGTACGGCGAGAAGGTTCGCACCTACAAGATGGGCGATTACTCCTTTGAAATCTGCGGCGGCCCCCACGCGCAGAACACCGGCGATCTGGGCACGTTCAAGATTCAGAAGGAAGAATCCTCTTCCGCTGGCGTCCGCCGCATCAAGGCGGTTCTGATTCCCGACCAGAAATAAAGGACGGGGGAGACCCAAGGGGCTTTGCCCCTTGACCCCAGCAGGGCGCTGCCCTGCACCTGCGAAGGGTCTTCGACCCTCTCGACACCCTTTTCGCGATTGAGATGAGCGCATCTGCATACTGTATGCGCGTGTTGCTCCCAAAGATCTACGAACGAAAATGCACCCCTCTTTCGGTGATTTGCCGAAGGAGGGGTGCTTGCTATCAGAATCAGGAATATCAGTAGTTTTCCGCCTTGACCATGAAGTAGCTCTGCGGATGCGCGCACACCGGGCAGATTTCCGGCGCTTTCTTGCCCACAACGATATGGCCGCAGTTCGCGCATTCCCAAATCACGTCGCCGTCCTTGGAGAACACAAGGTCATTTTCCACGTTCGCCAGCAGGCGGCGATAGCGTTCCTCATGCGCCTTCTCGATGGCGGCGACCATGCGGAATTTATGCGCAATCGCCGGGAAACCCTCGGCGTCCGCTTCCTCTGCCATGCGGACGTACATGTCTGTCCACTCGGCGTTCTCGCCCTCGGCTGCGTGCAGCAGGTTCGTCGCGGTATCCTTGATTTCGCCGCCCTCCAGCAGCTTGAACCACATTTTGGCGTGCTCCTTCTCGTTCGCCGCGGTTGCCTCGAAGAGTTCGGCAATCTGCACATAGCCGTCCTTGCGCGCCTTCGATGCGAAGTAGGTGTACTTATTGCGCGCCATAGATTCTCCCGCGAAGGCTTCCAGCAGGTTTTGTTCGGTTTTTGTGCCCTTAAGTTCCTTAGCCATGATGAATTTCCTCCTGATTTTTGTTGAACGTGCGTTTGCAGAAGTCTGCTGGAATCATTATACCACAAAATTGAGGATTTTGAAACGGGATTTTTGCAGAATCGCAGGGGCGATATTGCTGCTTAGTGGAACGAAAGGCACACTAACTAAAAAACTTCCGATAAAGTTCAATAAACATGGGAGTGCACTGCGAAGGGGTCAAGGGGGCGACCGCAAAGCCCCCTTGTCGCCTCCGCAGAGGCGAAATCTCTGCGCTGCACGCGCATATAGTATGAAAGTAAAGTCAACGCAACTGCGAAAAGGGTCAAAAGTTAACATTGACGCGGCATGGAGTTCGTGGTATAATTCACAATGTATTCATATGCCAAGATAAAGGAGCAGTATGGATAAGAAGAACTATTGGGTCATTGCGCTGATGGTTGCACTTGCCGTCGGATTGCTGGCGGCGGTAACGCTGCTGCGTCCGAGTGGGGGTCAAAATGGCGAAATCGTCGTGACGGTGGATGGCGCGGAGTACGCCCGTGTGCCGCTGGGGCAGAAGCAGACATTGACCGTCACGCAGGAGGACGGCAGTGTCAACGTGGTTGAGATCAGCGAGCGCGGCGCGGTGATGGCATCTTCAACATGCCATAATCAGCTGTGCGTCCAAATGGGCGAAGTGACGCTGGACAACTGGGAGACGCGCCCCAATCAGCAATTCATTATCTGTCTGCCCAATCGGGTAAGTGTGGAATTGGTGGTGAAGGAATGAAAAAAACAGCGGTGCTTTCGGGGCTGATGGCGTTGACGCTGTTGCTGGGCGGATGCAGTGCGCAGCAGGCAGGCGGCGAAACCCCGACGACACCCCCCGCCGCGGCCGCCACGGTTGACCCGGCAGAAAAAACAACGGGCGTGGGTTTCTACTTCGACACAGTTGTGACCATCACGCTCTACGGCGCGGACGACACCCTGATGGAGGACATTTGGGCGGCTTGCAAGCGTTACGAGAACATGCTCTCCAAAACGGTGGAGGGCAGCGACGTCAGCCGCATCAACAACGCTCATGGGCAGACCGTGACCGTTGATGCGGAAACGTGGAACGTCCTCAGCGAAGCGAAGAAGCTCAACCGCTTGACCGGCGGCGCGTTCGCCATCACGATTGCGCCCCTGACCGCGCAGTGGGACTTCACCGGCGGCACGAACCGCATGCCGACTGACGAGGAGCGAATCGCCGCCCTGCCGCTGGTGGACGACGAGCAGCTCACGCTGGGCGAGAACAACACGGTTACGCTGCCCGCTGGAATGCAAATTGACCTCGGCGGCATCGCCAAGGGCTACATTGCAGACCAAGTGGCGGCACTGGTGCGTGGGCGGTGCAGCGGCGCAATGCTGAATTTCGGCGGCAATGTCTACGCCGTCGGGACGAAGCCGGATGGATCGGCATACCGCGTCGGCGTACAGGATCCGGACGATCCCAACAACAGCAGCCCTATCGGCGTCGTTTCTGTCATCGATCGCAGCGTCGTGACCAGCGGCATCTACGAGCGCGGCTTTACCATCGATGGCGTGCGGTATCATCACATCCTGTCGCCATGGACGGGGCTGCCGTCCGATTCCGACTTGGCGTCGGCAACCATCATTGCAGAAAGCTCCATGGACGCGGACGCACTGGCGACAGCGTGCATCGTCCTCGGCAGCGAGAAGGCACTCCAGCTCACGCAGGAGAACGGATATCCCGCGCTGATGATTCTGCGCGACGGCACGGTGATGATGAACGACCTGATGAAGCAATGGGGCTACACGTCCCTGCGATGATACGCTATTTTCCTCTGAAAATAGTATCAGCTTTCAATTTCACTTTTTCATAGTTCTCAGGAGGAGGCAATAAACCATGAGTGAAACCAAGACAACTCGGAAACAGCTTCCGGCGTACCTGATTCTGGCGCTGATTGCGCTGGCGGCGGCGCTGCTGCTGGCGGTGACGAATGCGATTACAGCAGGTCCCATCAAGGCGCATGAGGAAGCGGCGCAGAACGCGGCGTTCCAGAGCGTCATGGAGGCGGATTCCTTCAGCACCATGAGTATTCCGGATGGCTGCAATGTTACATCGCTGGTGGAAGCGAAGAAGGACGGCAAGACCATCGGCTACTGCGCGGTGTCCTCCGCCAAGGGCTACGGCGGCAATGTCGCTGTGACGCTGGGCGTTGATATGGATGGCAAAATCGTCGGCTGCCAGATTGGCGACACGAACTTTGCCGAGACGGACGGCTTCGGCGCGCGCTGGAAGGAACCGGCTCGTGCGGAGGCGTTCATTGGTCTGAGCGCGTTCGGCGGCGACACCATCGAAGCGATTACCGGCGCGACCGTCACCTCCAAGGCGGTGCTGGCGGCATCCAATGATGTGCTGAAGTGCATCAGCCATGTGCTGGGCAAGGACGTCGAAGGCGACGTGCTGGCGTTTGGCGTGAAGGAAGAAAAGCCTGCGCAGACGGTTGAGCTGACAGGCGACGTGCATCAGGGCAAGGCTGTTGGCTTTGGCAACGGCGAAGTGACCGCGCGTTTGACGCTGAATGATGATGGCACGATTGCGGCGCTGGTTATCGACGCTTCCACGCAGACGCCCGGCTTCGGCACGCGCTGCGCGGACGAAGAGTTTACGGCGCAGTTCATCGGCAAGAGCGGCCCGTTTACCCTGAATGAAAATGTGGATGGGCTGACCGGCGCGACCATCACCTCGACGGCAGCGGTGGAGGCCATCAACGCGGCGCTGACTTCGCCCGCGATGGCGGCGGAGGATCTCGAACCTGTGGCGACGGAAGCACCTGCTGCGACGGAAGAACCCGCTGCGCAGACTGCGGAAGTCAAGACGGCAACGGCTGTGGGCTACGATGGCAACGAAATCACGGTGAACGTGACGGACGAAAACGGCGTGATTACCTCCCTGACGGTGGATGCGTCCACGCAGACGCCGGGGTTGGGACAGAAGTGCGCGGAGGAAGCGTTCACGAGCCAGTTTGTTGGCAAGAGCGCGCCGCTGACGCTGGGTGAAGGCATTGACGCGGTGGCAAGCGCGACGATTACGTCTCAGGCGGTTGTAGACGCAGTGAACAGCCTGTATGCAGCGGCTGAACCTGTGGAAGAACCGACGGAAGCCCCTGCCGCGACGGAAGCACCCGCTGCGCAGACTGCGGAAGTTAAGACGGCAACGGCTGCGGGCTACGATGGCAACGAAATCACGGTGAACGTGACGGACGAAAACGGCGTGATTACGTCCCTGACGGTGGATGCGTCCACGCAGACGGCGGGTCTGGGTCAGAAGTGCGCGGAGGAAGCGTTCACGAGCCAGTTCATCGGCAAGAGCGCGCCGCTGACGCTGGGCGAAGGCATCGACGCGGTGGCAAGCGCAACGATTACGTCTCAGGCGGTCGTAGACGCGGTGAACAGCCTGTATGCAGCGGCTGAACCTGTGGAAGAGCCGACGGAAGCGCCCGCCGCGACGGAAGAACCCGCTGCGCAGACTGCGGAAGTGAAGACGGCAACGGCTGCGGGCTACGATGGCAACGAAATCACGGTGAACGTGACAGACGAAAACGGCGTGATTACCTCCCTGACGGTGGATGCTTCCACGCAGACGCCGGGTCTTGGTCAGAAGTGCGCGGAGGAAGCGTTCACGAGCCAGTTCATCGGCAAGAGCGCGCCGCTGACGCTGGGCGAAGGCATTGACGCGGTGGCAAGCGCGACGATTACGTCTCAGGCGGTTGTAGACGCGGTGAACAGCCTGTATGCGGAAGCGCCCGCGAAGGTGCTGACCACGAAGGTCAAGGGCTGGCACGAGGGCGTGGCCGTGACGGTGGAAATTGACAAGAATCATGTCATCACGGCGCTGACGGTGGATGCTTCCGGCGAATTCTACGCGCTGGGCGGCAAGTGTGCCGATGAAGCGTTCACGAGCCAGTTCATCGGCAAGAGTGCGCCGCTGACGCTGGGCGTGGACATCGACGCGGTGACGGGCGCGACGCTGACCTCTCAGGCGGTTGTCGATGCGGTCAACCAGCTGGCGAAGTAATACATGAAGAACGGGCAGAACGTGTGTGATGCGTCCTGCCCGTTTTGTGTTGCGGTGATATGCGGTTATCAGGCTATTTGGTCGCGCCCATCTGGCGCGACACAGCATAGGTGATGGAAAGAGTGGCTTGGGGGCGCGTCTGAGGACGCGCGAAGTTACTGGCAGGGACGCTTCGCTGCCTACGCCTTGTTGGCGGCTTCCTTGGAGTTGAGCGTCCGAGGAACGGTTGGGGCGTTGCCCCAAACCCCACCAGAGGCGCTGCCTCTGGACTCCGCAAGGGGGGATCCCCCCTTGACCCCTCCGCGCGATTGAGTTGGTTTCACTCCCATACTGCTTCCGCGTGTTTATTTTTTCGGTGTCAAACCCAGTTTACCCGCGCATTCATCCATATCCAGCGTCGCAAAATAATCCTGTGCGGTCTCCGCGCGGCGAATCAGCCGATAATCCCCATCCTGCGTGTACAGCACCTCTGCCGACCGCAGCCGCCCATTATAATTATACCCCATCGCATGACCGTGCGCACCGGTGTCATGAATCACCAGCAGGTCACCGATCTTGATTTCCGGCAGGGCGCGGTCGATGGCGAACTTGTCGTTATTTTCGCACAGGCTGCCGACGACGTCATAGATGTGGTCATGCGGCAGGCTTTCCTTCCCGCAGACGGTGATGTGGTGGTATGCGCCGTACATGGCGGGGCGCATGAGGTTCGCGGCGCAGGCATCCACGCCGATGTAGTCCTTGTAGGTGTGCTTCTCGTGAATCACGCGCGTGACAAGCCAGCCCATGTTGCCGGTCATCCAGCGGCCGAGTTCGGTTTTCAGCGCGACGCCGCCGTTCGGGAAGATTTCCTCGTATACCTTGCGGACGCCTTCGCCGACAGCGAGTACATCTGTCGCGGGCTGGTCGGGGCGGTAGGGGATGCCGATGCCGCCGGAGAGGTTGATGAACGCCAGCTCCAAGCCGGTTTCGGCAGCGAGGTCGCGGCCGCAGGTGAAGAGAATCTTCGCCAGCGCGGGGTAGTAGTTGTCGTCAGTGTTGTTGGAGGACAGGAAAGCGTGCAGCCCGAAGCGCTTTGCGCCAAGTTCTTTCAGGCGCTTCAAGCCCTCCTGCAATTGGGCATAGGTGAAGCCGTATTTCGCGTCGCCCGGATTGCCCATGATTTCGTTGCCGATTTTGAAGTCTCCGCCGGGGTTATAGCGGCAGCAGATGGTTTCGGGAATGCCGCCGTGCTGACGGAGAATGTCAATATGGGTGATATCATCGAGGTTGACGAACGCGCCGAGACGGCGGGCATCGTCGAACTCATGGTAGGGCATGGCGTTGGCAGAGAACATGATGTCCCGCCCGGAGAATCCGCAGGCGTCCGCGAGCATCAATTCCGTGTCGCTGGAGCAGTCCACACCGCAGCCCTCTTCCTTCAGAATGCGGAGGATAGCGGGGTTCGGCAGGGCCTTGATGGCGAAATACTCCTCAAAATCTTCGCACCATGCAAACGCCTGCTTCAGCGTGCGGGCATTGCGGCGGATTCCGGCTTCGTCGTAGAGGTGGAAGGGGGTCGGGTACTTGGCAGCGGCATTTTCAAACACCGCGTCAGAAAGCGAAAAATTCGGCATGGCAGTTCACTCCGATTAACTTATTGGATTCCGCGTCAATATAGCACAGAATGCGGGGAAATGCAAGTTTTTCTGCTGTACAGGCGAAGAAAAGGAAAAAATGCGGCGGGAAAAATCAAATTCGGGTATGATTCCGGCGAAACCCCAGCAAAATGCTCGATTTTTTCCGGGAACCCTTGTAATTTCGGGGGAATGCCGTTATAATGGTGCAATACCCGGTATCATATTTTCTCGGGTGATACTACTTCCGGATTCGTCAGCGCCGCCTGCTTGCGCCTTTTTGATTCTGGAAATGGTATAGAATGGAGAAGGAGGAAACGATTCTATGGAAGAAGCAACGACTCGCAGTAATTTTGTCTGGGAGGCCGTCGAACAGGATTTGAAGGATGGTCGCTACACGCAAGTGCATACGCGGTTTCCTCCCGAACCCAACGGCTATATGCACATTGGCCACTGCAAGGCGCTGATTACGGACTTCCTGACGGCGGAGAAATTCGGCGGCAAGTGCAACCTGCGCTTTGACGATACGAACCCCGCGAAGGAAGACACCGAGTTCGTCGAAGCCATCAAGAACGACATTCACTGGCTGGGTTTTGACTGGACGGGCGGCCTGTATTACGCTTCTGATTATTACGATAAGTGCTACGAAATCGCGGAGGACTGGATTCGGCGCGGTCTGGCGTATGTGGACGAGCTGAACAAGGAGCAGATGCGCGAATACCGCGGCACGCTGACCAAACCCGGCAAGAATTCGCCGTGGCGCGACCGTCCCGCCGAAGAGAGCCTTGATCTGTTCCGCCGGATGCGCGCGGGCGAATTTGCCGAGGGACAGTATACCCTGCGCGCCAAGATTGACATGGCGTCGCCCAACATCGTTATGCGCGACCCCACCATGTACCGCATCCTCTACAAGGAGCACTGGCGCACGGGCAAGAAGTGGTGCATCTACCCGATGTACGACTTTGCGCACCCGATTGGCGATGCGCTGGAAGGCATTAGCCACTCCCTCTGCTCACTGGAATACGAAATTCACCGCCCGCTGTATGACTGGGTGGTGGAGCACAGCCAGTCCATGCTGCCGGCACGTCCTCGCCAGATTGAGTTCGCCCGCCTGAACATGACCCGCACCGTGATGAGCAAACGCAAGCTGCGCGCGCTGGTCATGGGCGGCTACGTCAAAGGCTGGGATGACCCGCGTATGCCCACGCTGTCGGGTCTGCGCCGCCGCGGCTGCACTGCCGCTGCGATTCGCGATTTCGTCAGCCGCATCGGCTTGAGCAAGGCGGATTCCACCGTGGATACCGCGCTGCTGGATGCCTGCATCCGCGACGATTTGGGTGAAAAAGCGGCGCGCGTGATGGCGGTGCTGCACCCGCTCAAGGTGGTGCTGACGAACTGGGACGCTGACAAGACGCTCACGCTGACGGTCGAAAATCACCCGAAGCACCCCGAAATGGGCAGCCACACAGTCACGTTCGGCAAAGAGCTGTACATTGAGCAGGAGGACTTCATGGAAGTGCCTGCGAAGAAGTTCCAGCGCATGTACCCCGGCTTCGAGGTGCGCCTGAACGGGGCGTACATCGTCAAGTGCGAGGGCTGCAAGAAGGACGAGAACGGCAACGTCACCGAAGTGTACTGCACGGTGGACATGGACAGCCTGTCCGGCAGCGAGGGCGCTGACCGCAAGATTAAGGGCAAGACGCTGCATTGGGTGAGCGCGGCGGACGCTGTGCCGTTTGAGGCGCGCCTCTACGACCCGCTGCTGGCGGATGACAGCGCGCTGGAAGATGAAACCGAGCCGACCGCCGAGGATGCGGTGGATGCGGAAGAAACCGAAGAGGCAGAGGAAGCGGACGCGAATCTGTCCCGCGCGGATTATGACTTCCTGAAGAAGCTGAATCAGCACAGCCTGACGGTGGTGCGCGGCGTGATTGAGCCGTATGCGAAAGAATGCGCGCCGGGGACGGCACTGCAGTTCCTGCGCACGGGCTATTTCTGCAAAGACCCGGATTCCACGGCGGAACTGCCGGTGTTCAACCGCACGGTTGGGCTGCGGGATGCCTTTGCGAAGGCGGCTAAGTAAGGGAATTGCTTTTCTGCGGGAAAGTGCTTTTGCGGAGCAGGGGGTTCGCCTCTGCGGGAGCGAAATCCCCGCATAAACACGCGCATACAGCATGAAAGTGCGCTCAATCCAATCGCGCGAAAGGGTCAAGGGAGGAACTCCCTTGCAGGGTGCAGGGACAGCGTCCCTGCTGGGGTCGAGGGGCAACGCCCCTTGCGGTTTCCCTTTTATTATGGAACTAAGGAGAATCAGAAAATGAATCAGGAAGTGCGTACACGATTTGCGCCGTCGCCGACGGGCTTTATGCATCTGGGCGGACTGCGCGCGGCCCTGTATGGGTATTTGTTTGCCCGGAAGAACGGGGGCAAATTCATCCTGCGCATTGAGGATACGGATCAGGTGCGCTTTGTGGAAGGCGCGACGGAGGTCATTTACGACACGCTGCGCCGCTGCGGCATGAACTGGGATGAAGGCCCGGACGTGGGCGGCCCGGTCGGCCCGTACATCCAGTCTCAGCGCAAGGAGTTGTACCTGCCCTATGCACAGCAGCTGGTCAAGACGGGCCACGCTTACTACTGCTTCTGCACGAAGGAGGAGCTGGAAGAGCGCCGCGCGGCGTGCGAAGCGAAGGGCGAAGTGTTCAAGTACGACAAGCACTGCCTGCACCTGACGCAGGAGGAAATTCAGCGCAAGCTGGACGCGGGCGTGCCGTATGTCATCCGCCAAAACGCGCCGACGACGGGCGAAACCAGCTATGATGACCTCGTGTTTGGCCACATGACCTTCCCGAATGACACGCTCGACGACATGGTGCTGATTAAGCAGGACGGTATGCCGACCTACAACTTCGCCAACGTCATCGACGACCACTTGATGGGCATCACCCACGTCATGCGCGGCATGGAGTACCTGTCCTCGACGCCGAAGTATAACCTGCTCTATGAGGCGTTCGGCTGGGAGATTCCGCAGTACATCCACATGCCGCCGGTCATGCGCGATTCGCAGCATAAGCTGTCCAAGCGCGATGGCGACGCGTACTTCTCCGACTATGTGGACAAGGGCTATCTGGTCGAAGCCATCGTCAATTATCTGGCGCTGGTCGGCTGGAATCCCGGCGATGACCGCGAATTCTTCACCCTTGACGAACTGGTGGAGGCGTTCGACATCCACCGCATCAACAAAGCGCCTGGTATCTTCGACGTGAAGAAGCTGACGTGGTTCAACGCCGAGTACATCCGCCGCCTGACCCCGGAAAAGTATCTGGAAATGGTCACGCCTTGGTTCGACAAGGTGTTCGGCGACAGCAGCAAGATGGACTATAAGCGCCTTGCAGAGCTGATGCAGGGTCGCACGGAGGTATTCAACCTCGTGCCGGACATGGTGCGCTTCCTCGCCCAGCTGCCGGACTACGACAGCGCCATCTACATCAACAAGAAGGCGAAGACGAACAAGGAAGCCTGCTTGAAGGCACTGAACCTGCTGCGTCCGGTGCTGGACGGCATCACCGAATGGACAGAGCCGGTCATCCACGATACCGTGATGGCGGCGATTGCCGAGGCGGGCATGAAGAACGCGACGGCGCTGTGGCCGCTGCGCATCGCCATCTCCGGTCAGCAGAGCACCCCCGGCGGCGCGATTGAAATCGCTTATCTGCTGGGCAAGGAGGAAACTCTGCGCCGCGTGGACGACGGTATCCGCCGCGTGAGCGAAATGCCGGACGCGTGAAAAACGCATAACGAAAGGACTGAATCCTCGTGACGAAGGAATGGGAGAAGCCTGAGGATCTGCGCCGCCGCAAGCCGGTGCTGTGGCTGACCATGACCGCGCTGTTCATGGCGATGGTGGTTGTGCTGAGCATGAGCGCGCTGAGCATCCCCGTGCCGGGTGGACACCTGTACTTTAATGACGTCGTGATTGACACGGCGGCGATGCTCATGGATCCGCTGTCGGCGTTTATCGCGTGCGGCGTGGGTGCGTTTCTGGGCGATCTGCTGTTCTATCCCGCGCCGATGTTCGTGTCGCTTATTACGCACGGCTTGCAGGCGCTCGTTATCTCCCTGCTCTGCCGGAAGCTGCGCATGAAGCAGCCACTTGCCTGCGCGATTGCGGTACTGGCGGGCGCGATTGTCATGGTGGTGGGCTACACGCTGGGGCGCGCGTTTGTGTACAGCACGCCGGAATATGCCATCATGAAGCTGCCGTTCCAGTGCCTGCAGGCAGGTGTGGGCGCGGTGACCTCGTGGATTCTGTGCTGCCCGCTGGGGTTGACCCGGCGCTTCCACAGCATCGTCAAGTAATGCAATTTCCGGACGCAGCCGCGCCATCGGCGTGCGCGGCTTGTTGGGCGATTGGATAGGGAGAATGAAAACGATGAAGAAGTTGAATGTGCAAAAGCTGACGCTGTGCGGCGTGATGGCGGCGCTGGTGTTCGTGATGACCTACTTCCCGAAGATTCCCGTGCCGGTGACGGGCGGCTATGTCCACCTCGGCGACGGCGCCATCTTCCTGTCCGTGCTGCTGCTTGGCCCGTTGGGGATTCCGGCGGCGGCGGTCGGGTCGATGCTCTCTGACCTCATCGGCGGCTATATGGTCTATGTGCTGCCGACGTTCCTCATCAAGGGGTTGGTGGCGCTGGTGGCGTGGAAGCTCTGCCGGAAGGATCAGCCGCTGCTGGCACTGCTGTCGTTCCTGCTTGCAGAAGCGGTGATGGTGCTGGGCTACTTCCTGCTGGAATGGGCGCTGTACGGCGTTGCATCGGCAGCCGCGGCGATTGGCCCGAATGTGGTGCAGGGCATCGCGGGCGTGCTGATTGGGATGCTGTGCCTGCTGATTGCGCCTCGGCTGGAGCGCGTGGCGAGGCTGTGACAAATAGGGATGCCAATGGTTTTCCACTATGGAAGACGTTGGCATCTTTTTTCAATGATGCAGAAAAATCTCCTGATGGGAGACAAATCCGGCGGAAAATGTGCTATAATAGTATATTGGAAAGGGATACCCTTTCCCCCCGAAGCGGAGGCCCGATGCAAGGAAACCTTGCGTGAAATCGTTAGATAGAGGGAAACTCTGATGGATTCAGTTGTCAGCGTTCCCGCCGAGAAACTGTCACACAAGGAGGTTTTTTGCCCATGAAACGAAGTGCACGAATGGCAGCATTCCTGCTGGCGGCGGCGCTGTCCGCAGCGCCGTGTATGGCGGAATTTACGCCGGTGGAAGTCCCGCAGGCGACGAACGCCCCTGCTGCGCCAGAAGCGATGGAAAATGTCCCGCAAATCACCGAAAAAGGGCTGACGCTGGGCAATAACAGCGTCAAATATCCGGAAATCACCGGGATGGCGAACGAAAGCATCCAGCAGCAGGTGAATGACGCGATTTTGCAAGCCGGGAAAATCGAGAACCGATTGAGCCGCATGGCAGTGCTGATGTCCTCGCCTGTGCCGCTGACGGTGACATATTCAGCGGCGCTGGCGGATGATGTGCTGAGCGTCGCCATGCTGTCCAGCGGGGCGCTGGAAACGGAACGCGCGACACAGGAATGGGCGGCGGTCAATATCGACCTGCGCACAGGGCAGGAAATCACCTTTGGCGACCTGTTCACCGACGCGGACGAAGCGCGCGCGAAAATGGAGGAGACCATCGCGGATGAGATTCTGCCGGACATGAGCGCGCACCTTGCGGCGGCGGAGCTGCTGCCTTTGCCGGATGTGTTTTCGCTGACGGAATACGGCTTGACGCTTCATTACCCGATTCGGCGGTTCGAGACGCTTTCGGAGCGCGCAGGGACGATTACGTTCCTGTGGAGCGAACTGGCGGACATGCTGGATTTATCGGAGGACAGCGTGCTGACGCGTCTTGGCGTGGGCAAACACCTGATGCTGGCGGCGGATGCGAAGGAAACGTTGACGGCTGCGCTGTCCGGCGGTGCGTTTCCGGGGATTCCGGCGGCGCTGGGCGACAGTGTGCAGGGGCTGATAGACACCTATCAGCTGCTGAACGACCCGGATTTGGCGGGCGATCAACGGATGATTTCGCTGGAAGACGGCGCATTCCGAAATGTGTACATCCTGACGGATAACCTGACGCGGAAGCTGGACAGCAGCGTCGCGCAGAGCATCCGGGCGGACAGGCTGATGCTGCTGGGGCTGGTGACGGGCAGCACGACGCAGGACGAATGGCGGCAGGCACTGGGCGAACCGACGCGGACAGTATCGGTATCCGCGGAATCCGCGGAACTGCGGCGCTTATGCGCGGGGCAGACGGATTATTATGCGTGGTGGAGCAATGCGACGCTGTGTCTGCACGCGGATGAGGATGGTGTCCTGCGGACGGTGATGCTGATGCAGGCGGAGAATGGGGGAGAAAACTGACTTTTCTCCTAAAATGGCTTTTTGCTTGCAGGGGTTTCGCCTCTGCGGAGGCGACCAAAGGGCGATGAAAACAGGCGAAGTCTGCGATCGCCCTTTGGAAACCTTCGGCGCCGCCACTTTTGGGGTTTCATGTTTGTTGGTTGATAATGCTGCATAAGGAACGAAAGGCACACCAACTAAAAATGTTGCGATAGCGCTCAATAAACTTAGATGGGGACGCGAAGCAGTCCAGAGGGCGACCGCAGGCTTCGTCTGTTTTCATTGCCCTCTGGTCGCTCCCGCAGGAGCGAAATCCCGCATAAACACGCGCATAGGGTATGCAAATGCGCACAACTCAATCGCGAGATGGGTGTCGAGAGGGTCGAAGACCCTTCGCGGGTGCAGGGCAGAGCCCTGCCGGAGTCCAGAGGCAGAGCCTCTGGTGGGGTCTAAGGGGCAACGCCCCTTGCGTCCCCCCAACATTACAAAGAGAAGCAGTAGGAGGCCGAAATGGCGCAGAGTAAGAAGAATGGCAAGACGAACCGAACGGGGAGGACGGCGAAGCAGAAGCGAATGCCACGGTATGAGGCGGATTCGCTGGCGGCGTGCCTGATGGTGGGCATATTGCTGCTGGCGACGGGCATTCTGACGCTGCTTGGCGCGGGATTCGGCTTGCAGCATGAGGTGTTCCGGTATCTGCGGCAATTTTCGTCCTCCATGTTCGGGTCAATGACGCTGCTGATGACCTTCGCGCTGATTGCCGCTGGCGTGGCGCTGCTGATTTCCACGACGCGCAAAGTCAGTCGGCGATATGTGGCAAGCTATGCGATTCTCGTTGTGCTGCTCAGCGGCTTTGTGTCGCTGATGACGTTCGTAACATCGTCGGAAGGACAATTCCCCCTGCTGGACTATATCGCCCAAAAAACCGGGTCGGACGCGTTCAGCGGCATGATGTCCCGCAGCATGACGTACGGCATGAAGGGCTACGGCGGCGGCATGGTTGGGATGCTGCTTGCGTGGCCGCTGTGGAAGTTCTTTGGCGCAGGGCTGGGGGCAGTCATACTTGGTCTGCTGATGGCGGTCGATGTCCTCGTCGGCGGATGGTCGCTGTTCCGCCGCCTGTATGGCTGGACGGGCGAGAAGCTCGTGCAATTGCGCGAGAAGCAGGCGAAGCGCGCGGAAGAAGCAGCGGCGGAGGAAGCGCGCCGTCAGGAGCAGGAACGTCAGCGGCAGCTGGCGGAAGAACAGGAGCGGATTCGCCAAGGGAATGCGGCGAATGCAGCTTATACGCAGAATACCCCGTCGCCCTACGCCCGTCCCGGAACGGAGAAGGGGCGCGTCGTCAGCCCGTATACGCAGTATCCGAATGCCCCTGTGCAGCCCGTGATGCCGCAGAATCCGCCGGTGCGGAAGCAGCCGATGCCGCAGGGCAAGCCTGTTCAGCCTGTAACGAGCCGGAAAAACAACAAGATTGGTTTTGCGCCGTCGGCGGAGGAGCTGGGACAGACCGGCTTTGCAGATGATTGGACAACGCCGCACCGGAAATCCGCATGGAGTGACTCGCAGCCGTTTACGCAGCCGACGTACCCGATGGGGCAGGCTGCGGCAGAACCGCCGCAGATTCCGACCTACGAGCAGCCGAAGCAGCCCGCGCCCAGCGGCGTTGG
>UMAT01075644.1_pt1 | contig 24218 bp, 21 predicted proteins | sample 1963781 | NCBI WGS metagenome assembly UMAT01 (sample SAMEA4835923, study PRJEB28245) | human gut metagenome | biome: gut microbiome; material: fecal sample | place: Denmark | collected 2008
CGGATGAACAGCCTTTCAAAATCACTGCTGCTGTACATATTTTAATATTTTTGTTACAGCAGCGAAGGTCATATTTTTATTCTTTGAGGCAATACGTCAAAATTGGACGCTTACGAGTTATATATTTTTATGAAATTACTCCAAAATTCATTATATTCCCATTTTTCAAAAGCGTGACAACCAAATGGTAATTTATAGTTATTTTTCTTGTATAATAAACTCGGATGTACTTCAAAAGAAAATTTCATAGCTTCTTCTTTCGATGGGATGTTTCCATTATTGCCCCATTCTTTTGAAGACCAAGTTCCAAAAATCATATCCTCATTCACATGATTTATTATATAATACTTCAAATTGTTTTTTATGCCAATTAGTTTAAATAATATTATTGGAATAATACATAATCTATTAATAATAGAAGATGTGTATTTCTCATTATACGACAAATAATTCGAATACATTTTCAATAGTCCTCTCAGATTTATATATGGTTTGTTAGGGTTGGAGCTTAAAATTCTTAAGCAATGAGATATTTTTCGTAAACAAAATCCTCCATTACCTACACCCATATATTTTTCTGTATACGTAAATTTGTTATAAGCGTAAAATAATGGAGCCCCAATATAGTCATAATTTCTATTACACCAATACTCTAATTCATCTCGAAATACCCATGCATCTAGTTGATAAATTAGCATGTATTCGTACAGGTTGAATCTTAGATAAAAATCTTTGGAATAACACAAATCATTATATCCATCAATGGATTTAAAATAATTAATATCGAATAATTCAATAGAGTAGCTTTTGTCTGCTTTCTCTGATATTTTTTTATATACTGTTAGATTACAACTATTGTGTGTTATGATACATATATCATGATTTTTCAAAATGTTAAGTGCTTGAAAAAATGATGCTCTTTCAGTATTGTTAGGTGCATCTTTATATACTGGAATTACTATAATACATTTTTTTTTCATATGTTAATCATTACCATGTTTTATACGGCTATTAGAATAGCATGATATTATTTATTTGAGGATACTTTTTATTTTTTTTACCGCATTGTATCCAATAGCTTTTCCTATTTTTTCTTTTATGGTGTTTTTAGCATCACTTATAGCACCTTTACTTGCTATAAGTCGAAGGGCTTCATTTTCGTCATGGTCATGAGTGAATACCTCAAAAATGTATGATGATGAAATCTTAGGGTTGAGAAATTCATCCATATTAGATAAAAATTCTTCTTTATTAGATGCTGTTAAATATTTTAGCCCTAGATTTGTTGCATAATCTCTAACAAGGGTATGGGATTGGTTACCAAAATGTCCTGCTGCTGCAATGTAGGGATTTACATCTTCTTTAAAAATATGACCTGGATTCATAAAGTGGGTAAATTCACATCCTTTTCCATTATTCACAAGAAGTATTCTAACATTTTTCCCTAAATGACGATTCCCTAGTGCATTCATATCATAGAAAAATGCAAGATCGCCGACTATGCCGAAAAATAGTTTATTAGGATTACAAAGAGATGCTCCTAACAGAGATGATAACATTCCATCTGTTCCAAAACCTCCTACGTTGCTCATAGAATTGATAGATTTTGAAATTTCAAAGAAATTCCAAGAACGGAGAGAAGTTAAAATTCCAAAATGTATACAACTATTTTCAGGTAGTTTGTCATGCATTTGTTTAGCCATCCATATATTGGATAGAGGTAATTCGGGTATTGCATTGTACAGTTTTTCATAGTCTGATAGGCATTCCTTTATGAAACTTTGGTTAGATTGTTTGTTCTCATTTTTATAGTAATTAAAAAAGATAGATTCTGCCATATCGAAAACGTATGTAAGTTTGTTATATCGATCGCGTAGTTGTCCATCTTTACTGATTCGCCAGACTTCTTGAGCATGATTACCCATATTAAAATGATCGCCTGTCACCTCTCCAATGTGTAGCAATAAACGAATATTATTTAAACATGATGCATCTTGAATATTCAATAAGGCATCTATCTGTCTATATTCACCTTTATATCCACTACAATGGTCACAAAATACAACGGCATTATGATTCTTGCAAAATGTATCAATGACTTCTGTCTCTTTGGAAGTAAATTTTTTGTGTGAACCAATAAAGATTGCTATTTTGCCACTTGGCAATTCAGGAAATTTATCTTCCACATCTATACGTTTGATAACTTTGACATTTGGAAGATTCTTCACACTTAAATCTTTTGAATAAAATGTTTCAAGATTAATGTGTGCTGGGCCACCACCATTTAAAGTTAATGCAGAGATGGCTTGATTTATTTTAAGTTGAGCATTTTGTTCATCATTTTTATCTTTTACAACTGGTATATAAGTACTATAAGTAACTATATCATTAGCGTGGACACTTCTATCTATAACTTGATCATATAAATTACCTAACCTTCTTAAATCTTGTGTACCTGTTACGACTAGAATAGGAAGTTTTCTATAGAATGCTTCTGTTAATCCCGGCATGTAATTTCTGGAAGCAGTTGCGCCTGTACATGTTATCATGACGGGTTCTCCAGATTCTTCTGCTAATCCACAAGCTATATATGCAGCTGATCTTTCATCGTTTGATGAGAACATTTGAAAACTTCCATCATACATTAAGCTTGCATTTAGCATCATATTGGTAGTACCTGGTGAGGCCACAACTTTTCGTATACCGTGTTTCTTTAATAGGGCTATTAATATTTGAATTCCTTTTTCACTTGAGTATGAAGTTTCCATGATACATTTACTTTAATTTGGTTTTTATGAAATTATACAAGGGAGTTTTGGCTTTTTCTGTAATAAGTGATATTAAACAGCAAATAATAAAAATGATAATAGCTGAAATGAATATCACTAAATATCCATATTCTTGATATAAAGAGCCTATTATTGTTGTTCTGTAATAAATAAAAATGGATGTAGTGTGAAGAAGGAAGATTCCGAACACCCCTTTTGCTAATAAATTTATTTTTTCACTCTTTATTGTCATTGTTGAAAATGGCATAAAAAGAAAAATAGATGAAAGGATTATAAAGGGATTATTATATCCAAAATAATTTTGGGAAAAGCTTTCATCCCATTCTTTATAATGTGTTAAAGCAATAAACCCTAAAGTTAGAGGTAATGAACACAGCAACCATCCTATGATACTGTATTTTGACAATTGAATATATTTTTTTTCATTGCTAACCATGTGTAAGTAGCGACCAATTGTATAAAGGTAATGAAATTATATGCATTATATCCATTATGTCTGTACATTCCACCTGTGAAACCAATAACTACATTAACAATAGTTAATAAGCAGATAAAATAGAATAGTGTTTTTCTATCTATTTGTTCTAAACTTCTTTCCACAATTGGTGAAAGTAATAAAAATATGATAAAAGCATAAACAGACCAATTATGTGTAAATATACAGCTGTAAAATAATTCATTCCACGAGAAAGGATATCCTAAAAATACAATACAAAGTATATTTGTAATAAAGCTATAGATAAAGCAATCAAGAATGAGCCTAATAATTTGCATCTTAATCTTTTTAATACCAAACCATCCACTAATCAGTAAAAATAAGTTTACTCCACAAACCACTAAACTGTTTAAAAATACTCCAGTAAATCCGTCTAGATTTAAATCATAAGGATGAGTGTATCCAACAGCTTGGGCACTTTTTATGATTAAGTGGTGGAGTATTATCATAAAAATAGCTACTAGACGCAATAATTCAAAATTACTTAGTCTTGAGTTTTTATTTTCCATTTAATTTAATAGTTTTTTTATTTTGATAGTTAGAATAGGATTTATTCTATATATTATATATCTAATTTTATTTTTTAAGCCAACAAATTCGCTTAATGGTGTGTGTATGGCTGTAATAGTCGTTTGTTCCTTCTAATTTGTCGGATAGTATAGAAAAATATGGATTGTTTAAAAATGAGTCTATGCATTTTCTTAAGCCTATATACGGATCTGTAAAGGTATAATGTAAGCACTCAATTTAGGGCATACCCCTTTGAAAGGGCACTTTTAAGTGCCCTAAATCGAATTTTGTTAATTAATTAGTTTTGAATTTAACATTGGCCGATAGCCAAAGTGATTTTGTCAGGCACCATGTTAACATAATCCCTGCATCCGTTAAAGATATTTTTGAAAAAAGTTCCGATGAAGTTCCAGACAGAACTGCCATGGAGCTTTACCGTTCCTATTACACTATGATAAGTCGCAGCCATCTCGGCACCGGCATCACTTCCATAATGCAGTGAATTGTTGCGTTGGGTAGTCAGTTTCCGGATGGTTCGCTCTGCAAGATTATTGTCTATCGGCAGTTCACCGTCATCCAGGTAAGCAAAAATCTCTTTCCAGAACCGGTTCAGATAATTAAGAGCTTCTGTATAATACTGACTTCTGAATTCTGAATCCTTTGACTGCTCACTATCCAACAGGCTGCGCAACTCTATCAGGAGTTCTTTCGTTTCCAGGCTTTGTCTTTCCCGCAACCTCTCTTCCGGAGTAAGCCCGGCTTCATCACATTTGCGCTCCTTCATGAAGAATTCCTTTAAAATATTGGAAAAGCGTTCAGCTGTCGGTTCACCACCCTGGTTGGAAGCCTTGACAAACTTGTTCTTGGCATGTGACATACAGACTTGATGCACGGTATCTTTAAACTGGGCGGATTTCAACTCATCACCGATGAATACATAAGCATTGTATCCGTCGGACATGATACTCTTCAGTTCAGCGTCACCCAGGAAGTCCGTAAGCACCTCACGACCGCGGGCGCCATTCTCATAGAAGAAAATGGCTGTTTTCTGAGCCTTGTTGACCAATACCCAGATATAACACTTCTTGTAGTGGTCATATTTGCGTACTTTACACCAGGTCTCATCGCAGTTCACTATCGAGTCCTTTTCCAAGGCAACAGACTTCAAGACACGGACCATCCTTCTTTCAATGATACGTCCGGGAACCTTTGTCAAATCGGAAGGATGCTCTATCGATTCACCCGATACTCCCATGGTTTTATATCCGTCGGGACGATTGCTCAGGTCACGTTCCTTTTGGGGACGAGCCGGCTCATTCCGAGATTCGTTCTTGTCTACAGAATCTGTACGGAGTGTATCGTCCGTACCGTCATATCCGTCCTGTTCATCCTGACGGTCCGGTTCAGAAGGCGCCGGCTTGCCTGATTTGTCTTTCTTCATCACACGCTGACGTCTGTCGCCGAACTTTTCCTGACGGGCATAGTCCAGTTTTTCCTGGAGAGACTTTGTCTTACGTTCAGCCGATTTTCGAAGCTTACGCTCTTCCGACAACTGATTTTCCAAGTCAGACTGTTTCGATTGCATGGAGGCCATCTGATTCTTCAATTCCTTCATCTCAGCCATGAAATCTTCCAAAACCAACTCCATTGCCCGTTTGGTCAGTTCATCCTCCTGATGCTGTTCCGCCAGGTACTGAATAAACCGGTCTTTTTGATCGTCTGCCATACCTTCACTATAATTTATAGGATTCCGTGAATAGGTTTCCCTACTCAACAATTCCCGCCTTGTTTTAATTATATCTTGGAGTCCGGTTATACTTAAATCTTTGATTTATAGTCTCGACATGACAATAAAGACATCCCCATCACACGGTTCCCGGTGAAGACGTTCACGAATGATAGACAACACACGGCTGTGTTTACAACGCATATCGGTAAAGTCACGCACATAATAAAAATGATTCAGACCGGTAACACTCAGCATAAACCCTCCAGCTTCTCTACCATCCGAACCAAATCCTGATAGCTTAAATTCTTTTGGGATAAGTGTAATCCATTACTGATACGGATGTCAATCCATATGCGTATGCGATTGTCTGTACTGCTTTTTGATACAGGCTTTGGTTGTTCGCCGGCCTTGCTTTCTTCCTCATGAGTAATCTCAGGAGCGCCATCAACTTGGACTTCAACGACTTTTCTGCGAGTATCCTTAAACCATTTCTGGAAAATGTTATAAGGAACTTTGTTCTTAACACAGAATGATTGGAGAGATTCTCCATGAGGCAAAGCCTCGCTCTGGTACTGAAAGTAAAACCTTTCTAAATCTTCACTGCTATACATAATTCTATAAATTTGGTTGGCAGCGAAGGTATTACTTTTGACTAATAGCCATTTTTTGACTGCTTACTTAAATATTCACTATCTTTTATTATGTCGAGAAGCCGAGGGGAATCTTCTTTTATTATATCAGACTGCGCATATACTCTTGCTGTGCTTAAAAGGAAGTATTGATCTGTTCCATTTAGATATTCAGTGTATCTTTTTTTGAAATCTAATGTAGAATAAGTCATAAAGTCTATGATTGCATCATAATGTCTTTGATTCAAGATTTCTTGGATAAAATTAATATTATGTGCATTACCTTGGATTTTAGTAGAGGCTCTTTTAGAACGTGAAGTGACATAAACATTATCTTGAAGATTTTCTAAGATTTTGATGAGATGAATGCCCATTGCTCCTGTACACCCATTACTAATATATTTCGTTTCATTTTCGAAGTATTTATTTCTCTATTGATGAAATTAGATAATTTATTGAATTGTTTCTATCTATGTTTAATTTTGCTTGTATTGGCTCATAATTAGTTTTCGAAAGAATAAAATTTTTGTCATAAATTTTATTTTCTAGATTGTAGGTTGATAATATGTCATATATTCTATTATTTTGAGATTTCGGATCATTATCTTTAAATCTTTTGAAGACAATAAATTCCTTGGATAAATTAATGGATAAAGCACAAGCATGGAAAGAATCGGTGCAGACAAGCGATGAATCTTTTAATAACTTGACGAATTCATAGGGTCCTGCTTTTTTATATATAGTACAATGTTTAAAATTAATATTTTGATATTCTAACGACGGAATGAGAATTATGTTATTTATTCCTGTTAATTTGCGTATTTCATTGAGTTGTTCCTCATATATCAAATTTTTGCCGATGAAATAGCAGAAAATATATTGGTTATGAGATATTGTTAAATTGATATTTGCTTTGTTGCCAAAATTTATCCACTGATTGGCATTTAGTAAAAATGTAGGATCAAGTACTTGAATAACATCTTTTCTTTCTAAAAAGTCATTTAAATATTTTACGATGCTTTTTTCTCTCACTCCTATATGTTGAAAACAACTAAGTAATTCTCGTACTTTATTTGTACAAAATGAAGGAAAATCTTTTGTTCCCATGCTGGATGCATAGGCAATTCTTTTTTTATTTTCAGCAAATGAGAGAAACATGAAAGGACTGAACGAATTATAACAATTCCAAATTTGGTCACTGCCTGCTACAAAAACATCAGTCTGATCAATAATCTCTCTCTTTATTCTTCTATTTGTAATTTCTTTGAGGTTGTAATTCTCTTTATTAAAGTCATATATCCTTTTTATGTTTGTTCTATTGATAATAGATTTAATAAACATTTTTTTCTTTGATATATAACGTTTAATCTTATTTTTTAGTAAGAAATCATCCTCTGAGAACTCTTTGAGTAAATATACATTGTAACCACGTAGCTTTAAAAACTCGTGTAATGCATACGATTGAAGACTAGTCCCAAAATTACCAGTGCCTAGCCAGGTTACAATCCCGATATTCATGTTTTAATAATTTTTCTTTTTAAGCAACTTATTACTTTTTTTTTCTCTGTTTTATCCATACCGACGAGTATTACTGAGGTACATATAGATAATGTTGAGGTAATTCCAATGACTATAAAACGAATTATTCCTGGTTCCATATATATTAATATGGAGAAAGGTATTATAAATGATAGTAATGATACTATTATTATAGGAATAATTACTTCTTTAACAAATAAAATAATAGGAAATCCTACTTGTTTCTTCATTAATACAAGGCGTACATATACTAAATATGTATAAACTACAACATAAGTCCAATAGGCAGATGAAGGAGGAAAATCTAGTTTAAATAATATGTAAGATATGGGTAATACTAAACATCCCAATCCCCCCATGTAAATATAAAATTTCTTTATTTTACCCGTTGCTTGAGCTAAAGTGGTCATTGGGGCTCCCGGTAAATCTACTAATGTTCCTAACATCGCTAACTGCCAAAATAGCACTGTATGTTTTGGAACTTCTTTTAGCCAAATATTCAAAATAAATTCTGATTCTAAAATAAATGGTATAAATAAAAAAAGCATTAAGAAAAAAGAGTATTTTCCACCTTTTCTAACAATTGAAAAACATGTATCATAATCTTTTTCTGCATAGCTTTTTATTATTTGAGGATTAAGAGCCGTAGTAAAATTTCCAACAAATTGGCGTACACCAGCCTCTGCTTGCCCAGCTATTCCTCTAGCTGCGTTTACTGTTACACCGAAAAAAATGTTTGAAAGAATATTTACTCCTTGTGTATTGAGTAAGTAGGCACTTGTGCCAAGAAAGTTCCATCCTGCAAAGTCTGACATTTCTTTAATTAGAGATTTATCAAATAATATATGGTATTTACATTCTTCAAAATGTTTTTTACAATAGATACCATAAATTATTCGTATTATTATTGCGCTTAGTGCTAGACATGCTGCATAGATGATGAGTTTATCAAGGTTGAAAATAAAGATTGCATAGGCACATGATAGTTTTAATATAGCCTCAAGTAGTCCAATGTAAGCAAATATATCCATCTTTTCATGTGCGATAAGTGCTGCATTATAAGGTAGACTTATCAGTTGAATAACAAAGGTCAATAATGAACATTGTAATACCCAAAATGCGGCGGTTAACCGATTCTCTGGTATGTTCATTTGTGTATTAATAAACCAAACACCAACAATTTCTGTTAATATAACTATTATAAAAGCAATAATTATTTGAATATTAATGCTTGTTGAGAATATTAATTTTAATTTTTTAATATCACCTTTACCTAACTCATAGGTTATGTATCTGATAATTGAATTTGATAGAGAAGCAGAGATTACAGAAAACATAATAATGATACCACCAACTACGTTATAAATTCCATAATCTTCTACTCCTAGAGCATCTAATACAACCCGTGATGTATAAAGGCTTACAAGCATTACTATAAATGTTCTAATGTATAGGAATATAGTATTTTTTGCTAAACGTTTGGGATTTGCAGATTGGCTGGTTGATGTTTTATGCATGGTGATTTATCTTCTTCAAATATTGTAAGTATAGCGTTTTGTCTTAATGTATAATTTTTTATTGTAATCTATCATTCATATAAAGCTACTTTTTGTACATTCTTTTTAATGAAATTGGTTTTGATTTTTTGATATTGTTTTAACTGCTTCTGATTGATATTAGCCGTATGTTGATCAACAGAGTCTATATTATTTTAATTTTAGATTTAATCGAATATTATTCCAATAAGATTGTCCTAATAATTTCCAAATACTTGTTCCACAAACTGCTAAGAATACAATACCTACAAGAATCACTTTCCGGCTTGTACCTGAAGGTTGCAAAGGCACAGTAGCCGGTTCCACCACCGCAAACACAGGTTTTTCTTCCTGTATCTTGGCGCGCGCTACCTGCAACTGCTGAGCTACTTGACTGTATACTTGATAGGCAAGGTTCATATCGTTCTGCAGACGTTCCTGCTCGGCACGTACACTTTGTAAGGCGATGTTACGGTTACTGTCAAAATAGTGTGCATACTTGCTCTGCGCTTCGTAATACTCCCGCTGGCGTTCCTTATAGAGCTGTTCCAGATAGGCACAGTCTTCCTTGGCTTTCTTGATACGGTAGTCGATGATATACTGCTGGAGCTTTGCTACTACACTGTCGGCTACAATGGCAGTTACCTTTGGATCTTGCAGCGTGACACTGATAGTAGTCATAGCTGTTTTTGTATCAACATCTGCTGATAGGACTTTTCTTAATCCATCCACTCTATCGAATTCATCTTCTGTTAGTTGGAAAGGATTTAAGATAGATGCGGTATCTGCTTCTTCCGAAAAGAGTGACTTAATAGCTCCAATAGCCATACCGGGAGCTTTCACGATATAGCTAAACCACGGAGATTTCTGCTCGTCCATATAGGCTACCAGAGTAGTATCCAGTTTACCATCCAATGTCTGTACCTTGGTATTGAATAATTCCAAAATGAATGGGGTAGAGGCTACAATATCCGGTGCAAGAGTTGCATTCAGTGCATCAGGGCTGCTGCCGGTTGTCGCTGTGCCTAAGAAAGAAGAAGCCAGACTGGCCAGTCCTCCGCCTGCTTTGTCTCCGCCCATTTCGGGAGAAAGGGTAACGGTTACGGTGTATTGCTTGGGGATACTCAGGGCGATAATGATACCCAATACTACGCCTACACCGGCTGCCTTGTAGAGAGTTTTGCGGATGGCGATAATTTTACGCAAAATCCCCATCCAGTCTATCGTGATTTCATCGTTTTCCGGTTCTTGTACGTCCGGATTTTGATAGTTTTTGTTTTCTGCCATATAGAATAATTACGCTGTATGATAATCCGTTTATTTAACCAGTGCGGCGATGGCTGCTGCCATGGTGCCGAGTGAAGTGATAGAACTTGCCAGTCCAATTACATTGCCGATATTAAACTGCTTCTTGCGCTTGCTGGGCACGATGATCTCGCAGCCCGGCTCGATCTGGCTCTTGCCGCTGCCTTTCACTTCGGCTATCTGGCCGTTCATGTAGATGATGAACTTCTTGCTCTTCTTGGCGTTCTGACCGTAACCGCCGGCCTGACTGATGTAGTATTTCACGCTTTCGCCTTCCTTGTACGATACGGTGTTCGGCATCATTACGGCGCCGTCTATCTTCACGGTGTTGTTGTATTCCGGTACGCTGATGACGTCGCCTTCACGCAATACGATGTCGGCATCGCTGCCCGGATTGGCCAGGGCGGCTTCCAGGTCGATTCCTACCGTGAAGGTGCGCTGTACGGTGATACCCAGTGAGTCCATCATCTCTTCGCTTACCTGACGGCGGAGCAAGTTCACTACGTCCTGCATGCGCTTGATTTCTTCCTCGTTCGCTACGCGGGTCAGCTTGGCACCCTTTACGTAGGCAAACGGAGTGGCACCTCCTGCCTTGGCGATGATGCTGCTGATACGCTCGCTCTTGGTGGTCAGGGCGTAGGTTCCGCCGTAGAGTACTTCACCGTTCACGATTACGTTCTGCTGGGCGCTGTAGCCCGGACTGCGGCGTACGAATACCTGGTCGTAGGGCTGGAGGGTGAAGCCCGGTTCGCCGTCTACCACGAAGCCGTCCTTCAGGCCGAAGGAGAAGGTCTGTCCGATGGTAGCCGAGCTTTCGGTGCTCTTCGGATCCTTGATGCGGCGTGCCACGTCGACACGTACTACGGAGGCCGATTCACGCAGACCGCCTGCGGTGATGACGAGGTCTTCCAGTGTCATGTTGTCGGCATACGGATAGTCGCCCGGATGAGCTACTTCGCCGTATATCTGTACGTTACCCAGGTCTTCCAGGTCGTGGATGCTGGGGATGTAGAGTACGTCGTTCTTCTGCAGGGGGATGTCGGGCTGGGTGCCTTCCATGATGGCGCGGATGTCGATCTGCTTCACTTCGCGGGTCTTGTTCTCACGCTCGCGGTACAGTACGGCACGACCGGTAAAGGCGTCTGCCATCAGTCCGTCGGCTTTCTCTACCAGCTCGCGGACGGTGTTCAGCTTGCCGCCCAGTTCGTAGATGCCCGGACGGTATACGGCGCCGCGTACTTCCAATTTGTTGGTGAAGCGGTCCAGAATGGCCTCGGCAGTCACCACGTCGCCGTCGTGCATCTTGCACACGCTGTAGTCGGTGTCGTCGACGGTGTTCACCTGATATTCCTTACCGTTCTGGCGTACGATGCGCAGGCTCTTGGTGTAGGCGTCGCTGGTGAATCCTCCGGCGTATTTCAGCAGGGTGGAGAGGGTTTCGTCCTTCTTCATTTCGTAGCGCATGGGGCGCTTCACGTTGCCGGTAATCTGTACCAGTGCGTCGTAGGCGGGGACGATGATCACGTCGCCTTCTTCCAGACGGATGTCGTCGCGGGTCTTGCCCTGCATGATGAACTGGTAGACGTCGACGGTGGCGACGATTTTTCCGCCGCGCGATACTTTCACGTTGCGGAGGCTACCGATGTTGCTCACGCCGCCTGCACGGTAGAGGGCATGGAACACGGTGGAGAAGGCGGACAGGGCGTACGTGCCCGGCTGTACCACTTCACCCATCACGTTGATCTGGATGGTGCGGGTGTTGCCCAGCGTGACGCGGATCTGGTTGCTCTGGTCGGAGTAGATCTTGCGGAGCTCGTCGGTGAGGTACTGCTGTGCGCGGTCTACGGTCATGCCGCTCAGGAAAACGGGACCCAGCTGCTCCAGATTGATAGTGCCGTCGGGCGAGATCTGCTGGCGGATGGTATTCTGGCTGGCTCCCCAGATGTCGATTACCACTTCATCGCCCGGGCCGAGACGGTAGTTGGGCGGAGTGGCTATGTTGACGTTCGGTTCGAACGTTAAGTTACGGGTGTTGAAGATGTTGCGGCCGAATACGGCATCCTGCTGTGCCACTTCCTGTACCTGTGGCTTTTCGTCGAGCATCGTGGAGTTGTCTTCCTGTGTCTGCTCGCGCAGGCGTGCTTCGGCTTTGGCGGTACCGGTCAGGTTGTTCGAATCGGTATTGGTCTGCTGTTCGTACAGTTTCTTCACACGTTCTGCCTGTTCGCGGGTTACGCCCCGGCGTGCCAGTTCGGTAGCGATGGTACGCTGGTCTTTACCTTGTTTGACTCCATCTTTGGCATACTCTAATACCTGTTGGTCGGTCATGCCCGACTGCGCCATGAGCAGGGGCGAGCATGCCATAAAAATAAGAAGTGATAAAGCTTTAATCTTCATACTTGTCTTAAGTTATATAAAATGTGATTGTTTGTTTCCGGATGGGGATGGGACACAAATAGTAGTATCGGTACGCCAGAGGGTTTGTACCGATCTATGAGAGATGAGCTATTTGTCTGTAATAAAATTTATTCGGAGACGAATTCGCACCAGGTGTAGCTGACTTTCAGCAGGGCGGTGCTCTGAGGCATTTCGATGGCTACATAATGGCGACTGCCGTAGCGCATGAGTTTGCCGGTGATGCCGAAAAGGGGACCTTTCTTGATGATGCGTACCGGCATGCCTTCTTTGTCTTTCAGTTTTTGTGGATCAATAAAGCGTGTGCCCTGAATACGGGGGTCGGTGGCACGCATGAAATTGTTCATCTCTTTTTCGGAGATGGTACAGTATTCTCGGCCGTCTCGTTCTTTTTTTAGAAAATACAGAGGGTAGGGAGAGGTCTGCAACAATTTGTAGCACCAGTCCTTGTCGTATTCGCGATGTATGAAGAGCAGATTGTGAATGGCGGGCACCAGAACGTGCTCACACTCTCCGCTGGGGAGGTCGCGCGCTTCGTACATCATGGGGATGTAATACTCGATTTCTTGTTCTCGGAGAAATTCGGCTACCTGTAGTTCCTTGTTGTAGATGGTTTGCAGGGGCAGCCATAGACGTCTTTCCTCTTTTTCTCCTTTCATGTTCTTTGGGATTCCTTTTTGAGGGGGTTGTTATTCATAAGGGCATATATTTTCTTCTCCTCCATAGCCTGTATATTGCTATGAAGCAGATAGTTATGCCATAAATAGAAGATTGTGGCATCTTGCTTCCGTCTAGGAGCGCAAGGCTCCCACAGCCGCACGGATGTACAACTTCGGGTGCAAAGTTAGGAATTTTTATTCGAAAACTATATAAAAACGGGTAGTTTTTGTGGTTTTTAGGATTTCTTTGGCTTCTCTTTGCTTGTGTCCTCTTTTTTTACTGGCTGGACTTTCGTAAAGAAAAGTGGAGGTGGTGGGGAAATGTTATGTAGGGATAAAAAAAAGCTCTCCACGTTTGGGAAAAAACGTGGAGAGCTTTTTATTGTTTTTGTACAAAAAATAAAATGTTTTGTACAAATTTCCGGAGAATCCCGCAGGACTCTCACAGAAATGTTTTATGAGTTAAAAACGATAATTAGCAGACTTTGTGTGAACCGTCGCTGATCACTACATCGTATACTTTCGGGCTGCGTCCGAATTTCTCTTTGAAACGTTCCTTGGCTGTGATGATGAATGTTTCGTAGAGTTCGTTCTTTACTAAATTGATGGTGCAGCCGCCGAAACCGCCTCCCATAACGCGTGAACCGGTTACGCCGCAATCGAAAGCAATGTCGTTCAGGAAGTCGAGTTCTTCGCAGCTTACTTCGTACAGCTTGCTCATACCGTGGTGGGTTTCGTACATCTTCTGTCCTACAGTTTCGTAGTCGTTGCGTTCCAGAGCGTCGCATACGTCGAGTACACGCTGGATTTCTTCGATGACGTATTCAGCACGTTTGTAGTCTTCTTCGCTAACTTCTGCTTTTACTTCGTTCAGCATGTCGAGCGTGCAGTCGCGCAGGAATTCTACTTGCGGATATTTCTTCTGGAGGGCTGCCACTACGTTTTCGCAGCTTTGGCGGCGCTTGTTATAGGCTGAAGATGCGAGTTCGTGCTTAACAACTGAGTCTACCAGTACCAGACGGTAGCCTTCCGGACGGAAGGGGAAGTACTGGTATTCCAGTGAACGGCAGTCGAGACGCATCAGGCTGCCTTCCTTGCCGAATACGGATGCAAACTGGTCCATGATACCGCAGTTCACACCGCAGTAGTTGTGTTCGGTAGCCTGACCTACTTTGGCGAGTTCGAACTTGTCGACCTTGTTGTCGCCGAACAAGTCGTTCAGGGCAAATGCGTAAGTCGACTCGAGGGCAGCAGAAGATGACATTCCGGCTCCCAGGGGTACATCGCCTGCAAAAGCGGTATTGAAGCCTTTCACGTCTACTCCGCGCTTAATCATTTCGCGGCATACGCCGAATATATAGCGTGCCCAGCTTGCTTTGGGAGCATCTTCTTCGTTCAGACCAAATTCTACATAGTCTTTCAGGTCGATGGAATAGGCACAGACTTTATCTTTTCCGTTGGGCTTGATTTCTGCCATGATACCTTTATCTACTGCTCCGGGGAAAACAAAACCGCCGTTATAGTCGGTATGTTCTCCAATCAGGTTGATACGTCCCGGAGAAGTATAAATGCTTCCCGTTGTGCCGTCGAAGTGTTTGATGAAACGGCTTCTTACATATTCTATATCCATAATGGTATAAGCTTTAAAGGTTAATATTGTTGTTCTAGTTATATCAGTCTATCAATCTACAGGGATATCCTTGTTTACATTTTTGCAACCGATCAGTCCGTAGAACAGCAGGTATGCCAGCATGGCGATGATGAGCCAGTAGCTGTTCATGTAGCCGGCTGAATCGGAGATGAACTGCTGTAACAGCGGCAGGATACCACCACCTACTACCATCATCATGAAGATACCGGAAGCCTGTGCGGTGTATTTGCCGAGTCCTTCTACTGCCAGGTTGAAGATACCTCCCCACATTACTGAGGTGCAGAGTCCGCAGAGTACGAGGAACAGGGCACTCAAAGGTACGGATGCCATCTGGAAACCGTTGTCGGCGCTATAGCCCGGCATGGAAATGGTTACTTCTTTCGGAGTGAAGATGGCTATGAGGATAAAACAGATAGCAACGGTTGATACAACGATGAGCTGTACACGGCTGGATACTTTACCGCTGATAACGCTACTTGCCAGACGGCCTACCAGCATGAGCAACCAGTAGATTGCAGCAATGGCTCCACCGATAGCTGCACCGTCGGTGAGCAGACCGGCACCTTTTTCGCTGGAGTCGGCCAGGTAGAAGTTCAATGTTCCCGGGATACCTACTTCAATACCTACATAGATGAAGATACCGATAACGCCCAGTACGGTGTGGCGGAAGCTCCACGGGCTGTGAGAGAATTTTTCTTTCTGTACTTTGCCTTTGCGCAAGTGAGGTTCCGGAATGGAAACAAATGAAATGATGATGAAGGTAAGGATGAATACACCCATGGCAATGAAGAGCAGCGGAGCTACATCGGTCATAGCTGTCTGAGGAGTCACACTACCAATCAGCACACCTACGAAAAGCGGAGTCAGGGTTCCCGACAAGGAGTTCAGGGCACCACCTGCCTGGATGAGCTGGTTTCCTTTGTTACCACCTCCACCTAACATGTTCAGCATCGGGTTTACAACTGTATTCAGCATACATACTGAGAAACCGCAGATGAACGCTCCCAGCAGGTAGATGATAAAGTTCAACTTGATGTAATATTCACCCATTGCAAATACATCTACATCGGCGCCTACAAGGCTGGAGATGTACTGGGTTAACAGGCCTAAAAAGCCGACTGCCATGGCGATAAGGGCAGTTTTCTTATAACCAATCTTTACAAGCATGTTTCCGGCAGGAATACCCATAAACAGGTATGCAAGGAAGTTCATCATGTTTCCCATCATACCGAGGGTGTTTGCACCGGCGTACTGGTTCTTCCAGATTGTTCCGAATGGTGCGGCAAGGTTGGTTACAAAAGAGATCATCGCAAAAAGAAAAAACATCGTAATAATTGCGATGAGATTGCCATTCTGTTTTTGTTGATTCATGGTTTAATTGAAAAATATTGGGTTAATAAATTAGGTTAGTTTTCTTGGTAGTTGAATTTTATTTTTCAGTCCCGAACTTATAGACGGTTACCTGATGGTAAACTTCGCCAGGGTTGAGGGCTGCCGACGGGAAATGTCCCTTATTGGGAGTGTCGGGGAAGTGCTGTGCTTCGAAGCAGATGGCGCTGCGGGCGGGGAAAGTAGCTCCGTGCCAGCCAGCAAAACCGCTGTGCCAGTTGGCTGTATATACTTGTACACCCGGTTCTGTGGTATAAACTTCCAGTGTACGTCCGCTTGTTGGTTCAACACATTTGGCTGCAAAGACAAGTGTTCCTGCTTCACGCTTGTTGATGACATAGCAGTGGTCGTATCCGGCTCCGTATACCAACTGCTGGAATGGCTCGTTGATGCGGCTGCCTACGGTGTGAGGAGTACGGAAATCCATTGGAGTGCCTTCTACTTTCAGAATCTCTCCTGTAGGGATAGATACTTCATCCATAGGAGTGTAGAAGTCAGCGTTGAGAGTGACTATATTGTTTTCTACGCTGGCGGTAGGAGTTGCCAGACCGGAAAGACTGAAAAATGCGTGGTGAGTAAGATTGACAATTGTACGTTTGTCGGTCGTTGCCGTATAGGTTATGATAAATTCATTCTGGTTGGTAAAGGTATATACCACAGTGACATCGAGGTTCCCGGGAAATCCTTCTTCACCGTCGGCCGAGAGATAATGGAGCTTCAGGCTCTGCTTGCTGGTCTGTTCGGCATCCCATACGCGTGCATGAAAACCTGTCGGTCCTCCGTGTAATGAATTGGGTCCATTGTTGATGGTGAGTTTGTATTCTTTTCCGTCGAGCAGGAAGCTTCCTTTGGCGATGCGGTTGCCGTAACGGCCAACCAGGGTGCTGAGGAAGGGTTCCGGACTGTTGATTACGCTTTCGATGTTGTCATGGCCTTGTACAACGTTTGCCAACTTACCGTTTTTGTCGGGTACCATGATGGCAAGGAGAGCACCTCCGTAATTGGTAACTGCCATTTCGGCACCATTGTCATTTCTCAGGATAAATAAATCGGTTTCCTTGCCTCCGATGTTCTTCTGGAAGTCGGCTCTTTTCAGACCGCAAAGGTTATTTTCGTAATAAAATGTGTTATTCATGTTTTGGATTCTATATTGTTTTCTTTATTATAGGTATAATATGTGTGCAAATAAAAAGATTTTATTCAAAATACACAAACAAATCTGTTATTTTATTCGCTCGGGAAGCAGGTAGAAAGCAAATCGGCAACGATAAAACTGCTTCCGCCTACAAATATGAAGTCGTCGGCACCGGCTTGCTTCTGTGCGGCTTCGACTGCTGTTTTGACATCGGGATAGGCCTCGCCCGACAGTCCGTATGAGTTTGCCAGTTCTTTGACTTTCTCAGCGGGCAGAGCACGCTGTACGCTGGCACGGGTGAAATAATATTTGGCATCTTTGGGGAGCATGGCGAGTACGCCGCTGATGTCTTTATCATTTACCATTCCCATGACGATGTGGAGCTGCTTGTATTTCTGGAAGGACAGTTGTTTGACGATGTACTGGATGCCTCCTACGTTGTGTCCCGTGTCGCATACGATAGCAGGGTGGCTGGAGAGTTTCTGCCAGCGTCCCATCAGACCGGTCAGTTCGCATACGTGGGCGAATCCGTTTCGGATATCAGTTTCGGTTATATGGTAGCCTTGCTGTTCGAGCAGGGGGAGGGCAGTAAGCAGTGTATTGGTATTCTTTTCCTGACAAAGTCCGCCTAATTCGCCTTTCAGATTGTGGTAACGGGTAGTCTGATAGACATAGTTTCCTGCTTCGTCGTGTGAGGCGCTCAACAGTGGATGTTCTTCTTCGGCAAAGTAGATGGGGGCATGTACTTCGGCTGCCTTCTGGAGGAACACGGGGTTGGTTTCAGGAGTGGTCTCGCCGATAACGACGGGTACGGAGGGTTTGATGATGCCTGCTTTCTCACCTGCTATCTTGGCTAAGGTATTTCCTAAGAACTGTACATGGTCGAAGCTGATGTTGGTGATGAGGCACAGGTCAGGATGAATGATATTGGTGCAATCCAGTCGCCCGCCCAGCCCGACTTCGATGACGGCTACGTCGACTTGCTGACTGGCAAAATAGTGAAATGCCATGGCGGTAGCCAGTTCGAAGAAGGAAGGATGAAGGGGTTCGAAGAAAGAACGGTGCTTTTCCACAAAATCGACAACGAATGCTTGTGAAACGGGGACTCCGTTGATGCGGATGCGTTCGCGGAAGTCGACCAGATGAGGAGAGGTATAAAGTCCTACACGGTAGCCTGCCGACTGAAGTATGGCGGCCAGGGTGTGCGAGCAGGAGCCTTTCCCATTGGTGCCCGCTACATGAATGGTGCGGAATTTGCGGTGGGGGTGTCCGAAGTATTCATCGAGTGCCAGTGTGTTTTCTAATCCTTCTTTGTATGCTGCCTTTCCTACATGCTGGAACAAGGGAGCGCTATTGTATAAGTATGTGAGAGTTTCCTGATATGTCATTGCGCTTATGATATTTTTAACTATGCAAAGTTAATTTATTTATCGACATATTGATCAGTACCACCACGGATAATCATTTTTTCTGCCCTCTATGCCTATGCTGAACGAGCTGCTTTCGCCCACCTTGAAGTTGATCATGCCGCCTATGCGGTCGGGGGCATAGTTAGGAAGGGGGTAATAGTAGGGAGAGCGTTTGGGGTTGAAAGATTTGTTTCCGTAGGCGTAGATGCTGATTCGGTCGGTCAGTTTATAGGCCGCCACTCCGGCAATACCTACTGTATGGTAGCGAAGGAATCCCCAGTCCATGTTACTGGCATAAAGTCCTCCGGCTACACTGAGACGGTCGGTCACGGGAACAGCGTACATGAAGGCGGCATCCTGTCCGAAACCTACTCCCGAAGGGGCATACCGGCTGGGGCTGAAGGTCAGGTTCAGACCGATGGAAGCGTTGAATCCTTTATGGAGCTGCCACGTAGCATAGCCATAATCGAACGGGGTAATGCCGTACATACCGAAAGGGGCGACAAATCCCGGCTGTGGAATGGGGGAGGAAAGGGGAACGCTCAGGCTGTCTTTGGCTACGGTGAGCGCGGTTTCCGTTGGGGAGGCAGCTGGAGCTTCTGTTTCAGTGGCTGCTATGTTTTGCTGGTTTTCCGTTTGCGCAACAGCAGTGAGTGGGGACAAGATAGCAACTAATAGTAGAATGTATAATGATTTCATCTGTTTAAATTTTTTGTAATGGCTCGTATCAAAGATACGGAATTTTGGAAAGTGCCGTTCGGACTGCAACAGAGATTAACGCAGATTAACGCTGATTTATAAGAAAAAAGGGTACAACACGACAACTTTTTGGTATATAGTTGCCTTGCTGTACCCTTCTTTTATCGGGGAGGAAGTGTCCGATGTTTAATCGAACAGGCTTCTGAATTTCTTGAAAATCTTTTCTTTCAGGCTGATGTTGGGCTTGAAGCTTTCTGATTCTTGCCATTTTTCGAGTGCCTGACGTTCTTCTTTTGTCAGTTTCTCCGGAATGTATACACTGACGTTGACCAGCAGGTCGCCTGTTCCGGTGCTGTATCCGTAACTGTTGATGTTTGGCAATCCCTTACCACGCAGACGGAGAACCTTACCCGGCTGAGTACCCGGCTCAATCTTGATCTTGGCTTTTCCATCGATAGTAGGTATTTCTACGGTACCTCCCAAAGCAGCTGTCGGAACGCTCAGTAGCAGGTTATAAATCAGGTCGCTTTCATCACGAATCAATTCCGGATGCTTTTCTTCTTCGATGAGAACCAGCAAGTCACCCGGTACACCGTTGTGCTTTCCGGCATTACCTTTACCGTTGATGGTAACCTGCATGCCTTCGGCTACACCGGCAGGAATCTTGACGCTGACTACTTCTTCACCGTATACGATGCCTTCGCCACCGCATTCCTTACATTTGTTTTTGATGATTTTACCTTCACCGCCGCACTGAGGACAAACGGTCTGAGTTTGCATCATACCGAAGATGCTCTGCTGGGTGCGTGTAACGCTTCCTGTTCCGTGACAGGTAGGACAAGTTTCTACACCGCCGTCGCCTTCGGCTCCCGTACCATGGCAATGTGAGCACTGTACGTATTTCTTGAGTTTGAATTTTTTCTCTACTCCTGTGGAGATATCTTTCAGGTTCAGTTTAACCTTTACACGTAAGTCCGAACCACGGAACTTACGCTGGCGGGGCTGTGAACCTCCTCCGCCAAAGCCACCGAAACCGCCATGTCCGCCGAAAATATCGCCGAACATAGAGAAAATATCATCCATAGACATACCTTGTCCGCCAAATCCTCCGAAGCCGCCTGCACCGGCTGTTCCGTCTACACCTGCATGTCCGAACTGGTCGTAACGTGCACGTTTATCGGGGTTGCTGAGGACTTCGTAAGCCTCGGCTGCTTCTTTGAACTTTTCTTCTGCCTCCTTGTCGCCCGGATTTCTGTCGGGGTGATACTGAATGGCTTTTTTACGGTATGCTTTCTTTATTTCATCTGCTGAAGCTGACTTGTCGACACCCAGCACTTCATAATAGTCTCTTTTTGCCATAATCAACGAGATTTAGGAATTACTGTGCTACAACAACTTTTGCGTGGCGGATTACTTTATCGTTCAATTTATATCCGGTCTGTACGCAGTCGAGAACCTTTCCTTTCTGGGCTTCATCCGGTGCCGGTACCAGTGCGATTGCTTCGTGGTAGTCGGTATCGAAGGTTTCGCCTACCGGATCCATTTTCTGCAGTCCTTCCTGAGAAAGAACTTTGTGGAATTTCTGCGAGATAAGATCGATGCCTTCGTACATGGCTTTTACGTCATCGGCTTTCTGCATGTTCTGCAAAGCGCGTTCCAAGTCGTCGAGAATCGGAAGAATGGCACTGATAGCTTTTTCACCGCCGTTCTTAATCAGTTCGGCTTTTTCCTTCATGGTACGCTTGCGGTAATTATCGAATTCTGCTGAAAGACGCAAGTATTTGTCTTTTTGTTCTTCGATGGTCTTTTTAGCCTCTTCCAGTTCTTTTTCCAACTTCTGTTCGGGAGTGAGTTCTTCACTTCCTTCTTCAGCGTGCTGAGCATTCTGGGCTTGTGCTTCGGCTTGTTCCGATGCTTTTGCCTGCTGATCTTTCAGCACTTCGTTTTCTTCTTGTGAATGATGATTTTTTGTAGTCATGATGTTATCTGTTTTTATTTCTTATTTTCTTTGGTATAGTATACGTGAGTATCGCATACAAATTTCGTGCCCGAGTGGAACTACAGGCAAATTTGCTGCAAAAATACTAAATTTTGTCATACTGGCAGTGAAAAATGCCTGCGACTTGCCCTTCACACCCTTCACATTGTGTTAGAGAAAGTAAAAATATCGGCAGATTTCTATGGCGGAAAGCTTGCTTTTTGTCTTATGTGAAGGGTGTGAAGGGCAAAAAAGCCTGATTTTTTTTCTTATTTACTGGATGAAGGCTGGACGGGGGAAGATAATCTCGGTATCTTTGGGGAGGGGGTATATTTTCGGTAAGTTAGGACACTAAAAAACCGGTCTTATGCATTGGTTCCGGGGGGATGGAACAACACATAAAACCGGCATATGAAGAATTATGATTTATCTCAGTTTATTTTTTTTCAAGACTTCTCTGATGCGATCGATAACTTCCGGATTGGGCAGCCCTTTTTTCTCCATGATGAGGGAAGCAAAATTATCGGCCAAAATCTCTTCCGGATTGACAATATACTCCGTATTCTTTCCGATTTTTTCGTAAAAGTCTTCCGCCTGTTCGATGGGAATAATGACTGTTTTGCTATTTTCTTGCACCGGAACGAAATGTTCGTTCAAGGGAACAAGTCCAAATTTCATGTAATCGAAGAGACCGCCTCCTTCATAAGGACGGTCGGTATAGGTTACCATGGTGTAGTTTTGAGTGGTACCGTTTACGGTAAAAGGCGCATAGCTGTCGTAACGGCTGATGTCCGGATTGGAAATTCGTTTTTCCATGAGGTCTGTAGGAAAAATAATTTCACGATCGAGTACCGTAAATCCGATGGTCTGGTATACTGCCTTTTTGAAATTCAGATCGTAGCGGGTAAGGATATGAAACAGCTCGTGTGCCACCAGCGATTTTAACTGTGTTTCTTGTGCGTTATTCAGTACGTTTTCGCTTATCGCAATCCAGTTTTTACGCGTATAGGCATCTGCTCCTCCTTCTTCCTGCATGGACGTCTTTATCAGAACGATTTCATCGGGATAATGCAAGGTGAGCTTTTGCTTTTTGATGGAAGCTATGACTCCATTGAAAGCATTTGTTACCTTTTTCTTATCTGCATCGCTCCAGTTCTGCACACAACTCATGGCCAGTGTCAGTAGTTGTGATTTTCGTCCTTCGTTGGTTTGCATCCGGACGTTAATGTCAAACTGATTCCAGCCGTTGGTATACTGGTCGATGTCTGTAATGAGCATCTGTGCTTCAGCTTTCGTCGCAAAACGGAAGAGAGGATTGTTTTGTCCCTTTTGGGCAAATCCTGCTATCGCAGTCAGGCATAAGCAGACGGCGAGGAGTGTGCGTGCTAATTTCATAATATACCCTCCTTGATTTATTCTTTATCTTTTAGAGCTGCAAAGATCAATCCTTCCAGTTCTTCTGCCAGCTCAGGGTTGTCCTGAATACACTGCTTGGCAGCATCGCGTCCTTGTCCCAGCTTGGTATCGTTGTAGCTGTACCATGATCCGCTTTTCTTGATGATACCCAGTTCGGCTCCCAAGTCTATGATTTCTCCGCTGCGGGAAATACCTTCACCGAACATGATATCGAATTCTGCTTTTCTGAACGGGGGAGCTACCTTGTTCTTTACCACTTTTACGCGAGTCTGATTACCGATGACTTCCTCTCCATCTTTAATGGGCTGGCCTTTACGGATATCCAGACGTACAGAAGCATAGAATTTTAAGGCGTTACCTCCAGTAGTGGTTTCGGGATTTCCGAACATGACACCAATCTTTTCACGCAACTGGTTGATGAAAATACATGTAGTATTGGTTTTGCTGATAGCGGAAGTCAGCTTACGCAGCGCTTGTGACATGAGTCGTGCCTGCAATCCTACTCGGTTGTCTCCCATATCGCCTTCAATTTCAGCCTTTGGAGTCAGGGCTGCAACAGAGTCGATCACGATGATATCGATGGCAGACGAGCGGATTAACTGTTCAGCTATTTCCAGTGCCTGTTCGCCGTTGTCGGGCTGTGATATCCACAGATTGTCAATGTCTACGCCCAGTTTGGCAGCATAAAAGCGGTCGAATGCATGCTCGGCATCGATGAAGGCAGCAATACCTCCTGCCTTTTGTGCTTCGGCAATGGCATGGATGGCCAAAGTCGTCTTACCGGAAGATTCCGGACCATATATTTCTATAATACGCCCTTTGGGGTAGCCGCCTACGCCAAGTGCCGCATTGAGTGCGATAGAGCCAGTAGGTATAACTTCTACCTCCTGCACATGATTATCGCCCATTTTCATGATAGAGCCTTTTCCGAAGCT
>UMAT01019081.1_pt1 | contig 23890 bp, 20 predicted proteins | sample 1963781 | NCBI WGS metagenome assembly UMAT01 (sample SAMEA4835923, study PRJEB28245) | human gut metagenome | biome: gut microbiome; material: fecal sample | place: Denmark | collected 2008
GCACCTCCGACAGGCCCGCAGAGGCTCCCGTCACTGCAGGCGCCGCAGCCCCGGAAGCCGCAATACCCGTGGAATTCCACGGCCGGAAGGACCGCATAACCAAGGCCACCATCATCATGAATCCCTCCCGCTTTACTCCGCTTCAGGAGGCGCTTGAAAGCATCGGCATCACCGGCATGACGGTAACAAATGTGTTCGGCTTCGGCGTGCAGAAGGGACATAAGGCGTACTTCCGCGGCGCTCCCATAGAAACACGGCTGCTGCCCAAGATAAAGCTGGATGTGGTAATTTCCAAGGTGCCTGCCGAGCTGCTTATCAACACGGTAAGGGATACCCTTTATACCGGCAATATAGGCGACGGCAAGATATTCCTCTATGAGGTAAGCGATGTTGTGCGCGTGCGCACCGGCGAGCGCGGCTACGATGCCCTTCAGGAGGAAAATAGCGAAAAATAATAAGCCCGTGCGGGCATGAGCGCCGGGCACGGCTCCTTATAAAAATCCGATAACGCCATAAACACACAGGCTCCGTCAGCCGCTGCGCGGCAGGCGGAGTTTTTTTGCCCTCTTTTTTGCATTATGCCGCCGCCTTGCCGTTTGCCGCCAAGGCCTTTTTGGAGAAAAACGCGAATATTGCCGTTTAGATAAAGCAAATCCGCCTCAACCCGCTTGCACAAAATACATAAAGCATGCTAAAATACCGTATTGAATACCGTATTGTAAACATAATGCGGTAAAACCCTGATGTATCGGGCTTTTGCCCTTATTAAAAATAAAAACGGCGCAAAAACACCCGCCCGCAGGCAGCCGCATGATTGCGGCGCAAAAACAAAAAAGGAGAGCGATTCCGTGACAACCGAAGCGGCACCGAAAGACAGCCTTTACATATACACCGTTTCCCCTGAGGATGCGCCTGCGCTGCTGGAAATATACGCTCCCTATGTTGAGCACACCGCCATATCCTTTGAAATAACCGTGCCCTCGGAAGAGGAATTTGCCGGCAGAATAGCGCATACAATCAAACGCTATCCCTATATCGCCGCCGTAAAAAACGGCAGAATCATCGGCTATGCCTGCACCCACCCCTTTGTGGACAGAGAAGCATACCGGCATACGGCGGAAACCACCGTGTATGTCCGCAGGGGAGAAACCGGCTTGGGCGCGGGAAGGCTGCTGTATGAAAGCCTTGAAAAAATATCCCTGCTTCAGAATGTGCTGGATCTTTACGCCTGCATCGGCGTTCCCGCGCAGGACGATGAGCACCTCACCCATAACAGTGAGGAATTCCATAAGCATATGGGCTATGAACGGGCGGGCTTTTTCCCGGCATGCGGATATAAATTCGGCCGCTGGTACGATATGGTGTGGATGCGCAAAACGCTTGGTGCTCATACGGAAAATCCCGCGGAATTTGTGCCGTTTTGCAGTCTTTCAAAAAGTGCTCTTGCCGGATGCGGTATAATCACGGAGGAATAATTATGGAATTAAAAATGATTCAGGCGATGGACGCATACTATCCCCATGTGGACGGAGTGGTGAACGTAGTGGACAACTATGCGCGCACCTTTACGAAAATGGGGGATGACTGCACCGTCTATGTGCCCGACTGCGGAAAGTATGACGATGCACTCCTCCCCTACCGCATACTGCGCTGTAAGGCCATGGCAACCGGAAAGGAGCTGCACCTGCCGCGTCCCGAGCTTTCTCCGGGAGTGCGCAGACAGCTGCTGGAGAGCGGCGCGGACATTATCCATTCCCATACCCCCTTTATGATGGGCAGAAGCGCGTACAGGCTGGCAAAAAGGCTGGATATACCCTTTGTAACCACCTTTCATTCGAAGTATTACGACGATTTTTTGGCCTATACCGGCAGCGAGCGGTTTGCCCGCTTCGGGCTCAGGTATATTCTGGAGCTTTACAATAAGGCGGATGCCGTATGGGCAGTAAACAGCGCCACGGCACAAACCCTCAGGGATTACGGCTTCAGAGGTAATATAACCGTTATGGCCAACGGAATTCACGGCTCCTATCCCGAAGACCCGCAGCAGCTTATCCGGCGTGCGAACAGCGCCTATCCCCTTCCCTGCGAGGGCTTTGAAATAATATTTGTCGGTCAGCTCATCTGGCAGAAAAATCACCGCCTTGTTTTGGATACCGCAGCGCGGCTTAAAAAAAGAGGCATTGCTTTTTCCGTTACGGTGGCGGGCTGCGGGGATAACGGCGAGGAAATTAAAGCCTATGCCCGCTCTCTCGGGCTTGACGACTGTGTAAAATATCTGGGCCGGGTCACCGACCGCGAGCTGCTCTGCGGGCTGTATCTGCGCAGCAAGCTGTTCTTCTTCCCGTCGGTTTATGACAATGCCCCCATAACCCTTCAGGAGGCCTCCCTTAACCGCGTGCCCGCGCTTTTAATGCAGGGCAGCAACGCCTCTCAGGGTATTACCGACGGCGTAAACGGCTGGCTGTGCGATAACGACCCGGACAAAACGGCGGATAAAATAGCGCTCATCATGGCAAATGAGGAAAATCGCGTCCGCGTGGGTCTTGAAGCCTCCCGCACCGTGGTCAACAGGTGGGAGGATATAATGCCCGCCGTAAAAGAGGAGTATATCCGCCTTATAAAAAACAAAAAGTGCGGCAAATAACCCCGGCATTACCGTAATGCCGATAAGAACAGGAGTCACAGCATGATAGCTCTGCTTTCGCGCATATTCATAAAAAACGCAAAGGATACCGAAAACCCCGAGGTGCGCCGCAAATACGGCATGCTCTGCGGAGGCGTGGGTATATTTCTCAACGCCGTGCTCTGCGTCTGCAAACTGGCCGCAGGCATTATAACCGGCTCCATCGCAGTCGTGGCCGACGCCTTTAACAACCTTTCCGATGCAGGCAGCTCCGTTATCACCATTGCGGGCTTCCGCATGGCGGGACAGAAGCCGGACAGCGAGCACCCCTTCGGGCACGGGCGGGCAGAATACATTGCCGGGCTTGTGGTATCGTTTATCATCATGACGGTGGGGCTGGAGCTGCTTAAAAGCTCCGTGGAAAAAATCATCACCCCTCAGGCGGTAAGCTTCTCCCTTGCCGCCGTGCTTATAATGGCGGCGTCGGTAATGATAAAAAGCTATATGTTTTTCTATAACAGACGCATCGGTAAAAAAATAGACTCCGCCGCAATGCGCGCCGCCGCCTCCGACTCCCTTTCGGACTGCATAGCCACCCTGGCCGTGCTTTTATCCATGCTCATAAACCGCTTCTGCGGCTTCAACGCCGACGGCTGGTGCGGCATCGCAGTGGCGGCGTTCATATTCGTTTCGGGCTGCAAATCGGTAAAGGAAACCGTTTCCCCCCTGCTTGGGCAGCCCCCCGCGCCGGAATTCGTGCGCAAAATAAAGGATATTGTCCTGTCCTATCCCGATATCGAGGGCATGCATGACCTTATCGTGCACGATTACGGCCCCGGAAGATGCATGATAAGCGTGCACGCCGAGGTTCCGGCGGATAAAAGCATGCTGGATATGCACGACCTTATAGACCGTATCGAGCACCGGCTTGCCAAGGAAACCGGCGCCGTGGCCGTAATACACATGGACCCGGTAGTGCGCGACGAAAGCACGAACCGTCTGCGGGATATCGCCGCCCAAGCCGCCAAAGAGGTGGACGAGCGCATAACCATACACGATTTTCGCGCGGTAAAGGGCAACACCCACACAAATCTTATTTTTGACGCCGTCGTGCCCTTTGATATGGACCCGGCAAGCGTAAAAAAACAGATAGCCTCCCTTATCCACAGCCGGGACGAAAGCCTTTATGCGGTGGTGGAAACCGATTGCGTTTATTCTCCGGAGCATTAGCCCCGGGTATAAAATAAATACCGGCGGCAGTATGCCGCAGAAAGCGGACAGTTCGAAGCCCTCCTGTCCGGGCCTTTAAGGCCGATAAACAAAACCAGGATGAAAAAGAATAATACAGCACTCAGAAACAACATGCGCTTTATCACGGTTTCCGCCGTGATAGCGGCGATTTATGCAGCCCTTACGCTGCTGCTTCAGCCCGTAGCCTACTTCGGCGCGGCGCAATGCCGCCTCTCCGAGGGGCTTACCCTTCTGGCGTTTCTTATGCCGGAGGCAATACCCGGCCTTGCCGTGGGCTGCCTTGCGGCAAACATACTCGGGGGAGGCGCGCTGCCGGATATAATCCTTGGCACCCTTGCCACCCTTGCCGCTGCCGCCTGCTCCGCACGGGTAAAAAACATGTGGGTATCCGGCATATTCCCCGTGCTGTTTAACACCGTACTCGTATCCCCCGTTATAGTCTATTGCTATATGGGCGGCGGAGCCTTAAGCGTCTACCTCGTCAATGCCGGGCTGTTTGCCCTGTGCGAGGCGGCCAGCGTGTACGCAGTAGGCGTGCCCCTCGTGCTGCTGCTTTGCCGCTACGGCGCTCTCCGGCGCGCACTGCATATAAACATCACCGTCAAAAGAGGTCGGAAACAACCGCTTCCTTCCCAAAAAGCCGCTTCTTCCCAACCCTCCTCACCCTCGGACGGCTCTTTTGACAGCAAAGGAGAATAACCGTGAAAAACATTCTGCAAAATAAAAGCACCCCCTATGTGCTGGGGCTTATATGCGCCGTGGCCTTTTTTGCGGCGCATATATATTTCAACATCGCCGTTCCGAAGGTGAATCTCTGGAGCTATGAAGCGCTGTGCGAAATCGGCTTTCTGCTTATGCTGCTTTCACTCGTGCCTTTTATGTGCGAGCGCATACTCAGGGCAAACGGACAGCGCCGGGGCGCAGGCTTTACCGTGCTGCTCATCGCGCAGTGTCTGCTTGCCGGCCTTGCCTTTGTATGCTTTGTTCTTTCCGCCGTGCTTACCGTCACCGAACGCGGAACCCAAAGCCTCAACATTATAATGCTCATCGGTCTTATTGCCGCCGCGCTGATGTCCCTTATGCTGCTGCTGCTGCGCCTATGCGTGCTTACCTCGTGCAAAGGGGCGGTAACAGCCGTCGGATGGGTGCTGCTCGGCTCCGCAGCGGCTGCGGGTGCGCTGCTCCACCTTACTCTTTTGCTTGATCTTATAAAGGAAATAGCCGCAAATGCAGGGCAAGGCATCGGCATACTGCTTTTCTGGTACGGCTTTGTTAATTTTGTATATATCATGTGCCTGTTCCTTGCAGACGGCGCATGCATATATTTTGCCGTTCACACCGTCCGCCGTCTGGAAAACGAGCCCTCCCCCCTTATGTATCTGTAAATATGAATTCCGCAGTATGCGCAGCCGCCGGCCTTACGGCGGCAATAAAAAGGTGATATGAGCAATATCGGATACAAAAAAGCAAAACCCAAAACAAAGCGCCGCGTAATCATTGCAGCGCTGTCCGTTGCGCTTGTGCTGCTCCTGCTCCTTGCGGGGCTGTGGCGCATAAGCGGCTATAAACGCTTTTTTCAGGCAAGCGTGGAAAAATGGAGCCGCCATTATTCCGTGGACGAATACCTTATTTACGGCATGATATACGCCGAAAGCGGCGGCAGAGAGCAGGCTCAAAGCAGCGCGGGCGCGGTGGGGCTTATGCAGCTTATGCCGCAGACGGCAAAATGGCTCGCTTGGCGCGAGGGCATTGAGTACAGCGAGGAAATGCTGCTTCAGGGCGATTACAGCATTCGTCTGGGCTGCGCATATGCGGCGTTTCTTTTTGAAAGGTATGATAATTACGATTGCGTCATTGCCGCCTATAACGCCGGCCACGGCGCCGTGGACAGATGGCTGAAGGACCCGGAATTTTCCCGCGACGGCAAAACCCTGTACCGCGTGCCCTATGCCGAAACCGAAAACCACATAGTGCGCGTCAACCGCGCCCGCAGCATCTATTTTGCCCTTTATCCTCCCGCAGGATAATTGCTGCGCCGAACAATGCAAAAAATCCTGCGGCACAAGGGCCCACACGGCTGCAAAATACAGGCATTTCTTCAGAAAAACGGCGCTAATGCGCCCCTAAACGCTCCGTTTGCCCCACAGTGCGGAATAAAAACGCTTGACAAAAGCCGCCGCAAAGATACAATAAATATAAATTACCTGAAACCGGCTCCGGCCGCATTGCCCCTTTACCGGCAGCCCTGCCGCAAAAGGCGGGTTGCGCAGTCTTGCCCCGGTTTTGGGTACCGATACGAAATAAATTAAAGAAAAAAGAGGTATTGCTATGTCCGGAATCAATCTTAAAGACAAGGTCGCCGTAATCACCGGCGCCAGCCAGGGTCTGGGCGAGGCGCTTGCCATGCGCCTTTCCGATGAGGGCTGCAAGGTCGTTGTGGCGGATATGAACTATGAAGGCGCACAGGCCGTTGCCGCAAAGCTCAAGGACGCCATCGCAGTGGCTGTCAATGTAACCAAAATCGAGGATTGCGAAAAAATGGCGGCCGCCGCCGTTGAAAAGTACGGCAAAATCGACATTCTCGTCTCCAATGCCGGCATAGTCAAATCCGGCGATATCCGCCAGTTCCCCGCCAGCAGCTTTGCACTTGTAGTGGATGTAAACCTCAACGGCTATTTCAACACCGTAAAGGCGGTTGCCCCCTATATGCTGGAGCGCAAGCAGGGCGTCATCATCCAGATAAACAGCAAATCCGGCAAAAAGGGCTCCTATAAAAACTGCGCCTATGCCGCAAGCAAGTTCGGCGGCATCGGCCTTACCCAGTCCCTCGCTCTGGAATTTGCCGATCAGGGCATCCGCGTAAACAGCATCTGCCCCGGCAACATGCTCTCCTCTCCCCTCTGGGTAAACAGCCTTTTCAAGCAGTATGCCGCCAATCAGAACACCACCGAGGAGGCCATCCGCGAAAAGTATATCAATCAGGTACCCATGAAGAGAGGCTGCGAATATGAAGACATCGCCAATGTCATGGTCTTCCTTGCAAGCGATATGTCCTCCTACATGACCGGTCAGGCCATCAATGTCACCGGCGGACAGGAAATGAAATAAGCCTTATCTCGGCTTTATAACGGTACCGGCTTTACAAAAAGCCGGTATTTTTTTATACCGGCGCATACGCCGGCAGCCTCCTTCTTTTCTTTACCGCCCCTCTTTCCGCCGCCCTGCGGATACCCTCCTCTTCCTTTATAGCATTTCCGCACCTCAAGCCGCCTTATAAATTTTCGCCGGAAAAATATGTTTTATCAGAAAATTTCAATTTTCACCCCGGTTTTCGTCAAAAATAAACATAAAAATGCGAATTTTTTTCAATTAGGGTATTTACTACGAGGGTACGGCTGTGTTATAATCATACAATAACAATACATTTTAAGCCCGTACGGTAATTCCGGGTGCCTCCCCGCAAACAGCCGTCGGGCGATTGAAAACCGATCAGGAGGAGATAAAATGGCTTTATCCAAAGAGCAGAAAGAGCTTCGCTTGGCCGAGCTTCGAAGCTTTATCCAGCTGCACAAAGACGACAAGGGTCCGCTTATGCCCATTATGCAGAAGGCGCAGGAGCTTTTCGGCTATCTTTCCCTTGAAACCCAAACGGTAATTGCAGAGGGTCTTGGCATCCCGGTAAGCGAGGTCTACGGCGTGGCCACCTTCTACGCCCAGTTTTCCCTTGAGCCCAAGGGTCAGTATGTCATCGGCGTATGCACCGGCACCGCCTGCTATGTAAAGGGCGCCGCCGCCGTGCTTGAAGAGGTGGAAAAACAGCTCGGCGTCACCAAGGGGCGCACCAGCAAGGACGGAGTGTTCACCATTCAGGATACCCGCTGCCTGGGCTGCTGCGGTCTTGCTCCCGTAATGGTAATAAACGACGATGTCTACGGCCGTCTTGTGCCGGCGGATGTCCCCGGCATTTTGGAAAAATACAAAAGCGAAGGCTGAGCCTCGGCAAACGGACAACGGTATGGATGAAATAGCGCTTCATGTGCTGGATATAATACAAAACAGCGTCAGGGCCGGAGCCCGCTGCATACAGGTGCGCTTTGAACGGCAGGGGCATATGCTCCGCATCACAATATCCGATGACGGCTGCGGCATGTCAGAGGAAACCGCCGCCAAAGCGTGCAGTCCCTTTTCAACCAGCCGCACCACGCGGAAAGTGGGTCTGGGCTTGCCGCTGCTTATGGCCTCTGCACAGGGCTGCGGCGGAAGCTTCGGCATTAAATCGCAGCCGGGCAAGGGCACCGTCGTAGAGGCAGTGTTTGATACCCAAAATATCGATTGCCCCCCCGTGGGCGATATAAACGGCACCATGCTGTCCCAGTTTGTGTGCCACCCGGAAATCGATTTTATCTACACCTTTTCAAACGAGCGCGGCAGCATGCGCACGGACACCAAGGAGATTAAAAGCGTTCTTGACGGCGTACCGCTTGATACTCCCGAGGTCGTGGAATGGATGCGCTCCGGTCTTGCCAAGGAATTTGAAGCCCTCGGCGAAAAGGAATACTGATAAAGCCCGCTTAAAAAAAGCACCGGTCCGAAGCCGCAGCATGCCCAGCAAAGCCCGCCGAGCACGGGCATTTATCCGCAGAAGGAACCAAAAAACAAAACAGAACGGAGAAACTGATATGAAAAGCATCAAAGAGCTGGAAGAAATCAGACAGCGTACCCTAAACAACATAAATATGCGCAAGGACAGCGACAGTACCCGTATAGTAGTGGGTATGGCTACTTGCGGCATCGCCGCCGGCGCTCGCCCCGTACTGCTTAAATTCATGGAGGAAATATCGCAGCGCGGTCTTTCCGGCGTTACCGTTTCCCAAACAGGCTGCATAGGCGTCTGCCGCCTTGAGCCCATTGTGGAAATATATGCGCCGAACAGCGAAAAGGTCACCTATGTCAAGGTCACACCGGACAAAGCAAGCAGAATAATCACCGAGCATATCGTCAACGGCAAGGTGGTGGAGGAATATACCATCGGCTGGCACGAGGCCAATGAGAACAAATAACGGGAGGAATCAATACAATGTATCGAGCACATGTACTTGTCTGCGGCGGAACCGGCTGCACTTCTTCAAATTCGCTTAAGATTATAGAGCGTTTTGAGCAGCTTGTCGCCCAGAACGGTCTGTCACAGGAGGTCAAGGTCGTCCGCACCGGCTGCTTCGGTCTGTGCGAGCGGGGCCCGATAGTCATCGTGTACCCCGAGGGCGCGTTCTATTCCCGCATCAAGCCCGAGGATGTGGACAGGATAGTGCAGGAGCACCTGTTAAAGGGACGCATAGTAAAGGAGCTCATCTATCACGATAAAAAAGACGGGCAGGTGCACGAAACCTCCCTTTCCAATATCGGCTTTTATAAAAAGCAGCACCGCGTGGCTTTGCGCAACTGCGGCGTTATAGACCCGGAAAACATCGATGAATACATAGCCTTCGACGGTTATAAGGCCCTTGCCAAGGTGCTTACCGAAATGACCCGCGAGGAGGTCATAGACACCGTCAAGCGCAGCGGGCTTCGCGGCCGCGGCGGCGCGGGCTTCAGCACCGGCACAAAATGGGAGTTCGCCTACCGTTCCCAGTCGGATAAAAAATATGTCGCCTGCAACGGCGACGAGGGCGACCCCGGCGCCTTTATGGACCGCAGCATACTGGAGGGCGACCCGCACGCCGTGCTTGAGGCAATGGCCATAGCCGGCTATGCCATAGGCAGCGACCAGGGCTATATTTATGTCCGCGCGGAATACCCCATCGCGGTAAAACGCCTCCAGATAGCCATAGATCAGGCCAAGGCCTACGGTCTTTTGGGCAAAAACATCTTCGGCACCGATTTCAGCTTCGATGTGGAAATACGCCTGGGCGCAGGCGCCTTTGTGTGCGGCGAGGAAACCGCTCTGCTCACAAGCATAGAGGGCAAACGCGGCGAGCCCCGTCCCCGTCCGCCGTTCCCGGCAGTAAAGGGCGTTTTCGGCAAGCCCACAATGCTCAACAATGTTGAAACCTATGCCAATATTCCGCAGATAATCCTCAACGGCGCCGAGTGGTTCTCCTCCATGGGTACCGAGAAGTCCAAGGGCACCAAGGTGTTTGCGCTGGGCGGAAAAATAGTCAACACCGGTCTTGTGGAGGTGCCCATGGGCACCACCGTGCGTGAGATCGTATACGACATCGGCGGCGGCATCCCCGGCGGCAAAAAATTCAAGGCCGCACAGACCGGCGGTCCCTCCGGCGGCTGCATCCCCGCAAGTCATCTGGACACCCCCGTTGATTACGATTCCCTCATAGCCATCGGCTCCATGATGGGCTCCGGAGGACTCATAGTCATGGACGAGGACAACTGCATGGTGGATATTGCCAAATTTTTCCTCGAGTTCACCGTGGACGAGTCCTGCGGCAAATGCACTCCCTGCCGCGTAGGCACCCGCCGCATGCTGGAGATACTGGAGCGCATCACCGACGGCCGCGGCGAGGACGGCGATATTGAAAAGCTGGAGGAGCTTGCAAACACCATAAAGGCCACCGCTCTTTGCGGTCTTGGCCAGACGGCTCCCAACCCCGTGCTTTCCACCCTCCGCTATTTCCGCGATGAATACGAGGCTCACATCTATGAAAAGCGCTGCCCTGCCGGCCATTGCAAAAAGCTTGCCCGCATAGTGATAGATCCCGAAAAGTGCCGCGGCTGCTCGCTTTGTGCCAAAAACTGCCCCGTGAATGCCATAAGCGGACAGATCAAATCGCCCTACACGATAGATCAGTCCAAGTGCATCAAGTGCGGCGCCTGCATTGATAAATGCCGCTTCGGCGCTATCCAGAAGAAGTGACCGACAAGGAGGATATTATAATGAATACGGTAAATCTGACCATAGACGGCGTCAAGGTGCAGGTTCCGGCCGGTTCCACCGTGCTGGAGGCTGCCCGGAAGGCCAATATAAACATTCCCACACTGTGCTATCTTAAGGATATAAACCAAATCGGCGCCTGCCGGATGTGCCTTGTGGAGATCAAAAACGCCCGCGCGCTGGCGGCTGCCTGCGTTATGCCCGCAGCCGAGGGTATGGAGGTAAAAACCAATACCCCCAAGATACGCGCCGCACGCAAGCTCAACCTTGAGCTGCTGCTGAGCAACCATAACCGCGAGTGCACCTCCTGCATACGCAGCGGCAGCTGCGAGCTTCAGGCCATGTGCAACGAAATGGGTGTCACCGCCGGACGGTTTGACGGCGCCAAAACCCCCAGCACCGTGGATGACATCAGTCCCTCCATAGTGCGTGACAATTCCAAATGCATACTGTGCCGCCGCTGTGTCGCGGTGTGCAACAATGTGCAGAAGGTGGGTGCCATCGGCGTTATGAACCGCGGATTTGCAACCTCCGTGGGCTGCGTATTCGGCAAAAGCCTGAGCGATTCCGTCTGCATAAACTGCGGACAGTGTATTACGGCCTGCCCCACCGGCGCACTGCACGAAAAGGAAAGCATAAACGAGGTATGGAACGCGCTGGCCGATCCCGAAAAATACGTGGTGGTTCAGCCCGCTCCGGCCGTACGCGTAGGCATAGGCGAGGAATTCGGTCTGCCCGTGGGCACCGTCTGCACCGGCAAGCTGGCGGCGGCTCTGCGCAGGCTCGGCTTTGACAAGGTGTTTGACACCGATTTTGCCGCCGACCTCACCATAATGGAGGAGGGCACCGAGCTGCTTGAGCGCATGAAAAACGGCGGCGCGCTGCCCATGATAACCTCCTGCTCGCCGGGCTGGATTAAGTTCTGCGAAACCTTCTACCCCGAATTCATCCCCAATCTCTCCAGCTGCAAGTCGCCTCACGAAATGCTGGGAGCGGTTATAAAAAGCTATTACGCCCAGAAAAACGGCATAGACCCCGAAAAGATATTCGTGGTATCCGTTATGCCCTGCACCGCCAAAAAGTTCGAGGCAAAGCGCCCGGAGCTTGGGCATGACGGCATGGCGGATGTTGACGCCGTCCTTACGGTGCGCGAGCTTGCAAGAATGCTCAAGACTGCCGGCGTGGATTTTGTAAACCTGCCCGATGAGGATTTTGACGACATTCTGGGTCAGTCCACGGGCGCCGGGGTTATATTCGGCGCAACCGGCGGCGTTATGGAGGCCGCGCTGCGCACTGTTTACGAAATAGTAACCGGCAAAGAGCCGGAAAGCCTTGATTTCAGGGCCTGCCGCGGCACCGAGGGCGTTAAGGAGGCCGAGCTTGAAATGAACGGAAGCACGGTGCGCGTCGCCATTGCAAACGGTACCGGCAATGCGGCAAAGCTGCTGGATATGGTCAAAAACGGCGAAGCCCACTACGATTTCATCGAGGTCATGGGGTGTCCGGGCGGCTGCGTGACGGGCGGAGGCCAGCCCATTATAAATGCGACAAAGCTGAGCTATATTGACCCCAAGGCGCTGCGCGCCGAGGGTCTTTACCGCGAGGATGCCGGCAAGAAGCTGCGCAAGAGCCACGAAAACCCCGGTGTAAGGCGGGTTTACGAGGAATACTTCGAGCAGCCCGGAAGCCACCGTGCGCATGAGCTGCTGCATACTCACTATACCAAGCGTAATAAATTTTAATGAAAAATGCGTTAAAAACGGCATAAAAACGCGTTAAAAACGCTTAAAAACATGCAAAAAAACGCGTAAAAAACGCATCAAAAAATTAACGGGGCTTTGGGCTATTGCCCGAAGGAATGTCAGCTGCATACCCTGTCATCCGGCGCACAAGAGTGCGCCGGTTTTTATTTGTGCCCCTGTATAAAAAAACGGGCGGCCGCCCGATACATTTTTTGTAAAAAGCGATCGCCTGTTTGTGCCGCCCTTGCCGGGCGTTTTTTTGAAATTTTTTCTGTTCTGAAATTATTTTATCAGCTCTTTGCGGATGCGGTCGGTTTCCCGATAGGCTTCAAGTATGTCGGCGTAGTCCCGTATCTTTTCCTTGTTCCATGTGTTTTCCGCAAGCATGGGGGCGCGCTGCGACACAAGCTCGCGTTCCTCCGAAAGCCCGTCCTCAAGGTTTGGGTACTTCTCCATTATTACATCGCCCCATGCAAGCAGCTGGCCGCCGATTATCTGCGGGCTGTCCTGAACCGTCAGCTTTTTATCGTGATAGGGGGAGGCGGGGTGCATGGCTCCCCAGGTGCGCGTATTCCAGTTGAAGGCCTCCTCCTGCGTCCAGTATGCCACGGGAGTAACAATATACATGGGTATCCATGAGCTGTTGACGATATTGAAGCCCGCCTCCAAAAGAGAGGGCGTGGTCTGATAGAGGTTCTCCCAGCTCATGAGCTGCAATTCTCTTGTGACATAATCGTTTACATCGGCGGAAAAGCCCTCCCACGCCATGGGGATGCGTCCCTTGGAAATAACCGTTTCCGCCATTTTCTCCACGAAATCGGCAAGCAGGCGCTCGGCAAGCAGGCGCTTATCCTCCATGTCAAAATCGATACCCTGCGAAAGGGCATAATCGCGGCAGGCAGGGTCCTCCGTCCACTTTGCTATTGCCGCCTCGTCGCCGCCGATGTGGATGCGTTCCGACTGCGGGAACATATCGCAAAGCTCGCAAAAGAGCTGCTGCATTGCCGTTGTGGCCTGCTCGGTACGGGTGATGATGCCGTCTTTTCCGAAAATATCGCCGTATTCCTGACAGAATGCGCGGCAGTGACCGGGAACATCTATTTCCGGCATGATATGAACGCCGCGCGAAGCGGCATAACGGTTGAGAGCGTCTATTTCCGCAAAGGTATAGTGCCGTCCCGGAGTGGAAAGTTTGGGGAACAGACGGCTGGGGAGCGTATAGCTTTGATCGTCCGTAAAGTGCAGCTGAAGCACCGGGATTTTATACAGCATGCACAGATCCACATAGGAAAGCAGATAGGAAAAGGGATGAAAATCACGGGCAAGATCAATCATGACGCTGCGGAAGGCGCAGTCGGGGGCATCCTCTATGCGCACGGCGGGCAGGCAAAGGGTGCCGTTTTGAACAAAAAGCAGCTGCAGCAGCGTCGCCATGCCGTTGCGTGCGCCGTCCTTGGTCCATGCACGGATCTCCGCGCAGCCGTTTTCGGCATAGAGCGCATACGCCTCTCCCTTAAAGGCGCTGTCCGCCGTGAAGCGGATGGCGCCGGAGTATTCTTCACTTAATGTAATGCCGAAAAGGCGCCTTACATAATCGGTAAGAGAATCGTTCAGAAGCATAAAATCTCCGCTTACGGTGGCGGCAAGGGAAACGGTGCCGCTGCCCCGAACCACGGTTTTGGGCTGCGGAATAAGATGAAGGGGAGAATTCATAGAATATTCCTTTCGCTTTTATTCCTTCGCAGGTGCGAAGGAACAGGCATATTTTTAATATCTATAAGTATAGCATACAGCAGCGGAGCTTTCAAGACACACAGAGAGCTTTTTTACGGTGTGCATATAAAATGCGCCGCAAAGGGACGCAAAAAAGAAGGCGCCGCCGTTGTTTGCGGTGCGCCCTGCGTTTTGTGACGAATTTTCTATTTGCCGGTAGAGCCGAAGCCGCCCTCGCCGCGCTGCGTTTGCGAAAGCTCCTCAGAAGGGATAAAGCTTGCGGGAATGAAGGGCAGAATTACAAGCTGGGCTATACGCTCGCCGTTTTTTATCTCCTGCGCGGTATCCGAATCGTTATGCAGCGCAACTATATATTCCCCGCGGTAATCGCTGTCGCACACTCCCACGCAGTTTGCGGGACGCAGACCCTGCTTTGCCGCCATGCCGCTGCGGGCAAAAACCGCGCCGAAGCAGCCCTCCGGCAGCTCAAAGGCCAGCCCGGTGCCCACCTTAAGCGTGGAATGGGGCGGCAGAATCACATTTTCCTCAAGGCAGGCGCACAGATCGTAGCCTGCGGCGTATTCGGAGCCGCGCACGGGCAGAACCGCATTTTCCTTAAGCTTTTTGACCCTTACGCTTATGCCGGCAAAGCCGTTTTTATCGCATTTTACACTGTTCATATCATAATTCCTTACATAAAAAATTAAGGTGTTTCCTCCGGCACGGCAGCGCCGGCTTCGGTAACGCCTTAATTATAGCACAGCAATGCGCAAATTGTATATTCAATCCTGCGTTATATTGCTTTTTTATGAATACGCGGCGGTATATTCCGCCATGCACGGCGCAATGCCTCGGCAAAAGCCGTTATACGGGATTGTCCGTCCACGGCACGGGCTTGCCCGCCTGAAGGGTTTTTTTCATATCCAGCAGGCGTTGGTTTGAGGAGCCGCGAAAGCGCAGAGTTATATCCTTCAGCTCCTCCACAAAGCGGCCGTCCACCAATACATCAATTAAAGACAGCAGCTCCTGCGTTTTCTCGCAGTGCGGGTGGGCTTCGGGGTCAATAAGCTGCTCAAAGGTGAAGCCGCTGAAGGCCCATATGCTTTTATCGGGGAATTCCCTGCGCACTCTTTTTACAAACGGCAGCAGCGCCCGCTGGTTCTGCGGCTCAAAGGGCTCGCCGCCAAGCAATGTAAGCCCGCTTATATAGTCGGGCGCCAGCATTTCCAGCACCTGCTGCTGTGTCTGCTCGGTAAAGGGATGACCGAAGTTAAAATCCCATGTCTGCTTCTGAAAGCAGCCGGGGCAATGATTGGTGCAGCCGGAGACAAACAGCGTTACCCGCACTCCCGGTCCGTTTGCAATATCGCAGTTTTTTATCTCGCCGTAATTCATTACAGATGCAGCACACGCTCCTTAATCTCCTGAGTGCGGCCCTGATTCCAGAACTGGGAGCCGATATAGCCGCAGGTGCGGCGGGCGACATTCATCCTGCTCTGATCGGTATTGCCGCACTTGGGGCAGCGCCAGATGTACTTGCCGTCCTTCTCCACTATTTCTATCTCGCCGTCAAAGCCGCATTCCTGGCAATAGTCGCTTTTGGTGTTAAGCTCGGCGTACATGATATTATCATATATAAAGCGTATAACGGACAGCACCGCATCCAGATTGTTCTGCATGTTGGGCACCTCCACATAGCTTATGGCGCCGCCCGTTGAAAGGTGCTGGAACTGGGACTCAAAGCGCAGCTTCTCGAAGGCGTCTATCTTTTCCGTTACATGCACATGATAGCTGTTTGTAATATACCCCTTGTCGGTGACACCGGGAATTATGCCGAAGCGGCGCTGGAGGCACTTGGCAAACTTGTAGGTGGTGGATTCCAGCGGCGTGCCGTAGATGGAAAAGCCGATATTGGTTTCCTGCGTCCACTGCTTGCAGGCATCGTTCATCCTCTGCATGACCGAAAGCGCAAAGGGGGTGGCGCTGGGATCGGTGTGGGATTTGCCCGTCATGAACTTCACGCACTCGTAAAGCCCGGCATAGCCCAAGGATATTGAGGAATATCCGCCGTAGAGCAGCTTGTCTATGGGCTCGCCCTTTTTAAGGCGCGCGCAGGCGCCGTACTGCCACAGGATGGGGGCTGCATCGGAAAGCGTGCCCTTAAGGCGGTTATGCCTGCACATAAGCGCACGGAAGCAAAGCTCCAGCCGTTCGTCGAATATTTTCCAGAACTTTTCGATGTTTCCGCCGGAGGACAGCGCGATATCGGGCAGGTTCAGGGTTACAACGCCCTGATTGAAGCGGCCGTAGAATTTATAATTGCCGTTTTCGTCCTTCCACGGAGCCAGTGCCGAACGGCAGCCCATGACGGGGAAGCAGTTGCCTTCCTTGAGCTCCTTCATTTTCTTTTCGGAAATATAGTCCGGCACCAGCCGCTTTGCGCTGCATTTTGCCGCCAGACGGGTAAGATACCAGAACTCGGAATCGTCGTGAATGTTATCCTCCTCCAAAACATATATAAGCTTGGGGAAGGCGGGAGTTATCCATACGCCCTCTTCGTTCTTAACGCCGCGGTAGCGCTGGAGCAGTATCTCCTCGATTATCATGGCAAGGTCCAGCTTCTCCCTGCGGCTTTTTGCCTCGTTAAGATACATAAACACCGTTACAAAGGGGGCCTGGCCGTTGGTGGTGAGCAGCGTGACCACCTGATACTGTATGGTCTGCACGCCCTTTTGTATTTCGGCGCGCAGCCGTTTTTCCGTTATGGCATCAATTTTTTCTTCGCTTGCGGGGCAGCCTAACTCCGCTATTTCCGCCACCACCTCGCGGCGTATCTTTTCCCGGCTTACCTGTACAAAGGGCGCAAGGTGCGCAAGGGAAATGCTCTGTCCGCCGTACTGATTGGAGGCCACCTGAGCGATTATCTGCGTAGCGATATTGCAGGCCGTGGAAAAGCTGTGCGGCTTTTCTATCATGGTGCCGGATATTACGGTGCCGTTATTGAGCATATCCTCAAGGTTTACAAGGTCGCAGTTGTGCATATGCTGGGCAAAATAATCCGCATCGTGAAAATGGATTATACCCTCCTCGTGAGCCTGCACTATTTCCTGAGGCAGCAGAATGCGGTTTGTGATATCCTTGCTGACCTCGCCCGCCATATAATCGCGCTGCACGCTGTTTACGGTGGGGTTTTTATTGGAGTTTTCCTGCTTTACCTCTTCGTTGTTGCATTCGATAAGGCTTAAGATCTTATCGTCGGTGGTGTTGCTTTTGCGCACAAGGCTGCGTGTATAGCGATAGGTTATGTACTGCTTTGCCACCTCAAAGGCGCCGTGAGCCATGATCTGCTTTTCCACAAGGTCCTGTATTTCCTCCACGCTCATGGCGCGGTTTACCTTCTGGCAGGCAAGCTCCACCGACTGCGCAATGCGCTGTATCTGCATGGGCGTCATGCGCTCGTTCTCCGGAACCACATCATTGGCCTTGGTTACCGCCACAATGATCTTGGTTATGTCAAAATCGACCTCTGAACCGTTTCTTTTTATGATCTTCATATACAATCCCCTCTGCGCCGCATATGCGCGCATAATTTTATACTTTGTCTTTCTGTGCCTGCTTTTTATCCCGCCGCCTGTTTATTGCGCCGTGCGTATGCCCATCCGAAAAAACGCAACCGTTTATCGAGTTTGCTCTTGCTAACCATCCGTATTTTACGGCAAACCCGCACCCGGGCTTTTATGTTTGTACGCCTTTTTGTTTTCTTATGCCTTTTTTATCCTCTTTGAGAATAAATTTGTTTTCAAAAACAACAAGCAGTTGTTGTGTCGATGAATATCATACACCATATATAGATAAAATGCAAGAGATAAATGAATGATAAAGCAAACAATTTTGTCGGAATTTCTGCGTCGGTTATATAAAAAAAGTATAAGAAAAAGCCTTTCGGCCAAAGAAAAAGGGCATAAAAAAGCGCCCGCACGAAGCGGACGCTTTTTTGAAAAAATTCGTGTTGGTTTTTGACCTTCAGGCTTACAGCATGGACTCGTAAAGCTTCTTGATGTCGGCAACGCTGGTATCCTTGGGGTTGCCTCCGGTGCAGACATCCTTGAAGGCGGACTCGCTAAGGAAGTCCAGATCCTCTCTCTTTACGCCCACCTCGGTAAGGGTCTTGGGGATATTTACATCGGCAGCCAGCTTACGCACAGCGTCCACGGCGGCCTTGCGGTACTCGGCGGGGGTCATGCTTTCGGTGCCCTCTACGCCCATAGCCTTGGCGATGTCTCTGTACTTCTCGCCGGTAGCATCGGCATTGTATTCCATAACGGTGGGCAGGATGATAGCGTTTGCCACGCCGTGGGGGGTGTCATAAACAGCGCCCAGCGGATGAGCCATGGAGTGAACGATGCCCAAGCCTACATTGGAGAAGCCCATACCGGCAACATACTGGCCAAGAGCCATGCCCTCTCTGCCCTCCGGCTCGCCGGCAACGGCGCTGCGCAGGGATCTGGAGATGATCTCGATAGCCTTGAGCTCCACCATGTCGCTCATTTCCCATGCGCCCTTGGTGATATAGCCCTCAATGGCGTGGGTAAGAGCATCCATACCGGTTGCGGCGGTAAGACCCTTGGGCATGGAGGACATCATGTCGGCATCGATAACGGCCACAACGGGGATATCGTGGGGGTCAACGCAAACGAACTTACGCTTATTCTCAACATCGGTTACAACATAGTTGATGGTAACCTCGGCAGCGGTACCGGCCGTGGTGGGCACTGCGATGATATCAACGCACTTTTTCTTGGTTTTTACAGCGCCCTCAAGAGAACGGACATCGCCGTGCTCGGGGTTGTTGATGATGATGCCGATGCCCTTTGCGGTATCCATGGAGCTGCCGCCGCCGATGGCGATAAGGCAGTCTGCGCCGGCCTTCTTGTAGGTTTCAACACCGGTCTGGATGTTTTCGATGGTGGGGTTGGGCTTAACCTCGTCATATACCTCATAAGCGATGCCGGCATCGTCCAGCACCTTGAGCACCTTGGTGGCTACATTGAACTTCATAAGGCTCTTATCGGTTACTACCAGCACCTTCTTGAAGCCTCTGTTTTTCACCTCATCGGGGATAACGCTGATTGCGCCTGCTCCAAAATAAGAGGTCTCATTAAGAATGAATCTGTTTACCATAATGTTCCTTTCCGAAGCACCCGAACGGGCCGCTTCCGCTGAATAAATTTGCGCGCAGCTGCTCGCGCTTTTTATATCGATAATATTGTACCCTTTTTATTGAATCCTGTCCACCGAAAAGTGAAATATTGCATATTGTTTTGCGGTAAATTCTTATTTTCTTAATAATTCAGGCCGTGCTCTGCGGACGGCGGGGGCGATTTGCCGGTATGCGGCGCGTTATGCCGCCTCGGGCGCTTAATATGACGGCATATATTTCCGAAAAACAGCGGCGAAGTGCGGTCTAAACACGGTCGCGCGCGTAAACTCAACCCATCACCCGCTCCATTTTTTCCTGCGTTTGTAGTCTAAACACGGTTGCGTGCGCGTAAACTCAACTGAGATCGGGGAGGTGAGATCAATTGTCGGCATTAAACGGCAGCCGTTCACGGCTGCTTGGGGAATACATAGTAAATACCGGGGCTACCGTGCGGGCTGCGGCGGCTCAGTTCGGAATAAGCAAATCCACGGTGCATAAGGAGGTTACAAAGCGCTTGGAAAGGCAGGACGCGGCCCTTGCGTCAAGGGTGCGCGCGGTGCTTGACATAAACCGTGCGCAGCGGCATCTTCGCGGCGGCGAGGCAACAAGGCGGAAATATGAAAAGCGGCGGGCACAGGGCTGCGATAACGCATAAGGAGTACGCGCAAATGCCCGATTCGGCCATGCGTACAAAAATTATCGTTGCAAAACGTGCGGCGGCGATATATAATATCGGTAATAACAGTTATAAGTCCTGTTTTTTCTTGCATAAAATGCATGCCGTGAAGCACAAACGGTAGTGTGCTTCGCTGCTGCGAGGCACAACCGCGGCAAAGCAGGACGGGAAAGGAAGTGTCCGGATGAAAAGAATCACTGCGTCCGCTTTGTGCGGAGCCATTGTGCTGCTGCTGTGCGCCTGTTCCCCCGTCCAAACGGGAACCCCCGCCGCACCGCCCGTTTCTGCTTCACCGACCGCCGAAACGGCTTCCGCAACCGCTCCCGCGGTCACACACGAAACTACCGCCGGCCCGGACGCGGGCAGCAGCCTTAAAAGCTGCGAGGCTTTTGAAAGCGTCAGCACGGATCTTGACGCAGACGGCATTACGGAGCGTATCGAGTTTGTAAAAAAAGCGGAGGGTGTAACGGTGCGGGTTTCGCGAGGGGAGAACGCATGGGAGTACTCCCTGCCCGCGGGGTCGGAAAATGCCGTAAGTCAATATGTGCTGAAAAACGGCAAACGCAGCTGCGTGCTGTTCTGCTATGACCTTGCAAGCGACGATTATCAGACGGCGGCCATATCCCTGGGCAGCAAGCTTGAGGTAAATATACTCGACGGCAGTGTAGCGGGCTTTGAAAACGGAGTCCTGACCCTTAACCTCACCGTAGACGTTGCCGGCACATGGCTGGGCAGCGCGGATTACACGGTAGATGAGGATATGCACCTTTCGAGAAAGGGCGAGCTTTACGAGCTCAGCGGAGTTGACGAAACCCGCAGGCTTACCTCAAAAAAGGCATTGTCCGCCTTTACCGCTTCCGGTGAAAAATTTACTCTTGAGGCGGGAACCGTGCTGCGCCCCGTATCCTCCGACCTTGAAAGCGTGCTTTATTTCCGTATTGACAACAGAGATGGGCTTTTCTCTTTTAAAATAGCCCATCAGAAGGACAATTACTGGGAATTCCTGATAGACGGCGTTCCTGAGCGGGAGGCCTTTGACGGGCTGGAGTATTACGATTGATCCGAATGCCGAAAAGCTGTTTATAAATCATGCATTTTTCCGCGCATATTAAAATGCGCGGATTTTTTTGAAAAACGGCGGCTTTTGAAGAAAGTTTTTGAACGAATTATTAATTAATTACAAATAATTATGTTGAAGTTTGCGTTTTAATGTGATATAATGTTGAAAAACAGGCGGTGCAAAGTTGATTTTGCCGCCGTAAAAAAACAATTATCATAAATTCGGGAGGCAGTGCAGATGAAAAATACCAACAAAATTCTTGCCGCGGTTATGCTTATTATGCTTGTATTAAGCTTTGCGGGCTGTTCGTCGGAAAACGGCTACGAAAAGGTAGTGGACAAGTATTGCAGCGCGGTGCAGAAGAACGATTTCAATGCCATGAAATCCATAGTCGACTGGGACAATATCGAAAAAATAGCCGAGCTTAACGGCCGCGACTATGACAAAAAAGAGATGGAAGAGAACTTAAAGGAAACTCTCACCGACCAGTACGAAAACCTTGAGTATAAGTTTGACAAGGGCTTTACCGTAGAGCACGGCCAGATAAAGGTGCTTAAGGACGGTTATGAAGATTATTCTCTCAAGCGTCTGCAGAAGCTTGCAAAGCTGGAGAACGAGGCTGAGGACGCCGACGCTACAAAGTTTATAAACGATTTTGTGGCAAACCTTAAGTATGTTGCGGTGGTTAAAACCAACATCACCGTAAAGAGCAAGAAGGACAGCAGTGAAAAGGACAAGGCCGAGGAAACCTTTTATACCTATTGCTATAAGGGCAAATGGTACAGAAACACCTCCGTGCTTGATTATGTTGTAAGAGCTCTTAACACCCGTGAAAGACTTGCCGGCACCGACGATTCCGGCGACGACGGTTGGGGCTGATAAAACAAACGGTACAGCCGGCGTATGCCGGCTGTATTATTTTATCTAAATAAAACAGGAAAGGCGGATACATATGAAGAAAGCAAACAGAATTCTTGCGGCCCTTATGCTGGTTGTGCTGGCGCTGAGCTTTACGAGCTGCGCATCGGAAAACGGCTACGAGCAGGTAGTGGACAAATATTGCCGTGCACTGCAGAATAATGATTTCAACTGCTACAAATCCATAATCGATTGGGACAACGAAGAATTCGTTCTTAAAGCCTTTGACCTTTGTGATGACAAAACGGAAGCAGAAGAATACAATAAAAAAGCATTCGTCAATGAACATGAATTGACTGGAAATCAGCTTGGTGACCATGACTTTACCGCGGAACACGGTCAGATAAAGGTGCTTAAAGACGGTTATGAAGATTATGCTCTCGAGCGCCTGCAAAAGCTTGTAAAACTGAGAAACGAGGCCGAAGATGCCGAAACTACAAGGTTTGTAAACGATTTTGTGGCGAACCTTAAATATGTTGCGGTGGTTAAAACCAACATAACCATAAGGAGCAAGAAGGACAGCAGCAAAAAGGATAGAGTTGAGATGCATGCTTTTACATATTGTTATAAGGGCAAATGGTACATTGATGGCTGCAGCGAGGTGTTGACCTATGTTGTAGGCATTCTTAACACGCGCGAAAAGCTTGCCGGCGACGACGGCTGGGGCTGATAAAAAATAATACCTTTTGCATTGCCGCATATGCTTTTTGCATATGCGGCTTTTTATATGCCGCGCCTCCCGTTTGCAGTGATGCCTACGTGCCAAAGCGCTTGAACGGCGCTGCTTTTTATGATATAATTTTTATTGCCGCTAAGCATTTTATAATTATTGCATATCTGTTTTTCCGATATTGATTTTAGGCTTTTTTATTTGCGCGGCGTACAAAACGGCGGCGGAAACGCTGTTTTTGAAAAAAGGAGGACGGAGGAAGTGCTTACCGTTATTACCGCGCGCGCCGGGGACGGAAAAACCGGCGCCGTTACGGATCTTATAGGCAAACGCATGGCGCAGGGGCTGCCCTCCGTGCTGATAGTGCCCGACCAGATAACCTATGCCGCGGAGCGGCGGCTTTGTAAGGAGCTTGATATTGAGGGCTTTTCCCTTTGCAGGGTGATGTCCTTCAACCGCTTCTGCGAGGCGGTGCTGCGTTCTGCGGGGCGGCGCTGCCCGCGCCGTTTAAGCGATTCCGGGCGCATGATGCTGCTGGAGCGCGCCATTCTTACAAGCAAAAACGAGCTGACCGTTTACCGCACCGCATGCAGAAAAAGCGGCTTTGCAGCAAGGATGGAGCGTATGCTTGCGCTGCTTAAAAGCTGCCGCATATCGCCGGAGCAGCTTAAGGAAATGTGCGATGCCATGCCGCGATCCCTTTTGAGGGAAAAGCTTTCCGACACCGCCGTGCTTTATGCCCGCTGTCAGGAGCTGCTGGGGGAGGATTACTGCGACAACAACGATCTTTTCGCACTGGCTGCCGAGGCGGCGGACTGCCCTCTTCTTAAAAAAAGCGAGCTTTTTATAGACGGCTTTGACACCCTTACGGCGCAGATGCTCTGGCTTACGGAGCGTATGCTTAAGCATACCGATATCACGGTTACCCTTTCCTATGACGAAAGCGCCCCTCGCCTTTATTCCGCGCAGGGACGCGCATTGGAGGGGCTGACACAGGCCGCCGCCGCGGCGAATGTGCGTATGCGGCGAAGGGAGCTTAAAAAGCGGGTGCGCGGGAACGACTTTGACAGGCTGCATATGCTTTATGCCCTTACGGAGGCCGAAAAAGACGGCGCGGGCTGCGGGCGTGCAAGGACGGTGTTGTGCACGGC
>UMAT01018247.1_pt1 | contig 23658 bp, 18 predicted proteins | sample 1963781 | NCBI WGS metagenome assembly UMAT01 (sample SAMEA4835923, study PRJEB28245) | human gut metagenome | biome: gut microbiome; material: fecal sample | place: Denmark | collected 2008
GCTTGTTGTGCCCTTCGGTTACAATTACTTCATCGCCTTTCAGTCCGCTTAAAACTTCGGCAACCTTGTCATCCGTATAGCCAATGTCCAGCACCTGGCGGCGCACGGTGTTATCATCTTCCACAATAAATACGGTTTTCTGGTCATCACGCATTACAATGGCGTAAACCGGTATTGTAAGCACATTCTGCCTGGGCTGCGCAGTAAGCTTTACCGTTGCAAAAACGCCTGCCAAAAGCCCTTCGGTGTTGTCAACACTTACTTCGGCGGCAAAGGTATGCGCAGGTAAATCGGCAACAGGGGCAATGCGCGTTATTCTGCCGATAATTTTATGCCCGGCAAAGGCAGGCAGTTCTATTTCGGCTTCGTTGCCAACGGATACGCCGCTGATATTGCCTTCCGGAATATTAATAACAGTTTTTAAAACGCTGATATCGGCAATGGCAAAAAGCGGGGTACCTGCCGTTGCGTAATAACCCTCCTGATGATAGCGCTTGGAGATAATGCCGTCATCCGGGGCTGTTATTACAGTACCTTCAAACTGCGATTCCATAGCCTGCACGGTGCCGCTGGCTGCATCCAGCTTGGCAGCTGCGTTGTCACGCGCAAAAGCGTAATCATCGGCAACCTGTTCGGAAACCGCACCCTGTTTATATAAAGCGCTGTAACGTTCAAGGTCGCGCTCGGCCTTGCGGAGATTGGTCTGCGCGTCCATGTAATTGCCGCGCGCTTCACGCAGGGCAGCGTCAGTATCGCGCTGTTCCAGTTCCGCCAGCACCTGCCCTTTGGTTACACGGTCGCCCTCATTAACATATACACGCTCCACACGCCCGTCAACCTTGGCGGCAACATCTGCCTGCCACTCCGGGTCAAGGCTGCCGCTAAACTCCAAAAGCGGGGTAATCGTCCTGCGCTCCGGCTTTGCCGTAACAACCGCCACCGCCTGCACGCGCGACATTCTTTCCGCACGTGCACGCTCCGTTTGTATATTATCAAAAATACGGTAACAAACAATTAAAACAACGGCAATGCAAATGCCGATTAAAATTTTCATATTACGGTTATGCCAGTCCATAGTATGCACCCAACCTTCTGCAAGTATAAGTTATTTTAATTATATAACTTTTTAAACTGTTTTAGCAAACAAATATCCTTGCATTAATGAAACAATTGTGTAAAATTGCTTTAATAAATTCTGCTTGCGCTTAATTCTGCGGCGAATTATAATGGCTTTGGGAGGCGAAATTATGGAAGCATTGTCACTTTTTGAAAACAATTTATCACAGCCGCTGGCAGCAAGGCTGCGCCCCAAAACGCTTGAAGAATATGTTGGCCAGACCCACCTTCTGGGCAAGGGCAAAGTGCTGCGCCGTTTAATTGAAAGCGACCAGATTTCCTCCATGATTTTCTGGGGGCCTCCCGGCGTGGGCAAAACCACGCTGGCGCGGATTATTGCCAACACCACCAAAGCAGCGTTTATTGATTTTTCGGCCGTTACAAGCGGCATTAAAGAAATACGCAGCGTAATGCAGAAAGCGGAAGAAAACCGCCGTTACGGCGAAAAAACCATTGTTTTTGTAGATGAGATACACCGTTTTAACAAAGCGCAGCAGGATGCGTTTTTGCCCTTTGTGGAAAAAGGCAGCATTATTTTAATAGGCGCAACGACGGAAAACCCTTCGTTTGAAGTTAACAGCGCATTACTAAGCCGCTGCAAGGTTTTTGTTTTGCAGGAGCTTAAAACAGCTGAGCTTGTGCAGCTTTTAAAACGTGCCTTAACAGATGAAAAAGGCTTTGGCACCCAGAAAATTAATATTGAAGAAGAACTTTTGGAAATGATAGCCGTTTTTGCCAACGGCGATGCCAGAACGGCACTTTCTACTTTAGAAATGGCAGTATTAAACGGCGATATGGATGCTGGCGGCGCAACGACGGTAACACGCGAAACGCTGGAACAATGCACCTCAAAAAAATCGCTGCTGTACGATAAAACAGGCGAAGAACATTATAATTTAATTTCCGCACTGCATAAATCCATGCGCAACAGCGACCCGGACGCCGCCGTTTACTGGCTGGCACGCATGCTGGAAGCAGGTGAAGACCCTCTTTACATAGCGCGGCGCGTTACGCGCTTTGCCAGTGAAGATATCGGCCTTGCCGACCCAAAAGCACTGGAAATTGCCGTTGCCGCCTACCACGCCTGCCATTTTATCGGCATGCCGGAATGCAGCGTGCATTTAACGCAGGCCGTAGTATATATGTCGGTCGCGCCAAAATCCAACGCACTTTATATGGCGTATGAACACGCCAAGCGCGACGCCGCCAAAATGCTGGCAGAACCTGTACCGCTTGTTATCCGCAATGCGCCCACAAAACTGATGCAGGAACTTAACTACGGCAAGGGTTACCAGTACACGCACAACACGGAAGAAAAACTTACCAACATGCAATGCCTGCCCGATTCGCTTCTCGGAACGGACTATTACAAACCAACAACCCAGGGGCTGGAAGCACGCGTCAAAGCAAGGCTTAATGAAATAAAGCGCTGGAAGCGTGAGCACGGAGGAAAATAAAAACCAGTCTGTAAATTTTACAGACTGGTTTTTATTTTTAATTTTAATAAGTTTAATACTTAATTTGATTTATTTTTGCATTTAAATAAAGACCTGTATTTAAAGAATTTATATCGTTAGCAGTTAAATAGTAGTCATGATAGCTTTTATTGCTTTCAAATCTTATAATTGGATTATGACCTTTAGTAAGCAACAAATAGCCATATTCTACCTCATCAAGTGAAACATCTAAAGTTTCATACTTACCGCCTCTTACTATATTGGTACTTTTTCCTCCACCAGTTTGACCTGCAAAACAATTCTTTATAAAATATGTCCAATTTTCTTCGTCTGTAGAGAAAGTAACTCTATCCCAAAATATCCAATTAATGCTATCATCAAAATCTACTAAAAATGCTCTAACCCAATATCTACCATTTTTCTCGCCGACATACCAATATGCAGCATCTTTAGCAGGATAACCATTACTACCCCAAGAGCGCCACCAAGTAACCCTTTGTACATTATCTTTTTGAGAAGGGATATCATTTAAAATATTTTGAACATCCACAATAATTACTTCATTGGCTTTTTGCTTTTCCTCTTTCTCTTTTGCTTTTCTTTCTTTTGCCTCGTTAGCCTTATATTCATCAAAAAGTTTATCAGCTTCTTCTCTTGATTGCTCTATTTCTTCACTTAATCGTCCCTCATAATCTTTCGGTATTCTAAACAAAAAATATTTAAAATTAGGAATATCATTAGAATCTTTGGCTTGCAAAGCTTGAGCATAAAACAAAAGATTTTCTTTTTCTGCTTTATGGTCTTCTGACATTTCTATATCTTGCAATTCATTAAGTTTACTGTATTCTTTGTTTTTTATCATCGTTGCCATTTCACTCAAATACTTTGCTTCCGCACCAGTTTCTGGCAAATATTCATACAATCCGTATATAACAAACAAAATTATTACTATTATGCTTATCAAAGCCCTTTTCTCAGTACGCATAAAATCACACACCCCAAACTTCATAGTATACTTTTATAAGTATCTTATAAAAATTATTTTACTACATTTTGTTGTAAAGAGCAAATTATTTTTATTTCTTCTCGTATAATTCAAACAGGTGATGAAAATGTATACCCGTATTAAGGATTTACGAGAAGATAGAGATTTAACACAAGCAGATATGGCAAAAATTTTACATTGCAGTCAACAAGCTTATAGTAATTATGAACTTGGACACCGCGATATACCAACAAGCATACTTATTGCACTTGCAGATTTTCACAACACTACCACCGATTATATTTTAGGCAGAACAAATAAAAAATAATCCTTGAATTACACTTAAATTTTTAAGGTAACTCAAGGATTTATTTTTTATATTTTTGGTTATCAGTTAAATTAAATACAAAAACTAAAAACGGCAGAGGATTATGCTGTGAAGCGGCAGACAAAAACTGCGACGGCTAAATTTAGGGCACTTTGTAAGAGAGTCCGGTTGCCGCGCCCGGACGGAATCGATGGAGTCGCAGCATTTTTGCAACGCTGAACAGCATAAGCCTCTGCCGTTAATATTAAAGCTATGCAATTATTGCCTTCGCTATCACCTGGCACTAATTGGCGGCTCAGTTAGAAATACACTTTTTTATCTACCGGCGCGGTGGAAGCAATAAGTTTGCCTTTGCGGTAATTGCGCAGCACCGGCGCATTGTTGTTTAATGCGTCATACCAGTTTTTGGCATCAAGAATAATAAAGTTTGCATCTTTGCCGACCGCAATGCCGTAAGCATCACCCAAATGCAGGGTGCGGGCAGCATTTTCGGTAACAAATTTATAAGAATTGCAAATTTCCTCATAACCAAGCATATGCCCGGTATACAGCCCCATAAATACCTGGTCGCGCATATTGGCATTGCCAAGCGGATTCCAGGGGTCAAAAATATCATCCGAGCCAAAAGAAACATTAATGCCTTCGGCGGTAAGTTCTTTTACGCGCGTCATGCTGCGGCGTTTGGGGTAAGTATCAGCACGGCCGCCCAAATGCACATTAACGCACGGATTTGCCACAAAGTTGATGCCGGACATTTTTAAAAGGCGCATCAGGCGAATCATATAAGCATTGTTGTAGCTGTGCATGGCGGTAGTGTGCGACGCCGTTACCATATCGCTCATGCCGGTTTCGTAAGCGCGTGCGGCAACAGTTTCCAGCCCGCGGGAAGCCTCGTCGTCAATTTCGTCGCAATGTACGTCAATCAGTTTGCCGTATTTCTGCGCCAGTTCAAAGCAGATGTTCAGTGATTCTACCGAGTATTCACGGGTAAATTCAAAATGCGGAATGGCACCGGCAGCATCGGCACCCATTTTCAGTGCTTCTTCAAGCAGGCCTTTGCCATTGGGGTAACTTAAAATTCCGTACTGAGGAAAAGCAACGATTTGAATGTCAATATAGTCCTTAACTTCCTCACGCAGTTCCAAAATCGCGCGCAGGGCGGTCAATTCCGGGTCGTTAATATCTACATGGGTGCGCACATATTGAATGCCGTTACCTGCCTGCAGGCGGAGCGCCTTGTTTACACGGTCTTTTACTTCCTGTTTGGTAAGGAAAGGCTTATATTCTTCCCAGCGCTGAATGCCTTCAAACAGCGTGCCGGATAAATTCCAGTGCGGGCGTCCTGCCGTAAGGCAGGTATCGAGATGTACGTGCGATTCCACAAAAGGCGGCAGCACCATTTTACCGGCGCAGCAATCAACCACTTCTTCGCCGGACAGCGCTTCCAGCTGAGGAGCAACAGCGGCAAATTTACCGTCCGTAACGCGGATATCTACCGTTTCCGTGGCATTTGCCAGATACAGTTTTTGCAGCAGCATAACAATTCATCCTTTCTTTACAGTTATTATTTATTTTTGCCAAGCATTTCGCCAATAAAGAAGAATGCAGCAGCAACCACCATGGCATTAATGGCGGCAATGCCCCACTGCAGCAGGTTTGCACAGGCAGCGCCCACTATAATACCGGCAATGTTGAACCAGTTAATGGTATATTCGTTAAAATCGCTGCCGAATTTTTTATGGTTAAAGAAATAATCTAAAATAACGATAATGCCAATCGGCGGCAGAGCGCAGTTAAGAATGCTGAGCCAGCTTACAAAATTGTAATAAAGCCAGATTGCAAGCGCCGTGCCGATAATGCCGGAAATCCAGGTAGTCCATTTCATGCGCACTTTGGAAATATTGGAAATGGCAAGGCCGCCGGTGTAAAGAGCATTATTATTGGTAGTCCAGATATTGGCGCCAAGTACAATCAAAGCCGGAATAGCAAGGCCCTGTGCAATCATAACATAGAAAATATCATCCTTGCCGGTGTAAGCGCCGCCAACCGCGCCAAAGCAGAACATCAGCGTGTTGCCTAAAAAGAAGGCAATAACCGTAGTCCACACAGCAATGCTGCTGTTTTTGGCAAAACGGATAAAGTTAGGCGTTGCAGTACCGCCGGAAATAAAAGAACCAATAACATAGCCGATGCCGGTAAACAGGGTAATCTGACCGGCAGACTGCGCAAAAATGTAAGCCAGCCCGCCGCCTTCTGCGGCAGCAGTAACCATGGAATAAACGCCCAGAATAATGATAAGCGGAACGGAAATATAGCTGACAATTTCCAGTGCCTTCATGCCGGTAGCTGCGGTTGCCGTCATTAAAAGGCCCGCAATAATGGTCAGAGTCCATTCATTCATGCCCATAAGTTCCGCCGCAGGAATGGAAAACATTGCCACGCCTACGCCGAACCAGCCGATTTGCGTAAAGCCCAAAATAGCAGACGAAAGATAAGAGCCCTTGCTGCCAAAAGTACGGCGGCAAAGCAAGTCCATATTCAAACCGGTTTTAGACCCAATAAAAGCCAGTACACCGCAGTAAGCCGACAGGATAATGCCGCCAATCAGGCACGCCCATACAAAGCCTGATAAATCGAGCCCATTACCCAATTTGGCGCCTACGCTCATACTGGCAGAAAAAAACGTAAACCCCAGCATAACGAAGAACATCTGCCAGAAGCCTTTGCGTGCTGAATCAGGCACGGCCTCCAGCGAATAATCCGCGTCCACAGGAATGGATGTGTTTTGCTTAACAGATTTTTCCATTGATTGTACCACCTTCCAAAAATATCTTTTTGAGGGCAGACAGCTTTTTTACTGCCCCTGCGCAATACCTAATATACTATACCATTGCAGGCATGCTTTGTCCACAAGTTAAAAGAAAAATAACCGGCCTGTATACAACTAATTTAAACGGACGCTATTAGTTAATTTATTCATTTAGGCAAAAAGAAAAGCAGCCTGATTTACAAGCTGCTTCATTGCATTTTTGGTGCGGTTGGTGGGATTTGAACCCACACGGGTCTCCCCGCCACCCCCTCAAGATGGTGCGTCTGCCGTTCCGCCACAACCGCATTGGGGTATTGCTATTAAATTAAATGGTGCGGTAGAGAGGATTTGAACCTCCACGGGGTTGCCCCCACTAGCTCCTGAGGCTAGCGCGTCTGCCGTTCCGCCACTACCGCGTCAACATTGATTATTATAGCGCGCAAAAATCAATCTGTCAATAGTTTTTTATTTTATTTTTGTAATAAAGATAATATTTGTCGCGGTCGCGCAAAACTTTTTTTACATACTCGCGCGTATCCGGGTAAGGTATGTCTTCAATGCGGTTAAAATCATAGTTCCAGCCGTTTTCCTGCATCCATGCACGCGTGTTGCCTCGCCCCGCGTTATAGGCAATCATCATCAGCACCCAGTTGCGCTGAAATTCATACTCCAGCTCGCCCAGATACCAGCAGCCAAGCCGCACGTTATATTCCGGCCTGCGCAAAGCTTCCATGTCAAAATGGTCAAGCCCCATCTGCGAAGCAATCCATTCGCCGGTTTCCGGCATAATCTGCATCAGCCCCACGGCACCGGCGTGCGATACGGCTTCCGTATCAAACCCGCTTTCGTTTTTTATAACTGCCGCAACCAAAAAAGGGTCGATTTTGTTTTTAGAACTGTACTCCAAAATTTCGTTCTGGTAGGGCCACATATAAACAAAGCGCGTCTGCACTGCTTCGCTGCTCCATATTTTCATACCGGCTTCACCGATGAGAAAAATGGCGGCAGCAACCATTAAGAATTTTACCCACCATCTGTCGATAAATTTTTTCTTTTTCCGCCTGCCCAACTTATGCCTCCGCCGTAAAATTTTTCCATGCTGCGGCAACGGCTTTTTCCGTTTCGGCAAAGGTGCCGCTGTTATCAATTACAAGGCTGGCATAAGCCTTTTTTTCTTCCAGCGTCATCTGCGCCGCAATACGCGCCTTAACTTCTTCGCGCGTCATATTGCTGCGTGCCATGGCACGTTCTATCTGCGTTTCGCTGTCTACGGCAACAAGCCACACGGCATCCACATCTTTATACCAGCCGCATTCAATTAAAAGCGGTACGTCAAGCACTGCCGCCGGCAGATTTTTACTGCGGCATTCCGCCAGAAAACTCTGCGCAGCCGCCAGTACGTTTTTATGGATGATTGCTTCCAGTTTTTTCAGCGCTTCTTTATCGTGGAAAACAAGTTCCGCCATTTTGGGGCGGTTAAGCTCGCCGCCATCCGTAAGGTATTCAATGCCAAAGGTAAGAGCTATTTCGTTAAGCGCAGCACGCCCTTTGGCAACCAGAGCGCGGCTTTCAGCGTCAGCATCAAACACAGGCGCGCCGAGGCTGCGCAGTAAATTTGCAATTGTACTTTTACCGGAGGCTATGCCCCCTGTTAAACCTATTACTTTCATTTTTTCACCGTTTTATTTTTGGCAGTGCGGGCAGTATGTTGTGCCTCGCCCGCCTACTTTGGTACCCAAAAGCTCGCCGCCGCACATTTTGCAGCACAAACCTTTGCGCCCATATACCAGCAAATGGTTTTGGTTATCGCCCTTGTTGCCTTCGCCGTCTTTGTAATCACGGAAGGTTGTACCGCGGTTGGCAATGCCCTGCGCAATAACTTTGTTAATGGCGTCATGCAGGCGGTCAATTTCTTCGTCCGACAGCGTGTTGGCCGTGCGCATCGGCAAAATGCCGGATAACGCCAGGCACTCGTCGGCGTAGATGTTGCCCAGCCCTGCGATAAAAGTCTGCTCCAAAATCAGAGTTTTTATAGGCTTTCTGCTTTTGGCTATAACCGGACGCATATAATCCGCCGTAAAGCCTTCGCTTAAAGGCTCGGGACCTAAAGTTTCGTAGCCTTCAATATACGCGTCATTATTGGTAACAAGATACAGCGTGCCAAAGGTGCGAATATCGCAGAACCACATGGTTACGCCGTCCGTCAGTTCAAACTTAATTTTGGCATAAGGCGGTGCAGGTTTCTCCGCTTCCTGCGCAATCAGGCTGCCGGTCATGCGCAAATGCACAATCAGCTTCTGGTTTTCGCCTGTTTTAAGCACCAGGTATTTGCCGCGGCGCCCTACATCCAAAATGGTTTTGCCCGTTAAACCGGCAATAAATTCTTCCGGCGCCGGATATTTTATCAGCCTTGCAAGATTAATTTCTATATTTTTAATGGTTTTGCCCTTGATATGCGGCAACAGGGTTTTGCGTACCTGCTCCACTTCCGGCATTTCCGGCATGATAATTCCTCCCTATTTGGCGTCTGCCCAGTTTACGCCGTAGTTAACGTCGGCAATCAGCGGTACGCTGAGTTTTACGGCGCTTTCCATAGTTTGTTTTACAAGTGCGCCAACTTCTTCGCGTTCGGCCTCCGTTACTTCAAGCAAAAGTTCATCGTGTACCTGAAGCAGTATGCGGCTTTTATAACCGCCCTGTTCCAGCATTTTCTGCACGTTCACCATGGCAATTTTTATAATGTCCGCCGCCGTGCCCTGTATCGGCGTGTTAATGGCGGTGCGCTCCGCAAAGCCGCGCAGGTTAAAATTGCGGCTGTTAATATCCGGCAGGTAACGCCTGCGCCCGAACAGCGTCTGCACATAGCCCTGTTTTTTGGCGCTCGCCACCATATCATCCATATATTTTTTTACGCCGGTGTAACGTCCAAGATAATTTTCGATATATCTGCCCGCCTCGCCGCGATTGATATCAAGCTGCTTGGCAAGCCCAAAATCGCTGATGCCGTATACAATGCCAAAGTTTACTGCTTTGGCGCGCGTACGCATGGTGCCGGTAACTTCGTCCAATGGCACGCCAAACACTTCCGCAGCCGTGCGTGCGTGTACATCCTGCCCGTGCAGGAAGCTTTCCAAAAGCAGTTCATCTTGCGCAATATGCGCCAGCACGCGCAGTTCCACCTGCGAATAATCGCAGCTTAACAGGTAATCGTAACCTTCGCCCGGCACAAAAATTTCGCGTATTTTTTTGCCAAGTTCCGTGCGGGTAGGAATATTCTGCAAGTTCGGGTCGGTGCTGCTCAGGCGGCCGGTAACGGTAACAAGCTGCTGAAAATGCGTATGTATACGCCCTGTAACAGTATTAATCAGCGGGCGCAGACCTTCAAGATAAGTGCTGTGCAGCTTCGTCAGCTTGCGGTGTTCCAAAACAGTCCGCACCAGCGGATGCTCGTTGCGCAGCTGCTCCAAAACGGATACATCTGTGGAATAACCTGTTTTAGTTTTTTTAATTACCGGCAGTCCCAGCTTTTCAAACAAAATAGCACCAAGCTGCTTGGTAGATTTTAAATTAAAGCTTTCTCCAGCCTGCTCTACCGCCAAAATCTCAAGCGCTGCAATCTGCGCCGCCATTTCTTTGGTTAATTTATCCAAAAGCGCTGCATCCGGCTTAATGCCTGCCAGTTCCATTTTAGCAAGCGTGCGTGCCAGCGGCAGCTCCATTTCTTCATATAATTTTATCTGTTCGTGCTCTGCAAGTTTGGCACGCAGCACAGGCACAAGTTCGGCAACCGTTTTGCTTTCCTGCGCATACTCCTGCGTCAGGTACGCTCCGCCAACGGTTTTAATGCTGTATTCGCTGCGCGCAGGGTCAATAAGGTATGCGGCAATGGCAATATCATCCGTTATGCCGCGCGCTTCAACCCCAAGGCACAAAGCGGTTTTAATAATCTCTTTGCTGTCGCAGCAGGCTTTTTGGCAGTTTTCATCTGCCAGCCAGTCATAAAACTGCTGCCAGCCGGGGCACTCGCCTTCAAAAATATAAACGCGCCCATCACATAAAAGCTCCGCACGTTTAAAATATAAATCCGGCAGCGTACCGCCAATTTGTACAGTAAGCGGCGTAACTTCACGCCTTACGGCGATAAGTTTAAACAGCGCTTCCGCATCATCGGCACTTTTTACAACTTCTTCCGGCAGCCCGGCAGGTTTGTCTTCCACAAAGTCGCCAAACAGGCTGAAATCTCCTTCCGGCGCGCCCATAACGGCATTAAAACGGTCGTACATATTGCGGAATTCCAACCCGGCAAGCAGTTCGCGCGCTTCCGGCTTTAATGCTTTCAATTCATAATTTGCCAAATCTGCATCAACCGGCACATCCGTAAAAATTGTTGCCAGTTTTTTGGAAAGCAGCGCCGATTCTTTGTTATTCTGCACTTTTTCGCGCAGTGCCTTGCCGCTGATTTTATCGGCGTTAGCGAGCACATTTTCCACGCTGCCGTACTCGCCAATCAGCTTAAGAGCCGTTTTGGGGCCAACGCCCGGTATGCCGGGGATGTTATCCGAAGTATCGCCCATCAGCCCTTTCAGGTCTATAAGCTGCTTCGGTTCAAGCCCTTCATATTCTTCTGCAAAAACCTCCGGCGTGTAAATTTTAAGGTCCGAAATGCCGCGTTTTGTAAAATATACGCTTGTGCGGCTGCTTAAAAGCTGAAGTTCATCGCGGTCGCCCGTTACAATAATCACGTCCGCTTCCTGCGGCGCGTGTACGGCAAACGTGCCGATGATATCGTCCGCCTCGTAATTATCAAGTTCCAGCACGGCAATGTTCATTGCCTCCAGCACCTTACGCGCCAGCGGGAACTGCTCTGAAAGCTCACTCGGCGTCGGTTTGCGCTGCCCCTTGTAATCGGCAAACATCTCCGTACGGAAGGTTTTGCGGCTCTTGTCAAACGCTACCGCCAGCCACTTGGGCTGTACATCCGCCAGCAGGCGCAAAAGCATATTGCAAAAACCGTACACAGCACCCGTATGCACACCGCTCTGCGTCGTCAGCGGCGGCAAGGCAAAAAATGCCCTGTGAATCAGGCTGCTGCCATCTATAACTAAAAATTTATCTGCCATATTTGTTCCTTTCGTTCAATAAATCTAATAATATATTATACCACAAGCAAAGGTGTAGGTAAAATTAATATAACAAAACCACCCTGCTTACTCCAACCGGAATAAACAGGGTGGTTTACTTTACCTATTACAACTTATTAAGTTTTTCTGCTGTTATGCAGTAAAATCAGTTATTAGTAGGCAGGTTATTGTATTTTACTTTTACGTCACGGTATCTGCTCATACCGGTACCTGCCGGAATGAGTTTACCGATAATAACGTTTTCTTTAAGGCCGAGCAGCGGGTCAACCTTGCCTTTAATAGCTGCGTCCGTAAGTACACGGGTAGTTTCCTGGAAGGAAGCCGCAGACAGGAAGGAATCGGTTGCCAGGGATGCTTTGGTAATACCCAGAAGAATCGGGTGGCCTTCTGCCGGCTGCAAGCCGCGGTCAAGCATCTCGCTGTTCTGTTCTTCAAATTCACCGATATCAACGTATTCGCCCGGCAGCATTGTTGTATCGCCTGCTTCGTCGATACGTACTTTACGCATCATCTGGCGTACCATAACTTCAATGTGTTTGTCGTTAATTTCTACGCCCTGAGATTTGTAAACGCCGAGTACCTGCTGTACCAGGTAACGCTGGGTCGCGCGCACGCCGCTGATGCGGATAATATCATGCGGATTAAGGGAACCTTCGGTAAGACGGTCGCCTTTTTCGATTTCCTGGCCTTCGGCAACAGCAAGTTTTGCGCCGTACGGAATAGCATAAACTTCTTCCATGCCGTCTTTATCGGTAATGGTAATTTTACGCTGGCCGCCTTCTTCGGCAATATGCACAACGCCGGTAGTTTCTGCCAAAATACCCGGGTGTTTCGGTTTGCGTGCTTCAAACAATTCTTCAACACGCGGCAAGCCCTGGGTAATATCGTCGCCGCCTGCTACGCCGCCGGTATGGAACGTACGCATGGTAAGCTGGGTACCAGGTTCGCCGATTGCCTGAGCTGCAATGGTGCCAACTGCTTCGCCGACATCAACATTTCTGTCGGTTGCAAGGTTGCGGCCATAGCATTTGCGGCAAACGCCAACTTTAGATTTGCAGTTGAGCACGCTGCGGATTTTAACGGTTTCGCGCAGGGTTGCAATTCTGTCTGCCATATCTTCGGTAACATAATCGTTGATATGATAGAGCACTTCACCGTTTTCATCCAGAATATCTTCGGCAAGGTTACGGCCGACAATACGGTCACGCAGAGATTCGATAACCGTCTGTTTGTTCTTGCCTTCGGTAATAGCACCGATTTCGATACCTTCGATAGCATTGTTGCGCACTTTCATTTCGCGGACAGTGCCGTCTGCCAAAATTGCGTCAATCATTGCTTCGGTGTAAGTATCTTTTGCATGTGCCAGTACTTCACCTTCTGCGTTAACAACGTCTTCGGCAACTTCTTTGCCGTTGAAGTGATGCATCAGGTGTTCTTTCATTACCTTGTTGGCATCTTCGCTGCTGATGTTAATCTGAACGGTTTCAGTTGCTTCGCCGTCCATATCATCTGTTGCATACAGGTTAACTTCAAGCACGTGGCCTGCAATAAGTTTATTGTAAATATCTTCCGTAATAACGGTATCTGCTTCTGCAATCAGTTCGCCTGTTACAGGGCTTTCAACGCCGGAAGCAAGGTTGCGCCCGATAACGGTTTCGCGCAGTTTGTTCTGGCTTGCGCCAAGGGTTTGTTTGCACAGGCGGCTGCGTTCTTTAACAAGGTTAAAGGTTACAACATCGCAGTCATCCTCGCGTACAATAACATCCTGCGCAACGTCTACAAGGCGGCGGGTAAGGTAACCGGAGTCTGCCGTACGCAGCGCGGTATCTGCCAGGCCTTTGCGGGCACCGTGAGTGGAAATAAAGTATTCCAATACGGTTAAGCCTTCGCGGAAGTTTGCCTTGATAGGACGGTCGATAATACGGCCGGACGGGTCAGCCATAAGGCCGCGCATACCTGCCAGCTGACGGATCTGCTGGGTGTTGCCGCGGGCACCGGAGTCAGCCATCATGTTCAGGGAGTTGAATTTATCCATGGTAGCGCTCATCAGTTTTGCGGTAACGTCGTCCGTTGCCTGGCTCCAGATTTCAATAACCTTGCGGTAGCGTTCGTCCTCGCTCATTAAGCCGCGGCGGAACATGCGCTCAGTTTTATCAATCTGTTTTTCGGCGTCAGCCAAAATCTGCTGTTTTTCTTTCGGGATTTTAATATCGGATACGGCAATGGAAATACCTGCCTTGCAGGCGTTGTCATAACCGTTCTTTTTAACAATATCAAGAATTTCGGCAGTACGCAGGTTGCCGAACAGCTTGTGCGCTTTGGCAACAAGGTTGCCCAGTTCTTTTTTGTTAATAAGTTTGCTTAAATGCCAAACCTTAACTTCTTCACCGGCAGCGTTCTTTTCAGTTTCCTGATGGAAGTACTGCAATTCTTTCGGCAGGTCTTCGTTAAACATGATATTGCCCGGCGTAGTGGTAACAAGGCTTACGCCTTCGTTCTTTTCTTCGCCGTAAATTTCTTTGTTAGGTACATAAACCTGAATGCGTGCCTGCAAATCAACAACCTTATGGAAGTATGCCAGCATAGCTTCGTTAATGCTGCTGAAGCGCATGCCTTCGCCTTTGGCTCCTTCTTTCACCATGGTGATGTAGTAGGAGCCCAGAACCATATCCTGGGTAGGTACGGCAACAGGTTTGCCGTCTTTCGGTGCCAGAATGTTGTTAACGGAAAGCATCAGAATTCTTGCTTCTGCCTGTGCTTCCGCGGAAAGCGGCAGATGCACTGCCATTTGGTCACCGTCGAAGTCGGCGTTGAATGCTGTACATACCAAAGGATGCAGCTTGATTGCACGGCCTTCGGTAAGGATAGGCTCGAATGCCTGAATACCGAGTCTGTGCAGCGTCGGTGCACGGTTAAGGAATACAGGATGTTCTTTAATTACTTCTTCCAAAACGTCCCAAACTACATTATTGGCGCGTTCTACCATGCGTTTGGCGTTTTTGATATTGGTAGCCTGTCCGCTCTGAACAAGGCGTTTCATTACAAAAGGTTTAAACAGCTCCAGTGCCATTTCCTTCGGCAGGCCGCACTGATGCATTTTAAGTTCCGGGCCTACAACGATAACGGAACGGCCGGAGTAGTCAACGCGTTTACCCAAAAGGTTCTGACGGAAACGGCCCTGCTTGCCCTTCAGCATATCGGAAAGGGATTTCAGCGGGCGGTTGCCCGGGCCGGTTACCGGACGGCCGCGGCGGCCGTTGTCGATAAGGGCGTCAACTGCTTCCTGCAGCATGCGTTTTTCGTTGCGTACGATAATATCCGGCGCGTTAAGTTCAAGCAAGCGTTTTAAGCGGTTGTTGCGGTTAATAACGCGGCGGTACAAATCGTTAAGGTCGCTCGTTGCAAAGCGTCCGCCGTCCAGCTGAACCATCGGGCGCAGTTCAGGCGGAATTACCGGTACAACGTCCAGAATCATCCATTCCGGGCGGTTGCCGGATTTCAAGAAAGCTTCGCAAACTTCCAGGCGGCGTACAGCGCGGATTTTGCGCTGGCCGCTTACTTCTTTCAGTTCTGCGCGCAGTTCTGCGGTAAGTTTGGGCAGGTCAATTTCCTGTAATAAGGTTTTAATTGCCTGAGCGCCCATACCTACTTTAAATGCGCTGCCGTATTTATCACGGTTTTCAATATATTCGCTTTCGGTCAGCAGCTGTTTTTTAGTCAGCGGAGTGCTGCCCGGGTCTAATACAATGTAGTTGGCAAAGTACAGTACTTTTTCCAGAGAACGCGGGGAAATATCAAGAATTAACCCCATGCGGCTCGGAATACCTTTGAAATACCAGATATGGGATACAGGTGCAGCCAGTTCAATATGGCCCATACGCTCACGGCGTACTTTGGCACGGGTTACTTCAACGCCGCACTTGTCGCAGATAATGCCTTTATAGCGGATTCTTTTATATTTGCCGCAATGGCATTCCCAGTCTTTGGTAGGCCCGAAAATTCTTTCGCAGAACAAACCGTCACGTTCCGGTTTTAAAGTTCTGTAATTGATGGTTTCCGGTTTTTTTACTTCGCCATAGGACCAAGCCCTGATTTGCTCCGGTGAAGCCAGGCCGATACGCATAGATTCAAAATTATTTACGTCTAACAAGAACCGATCGCTCCCTTCTATTCCATATCTTCACTGGCGGCGTCATCCGCATCTTTTGCTTCCATATTCATGTTGCCAATATCGGCAATCAAATCAAAATCGGGGTCTTCCGCTGCGCTGTCATCACTGTCGGTGGTGTAGTCATCCTGCACAATCTCCGTGTTAGGAGCTTCGGGAATTGCACCGTCGATGTCAAGGTCCAGCTTGCGTGCTGTTTCGTTGATATCGTCATCGGTATCACGCAGGGAAATTTCTTCTTCGTCCTCGTTGAGCACTTTAATGTCAAGGCCGATGGACTGAAGTTCTTTAATGAGTACCTTAAAGGATTCCGGAACACCAGGTTCAGGAACGTTTTCGCCTTTAACGATGGCTTCGTAGGTTTTAACACGGCCGACAACATCGTCGGATTTTACTGTTAAAATTTCCTGCAAAGTGTAAGCTGCGCCGTATGCTTCCAGCGCCCAAACTTCCATTTCGCCGAAACGCTGGCCGCCGAACTGCGCCTTGCCGCCGAGAGGCTGCTGGGTAACAAGAGAGTACGGGCCGGTGCTGCGGGCATGGATTTTATCATCAACAAGGTGATGCAGTTTGAGCATGTAAGTTAAGCCGACGGTAACTTTGTTATCGAACGGTTCGCCGGTACGGCCGTCATACAGCGTGGTTTTGGCGCTGCGGTCGATACCTGCAAGGTCAAGTGCATCATTGATATCTTTTTCGTGAGCGCCGTCAAATACCGGTACGGAAATCTGTACGGCTTTAATGCTCTTATCACCGAATTTGCCGATTTCAACGGTTTCGGGGATGCCGTATTTTTTTACGTCATAGCCAACACCGGTCAGGCGTTCTACAAGGCCTTCGGCATTGTTTTCAATCTGCATGCCGAGTGCACGTGCTGCCCAGCCCAGATGGTTTTCCAGAATTTGTCCGATGTTCATACGGGAAGGTACGCCCAACGGATTCAGCACAATCTGTACCGGTTCGCCGCTCGGCAGGAACGGCATGTCTTCGCGCGGCAGAATACGGGAAATAACGCCCTTGTTGCCGTGGCGGCCTGCCATTTTATCGCCGACGGAAATTTTACGTTTCTGTGCAATATGTACGCGAACCTGTTCGTTAACTCCCGGAGGAAGTTCGTCGCCGTTTTCGCGGGTAAATACTTTTACGCTGACGATTTTACCTGCTTCGCCGTGCGGAACACGCAGCGAGCTGTCGCGTACTTCGCGTGCTTTTTCGCCAAAGATGGCGCGCAGCAGGCGTTCTTCTGCGGTAAGCTCGGTTTCGCCTTTCGGTGTTACCTTGCCGACGAGGATATCGCCCGGGCGTACTTCCGCACCAATGCGGATAATGCCGCGTTCGTCAAGGTCTTTCAATGCTTCTTCCGATACGTTCGGAATATCGCGGGTAATTTCTTCTTCGCCAAGTTTGGTGTCGCGGGCATCGCAGTCGTATTCTTCAATATGAATGGAAGTAAATACGTCGGCCTTAACCAAATCTTCGCTCAGAAGAATAGCATCTTCGTAGTTGTAACCTTCCCAAGGCATATAGGCAACAATCACGTTGTAGCCAAGTGCAAGTTCGCCATGGTCGGTTGCAGGGCCGTCTGCCAGTACCTGGCCTTTAACAACCTTGTCGCCTTTGTAAACAATCGGGCGCTGGTTAACGCAGGTACCCTGGTTGGAGCGTTTAAACTTCAATACGCTGTATTTATCTACGCCGCCGTCATCTTTACGAATAACGATTTCATCGCCGGTAACACGTTCTACAACGCCGGCATTTTTAGCCAGAATGCAAACGCCGGAGTCAACGGCAACTTTATATTCCATACCGGTACCGATGATAGGAGCCTGAGTGCACAGAAGCGGCACTGCCTGGCGCTGCATGTTGGCACCCATAAGAGCACGGTTCGCGTCATCGTTTTCGAGGAACGGAATAAGTGCGGTAGCGATAGATACAACCTGTTTCGGCGAAACGTCCATGAAGTCTACCTGATCAGGAGGCAGGGAAAGTACTTCGTTCTGGTAACGTGCGGTTACACGTTCGCCTTCAAAGTAGCCTTCGTCATTCAAAGGTTCGTTCGCCTGAGCGATAATGTAATTATCTTCTTCATCAGCGGTAAGATAAATAATTTCATCGGTTACGCGCTTGTTTTCTTTATCAACACGGCGGTACGGGGTTTCCATAAAGCCGTATTTGTTAATAACAGCAAAGGTAGAAAGAGAACCGATAAGGCCGATGTTCGGACCTTCAGGGGTTTCAATCGGGCACATACGGCCATAGTGGGAATGGTGTACGTCGCGGACTTCATAGCCTGCACGTTCACGGCTCAAGCCACCGGGGCCCAGTGCGGAAAGACGGCGTTTATGGGTCAGCTCGGCCAGCGGGTTGTTCTGGTCCATAAACTGGGAAAGCTGGCTGCTACCAAAGAATTCTTTAATTGCAGCAACAACAGGGCGGATATTAATAAGCGCCTGCGGCGTGATAACATCAACATCCTGAATGGTCATACGTTCTTTTACAACGCGTTCCATACGGGCAAGGCCGATACGGAACTGGTTCTGCAAAAGTTCGCCGACACGGCGTACACGGCGGTTGCCCAAATGGTCGATATCATCGCCGGCGCCAAGGCCGTCCATCAGGTTCAGCAGATAACCGAAGGAAGCCATTACATCTTCAACGGTAATGGTGCGGTGGTCTTCCGGAATATCGGAAGTGCAGATGATTTTCATCGGCTGTTCTTTCAGGCGGATGAAAACTTCTTTCAGGCCGGGGCCTGCAAAAATACCGCTTTCTTCAATTTTATCAATAACATCAAGGTCAATCTTGGTGCCTGCTTCAGCAATAATTTCACCGGTAGATACATCAACCAGCGGCTGATCCAGCACTTTATCCAGCAGGCGGCGGCGCCAGCCGAGTTTTTTGTTCAGCTTATAGCGGCCTACGCTGGCAAGGTCATAACGTTTGTTATCAAAGAAGGTTGCTTCAATAAGCGCGGAGGCGTTTTCCAGAGTAGGAGGTTCGCCCGGGCGCAGCTTTTTATAAATTTCAATTAAAGCTTCTTCGCGGGTAGTTGTTGTATCCCTTTCAAGCGTTGCAGCAACGGAAGGATGATTATTAAAGAGCGCTAAAATATCTTCATTCTGGGTTAAACCCATAGCGCGCAGCAAAACGGTTGCCGGCAGCTTTCTGGTACGGTCAACACGTGCGTAAATAACGTCATTTAAGTCGGTTTCATATTCAATCCATGCACCACGGTTAGGAATGACTGTTGTACCATACATTTTTTTGCCGCTAGGGTCCATCGTAACGGCGTAATAAACGCCCGGGGAACGTACCAGCTGGCTGACGATTACACGTTCGGCACCGTTGATTACAAAAGTACCGGTTTCCGTCATCAGCGGAAAATCGCCCATGAATACTTTAGATTCTTTAATCTCTCCGGTATCTTTATACAGAAGGCGCACGTTTACATTTAACGGCGCAGAATAGGAAGCATCGCGTTCCTTGCATTCTTCTACTGTATATTTAGGCTCACCGAGAGTAAAGCCTTCAAAGGAAAGTTCTAAATTACCTGTAAAATCTTTAATAGGAGAAATGTCATGGAAAATTTCGCAAAGACCTTCTCGCATGAACCACTCATACGATTTTCTTTGGATGTCAATCAAATGAGGCATTGGCAATACTTCATTGATTCTGGCATAACTGTACCGAGTCCTATTACCTACGGGAACCGGTTTAAACATGTAATCCCTCACCCCTTAATGTATATGTTGTCAGGCAGACTTAAACAAGCGCGTTTTTACCATGACAAAAAAAGCAAGGCTCCAAACAATATTCAGGACCTTGCATGTTGTCTTCGATGAACGCACCTCATCTAAATCCATATAAGCACGGTACGGTGCTCAACCACTGAACCCCCGGTACCGGTTGTCAATACCTGCAATCTACTAATGTTGTAGTATGATATGTTATCATATATTTCGCAATTTGTCAATCATGCGGGCATAAAAAAATTCCGCTGCAATGCAGCGGAATTTTTATTGCCGTTAAGCAAAATTATTTAATTTCTACGGAAGCGCCAGCTTCTTCGAGTTTAGCTTTGAGAGCTTCAGCGTCAGCTTTGGAGATTTTTTCTTTAACAGCTTTCGGAGCTTCGTCAACGATAGCTTTAGCTTCTTTCAGGCCCAGGCCGGTTACTTCGCGAACAACTTTGATTACGTTGATTTTGCCAGCGCCAGCAGCGGTAAGGATTACGTCGAATTCAGTTTTTTCTTCAGCAGCAGCAGCGCCACCAGCAGCCGGAGCAGCAGCTACAGCAACAGGAGCAGCAGCGGATACGCCGAATTTTTCTTCCAGAGCTTTAACGAGTTCGGAAAGTTCGAGGACGGTCATAGATTCAATAGCTTCAATGATTTGTTCTTTATTCATTATAGTTACCTCCATAAATTAGATGTTTTAATTTTATTGTTAAAATTTTATGCGATAAGCCTCAGCTTATGCGGATTCTTTTTGTTCGCGGATAGCGTCAAGCGCATATACCACTTTGCGGATAGTACCTTGAAGTACATTGACGAAACCGGAAATCGGAGCATTCATGCTGCCAAGCATTTTGGCAACGAGTACTTCTTTCGGCGGCAGTTCTGCCAGAGCTTTGATAGCTGCATCGTCAATAACTTTACCGTCAAGAACACCTGCTTTAACAACAAGTGCTTTGTTTTCTTTAGCAAAATCGCAAATGATTTTTGCTACGGCAACAGGGTCTTCCGGAGCAACCGCAATAGCGGTGTTCTTTTCGAGAACCGGCTCCAGGCCTTCAATGCCTGCTTCTTGTGCTGCAATACGGAGCAGAGTGTTTTTAACTACAATGTAGGTAACACCGGCTTCGCGCATTTTACGGCGCAATGCAGTATCCTGTGCAACAGTCAAACCGCAGAAGTCTACCAGAACAGTGCATTTAGAGCTGGTAAGAAGTTCTTTAATCTCTGCAACTTTAGCTGCTTTTTCAGGTCTAATTGCCATACATCTGCACCCCCTTCTTTATTTTGATATTTTTTATTAAATCAAAAAGACCTCTCGGCCGCAGCCGGAGGTCGCGAAGGTCTATCTTCAACGTCTCCAACCTCGGCTGGCGCTATGCTTACGCGGCTGTGCCGCACCTGCTGTCTATGGCCCGATTATCTTCTGATTTATAAAATTATTTGTCGCTGTTAGCCTTCAGAACGTCAACTTTAACGCCAGGGCCCATGGTAGTAGAAAGAGTGATGGTTTTCATGTACTGGCCTTTTGCTCCGGAAGGTTTAACTTTTACCAGAGTATCGGCAAGTGCAATGTAGTTAGCCAAAAGCTGTTCGTCGGTAAAGGAAACTTTGCCGATAGGAGCCTGTACATTACCAGCTTTATCGGTGCGGTATTCAATTTTACCAGCTTTAATTTCGTTTACTGCACGGGTTACGTCCATAGTTACGGTACCAACCTTCGGGTTAGGCATTAAACCTTTAGGACCGAGGATTTTACCAAGACGGCCAACCATGCCCATCATGTCAGGGGTTGCTACGCAGACATCGAAATCTGTCCAGCCGCCCTGAATTTTAGCGACATATTCTTCACCGCCAACATAATCTGCGCCTGCTGCTTCAGCTTCTGCAACTTTGGGGCCTTTAGCAAAAACAAGAACAGTTTTGCTTTTGCCGGTACCGTGCGGAAGAACCATAGCGCCGCGAACCTGCTGGTCAGCGTATTTAGGATTAACACCGAGTTTGAAAGAAACTTCAACGGTGCTGTCAAATTTGGTAACATTAGTTTTCTTTACTAATTCTATTGCTTCTTTCGGAGAATAGAATTTGTCAGCTTCGATAAGTTTCAAAGCTTCCTGGTACTTTTTGCTTCTTTTTGCCATTAACTTTTCCTCCTATGTGGTAATAACGGTTTTTGGCCTCCCACTTAATTAAGTCAACTAATATTATCAGTCAACTACGGTAATACCCATGCTGCGGGCAGTACCTTCAACCATTCTCATTGCAGCTTCAATATCTGCTGCGTTGAGGTCAGCCATTTTGGTTTCGGCGATTTCGCGGATTTTGTCGCGGCCGAGGGTGGCTACTTTTTTCTTGTTAGGTTCGCCAGATGCTTTTTCCAGACCGGCTGCTTTTTTCAAGAGAACCGGAGCCGGAGGAGTTTTGGTAATGAAAGTAAAGGAACGGTCTTCAAATACGGTGATTTCTACCGGGATAATAAGACCAGCCTGCTGTGCAGTACGTTCATTGAACTCCTTAACGAAAGCCATGATGTTTACACCGGCCTGGCCGAGTGCAGGGCCTACAGGAGGAGCCGGAGTAGCTTTACCAGCCGGTACCTGTAATTTTACCATCTTAACGACTTTTTTCGGCATTTATTACACCTCCTTATTCAGCTTCTTCAACTTGAGTAAAATCAACTTCAACAGGTGTTTCGCGCCCAAACATGTCCACAAGAACCTTCAGCTTGCCGCGTTCTTCATTAATTTCGGAAACGCTGCCAAGGCATCCGGCAAACGGGCCGCTTTTAAGGCGTACAATCTGCTGTAATTGTAAATCAATTTTAGGACGGCTTTCTTCCACGCCCATAGAACGCATAATTTGTTTTACTTCCTCATCTGTAAGAGGAATGGGCTTGGTGCCGGAGCCAACAAAACCGGTTACGCCTGGAGTGTTGCGGACGGCATACCAGCTGCGGTCATTAACAATCATTTCTACCAGTACATAGCCCGGGAAAACTTTGCGCTGCACGCTGCGTTTTTTGCCATCTTTGACTTCTATTTCATTTTCCATAGGTATTACAATATTGAAAACTTCGTTTTCCATACCCAGGGAATGAACTTTGCGTTCCAGATTAGCTTTTACTTTATTTTCGTAACCGGAATAAGTATGTATGACATACCAACGTTTTTCTGATTCCATAGCGGTACCGGGAATATTAATTCCCTTCCTCCTTACTCAAACTTATTGTAAAATCAACTGGAAAAGCCCAGCAAAAATACTGTCAATTACCCAAATCAGAATTGCTGAAAGGACAACGGCAATAAATACAACGATTGTATGGGCAATAAGTTCTCGTCTGGTAGGCCAGGTCACTTTTTTTAGTTCAGATTTTGCTTCCCGCAGAAAGCGCATAATGCCGTTGGTGTCTTTCACACCCGGTAATTCTGGAACGGCCATCTTTTCACATCCTTGCTAAAATACCTAGATAAACTCAAACACAAAGATTATTTGGTTTCTTTATGTAAAGTGTGTTTTTTGCAAAATTTGCAGTACTTGTTGATCTCAATACGGTCCGGATCATTCTTTTTGTTTTTGTTAGTCTGGTAGTTGCGCTGTTTGCATTCAGTGCATGCCAAAGTAATCAAAGTACGCATTCGTTACACCTCTCTTGCTGTCAAAATTGCTGGTCTGAAAATTTCACTAATATAGAGTACCACAGTTAACGGGTTATGTCAACAATGTTTAAAAAAATAATCTAAGACCGGGCTGAAAAGTCCGGCCTTAGATATATGTACCGCTAACAGCGTTTAATTATTTTTCTTCAATTGCAGTAACAACACCAGCGCCAACGGTACGGCCGCCTTCGCGGATTGCAAAACGCAGGCCTTGTTCGATTGCGATCGGGGTGATGAGTTCTACTTCCATCGTTACGTTATCGC
>UMAT01067377.1_pt1 | contig 22988 bp, 19 predicted proteins | sample 1963781 | NCBI WGS metagenome assembly UMAT01 (sample SAMEA4835923, study PRJEB28245) | human gut metagenome | biome: gut microbiome; material: fecal sample | place: Denmark | collected 2008
TAAGTTCGCCCTCGCGACCGGCATCGGTCGCCACGATGATCTGTTCGCTGCCGTTGAACAGGCGGCTGATGATTTTTATCTGCGACACCACGCCGCTGTCGGGTTTGTAACTCTTCTCTGTCTTTTCCTGACGGGGAATGAGCGTGAAGGTTTCGGGAATGACGGGCAGGTTGTCACGGACGAAGCCGCGTATGCCGTAACCGTCGGGCATGGCAAGCTGGACAAGGTGTCCGAATGCCCATGTCACGGCATAGCCGCCTCCCTCGAAATACCCTTCCTCTCTTTTTGTCGCGCCCACGATGCGGGCAATTTCACGTGCCACGGATGGCTTTTCTGCAATGATTGTCTTCATGCTAATTACTTTTTTATGAATTATTACTTTGGATTTAGTGGCGGACACGGGATGTTACATCTTCATGCCCTTATTGTTTCTCTTCTGAGGCTTCTCCTGCTGCTTTTGCTGTTTGTCGTCTTTCGGAGCGGTCTGTCCCTTCTGCAACGGCTCTTTCAGGTTCTTGGTCGCCTCGTTGGTCTTGCCCTCGCTGTTCACCGCCACCTGTGTGCGGCTTTCGTTGGAGGGGGCTACCTTCTGTGCGTTGTCAGGATTGGTGTCGTAGCGATAAGGACGACCCTTCTCCGGGTTGAACTTGATATACATCGTGGCATGGAAACCCTGTTTGTCTGTCACGTTCTCCAGCTTTATCGCCTTACCCGCTGCGTAATCGGCTTTCTGCTGGTCGGTGAAGTTCACGCCGCTCCATTTGCTGATGGGGCGGATGCTGCCGTCTGCGTTCGTCCACGTGTTGCGGCGTTGCTCTTTCTGTGGAGCTGCGGAATTTTCCATGCTCTGAGCCTGTCCTTGTGTGGGATTGTTCTTGGCTTCCTGCGTCTGGGCAGTACGGGGCGACCTGCCGGTTCCCGGTACGAACTCCACGCCTCGCTGCTCTACATTCACTTGAAGAGTGGTGACGAATTTCCTGCCGTCGTTGCGCTCAATAAGTTTGTCGCGCACGGGCAGCCCGGCACGCAGCATATCCTGTTCCTGCTTGGTGATTTCCGTCTTGCCGATGCGCTCCGGTATGCGCACCTTGTTTGCAGGAATGTCCGTGATTTCATTCGTCTTGCGGTCTATGCTGATGAACGAGGGGATGATTTCACCCGTTTCCTTGTCCACGATGTCCACGACCCTGCCGAGATTGCCCGTTTCACGCAGGTTCTTACGGTCTTCGTCGGAGAACTTGTGTTCCTTGTACTCGTCGAGTTTCTGCTCCTTGCGGATGAAGTGCGGCACGAGGCTGACATTGCCTTCACCGTCCTTCTTGAAGGAAAGGCGGGCATCCAGTTCAAAAGCCTCGCCGCCGAACTTGGGCGACACTTTCACCAAATCGGACTTGCCGTAGTTGAGCATCTTGTTCAGATCACCGGACTTTTCAAGGTCGTCACGTTTCACGCCCCATTTCTCTTCCAGCTCCTGCCAGTTGATTTTGCTCTCGTCAATGGGTTGGTAGCCACGTCTTCCCTGCGCCTGTTGTTGCGGGCTTTCCTGATTCTGTTCCTGCTTCTTTTCCATTTCTTCCTGTTTTTGGGTTTCTTTGGGTTGTCCTTCCTGTTTTTGTTCCGGCATCCCGGCGGTCTGTTCTTCCTTTACCTGCTTTTCGTAGCCGGAAGTGTCCACCTTGTGGGGCGCAAGCAGTTCTTTGTTGGCTTCGGGGTCTTTCAGCAGATCTTTCATCACCTCCATCAGTTTGTCGGCTTGGTCTGCCGCGAAACGGTAGAAACCGAAGCGGCTGGGTTCCTTGCACTGCCGGAAGAAGTTTTTGAAGAAGTTGTCCAGCACGTCGCCGTGGCGGTCGAATTGCAGGAAACTCTGTGCGTTCTCCGCCTTTGCGGGGGTACGCTTGGGTGAGCCGTCGGCATTAAGCCCGGCTACCACACTGATCTCGCCCGTCTTCTCGTCGCGGACTATCAGCACGTCTTTTTCTGTTGTTTTCTTTGCCATTTGAAAAATGTTTTAATGGGTTATTTATTAAAGAAATTATGGATACGCGCCTTGTAGAAGGCTATATCTTCCTTGCGGAAATCCTTTACGTGTTCGGAGAGGAATGTCAGTACGTCCTCCTCGCTGTAATAGGTCTTTTTGCCGAGCGTCTTGTACGGCAATGCACCGATGCTGCGGTAGCGCTGCAGGGTACGCTTGCTTATCTGGAGCAGCATGCAGAGGTCTTGGTTGTCGAACATCCTGATACTTTCCATCGGGTTCGGGGCTTTGCCGGACGGTCGCAGGGAGAGCAGCAGCTCGTCCTGACGGTCGAGCCGTTCCATCAGCTTCTGCATCCAGTCCTCAAAATTGTTTCGTGTAAGCAGTTCCATATCTTATGTCCTCCTTCCTTTGGGTTTGCCGCCGCCCGTGCGCAGCGTGTGGTTGCGTTTCAGTTCCGTCAGTGTCGCTGCATCTTCTGCCACGGTGCAGTCTGCGAGCAGGCGGTCTATTTCCGACCGGCGGTAGCGGCATTTGCCGCGCAGCACGATATAGCCGATGCGCTGTTCGCTGCGCATACGTTGGAGGGTACGGGTACTCACGTTCAGCAGGTGCGCCGCCTCGCGGGTGGTGAGCAGCATGTCGGAAGACTCTCCCTTCCTTTCACCGGAAACGGCACGCACATAGACCGCTATCTCGGCTATCTGTTCCGTCAGGGCGGTGAAGGCGGAACTTTCAATCGTTATCACTTTCATATTTTGTCCTTTCTTTTGTTTCTCTGCGGCAAAATTCGGCAATAAACAAAAGGGGCTTTAACAACTCATTACGTGACTCACGTAAGATTTTCTTTGAAAGTGACTCCGTAACCCGGACAACCGGCGCAACAAGCTGCCGTATAGCGGAAAACGGCACGCATTCAAGGCGACTGCGTTACCTTTGCGGTAAATCATTAAATGTTTTGGTATATGGAAATCGTATCTATCGAGAAAAAGACCTTCGAGATGATGCTGGCGTCATTCAACGCCCTCTCGGAGAAAGTCGCCGCCCTCAGGCGCAAAAGCGACGGCGGGCGGCTGGAAAGGTGGCTCACGGGCGAGGAGGTCTGCGGGCAGTTGAGAATCAGCCCGCGCACGTTGCAGTCATTGCGTGACAGGCGGCTTATCGGATACTCGCAGATAAACCGCAGGTTCTATTACAGGCCGGAGGAGGTCAGGCGGCTGATTCCGCTTATCGGCACGATCTATCCCGATGGAAAATGACTCTGTTTTTATTAACCACTTAATCCGATGTTATGATGAACGAGAACAACGAGGTTTTCACAATGGAGGACGAGCCGGTTGCCACCGCGATACAGAATATGCTCAAAGGCTCCAAATGGCTCTCCGCATTTTTGGAAAGTTACCGTCCGCCACTGGACGGGGAACATTACCTGACGGACAAGGAGGTGGCGGAAATGCTCCGGGTAAGCCGCCGCACCTTGCAGGAGTATCGCAACAACAGGATGTTGCCCTTTATCCTTCTGGCAGGTAAGGTGCTTTATCCCGAATCGGGACTGCGTGAACTGTTGGAGGCGAATTACCTCAAGCCGCAGGAATAAGGCGGTTGCATGAAAAAAAGGAAACGGACGGCACCCGATGGCGTTGTCCGTTTCCTTTTTCGTTATCTGTATGCGTGTTCAGCAATATCCGGTTTTCCCGTTCTGTATGAACATCACGTATGCCTGCCTCTTTTCCTTTGAGAGTGCCTTTTCCACCAGCCACATGCGGAACACGTGTGTATAGTAGGTATTCAGCCGGAAGGCTACTGGAATGATGATTTCAAGCGAGTAAACATCCGCGTACAGGCCGTTTTCAAGCTGTATGTAGCGGCATACCTCGTAGTCGTTCAGCACGTCCGACTTGCGGACGGCTTTGATGGCGGCGTTCACTGCCGGGACGGTGGCATGGAACTCTTCGGCGATTTCCCCGGCGGTCATCCATACCTCGTTACCGGTTACGCTGACCGTCTTGTCCTCTATAATGATTATGTCACGTTTCATGGCGTCTCTGTTTTAGATGGTACATCCTGCAAATTCCTCTATTTGGTTCAATCTTGCGGCAAGGTTCTCCATGTCTTGGTTGAGCTTCTCTTTGGTTATCTTCGCGTATATCTGCGTTGTCTTTATACTCTTGTGTCCCAGCATGGAACTGACTGTTTCGATGGGTACACCGTTGGAGAGGAACACCGTCGTGGCTGCCGTATGGCGGCTCTGATGGAAAGTAATAGGCAATGCAAGCAAAAGCAAAGAGGCGAAGATGAAACGTAAGTCGTTTGAAATGAGCGGTATTTCCGTGTTCTGCAAAGTAGAAAAAATGCAAAATGAGACGGAATGTTGAGGTTGTTCAGTGACCAAAACGTTAGCCGCCCTGTTACCGAAACGGATTGTGGTAACGGAAAGAAGTAAAATGAAGTCCGCACCGTTTCGTTTGCGCTCATACACTGTATTTTGCATATCAAGGAACGCTTATATGGCAAGTAATTTTGCACAACTAAAATATAAGCGTTATGAAAGTGGAAAAATTCAAGGTGTTGCTCTACCTCAAAAAGAGCGGAGTAGACAAGTCGGGCAAAGCCCCGATAATGGGAAGGATTACGGTGAACCGCACGATGGCGCAGTTCGGATGCAAGCTGTCATGCACGCCTGAGTTGTGGAATCCCCGTGAGAGCCGTCTGAACGGCAAGAGCAAGGAGGCTGTGGAAACCAATGCTAAGATTGACAAGTTGCTGTTGGCGGTGAACACGGCATTCGACAACCTTGTGGAGCGCAAGGTTGATTTTGATGCCACCGATGTGAAAGACCTTTTCCAAGGCAGCATGGAAACACAGATGACCCTCATGAAAATGACGGACATTGTATGTGACGACATCAAGGCACGTATCGGCATAGACCGTGCGAAAGGGACTTACCCCGGCTATCACTATATGCGGCTGGCACTCCGAGAGTTTATCGAAACCAAGTACAAGGTCAAGGATTTGGCTTTCGGACAACTGACGGAGCAGTTCATCCACGACTATCAGGCTTTCGCCATGGAAGAGAAAGGGTATGCGATTGACACCGTCCGGCATTATCTCGCCATCCTGAAGAAGATTTGCCGCCTTGCCTATAAGGAAGGGCATACGGACAGAATCCACTTTCAGCATTTTGTCCTGCCAAAGAAAACGGAAACTACACCGAGAGCATTGAGCCGCGAATCGTTCGAGAGAATCCGTGACGTGGAGATTCCCCCGTACCGAAAGACGCACATACTGGCACGTGACCTCTTTCTGTTTGCCTGCTATACGGGCGTATCATACGCCGATGTGGTTTCCATCACGGACGAGAACCTATACACGGACGACAACGGGGCATTGTGGCTGAAATACCGCAGGAAGAAAAACGAGCACAGGGCGAGCGTCAAACTGCTGCCCGAAGCGTTGGCACTGCTTGAGAAATACAAGGACGAAACAAGGGAAACGCTTTTCCCTATAATCCACCATCCGAACATGAAGCGGCACATGAAAGCGTTGGCGGCACTGGCAGGAATCAAGGACAGCTTGTGCTACCATCAGGCGAGGCACAGTTTCGCCTCGCTGATCACGCTTGAAGCAGGTGTGCCGATAGAGACCATTAGCCGGATGTTAGGACACTCCGACATTTCCACGACACAGGTGTATGCCCGTGTCAGCCCGAAGAAACTTTTCGAAGACATGGACAAATTCATAGAAACCACCAAAGATTTTCAATTAATTCTTTAATACAGAAAACGATATGCGAAGTACATTTTCATTGTTACCCTACATCAACCGCAACAGGGTGAAGGCGGACGGAACAACCGCCATCCTCTGCCGCATAACCATTGACGGGAAGCAGACCGCCGTCAGTACGGGAATCTATTGTCGCCCGGAAGACTGGAACGGCAGAAGGAACGAGATAAAGTCCGCAAGGGAGAACAACCACTTGCAGGAATATCTCCGGCTCGTTTCAGAAGCCTACGAGGAAATACTGAAATCGCAGGGTGTGGTCAGTGCGGAGATATTGAAGAACCATATCACCATGAACAATATCCACCCTACTACCCTCCTGCAAATGGGAGAATGGGAAAGAGAGCGGTTGAGGAAGCATTCCGAGGAAATAGATTCCAAATCTTCCTACCGCCACTCAATGTATTACCAAAAGTACCTGATTGACTATCTCACGTCTTTCGGGAAGAAGGACATTGCCCTTGAAGAAGTGACGGAGGATTTCGGTAAGTCCTACAAGGCGTATCTGAAAAAGTGCAAGAATTTCGGGGCTTCCCAGACCAACAAATGTATGTGCTGGCTAAACCGTCTGCTGTATCTTGCCGTGGACAGGGATATTATCCGTGTGAATCCCTGCGGGGATTTGGAATATGATCCGAAGCCGGAGGCAAAACACAAGTATATCAGCCGTGAGGAGTTCAAGAGAATCCTTGCCACCCCGATGTATGACAAGCGTCAGGAACTTGCAAGGCGGGCTTTCATCTTTTCCACGCTGACGGGACTGGCGTATGTGGATATAAAGCTCCTGCATCCGCACCATATCGGACGTAATGCAGAGGGCAGGCGATATATCCGCATCAACCGCAAGAAGACGAATGTGGAGACGTTCGTGCCGCTACATCCCATTGCGGAGCATATATTGTCACTATACAACACAACCGATGATGAACAGCCCGTGTTCCCACTTCCAAGCCGTGATGCCCTGTGGTTTGAGATTCACGAGATAGGCGTAATCATTGGCAAAGAGAATAACTTGTCCTATCACCAATCAAGGCACAGCTTCGGAACGTTTCTGATTTCGGCGGATATACCTATTGAGAGTATTGCCAAGATGATGGGGCATTCCAATATCCGAACCACACAGGGCTATGCAAGGATAACCGATGATAAAATCTCAAAGGACATGGACAAACTGATGGAACGGAGGAAGAATGTATCGGCTGGCGAAAAGACAAACAGCGAAAATAACCAATACCCAATCAGCACATTATGAACAGAGGAATCATTACAATCAGTGAAACGGGTGAGGTCACGATGCCGACCGCTCCCGTGTGGATGACGCAACAAGAGATAGCCGACCTGTTCGGCGTGTTCTCCTGCCACGTCCGCAAGGCAATCCGTTCTATTTATAAGAACAAAGAAATGAGTGAACTTGACACAATGAAGTATGTCAGGCAAGTGGATGGAATCAGTTATGACGTTTACAGCCTTGAAATGGTTATAGCCATTGCATTCAGGATATGCAGTAAAGAGAGTGTCTTGTTCAGACGGTTTGTAATAAATGAAATCAGTGGCACTAAGAGAGGAACTCCGGTTACATTGCTTGTTTCCTGTGGCAGGGGTAACAACCGATGGTATAGTTGAGGTTCATCCCGTCAGCCACTCGTTCCCGATGCTCGGATGCCAAAGGTAGCGCATGGCACTGATGGCAGCGGCAAGGTCGGGCGGCAAAGCCGTTTCGGGCAGAATCTTCCTCCTGTAGAGCGTATTCAACCCGAAAACCTTGCCACTGCCTGCCATGCGCTTAAAAGGCATCCGGCAACGGAAACAAGCGACTGACGGAAAATCAGAGGATAAAAAAGAACGGCTTACAGACGAAGCAGAATTTTGACGCTTCATCCGTAAGCCGTTCCCTTTTTCTTTTGCCGGAAGTCCATTGCTGGCGCAATCACTGGGCAGACGGCAAACTGCGCTCCTTCAAGAAAATCACGTGCCTGTCAGCCGATAAGCGGAGCGGTAGCCGTCATTTAGCATCTTCTCTATATCGGATTCACGATAGAGGATTTTCCCGCCCAGTTGGATATAAGCAATCCATCCCTCGTTGCGGTAGTCCTGAAGTGTCCTGCGGCTCACTTTCAGCCGTGCTGACACCTCCTTGTCGGTGAAGAAACGCTCGCCGTTCAGTGTCGGGCGGTAATTGGCGGTCAGATGCTCGAAGCTGTCCAACAGACGGTCAAGACTGCCCATGAAGTGGATTATCCACTCGTTGTCCTTGTTAATCAGTTCATTCATATACTTTGGATTTAGTGGGTTTATTGTATTCAGTGATTAGATTGTCCTTCCTTTGAACCTAGCATCCTTACGCCGATCTTCCACAACAGAGACAATACGCTGCACGTCTTCGGGACGGTAGTACGTCTTGTGATTTATCTGCGAGTAGGCAAGCGTACCGTTGTCCCGCAGGGTCTGCAACGTACGCGGACTGATGTTCAACATCCGGCACACGTCCTGATTGTCCATCCATTCTGCCATTTTCTTCTCTCCGTGCCGCTGGCAGATGGCTTCCATGCGGCGGACGAAATGGTCGAACTTAGCGACCATCGCCTCAAAGGTCTTTCTTTCGATTGATACTATTTCCATATACTTCTTTTTGTTGTTATTGCTTCTTTTCGCTGCAAAGAAAAGGGTAAACCTTTACAAAACAATGGATTTCCCAAAACTGGCAGCTTGTGGCACAACGATGTAGAGGTTGTCTCCGGTAATAATGGTCGTATAGCCATAAAATACACACACCCAATGATTGTACTATAATATAGGAAAGGACTACCATTGCCGTATTCTTTGCAAGGCGAAACAAGCCGTCCGCAGGGTCGGAAATAAGCCCTTATTCCTATTTCGCATCATATTCTGTCTGATCCAAACAATCCGGCAAATCGGTGAAGTCTGCACCGAAGTTCAGACAGGCATTAAGCAAAGCCACACAAAATTGCCGAATCGAATCCAAACACTTGACTAACTGGAATACAGGCAGTTATTTTGCTCCCGACAAACGGTCAAGTATGCGCATACAGGCCAACGAGTATTCACTTTAAATAATAACAAAATGAGAAAGAATTTCAAGAACATCGAGAACGATGAAGAGTTCAAGAACTTCAGAATTGAGGACTACCTGCCTTCCATGAACACGAAAAAGCAGGAGGTTGCGCCCTTGATGCAGGAAGAGGAAACAGCTGCAACGGAGGAAGAGGAAGAAACTGTTCTCCTTCCGCCGTTGGATAAGTCGGACACTTCCGAGGTACAGGCGGTAATAGCCGATGCCATTGCCCATAATGCAGTAGAGAATATGGAAACGGGAGTATCGGAACAAGACGAAGATATGGCAGTGGAGGAAAATCACGAAACGTCTGAAGTCCCATCTGAACGGACTATATTCAGACGAATCAGCAGCAAGCAACGCAGGCTTTCGTTGGACGAATACCGCTCCACCTTCCTGCAAATTCCCAAGATTACAGACCGCAAGCCCGTGTTCGTCAGCCATGAGATGCGTGACAGGTTGGACAGGATTGTCCGCTACTTCGGGGGCAGGGGCATGAGCGTGTCGGGGCTGGTCGAGAACCTTGGCCGCCACCACTTGGCCGCCTACGAAAGCGACATCGAACAATGGCGTAAATTGTAGGAATTAAGGATTTGCCAATGGGAATGTCTTCCGAGATGCTCTTAACGGGATAAACGCAGTTTTGGAGGGAGCAAGTTTATGTTTCGGTCAGACCGAAACCACTTGCCCCGCTCCAAAACTCGCAGGGAAAGCCCATCCCGTTGGTCTACTTATGTACAGTCATTACAATCAGTTATCAAACCAAGAAACAGATAATCATGGACAACGAAAAAAGGAAGAACGATGGACGTGGACGGACCAACAAAGGCGGTCGTCCTGTCAAGGGAGCCACCGAGAAATTGAAATATCGTATCACGGTAAAAATGGCAACAGAGGACTACTACCTGTTGAAATCAAAATCGAAGTCGGCAGGCGTTTCTGCCAGTGAATTCATTCGTGGTTGCATTACAGAGGGTGGTGTGAAGGAACGGCTCTCGAAAGAGCATGGCGACCTTATCCGCAAGCTATGCGGTATGGCGAACAATCTGAACCAGCTGGCACGGAAGGCGAATACGGAGGGGTACACCTCCGTGTTTATGCCCTGCCGCACGCTGATGATAGAGATAGACAATCTTGTAAATCGGATACGCTTATGATAGCAAAAATCATGAAAGGCTCGGACTTCAAAGGTGTGGTTTACTACATCCTGAATGATGAGAAGGGCACTCAAATCATAGATGCGGACGGCTTATTTCTGGAAAATAACGACACGATAGTACAAGGATTTATCGGGCAAGCACAGATGAATCCGAGGGTGGCAAAGGCTGTCGAACATATCGCTTTGAGTTTTTCAAAGGAAGATGCGCCACGACTGAACAACGTAGTCATGGCGCAGATTGCCCGTGAGTATATGGAACGGATGGGTATCAAGGACACACAGTACATTATCGGGCGGCATTTCGACAAGGAGCATCCGCACGTGCATATTGCCTTTAACCGTATCGACAATAACGGTAAGACCATTTCTGACCGTAACGACCGCTTCCGCAGCGAGCGCATCAGCAAGGAACTTACCAAGAAGTACGGTTTGCATTTCGCCAACGGCAAAGAAAATGTGAAGACAGAGCGTTTGCGTGAGCCGGACAGAACAAGGCATGAACTGTATAACATCCTCAAGACGGAAGTCGGCAGGTGCAGGGATTGGGACACCCTGATTGAAAGATTGAAACGGCAGGGTGTGGAAGTGCAGTTCAAGTACAAGGGACAGACGGATGATATACAGGGCATCGTGTTCTCCATGAACGGTTACTGTTTCAATGGCTCCAAGGTGGACAGGAGTTTTAGCTATTCCAAAATAGATGCGGCGTTAAGGCGTAACAGCTACGAGGAACGGCAGATGCAACCTCAATCGCAAGCCAATCGGGAAGAAATAAACTCTATTTCAAATATCAGTGGCGACCTTATCAGCGGTTCTTTAGGCTTGTTCACACCGGGCAATGTGCCGGAGGAACAGCAACCATACGACCCATATTTGAAAAACAAGAAAAAGAAGAAACAACGTAAAATCAACTGGTAATTATGGCAGACAACAACAATGTATTCATCCTCTTCGAGGAAATCAAGACCATGCTTGAAGGCATGGCAAACAGATTGGAAGCACTTTCAAAAGTGATAGACGGACAACAGTCGGACGGGGATAGCAAGTGGGACTTGTCCCCAATTAAGGACGCGATGACAGAAGCAGCAAAAGCCAATGCCGAACGGATTAAGGGCTTGTTGGCAAGGCAATGGGAAGCTTATTCAAAGGCATCCAATACAATCATTAGAAGAATTGACTATTTGGAAGAAGAATTGAAAGTACCGAATATGCAACAGCAACCACCCCAGCAGGAGCATATCCATAAGCACAGCTTTGACATTAAATCGAGCAAGGTGTTCTCTTTCGTTGTGGGGCTTGGCGTGGTATGCGCGTTCTCATTGTGGGGCAATATCGAACAATGGAAGTCTAAACGTCAGCATGTGGACGATGCCTTGAAGTTCCGAGCTATCCGCGCATGGGGAGGATGTGATGCCAACGATGTGCTTTGGCTCAACAAGGTGTTCGACATCCATCGAGACGAGAAAGCCATCGAGTGGGTACGGAAACTGGCGGAAGGATATGACACATCCTTGAAAGCCGTTTCCGATAGCCTGCTACTACATGATTTGAGCATCAAAAGATAATAAAAATAAGATTAAATTATCCCTCAACTTCAAGAGCATTTCAAAGGGTAAACTTTGAAATTGCTCTTGAAAGAATAAACTGAATTAATTGTTCCCAATAGTCCAAAAATTAGGCATCTGAACTTTAAATTCAGGGTCAATATTATGACATTGTTCTTTAATAATACCCCTGCGATGAATGGCTGGCTGTAAACAATAGGTATCAAATTCTTCACGGTTTACATCTTCAATTGAAGTCCAATGAGGAAACAAAAGTTTCATTAAAGCTACCGTTATACGCTTCACTGCATTAAAGTCACGATTGTCAGCTTGCTTTTCATAGCCTACCAACTCATCAAAGAGTTGTCCGTAAATCGTCTGTGTACGCAATGTATGCAATGCCTCCGAAAAATATTCCACATTGACAGTCCATCCTTTAAATATCATTTCTTTGTTAATACGGGGTAAATACCAACCTTCTATGAAGCAATGAAAGCGGTCGAGCAAAGCGGATTCTCTAAAACTTTCGGGTAATTTATCAAAATATTTTCTTGACATAGGACGACGATTGTCATCTAAGTCGATATTCCCCATCAGCATCAGCCCACAATCAGCAATAAACTCAAAATTGTCAATTGTTGTTTTACCTTGTTCCAAGTAGGCTTTTAATGCAGCTTGTATTTCAGAGCGTTCTTGGAAAACAATGGTTTGTATTTCATCAAAAGCTGTAAAATCGTGGTTCTTAACAATACCAGTTTGTTGCTTTTGTTTGTCGTAGAACAGTTTGGCTCGTGATACTTTTCCACCACTAACTAACCATCCATATTTAGACAAGTTACCAAATACGTATGATTTTCCTGTTCCTTTAGGGGCTAGTTCTATCACATTGAGTCTGGGTTCTACAAATATCAACAAACGAGTAAGGAATTCTACCTTTTCTTTCATTGTCGAAAACCCATCAGCATTATATTCCATAGCAGATAATAGTACATCAATCCATTCGATGGTTGTGAATTGTTTTCGAGCGTCCCGATAATAACTCATATCAATGGATTTATAAGGTTTAAATGGTTTAAAGTCGAGCATTTCCACATGATTCTTTTTCCCGTCATCATCAGGCATCACGCACATTTTTATAATGCCCCACTTTTCTCCATCCACCAATTCCCCTTGATGCTTATTGTACACATAATCGGGAATGATGCCTTCTTTTAATTTAATGCCCATATCAGGAATGGCGAAACGGCGCACCCCTTTTACTAAGTCAATATAGATTTCAAAACGAGTGAGTAATGTCAATTCTTCTCCACAGCCTAAGCGGTCTTTTACTTCCGAAGTATGTCGTGGAATGACCTTGTCAAGAAAATTGGTCAATCCGCCTTTATCAACCTCACCATTTGAGTTAATGTATTTTTTTAGCAAGAAGTCCTTGACGAACGAAGGAAGAGTACGTCCATCAAACAGACTGCCGGATGTGGCAGAGTCTTTATAAATGGTTTGTGTTCCAAATGCTTGACGTATCTTGTTGCTTAATTCTTCTGTCATATGTCAATATTTATTATAAGTCACCGAAAAGGTCTTCTTCTTCAGCACCCAAGTTAATCTTTATTTTAAACTTTTGTGAATAGCTGCCAATGCGTATTTCCACTTCATCAACCTCTTGTGTTAGCTCCAATCTGTCGCTCTCAAAACGGAAATTTCCTTGGTTGTTTAGATTGTACCCTGTGTTATTATAAATCAACTTTGGCATTTCCAAGTTTGTAACGCCTTTGATACGGAACATCAGAATCGGATTATTTCCGTTCACTGCATCATCAATAAGGCTTATTGAGTATTCAGAAGGTTGCCGCTGCGAAGATAGAATTATGATAGGAACCAGCACTTCTTCTGGAGTACATCCACCATGGCATCCCTGTCCATCGGGTATTTTACCAGCAAGTGAATTATGGCGAAGCGAGCAAATAGTTTGCCCATCATCTAGTATGATGTATTTGTCATCTTGGGTATTAGTTCCTAGTTTACGTATGGCACATCTCCCATAATGGTCTGATTTTATACCTCCTAAGTTATATCCAGTCCGTAATTGTGAGAGATAAGACAGACCGTGGTCCGAAATGATAGCAATCTTTTTGCCAGCATGTTCTGAAATAATCTCTCTCACAGCACTTTCCACAATTTTAATTTCTTCAATAATATATTGAGGGTAAAAAGTGCATTTATGGGCAAAGCCATCTAAATCGCCTTTTTTCGATAATTCACCGTTGGTTAGCTTTAACAAGTCGGTCTTGTTGTTTTCTGTTTTTGAAGGCAATAAAGAACGGGCTATCATTATCTCATTAAGAAAGATGCCCTCGCTTTTGTATTGCTCCACAAGTTGCATAATAAAAGGAATCCAATCAATGCCTAAGCCGTCAATCCAATAAAAAACGTCAATATCCTTTCTTCCATTTAACAATGTACGAATAGTGCTGAATTGATTATACCACGAGTTGAACGTTACGGAGTTTGCGTTTCTCTCATCTATTGATGTGCTTATTAAGTCTGTATATCTATTAGACAATTTCGCTTGTTTGTAAGCATCCATGTAATCTAATACCCATTTCTGATGAATATCAGAAGTGCCGCAACTCTTCTCCATATAGTTATAAAGCTGTGGATATAGTTTAGCCAGTTTATTTATTGGAACACGGCCATTGGCAACCCACCGTATCATCAGTTCTTTTTCTCCGTCAGACAATCCTGTAACATATCGCATGGCGGTCTCATACCCATCTTCCAGTGCTATATTCTCCAACTTTCGGCACAATTTCTCATTCGTATCGTCTGTTAGTCGTATCTTGTTTTTATGGGCATAATTTAGGATTTCCGTGCGCTCATTCAGGCACTCTTCCGGATTGTCCATGTCAAAAACGGATAGGGCGGCTGCCGACACAAACTCTTGGTTGTTGTACAATCTACAATTACGGAGCAACTGGCAAATATACCCTTTGTTACAGAATCGTTTGGAATAGTAAGTAGCCAGCAACCAGCGTTTGAAATGTTCTGTATTTTCGAACCAAGTCTTAACAAATACAGTGTAGTCTGCCAAATCGAATATGTCGAAATATTTATTGAAGAATTTCTCAAAAGAAAAATTCTTGTATTCTATTTCTCCTGCTAATTTCTCCCAATTACCGGCATCTTCCCTTTGATATTTTATCTCGCCAAAATCGAGGTGCAATCCTTTTGTTAGGAATTCATACGCATTGCTACAAGTGGTATAACTCAAAGCATTGTCCGGCTGGGCATTGTCCGCCAATGCGTAAATTGATTTGGACGTACTGATAATTTCCGGTCTTGCATTCTCATCACGCCACACTTTGAGCCAATCTGTAACAGAGCGTACTATGGTAAATTCTCTCTCCAATCCGGCTACTTGGTAAGTGTTTTGGGCAAGCGTCAGGTGGTATCCGTTTTCTTGCTTGGAGCCTACCAAATGCCAAATGACAGACTGGGAATCTGAAAAGAATTTCGACATTTTGCCATATTGACCTATCATCGGGATATAGACGCGCTGTCGATTATTAAAGCCGGAAGTTGCAGACTGTATTCCCTTGATGTCGCTAACCAAAGTTTCAAATTCCTTCGCTGTATGATTGTCGTAGAATCGTGCCAATTCCGAGAATGGCACAATAATGCAATCGGAGTCGCTATTATCTTCAATATATTGTTTGATACAATTAGCCAAGCAACTATGCGTCAAGATTTGGTCAGGATGTTCTTTATCCATCCAATCCACTATTTTCTGCATTTTTGCCACTCCTAACCCTATCAACTCGCTGACAAAATCTTTGGAGTCTGCAAAGTTATCAAATAACACAAAACGTACAGGATAGCGATTCAGTATTGAGGAATTGGCACCATCAGCTGCTTTGTCCTTTTTTACCTCCTCTATAAGACGGTCAATATGCTCGAAATCCTTATTCATACATCTAATTATCTAAAATCATGTCGAGTATGTCTTCATATCCCAAATCACAAAGCTGTTCCAATAAGCGTTGAGCGGTAGCAAGCGAAGGAATGTTGCCAATATGCTCCAATGCTTGCTGGCGTTTTGTCGAAGAACAGGAGTTCAAGCCTTCCGATACTTGCCCAAACTTTGTTTGTGGTTCTTCATGCGCATTATATGATTGCCCCGATGTAAACGGCGTATATTTTGAGGGCTGTGCAGAGGGTAAGGATGTTGGCGCAGGCATTGGAGTAAGCGACAACTTCCAATCCTTTAATTTGTCGTTCACCTCTCTTTCTGTCCAAAGCCCTACTTCTCCTTGCAAGTGTTGCTTGATATATGTCTTCGCATCCGGCAAATGTTCATTATCCAAATTCACGATTTCATTAGATTTGAGGAAATTATGATAACCTTCCTCGAAAGCTCCACTGCGATTGAGGAGCATAGGGAACTCAAATTCATAACGTCCCAACAAATCAAGCGCATCATTCATCAATGACGGATTTTTGTTAATGTTTGGGTCAAGAGATATTGTCACAATCTTATCAATGAGAGATGACATTTCCTCGTTTGTTCCATCTACATACTTCAATGTCCATAGTGGATAACCTTTTTCTGCTGTATATTCATGAGAAATAGCCCAACGAGCATCTTTCAAACTGCTGATATCCGAATAGGTCTTCAATGACTTCAACTTGAATACCTTTATCAACAATTTACTCAGTTGTCCTGCTTCTTTCGTTTCGAACGTAAAAGTGATCTTGTTACTTGGCTTTCCGTTCTCCCATGACTTGAACGTTTCCATCACATCATCCACCAAGTGCTGTGCCAATCGGGGCTTGCCATCTACCGAATAAATTTTGTTTATCCAAGGTCGCATGGCAAATGACAGCATGGCGATACCCGCATACGAAGGGAACAAACCGTAAGGCGCGCGTGTCAATTCGATGAATTTCTCCGCCAAATTAAACTCTTTTGCCTTGTCTGCGTTTTTTATTTTTCGGCCGACGAATTCACTTACCAAATAAAGCGGATGGTTTTCTTTATCTACATTTTCTTTCCAGCGAAGATTATCATCTACTGCATCTTGGAATAAGAACTTTAGAGGTAAAGCCGGACCTGTTGCTTTGCCTATTATTTCATCATAGGTATTGAACATTAATATGTTCTTGGCCGTTTCTTTGGCTTGCTGATTTTTCCAGAATGTCTTAGGCGCACGAGTACGTAGCAAATCAAGCGTTTCCGCTCCACGACTAAACACTTTAGGGGATATGCCTACATTGACTGCTGTTGCCAGCTTCATGGTGGAAAAGGTCTCGCTTTCCCCTTTCACATATACAGAAAAATTGCTACGGCGAACTTCTTTCATCCAATCTGAAATCATGGCTTGTGCATTCTTGTCGTGTGCTGCACGTTGGTCTGCCAAGTTATGGCGACTTGCGCATTGGGCATTAGCCATGTACTCTATGAAACGCTCGTAATTGTCGTCACCGAAAGTAGCATCAAACACCATAAAGACAACATTGGTAAAACGTTCATCGTTTGAGGCATGTGAAACTATAGTTTTCAATTCATTCATCTCTTCATCGTTTCGCCCCAGCATTACAGCAATGAACAATTCATAGCTTTTCGCTTTTTCTATAGCATTCTCTATCTGATGGAGCAAGGCTGCTTCATTCACATAGAGGGAAAAGAAATTGATACTGACAGGACGGCTGACATTAGAAGTAAGCGTATCGAATGCTTTGCGTACTTCCTGCCCATACGTAACCAGTTGTGAGGTATATTTGAATTGAGCTTTCATTTCCAATTTAATCTCCTCAATCTCTTTGGGAGGAAGTGCGGAGAATTGGATAGAGAACAATCCGCCCGGAGCACGTTGGATGATACTACTATCATTCAGCCAGTTCAATATTTCGTCTATGTGAGGCTCTATTTGTGTACCTGTAAAAAGACTTTTCACATTTTCTTCGCTGGGGGTTACGGTTTCGTTTCCGGCGACATTATTTAAAGCATTGAGCAATAAGATACCCTTGAATACTGCATAGGTGTTTACTCCTTGGTTTTTCACTTGTAGCCTATAAGAATTGTAGCGTTCAGTCACAGCCCCGTAACGAATATGGTCTTCGTTGAACACTTCCATAACGTAATCCCAAAGATAATCAGCCGTAATGGTTTTATGCTCGGCGAACGCTACCTCACTCTCCAAGAAGTCACGCATAGCTTGGTTTGCACCGATAAATTCGAAAACACTTCGTGAGGAAGAACCCACCACTCGTGCATAATAGGTGGCAAGATTGGCTGTAGCAGGATGAATGGGATAGAGATTACGCAAGTCTTTTATCGTATCTTCTACATTATTGCTTCCCTTTGCATAACGAGCCAACATTCCGGCATGGCTATTGAAAAAAGAAGTAGTTAATGCTTCATACCCCTCAATATCAGCAATGCGGAACTTGCGTGACATGATTTTAAATGCCGACACCGTTTCCATATTATACTTCATATAATGGTAGCGACCTGTAGTTTTGGTACGTTCTTGCGCATCAAGTTTATTCAGTGCCGAAGGATGGGAGATAAAGAAGAAATAGCTGTTGTTACAAGTTTCCATAGCTTGCTCAGTTATCTTTTGTAGCTCAACCAACAATGACGACCCCATGTCTGATTTCATTAAGTCGGTAAATTCGTCCCAAATAATCAATAATCCGCAGTAGTCAGTATTTTCTGCCAACTTGTCTTGTACCTCAAAAAACCAATCGCAAATATTGGCACTATTCAGACGTATATCCATGCGCCGTTCTGCTAATGCCCTCTTTACCTGCGTGAGTATGGAAGTGTCAGTTGTACGCAACTTGCTTGCCAAAGTCTTCACATCTGGAGCATAGGCTTCCAGTTTGGGACTTTGGCTGATGATGTCTTCCCAAAAGGCAGGTTCGCTTTCCACATGGTCAGCATAATCATCAAAGTCTGTTTTTACAAAGAAATTGGTCAATCCTGCTGCTTTTAATGCCCTTTTTATGGCACTTTGCAAACGGTGTGAAAAGTCTTCTTTGTGTGCGATGGATTCTGTACCATATAGATTAACAGGGAAAAGACGTTTACAGTTCCTTACATCATAGACTGACTGGCGTAACAAATCGTATTGCCGGGATGCATATTCGGTGTCCAAATATTCACGAATGTCGTCCACTTCATCACAAAGTAAATGCTTGATTACTGCGGCTGCATGACTCTTGCCCGTACCATACGTACCGTCAATCCAAAATGACTTGTGTGCATCTTGGTCATTATTACGAACGGCACTTACCACCTTGCGCAATATGTCGTTGAATTGTTCATTGGGAATAAAGGATTCCCATTCTCCTTGTTCTTCCCTACCTATATTATAAGCAGGTTTCGATTCACGTATCGTGATATAGTCTGAATATCTTGTTGCCATTGCATTAGTTGTTTCAGAGAGGTAAAAATCCTACCTACATTATAAATGATTTGAGTATACTTATTTCACTCCATTCATCATGAAGCGTAATATTATCTAACCCCATATTTAATTCTGCAGTCAGAAATCTTGGGATAGAAGTATCAAGAACTCTTAGAACCTTTTCAAAATCAGCCTTATTAAGTCCAAATTCAAAAAAGATTCCTGTTCCATCATTACTATTATACAAATCGTCTATTCTGAATGATTTTATATAATGTGTTTTACCATACTTATAAAGAGAATAAGCAACGGCAATGTCACTTATGTCATCATGGGATTTCCTAATATCGTCAGTCTTGGAGATATCTTCTTTTTGATGAAAACTATTACCAATCGGAGAAGAGAGTAATGTGTTGTATAGTGCATCCAAAGAATATTTGAATGTAGTATATCCTTCACTATATTGCTCTTCATAAATACTTTGCAAAATTTTCTTCGAATAGACAGTCCCTACTTTTATTGTTCTAACAAACCATTTTATTAAAGGTGAATTATAGGTCAAATTAATCCATATAACCTCCCATACAATGTCCGGCATATCTTGATACATTTGGGCAAGTACTTCTCCTAATGGAGTGATTTTGTTCTTAGTATCAATGATTTCGGAATCCTTTAACCAGCTTTTAAAAGAAGGGACCTGCTTCTTCCCAAGAGAATTGTTATTCCAAAAATCTCCAGGATTGATAAAGAACTCGTTCAACCATTCATCACGAAGACCGAATGTACCATAAGCACTGATGCCATTCAGCTTTTCATTATCATTTTGTGTCATACTTAATGAGTCTGCTACAATGCAGCCTTTATTATGAAAATTCAAACATTTATAGCAATGGATACACTTTTGTTCATCTACATTTACGGTTGGATAGACACTTAATGCTCCTGAAGGGCATTCAACTTCACACGCTTCACATTGAATGCAATAAGTCGTTTTATACATTGCCCTTTTCAGTAAGCTACTAAAGGTTATATCTGTCACATTGTAAAAATGAACCGTATAATTTGATTTTGAAGAATCAAGGTAAGAAATATCAAACTTGTAAATATTATCTTTATATTTCAATTCTCCTACGATAGTATTCTTCTCTCTTCTTGTGTTTATCTTTCCAATGGTACTTATCCAAACGAAAAAATCTTGTCTTGCACTTTCAATTGTTGCAATTAAATCATTTTTTAGTTGTTTAAACGCCACGGAAGACATTGATTTTACGTGTTTCCCACTTGCCCTCAGTTTCCATTTATGTCCTTTTATGTATTCGTTTTTGTTTGGGATATTCCTCAAATCAGCCCAGTTTTCCAAGCGAGTTAAAAACGGAGAAAGTTCTTTTGGAAACATCTTATTTACAATCATGTCGTCCCATTCCGAAGAAAATGGGCAAATCAAACATCCTACGCGCGGTTTTCCTGCACGATATGCGATATTTATGGGAAGATTATGCTTGAGTATGTATAAGAAAACTTCTGTTGTATTCCATTCTAAGATAGGGCGTGCGTTAATGACAACATCATGCTTAACGCCTTTTCCTATTCGGGCATATTTTGAGCGGCGTACACTTTCTTCTGAACGTGTACCTTCATAAGCCAATACTTTTGCTTGTTTATTAGTCCCCTCAATTTTCAACATGCGATAGAGAGGGGCGGTCTTCATCACCGAGCAACACCAACGATGCGTGTCACTGGGAGTGCCTATCTGATCCCAATAGTTTAGAACGGATTCATGATTACGAGCTACGGAAAATTTCAAGTCGGGATATAACGATGTATAGTGCTGTCGCACTTGTTCGTAAAGGTTAAGTGAAGTAGGAAGCTCATAGCCGGTATCGCTATAAATCACTTCAAAGTCTGTAGAAGGAATGGCACGAGTGCAAAGGTCAAGTACTACTTGACTATCTTTCCCGCCGGAGAAAGAAGCGAGAAAGCGGTCTATTTTGGTGGAATGGAAAATACGTTTGCCACTCTCTTTGGCTGTGTCGAGAGGTACAATATCGAAGCTATCGCAATCTTCCTTTACAATAGCCATTTTCTTTTTATAACGCTTTTCTGCATTTTCGAGTAACTGGTTATAATCAAGTTGATTGGAAGCTACTTGTGCAGTACTACGATTAGCAGATGTGTATTGCAAATATGTGTCCCGGATAAATTCAATGGCTTCGCTTTCCAATAGAAAAAGGAAGTCTTTGTTACGGTGTAGCATTTTTGCCACATCCACACATTGTAAGGTTGCCTTTTCTTTCCCTTTCTGAAACAGGACGATAGGAGAATCATAAATATTCGCTCCTTTTACCTCAAACATCAATTTCCCACGATAAAAGTATTGCTTGTTGCAAGCCCACATCAAAGGCTCTTCTGTGTAGGGATATTCCCAACCTAATTCGTTCAACTTTAACAAATTAAGCTCTTCCCAGAATACAGGACGTGGCGTTATCCCCAAAGTGTCTGAAGTAACGTGCGAGTGAAGCAAAACTCCACCAGTCTCATAGTCCCAGGAAATCTTGTACATAGATTAATTCTGCTTTCTGAAAATTCCTTGTATGGCAGAGTTCCCGATACCATGATTATACAAAGCATATTTGAACTAAACAAAAAAAGCGTGGGAATCTTGCCTGTTGCCCATCCCACACACCAAGGCCTTCGCATTGCCCAACAGTCAGAACGGACAACGCAGAAAGCCCACGCATGGTATATATTAATCCCATGCGTGAACGAATCGAAATATGCAATAATGTATATTTACGACAATTCACGGCAAGGCATAATATACCTACCGTGAACATCTACTGTTGTCTTGTCCTTTGACTGTTGTTGTAAGTTGCGAAGTTACGGTGTGTCAAAGACAAGCGTCAAGTAAACGCTCTTTATGTAAAGTTGCACCCACCCACTATCCCTCTTCGGGCTTCTGCAAGTGTAATGCGGTTGCAAAGTTAGCTATTTTCTTTTAGATTTCCTCTCAAATGCCGATTTTTATGAGTCTATGAAAAATAAATCTAATATATGAGAGTGTTTATCAGAGATTTTTTGTATATTTGCAGATAAACAAAGCGTTCTTTTGTTTTAATGCAAAACAATGTAAGATACGGAACTTCGCTCGTTTCCAAATCGTTAGCATTCAAGCCGCAATTCTTTGTAAGTCGTTTGTTCTCAGCAAGAAAGAAGATTGAAAATGTCTTCTCTGATGCCACGTGATATGCTTGGTGATGCCGCAACGCTTGGCGACGGCACGGATTCCGGCAAGGCACGTGTTGTAGTGGGGAACAGGGAAAATCCTGCCGTTTTCGCACAGCCCGCGGTATTTGTCGATGATTTGTTTCGCAATGTCAAGCAGGCGGATGTTAGACACCACGCCCGTCTTCTGGCGGTTGATGTTTATCCACTCGTGTTCATCGAAGTAGGTGCGGATGTTCTCTTCCGTCAAATTGCGCATATCGGCGAATGACAAGCCCGTGAAGGCGCAGAACAGGTAGAGGTCGCGGTATACTTCCTGTTTGGCGTTCTTCAGTTTACCTTCCATCAGCAGGCGGATTTCGTCTTTGGTCAGGAAACTGCGTGTCGTTTCCTCCTTCTTGATTTCATACTCCCTGAACGGGTCGCGTGTGAGCCATTCGTTGTTGATGGCGATAAACACCATCGTCCGAAGTGGGCATACATACAGCCACACGGTATTGGTGCAGCAGTGTTTGTCCGTGCGCAGAAACATCTCGAAGTCGGAAATGAAAGCGGGGGTAAGCTCTTTCAACGCGATGTCCTTCACGTGGTAACGGATGTTGAGAAACTCTTGCAGGTGCTTGTAAACGGTCTTGTACTTCAAAAGCGTGCCTTTGGCTTTCATGCCTGCTTCCACCTGCTTGGCATAGTCCTCGTTGTGTTGCTGGAACACCTGCATCAGCGTGTGATAGCGGTGTTCCAGTCCGAGAAAGGCGTTCTTCACCTTCTCTGCCGTGACGAAATTGTCACGCTCCATGATTTCCTGATAGTGCTTGTTGATGCG